>WNGD01002733.1_pt2 | contig 27620 bp, 26 predicted proteins | sample 5400671 | NCBI WGS metagenome assembly WNGD01 (sample SAMN13153369, study PRJNA577476) | soil metagenome | isolation source: 40 cm soil or saprolite under grassland replicate 2 | place: USA:California | collected 2016-06-15
GATTTGCCGAGGTCGGCCGCGATCTGGCCCGCCACGCGGTTGCTGACCGAACGTGTCACTTCCCGCGCGATCACCTGACCGGTCGAAAGCCGCGTTCCGCGCGGACGCGTTGTGCCGAAGATGTCCCCCAGCACGCTGCCGATACCGCTCAGTACCGCGCCGAGGCCGCCGGAAGGCTGCGCCTGCGCCGCCCCGTCCGGCGCATGCGGTGCAGCAATTGGCCCACCCGCGGCACCGGACTGTAGGCGCTTCTGCAAGAGCTCGTAGGCGGATTCGGAATCGACCGCCTGGTCGTACTTGCCCTTCACCGGGCTCTTGGCGATGAGCGCCTTGCGCTCGTCCGGCGTGATCGGGCCGAGCCGCGCCGACGGCGGGCGGACCATGCAGCGCTCCACCATCGACGGCGTGCCGTTGCCCTCCAGGAAGGAGACCAGCGCCTCGCCTTTGCCGAGCTCCATGATGACTTTGGCGGTGTCGAGCTTGGGATTGGGACGGAACGTCTCCGCCGCCGCCCTCACCGCCTTCTGATCGCGGGGGGTGAATGCCCGCAGCGCGTGCTGCACGCGATTGCCAAGCTGGGTGAGCACCTTGTCCGGCACGTCGAGCGGATTTTGCGTGACGAAATAGACCCCGACTCCCTTCGAGCGGATCAGGCGGACCACCTGCTCGATTTTATCCAGCAGTGCCTTGGGCGCATCGGTGAACAGAAGATGCGCCTCGTCGAAAAAGAAGCAGAGCTTGGGTTTGGGCTGATCGCCGACCTCGGGGAGTTCCTCGAACAGCTCCGAGAGGAGCCATAAGAGAAACGTGGCGTAGAGCCGCGGATTCGCCATCAACTTGTCGGCGGCCAGAATGTTGATGAAGCCGCGGCCGTCGCGGTCGGTGCGGATGAAGTCCTTCAACGCCAGCGCCGGCTCGCTGAAAAAGTTGTTTCCGCCCTGGTTCTCCAGGACCAGCAGCTGGCGCTGTATGGTCCCGATGGTCGCCTTCGCCACGTTGCCGTATTGGACGGTGAGTTCGGCGGCATGATCCGAGATGTAGGCAAGCATGGCGCGCAGGTCTTTGAGGTCGAGGATCGAAAGCCCCTGCTCATCGGCCACGCGGAAGCAAACATTAAGCACGCCTTCTTGAACGTCGTTGAGATCCATGAGCCGCGACAGCAATAGCGGCCCCACCTCGGAAATGGTGGCACGGACGGGATGCCCCTGCTCCCCAAACAAATCCCAGAACACGACCGGGAACTGGTCGGGCTCATAGTCGAACCCGAGGCTTTTGGCCCGGGCGACAAATGCCTCCTTGGCTTCGCCCGCCTCGGAAACGCCGGAGAGATCGCCCTTGACGTCGGCGGCGAAGACCGAGACGCCGGCGCGGGAGAGGCCCTCCGCCAACACCTGCAATGTGACGGTCTTGCCGGTGCCGGTCGCTCCGGTGACCAGACCGTGGCGGTTGGCAAATGCAAGCGTCAAAACTTCGGGCTTGAAACTCTTCCCGACGAAGATCGTGCCGCCTTTGTCGAGGTCCGCCATGGCACCATTCCTTCCAGAGAACGCGTCGCTATTGTCGCGCTCCCGCGTGCGCGGTCAACCGGCCGCGGCTGCGACAGAAACAAAGCGCAAGCTGGCGACCACCAAGCATGAACGTTCACGGAGCTTGTCGCATTGTATCTCTTGATCACAACGTTTGCATCCAGATGCTCGCGCGAGTGTGCGTCGTCCGAACTAACGATGGACGCGCGACGCCCCTGATGCACGAATGCAACAACGCGTCGCGGCTTTTATCGTCAGTGCTTGTGTTCTGAAGTTTTGCGAGCCTAATATGCCTTTCAACCTGCCGAGAGTGCGGGGCTGGTGAGAGGCACATGGACGACCTCATCGGACGTCTCGTCGCCACGGTTGGCGTCGACCGCACGGCCGCGGAAAAGGCCGTTGGCATCATCCCGCAATCGGCGAGATCGTCGGCGCGGTCCCCGGCCTCGGCCAGTTCGTCTCATATTTGATGGCGGCGGCGGCTGGCCAGGAGCGAGGAGAATTCGATGTCCTACTCGATCACCGCCATCGAAGATATCGATGCGGATGACGCCAAGGCGCTTAAATCTGTTGGCATCAGAACGACGGAGAAGCTGCTCGAGGCCGCGAAAAGTCCGAAAGGACGCAAGTTCCTTGCCGCCAAGACCGAACTCGACGAGAAGAGGCTCCTGCGCTGGGCCAATATCGCCGACAAGCTGCGCATCAAGGGCATGGGCAGGGGATATGCTGGGCTGTTGTGCGCGGTCGGCGTCGAGACCGTGAAGGAACTGCGATATCGCAACCCCGATCGCCTCGCCAAAGCCATGGCCGAGGCCAACAGAAAGCGAAAGCTGGTTCGCTTTCTTCCCTCGGAGAAGCTCGTGACGCGCTGGGTCGAGCACGCCAGGAAGCTGCCCCAGAAAATCACGTATCGATAGATCCAAGCTGCGGGCAGTGTGGGCGCTTGACACCCCTCCCGGGACCGGCGCAAAAGCGACGGCCATGACGCTGGTGCGCCCAGTTGCCGGTTTCGCCCGCGACGACAAGAAATCGCCGGATCCGCTCGCCCGCCTGCTCGCGCTTGGCCGGCCGGTCGTGATGGGCGTGCTCAACGTCACTCCCGACTCCTTTTCCGACGGCGGCCGTTTTCTCGATCCGGCGGCCGCCATTGCCCAGGCAAGGCGGATGATCGCCGAGGGTGCCGACGTGTTGGATGTCGGCGCCGAGTCGACCCGCCCCTACGGCGGCGCCGTGGCCGTGCCAATCGCGGAGGAAATGCGACGCCTTGCTTCCGTCCTCCCTACGGTCGTGGCGCTCGGCGTTCCCGTCTCCATCGACACCATGAAGGCCGAGGTCGCGGCTTGGGCGCTCGCGGAGGGCGCCGCCATCGTCAACGACGTGTGGGGCCTGCAGCGCGATGGCGAGCTTGCCCGCGTCGTTGCCGAACGCGCCGTGCCGGTGATCATCATGCATAATCGCGAGGCCGCCGACCCCTCGATCGACATCATCGCCGATATGTCCGCGTTCTTTTCCCGCTCGCTCGACATCGCCGCGCGCGCCGGCATTGCGCGGCAGAACATCGTGCTCGACCCGGGGATCGGCTTCGGCAAGACGCCGGAGCAGAGCCTGACGGCCATCGCGCGCCTTTCCGAACTCAGGTCATTCGGGCTTCCGCTCCTCGTCGGCGCTTCGCGCAAGCGCTTCATCGACAAGGTTTCCCCCGCCCCGCCCGATCAACGGCTGGGCGGATCGATCGCCGCCCATGTCCTCGCGGTCGCAGGCGGGGCGGCGATCATCCGCACCCACGATGTCGCCGAGACCGTGCAGGCGTTGCGCGTGGCCGCGGCCATCGGGAGCGCCCGATGACCGATGCCGTCTTCGTCACCGGGCTTGCGCTGCATGCTTATCACGGCGTGATGCAGCACGAGGCCAAGGTCGGGCAAACCTTCAAGCTCGACCTCGTGCTCGACATCGATCTGGCCACGGCGTCGCGTTCCGACAAGCTCGCGCACACCGTGGGCTACGACCAGGTCGTCGAGGTCGCGAGCCGGGCGTTTTGCGCGCGCCGCCATAGGCTGGTCGAGGCCGCGGCCGGCGCGGTCGCCGAAGCCATCCTCGACCGGTTCCCGCAGGTCTTGCGGGTGCGGGTCACCGTACACAAGCCGCATGCGCCGATCGCAGCGACCTTTGCCGGCGTTGGGGTCACCATCGTACGCGACCGCCAAGACCATGGCTGAAGCGCTCGTCGCGCTCGGCGGCAACATCGGAGACGTGCGCGACACGCTCGATCGCGCGATTGCCGCGTTTTGCGACGGCGAAAAAGTGCGCCTTCTCGCCCGCTCCTCGGACTATCGCACCCCGCCTTGGGGTGTCGAAGACCAGCCGCCGTTCGTCAATCTCTGCATCGCGGTCGAGACCAGCCTGGCGCCGCGCGCGCTTCTCACCCGGGCGCAAGCGGTCGAGCGCGCGCTCGGACGCGACCGCAGCAAGGAACGCCGCTGGGGCCCGCGTCCGGTCGATATCGACCTCATCGCCTATGACGATCTCGTCTTGCGGGAGCCGGACCTCACGCTGCCGCATCCGCAGCTGTTCGCTCGCGCCTTCGTGCTGGCGCCGCTCGCGGAAATCGCGCCGGAGCGGCTGATCGCCGGCCGGCGTGTGCGCGATGCGTTGGCGCAGGTGGATGCAAGCGGGGTCGAGAAGCTGCCGCCACGCCCATGAGCGCCGGTCCGCTCGGCGGTACTCACCTTCAGACGTATCCCGCAAGGCGGGAAGCGGATGACCCAATATCCACCCCGCGTTCACTGGACGTCCGCCTGCGCGGACATCGAGCAAGCGGCTTGTGGTTGGCCCGCCACTTGCACCGTGGCATTTTGTGACCATGCCCGACGGCTCTGACGACGACTTTGCCCTCGCTGCCGAATTTCCCGCCGCCACGCGCGAGCAATGGCGCCGGCTGGTGGCGGACGTGCTCAAGGGTGCGCCGTTCGACAAGCGGCTCGTCGCCAAAACCTACGACGGACTAGCTATCGAGCCGCTCTACGGGCGAAGGGCGCAGGCCCGGCCCATTGCCTCCCGCGCGCCGGCTGCGCCGTGGTCGGTCATGCAGCGCGTCGATCATCCCGATCCGGCCGCGGCCAATGCCGAGGCGCTGCACGATCTCGAAAACGGTGCGAGCGGTCTTTCTCTGATCTTCGCCGGAGCGATCGGCGCCTACGGCTACGGCCTTCCAGCGAGCGAAGCGGCGATCGCGCGTGCGCTCGAGGGCATTCACCTCGACGCCGGCATTGCGCTCGACGTCGACCTCGGTCCGCACATGCAGCATGCGGGACGCCTGCTCGCGGCGTTGGTCAAGCGCCGCGGCATCGCTCCCGCCGCCGCCAGTATCCGTTTCGGCTTCGACCCGATCGGTGCCGCGGCGGTCGGCAGCGCAGGCCCGCTGCCGTGGAGCGGCCTTGTGCCGATCTTCAACGCCGCCATTTCCGATTTGGCAGCGCAGGGTTTTCGCGGGCCATTTGCAGCGGTTGACAGCCGGACGATCCACAATGCCGGCGGCTCGGAGGCGCAGGAGTTGGCGTACGCGCTCGCGGTGGCGGTTGAATATCTGCGCGCGCTCGAAGCGGGCGGGATTGCGCTCGCTACCGCGCGCGGCATGATTTATTTCCGCCTCGCCGCCGATGTCGACCAGTTCCTGACCATCGCCAAGTTCCGGGCGCTGCGGATGTTGTGGGCGCGCGTCGAGGAGGCCTGCAAGCTCGCGCCCGCGCCGCCCGTCGTTGCGGCCGAGACCGCCTGGCGGATGATGACCAAGCGCGACCCTTATGTGAACATGTTGCGCGCGACCATCGCGGTCGTCGCCGCCGGCCTCGGCGGCGCCGACGCCATAACCGTGTTGCCGTTCACCATCGCGCTCGGCCTGCCCGAGCGTTTCGCGCGACGAATTGCACGCAACACCCAGCTCGTCCTGCTCGAGGAATCGAACCTTGCGCGGGTGACGGACCCCGCCGCCGGCGCCGGCGGCGTGGAGGATATGACCGAACAGCTCTGCCGCGCGGCCTGGACCCAGTTCCAGGAGATCGAGCGGGCCGGCGGCGCGTGGGCCGCGCTCGAACAAGGCATGATGCAGAAAAAAGTCGCGGCCGTGCGCGCCGAGCGCCAGCTCGCCGTGGCCCGGCGCAAGGATGCGTTCACCGGCACCAGCGATTTCCCCGATCTCGCGGAAGCGCCCGCGTCGGTGCTCGATGTTGCGCCGGTGGCGCTGCCATCCCCCTCCGCGTTGACATTCGAACCTTTGCCGCGCATTCGTCTCGCCGAACCGTTCGAAGCGCTTCGCGACGCTTCCGATCGGATGGTCGCGCGCGCCGGCGCGCGGCCGAAAATCTTCCTCGCCAATCTCGGTACGCCCTCCGACTTCACCGCGCGCGCGACCTTCGCCAAGAATTTCTTCGCCGCCGGCGGCATTGAGGCGGCCGGCAACGACGGGTTTGCCACCCGCGACGCGATGGTCGAGGCATTCAAAGCCTCGGGCGCCAAGCTCGCGTGCCTGTGCTCGTCGGACGAGGTGTACGCGCGAGACGCAATGCCGGCCACGCAGGCGTTGCGCCGGGCGGGCGCTGTGGTTTGGCTCGCCGGCCGGCCCGGCGCGCTCGAGACGGAGCTCACGCAAGCCGGCGTTTCCGCCTTCGTTTTCGCCGGTTGCGACGCGCTCGGCGCGCTACGGGCGGCCCAGGGTCTCATTGCCAGCTGACGTCAAAGCCATCAGACTGCCATTGAGCTGCGCCTATGCCGCTCCAAGTGGTCATCACCGGAATTAAACGATGAGCAATCCCAATCGCCCCTTTGGCTGGCGCAAGCGCATCGGCTTGCTAAGCCCGACCGTGATCGAAACCGCCGCCTACGATTTCTATCGGCTGGCTCCCGATGGCGTATCGATGTGCGCCACCACCTCCAACATCGAGCATTGGAGCCGCGAGAACTTCGAGCAGCACGTGCTCGATCCGATCGTGAGCGCGGTCCGCTATCTCGCGTCGCGCCACGTGGACTACATCATCCATACCGGAATGCCGGTGGTGACCACGCGCGGCAAAGGGTTCGAGGATGAGCTCGTGAAGCAGATCGAGGACGCGACGGGACTGCCCGCCACCACCAGCATCCGGTCCGCAATCCGCGCACTGGCGCATCTCGGCGTTCGCAAGGTCGCGGTGGTGACGCCCTATCCACAGGAGTTGCACCAATCCGCGCTCTCCTTCCTCGCCGCGAGCGGATTCCGCGTCGTCGCCGAGCACACCATGGATGTCGTCTTCAAACGCCTGCAGGACGTCACGCCCGCGCAGATTTTCGCGACCACCAAGCGCGTTTTGGCTTCAGCCCCGTCGGCAGACGGCGTCTATATTCCCTGCAATCAGTAGTCCGGGGCCGATGCCGCGCCGCTGATCGAAAACGAACTCGGCATGCCGGTCGTGACGGGCGCGCACGCCGACTACTGGGAGGCGTTTCGCTCCCTAGGCATTACCGACCGCCTCGAAGGTCACGGCCGGCTGATGCTCAGCCTGAGCAGCAACGCGGCGCCGGCAATCACGGCGACCGCGGCACGCGCATGAACGCATTCTCTCCCAGGGAGACAGAGCAATGCGAGCTGTCCGCGTTCGTGCGCTGATCGTCGCGCTGATCTTAGCGCTTGCGCCATTCGAGGGTACCTCGGCGCAGGATTTTCCCTCACGGCCGGTCCGCTTCGTCGTGCCCTATGCGGCGGGGGGCAGCGGCGACCTGCTGGCGCGTCTTCTTGGCAACAAGCTCGCCGGCATATGGGGACAACAGGTCGTGGTCGACAATCGGCCGGGCGCTGGCGGCCTGATCGGGACCGAGTTTGCAGCGCGCTCGGAGCCCGACGGCTATATGCTTTATCTCGCGACCGACGGGCCGCTGACGATCGCCGCAACGCTGTACAAACGCGTGCCCTACGACTGGAAACGCGATTTTGCGCCGGTATCGATGCTGGCGATGGGCTATCAGGTTCTGCTCGTGGGGCGCTCGGTTCCGGCGCGAAATGTCCAAGAGCTCGTTGCGCTCGCGCGGCAAAAACCCGGCGAACTCAATTACGCCTCCATCGGCATCGGCAGCGCCCCCCATCTCGGGGCGGAGTTGTTCAAGTCCGTTGCGAAGGTCGAAATCACCCACGTCCCCTATCGGGGTTCTTCCGCGCAGGCCATTGCCGCGCTCATCGCCGGCGACGTTTCGATGTTTCTGGTCGGGACCTCGACCGCGGTTCCCTACATCCAAAGCAGAGCCGTGCAGGGACTTGCCGTGACCTCGAGCCACCGCGTGCAAGGATTGCCGGACGTGCCGACTTTCGCGGAAGCCGGATTGCCCGGTGTCGACGTCAGCATCTGGTTCGCGGTGCTCGTCCCCGGCGGCACGCCACCGGCAATCGTCGGCAAGCTCAGCGCCGACATTACGCAAGTGGTCGCCGATCCCGAGTTCAAGAACGCCTTGGCAGCGCGCGGCTTCGAGGCTCAAGCGAGCGCACCCGAGCAGTTGGCGAATTTCTTGGACAAGGACTACGTCAAGTTTCGGGATCTCATCCAGAAGCTCGGCCTGCAGGTGGAATGATGCAGCAGCGGGGCTGTCCGCACGCACATGCCGGACATCCGAGGCCGGGCTGGCGACGCTCACAGCGGGGCATGATATATGTCTAGTATGAGATGGCGTGCCGATATCGACCGCCGTGAACTGCGCAGCCGCCGAGGTGGTGGCGTGCGGCGCTGCCCACAATTGAGTCTGATCGCAAGGCACGCTGACGGCACTGCCGAAACGATAGCGTCATGACTCGCATTCCGAACTTCGCCAGCGTCGATTTCTCACCCGCGATGCCGCAGCCGCCGGCACCCGGCGCTCTCTGGCTCACGCCGGAAGGCATCGCGGTGAAGCCCCTCTATGGGCCCGACGACGTCAAGGGTCTGGACTTCCTCGACACCTTCCCCGGCATCGCGCCCTATCTGCGTGGCCCCTACCCCACCATGTATGTCACGCAGCCCTGGACCATCCGGCAATATGCCGGCTTCTCCACCGCCGAGGACTCGAACGCCTTCTACCGCCGCAACCTCGCAGCCGGGCAAAAGGGCCTCTCGGTCGCCTTCGATCTCGCCACCCACCGCGGCTACGACAGCGATCATCCCCGCGTCGCCGGCGACGTCGGCATGGCGGGCGTTGCGATCGATTCCATTTATGACATGCGCACCCTGTTCGCCGGCATCCCGCTCGACCAGATGTCGGTGTCGATGACCATGAACGGCGCCGTGCTGCCGGTGCTCGCGCTTTATATCGTCGCCGCCGAGGAGCAAGGCGTGAAGCCGGAAAAGCTCTCGGGCACGATCCAGAACGACATCCTCAAAGAATTCATGGTGCGCAACACCTACATCTATCCGCCCGAGCCGTCGTTGCGCATCATCTCCGACATTTTCGCCTTCACCGCGGCGCGGATGCCCAAATTCAACTCGATCTCGGTCTCCGGCTACCACATGCAGGAGGCAGGGGCGACGCAGGACCTCGAGCTCGCCTACACCCTTGCCGACGGTGTCGAATATGTGCGCGCGGGCCTCAGGGCCGGGCTCAATGTCGATCGATTTGCGCCGCGCATCTCATTTTTCTGGGCGATCGGCATGAACTTCTTCATGGAAGTGGCGAAGATGCGCGCGGCGCGCCTGCTGTGGGCGAAGCTGATGAAGCCGTTCGAGCCGAACGACCCGCGCTCGCTGTCGCTGCGCACCCATTGCCAGACCTCGGGCTGGTCGCTCGCCGCGCAAGACGTGTTCAACAACGTGGTGCGGACCGCGATCGAGGCGATGGCGGCGACCCAAGGCCACACCCAGTCGCTGCACACCAATGCCCTCGACGAAGCGCTCGCCCTGCCGACCGACTTTTCCGCGCGCATCGCGCGCAACACGCAGATCGTGCTGCAACAGGAGAGCGGTACGACGCGCATGATCGATCCCTGGGGCGGCTCGTTCTACGTCGAGCGCCTCACCTATGAGCTCGCCAAGGCGGCCTGGAGCCACATCCGGGAGGTCGAAGAGATGGGCGGCATGGCCAAGGCGATCGAGGCTGGCCTGCCGAAGCTGCGCATCGAGGAAGCCGCGGCGAAGACGCAGGCGCGCATCGACGCCGGAGAGCAGGCGGTCATCGGCGTGAACAAGTATCGCCCCGAGCAGGAAGCGCAGGTCAACCTGCTCAAGGTCGACAACGCCGCGGTACGGCAACTGCAGATCGACAAGCTGTCGCGCCTCAAGCGCGAGCGCGATCCGAAGGCGGTCGAGGACGCCTTGGCGGCACTGACCCGCACCGCCGCCGGCGGCAACGGCAACCTGCTCGCGCTCGCGATCGACGCCGCGCGGGCCAAGGCGACCGTGGGCGAAATCTCGTTGGCGCTGGAACGGGTCTTCGGCCGCCATCGCGCCGAGATCAAGGCGATCACCGGCGTCTACAAGCGGGAGGTCGGCGCCATGTCGGAAGCGGTCGCGCGCGTGCAGAAGCTCGTCACCGAGTTCGAAACGAACGAAGGCCGCCGGCCGCGCATCTTGGTGGCCAAGATCGGCCAGGACGGCCATGACCGCGGACAAAAGGTGATCGCGACCGCCTTCGCCGATCTCGGCTTCGACGTCGACATCGGTCCGCTGTTCGCGACGCCAGCGGAGGCCGCGCGCCAGGCCGTCGAGAACGACGTTCACGTGCTCGGCGTGTCTTCGCTGGCGGCGGCGCATCTCACGCTGGTTCCACAGCTCAAGGCCGCCCTCGTCAAGGAGGGCCGCGACGACATCATGATCGTGGTCGGAGGCGTGGTGCCGCCACAGGACTACGACGAGCTCAAGCGTGCCGGCGCCGAGGCGATCTTTCCCCCAGGCACCGTGATCGCGGAGGCGGCCGAGGCGCTGCTTCACAAGCTCAATCAGCGGCTGGGGCATGGGCAGCAGGCGGCGGAGTGATCTCGCAGCTCCGCCAAGCCCATAGGCGCTAAGTTAAGACGCCTAAGTGGCCGTCATGCGCGGGCAGAAGCGCGTCGAAGACGCGCGTAGACGCGCTTATGACCCGCGCATCCATCCTCTGTGAACAAAAGTCTTTACGAAGATGGATGGATTGCCGGGTCAAGCCCGGCAATGACGACCTAACGTAGCGCCTATGCAGCAAAGCCGGCATCGCCGACATCCTTGCTGATCAGCGCACGCTGCTCACGTCCCGCTTCGCGTCGCGATTGTCCACGATCGCACGCACATGCCGCAGCACGTGGTCGGCGACAATGGCATGCGCCTCGGCGGTCGGATGGATCGCCCCGCTGTAGAGCCCCGCATAGGCCGGCTGCAAGATATCGAAAAGGGGCGTGCCGTCCCGATGGGTGTTGGCCGTCAGGAAGGCGTCGTTCGGCGTGCGGAACAAGCGCCAGCGATGCGCATAGGGCAGCGTCGCCGCCGGCGAATAGGGCTTGAAGGCGTCGCCATTCATCGGCTTGCGCGGCACGCGCATGGCGACGTCGTCGGCGAGTGCCTGCTTGGGATCGCGCGCGCACAGGCCGCGCCTGCTGAATTCCGGGATATGGTCCGTCACCAGCGTGAAGCCGGTGCCGGCACCGGTCGCGAGATTGCCCGCGCAACCCGCGCGGTTCTTGCCGCTGGTGATGCACTCGAGCCGCCCCAGAAAATCACGCAGAAAATCCGCCGTCTCCTGCAGGCGCTGCCGGCTGATCTTCAGACCGGGATGCACGTCCATGCCCAGCGTAGGCTGCGCGCCGCAGAGCATACCGGTCTCGTCGTATTGAATCGGCTCATAGGACGTTTGCACGACGCGCGAGGGCATGACGCCGAAGCCGTCGCGTAACGCCTCTTTGACCGCTTTCATGCGCTCGTCCAGGACCTCGAGATAAGCGCGCGCGACCTGCGGTCCGAAGCGGCTCGAGCTTCCGGTCAAGCTGGCGATCGGCGCAAGGTCGGCCATATTCTCGGTCAAGGAATAGGCCGCGAGCGCACTGAAGCCCACGTCATTCCCGCCGATCGACATCAGCACGACATCGATCGCGCGCTTGCGCGATTGCGGCGGGCACCAGGTTTTAATGATCCTTTGCGCCAAAATCCGAGTGCTGCCATGGGCGTAGGTCGGCAGCGCATAGCCCGCGCTCTGCGAGCGGGGGCCGCGGCAGATGAGGTCGCTCAACTGGTCGAGCTGCGCGCGAACCTTGCCGCCGGGGATCTCGCTTGTGCCCTCGCGCGCCGCCATGTCGAGAAACAGGCCTTCGGTCACCTCCGCGCCCGAGCAGGTGAAGCTTGCGAGCGTGACCGCCCGATGGCGGTTCTCGAGCGCAAGCTCGATCGCCACACGGAAGGGATAGCCGTATTGCGAGCGATGGCAGTCTCGGCTCAGCCAGCGTGCCGACGCCTTCTCGAATGCGGCTACGAATTCGGGCGAACCGAGGCCGTAAAAGCGTTCGGCCGCCTCGTCGTCCATGAACCGCCGCGGCAGCACCCTGGGATTGTACCGATCATCGCTGGCGGCGAGCCCGTAGCTCGGCGTGGCACGCTTGGCCGGCGCTTTCGACGCGACGCCGGCGCGCAGCAAGGACGGCTCATACACCATCTCGCGCCCGGCGCTGAACTGCACCGGCCGATCCGGATTGCTTTCGCCCGACGCAAACGAATCGCCGAGCGCCACGATGAAGAGGTCGTCGACCACCACCTCCGGCTCGGCGAGCTCGCGCCCATCGGGCAGCTTGACCGTCACCGAGACGCCGGACCGGGTACGATCGAGCGCGTAGGGCACGCGCGCAATGGTGAGCTTGTCGGCGCAGGCCATGCGCTTGCTCTCGGTTTTGCTTCCGGCCTTGCGCGCCTGCCAGCTCCAAGTGCACTCACCGTCCGCGCTGCCAAGCTGTTGGGGCGCGATGCGGATCGCGACCGTGTGCGCCTCGGGCAGAACGTAGTCTTCTCTCGCCGTGCCCCAGGAATATCTGCGCTCGCAGAGCGCAGAATAGCGGCGGGGACGGCCGTTGCTTTCATAGCAGGTCTCGCCCAACGTCTGAGCCGCCCAGCCGAGGCGGCTTTGCTGATAGCGCTTGCCGGCGGTCGCCGCGCAGCGGTCGGGCGTCGAGGCATCCTGGCAGTCGGGATCGTTGAGCGCCCGTTCGGTGCGCCAGATGATGTCCGCCGGGAGCGGCTGCGATGGATCGCCGCGCACCGCGTTGAACGCGGCCTCGTGCAGCGCGAAAGCGCGCGTCGGCTTGAAGAACCGGAACGGGCTTTCGACTTCCCAGATCAGATCGGCGGCGTGACTTGTATTGGCGGCAAGGGCGGCGAATAAAGATAAGGCCCAAGCGGTCGCGCGCGCGTGTCGACGCATGCAATCCCTCCCCGAGCCCATCCGCGGGCTATAATAACGCGCTGCCGTACCCGGCGGCGAGCGAACTTCACCAAGCGTTAACCAGTCGCGGATGATCCGCCTTGGCGCCCAGTTATCTCGTTGAGATTCATATAGAACATGGGCCGGGTCGACGCCCGCGGCAACGCCGCGAATGCTTCAAGCGGGCGCGGCTCTAGGGCAAATTTATGTCGTCGCGTCGCCCAGCCGCCACTCCCGATCTTGCCGATCTGGCGCGCGGCATCCGCGCGCGCGAGCGCGCCGTCATTGCGCGCGCCATCACGCTGGTCGAGAGCCGGCGCGCGGATCATCAGAAGGCGGCGCGCCGCCTGGTGCAGGAGCTCTTGCCCTTAACCGGCAAGGCGATCCGCGTGGGCATCACCGGCGCGCCGGGCGTGGGCAAATCGACCACCATCGATGTGCTCGGTACGTTCCTCACCGCCAACGGCCACCAAGTCGCCGTCCTCGCCGTCGATCCATCGTCCGCGCGCAGCGGCGGCTCGATCCTGGCGGACAAGACGCGCATGCCGCGGCTCGCTAGCGATGCCAATGCATTCGTGCGCCCCTCTCCCGCCTCCGGCACGCTCGGCGGCGTCGCGGCGAAGACGCGGGAGTCGATGCTGATCTGCGAGGCCGCGGGCTACGACGTGGTGCTGGTGGAGACCATCGGCACGGGCCAGTCCGAAACCATGGTCGCCGACATGACCGACTTTTTCCTGGTGCTGATGCTGCCCGGCGCCGGCGACGAACTGCAAGGCCTCAAGAAGGGCGTGGTCGAGATCGCCGACATGATCGCGATCAACAAGGCCGACGGCGACAACCTCAAGCGCGCCAAGGCCGCCGCGGCCGAGTACCGCGCCGCGCTGCATATCCTCAACCCGCGTTCGCCGAACTGGTCGCCGCCGGTCGTGACCTATTCGGCGCTGACCGGAGACGGCGTTGCCGAGCTATGGGCCAGCGTTCTCGACCATCGCGACCGCATGACCCAAGCCGGGGAGCTCGACGCGCGGCGGCGTGAGCAGCAGGTGAAATGGATGTGGGCGATGCTCGAAGACCGCGTCTTCGCGCGTCTCAAATCCGACCCGGCGCTCAAAGCGAAGCTTCCTCGCATCGAGGCCGCGGTCGCCGAGGGGCGAATGTCAGCGGCGGTCGCGGTCGACGAGATTGCAAGCGCGTTGGGCGTCTAATTCTCGGCTCGCTCGCAACGCCGCATCGTTCACTCCAATCCGCGATAGGATGTACCCTTCAAATGCTGGTGCGCTCGCACGTCGGAAAATCTTTCCGTCGTTGAGACAGGACGAATGACCGCCACGATCCTCATCACCGGCTTCGGGCCATTTCCCGGGGCTCCGTTCAATCCCACCGAGCCGCTGGCCGTCGAGCTGGCGCGGCGACGCCACCCCGCGTTCGCCAATGTCCGTCGCGTCGCGCACGTCTTCCGCGTCAGCTACGAGGCGGTGGACCGGGACCTTCCGGCGCTGATCGCGCGCGAAAAGCCCCAGGCATTCGTCATGTTCGGGCTGGCAGGACGCACCAAGCACGTGCGGATCGAAACGCGCGCACGCAACGTGCTCACACGCGTGGTGCCGGACGCCGATGGGCAAATCCCCGTCACCGCCACCATCGTTCCGGGGGCGCCGATGGCGCTGTCGCTGCGAGCGCCGGCACAAAGGCTGCTGATGGCGGCACGCGCGACCGGCGTGCCGGCCGCGCTGTCCCATGATGCCGGCTCCTATCTTTGCAACTATTTGTGCTGGCGGGCCGCTGAAGCTGCCCGCAGCGGCGCGCCACGTCTCATCGCATTCGTCCACGTCCCCCAGGTGCGCCGCCCGCAGGTCCGCTCACGCCGGACGGTATTGACGCTCGACGACCTCACCGAGGCCGGCGAGGCGATCGTGCGGGCTGCGCTCGCCGCCGCGCGTTGATGCGCGCGCATAAGCTCCACTCATTCCCGCCCCCGCTTTCGCGGGGGTGAACGCCAAGGGGTTGCTTTCGTCAAACGTTGCCTGCTTTTAATGTGCCGGTATGCCGCATCGCCATTGTACAGGCGCGGTGGCACACGCCATATTTCGGTTCCGAAGCCCGGTCTCATTCCAAATCCATGCGCCCCGCCGTTCGAAAAGTGCTGGTCGGAATTCTCATCCTCTTCCTTCTTCCCCTTGCGGTCCATGCAGCGCTCTATGCCGGCAAGGACCGTCCCGCCAGTTTCCGCGACGCCGACTGGTCGAGCGTCGGCATGCTGCCGCCGGCGGACGCTGACCGCGATGCACGATTCCTCGTATTCACCGGCCGCACCGGCCGCTGGAAAGGCATTTTCGCCGTCCACAGCTGGGTCGTGTTCAAGCCCGAGAACGCCAGCAGCTGGAGCCGCTACGACGTGGTGGGCTGGGGCCAACCGGTGCGCACCAACAGTTGGGCGCCGGATGGACGCTGGTTCGGCGACGCCCCGCGCGTGCTCGTCGACGTGCGCGGACCCGCGGCGGCGGCGCTCATTCCAAAGGTCAAGGCGGCGATCGTGGCCTATGGCTACAGCCATTACGGCGACTATCGCATGTGGCCCGGACCGAACAGCAACACCTTCACCGCCACCGTGTTGCGCGCCGTGCCGGAGCTCGAGACCACGCTGCCGGCAAATGCGGTGGGCAAGGACTTCCGCGCCTACCCCTATGTCGGGCTGACCGATAGCGGCACAGGCATCGAAGCCTCGCTGTGGGGTCTCCTGGGCGTCGACGACGGAACCGCGGTCGCGGCGCCGGCGCGCGCGAAGTGACCGCTCTCTCGCGTCGCGGCTGCAGTGCGACGCGAAGCACGCAAGGAACTGGTTCCTGCCGCGGGCGTGCACCGCGCCAACTCGTTTCGCGCTCCGCCGCGGCCAAATATCACTCACGCGATTTTGTGCGCGAGCCGTGCCAGTCGACATGACGCGCGCGACAAGGTATGCGAATCTGCGTTGCAAATATCGAGCGAGCGCGATGCGCGATACCTGGCCGCGGCTTAATGAGATTGCCTTTCCGCCCATTCGGCGGGGCCGGCTCGACACGCTCCAGGTCAATATCGGCTATCGCTGCAACCAGTCCTGCGTGCACTGCCACGTCAATGCCGGCCCGAACCGCAGCGAGGAAATGTCGGCCGAGGTGATCGACGCGGTGCTCGCCTTCCTTGCGAAAAAGCGCCTGCCTACCCTCGACATCACCGGCGGCGCGCCGGAGCTCAACCCGCACTTTCGCAGGTTGGTATGCGCGGCGCGCGCCATGGGCGTGCGCGTGATGGATCGCTGCAATCTCACGGTGCTCGAAGTGGTCGGCCAAGAGGACCTCGCCGAATTTCTCGCTCGCGAGCGGGTCGAGATCATCGCTTCGCTTCCCTGCTATCTCGAAGAGAATGTCGACCGCCAGCGCGGCAAGGGCGTGTTCGAAGCGTCCATCCGCGGCCTGAAAACCCTCAACAGGCTGGGCTATGGGCGCGCCGAGACCGGGCTCATGCTCAACCTCGTCTACAATCCCCAGGGGTCATCGCTGCCGCCGCCGCAGCAGACGCTCGAGGCCGACTACAAACGCACGCTGGGGGAGCGCTACGGCGTCGTTTTCAACCGGCTCTATGCGCTCGCCAACATGCCGATCCAGCGTTTCGGCGCGATCCTCATTGCCAACGGCGAGTTCGATCGCTACCTCGACCTGCTGCAGCGCGCACACCTCGACGCCAATCTCGACCACGTGATGTGCCGAAACCTGATTTCGGTCGATTGGCGCGGCTACATCTATGACTGCGACTTCAACCAGATGCTCGATCTGCCGCTCAAACACGACGCGCGCGAGCGCCTGCACTTGTGCGATCTGCTGGAAGCCGAGATCGAGGGTCGACCGATCCGGGTCGGCGGCCATTGCTATGGCTGCACCGCGGGCCAGGGATCAAGCTGCGGCGGCGCGCTGAAGGAAGCGGCGGCGAGCCCTCTTTGATCCGGCTCGGCTCACCTCCTCCCTCGCCGTAACGGTGGGCACGCATGGGGGTAAGGCCGGACGCAGATGCCCGGCCGATGACCGCGACTAGCGATCGGCGTTCGAGTCCCGCGCTGGAATGTGCCTTGATTCGTTGTTGTCGGGCTTGAGCCGGCATTTCATCATGCGGCCGGCTTTGCAGAAACGCCGCATGCGGGCGAGACCATTGCTCCATGTCGAAGCTCTCGATCATCATCCCCGTACTGAACGAAGGCGAAGGCATCACCGCGGCGCTCGATCGGCTTTCCGATCTGCGGGCGCTCGGCACCGACGTGGTCGTGGTCGACGGCGGCAGTCGCGACGCCACCATCCAGCGTGCGCGCCCGCGTGCCGACCGCGTCATCTTGGCGCCGCGCGGACGTGCGCTGCAGATGAACGCGGGTGCCAAGAAAGCCGCCGGCGACGTATTGCTTTTCCTTCACGCCGATACACGCCTGCCGGCCGATGCCGACCTCGTTGTGCTCAACGGCCTCGAACGGTCCGGCCGTGCCTGGGGCCGTTTCGACGTCAAGATCGAGGGCCGGTCACCGCTGCTGCTCGTCATCGCCTGGCTCATGAACATCCGCTCGCGGCTCACCGGGATTGCGACCGGCGACCAGGCGATATTCGTGCGTCGCGCAGCATTCCAGGCGGCGGGTGGTTTTCCCCCAATCCCGCTGATGGAAGACATCGCGCTCTGCAAGCGCCTCAAGCGCGTGAGCCGGCCGCTGTGCCTGCGCGAACGCGTCACCACCTCCGGCCGGCGCTGGGAAGAGAACGGCGTGTTCAACACGATGGTCCTGATGTGGCGGCTGCGGCTCGCCTATTTCTTCGGTGCCGATCCGAAAAAGCTCGCGCAGCGATATGGCTATGAATGAGCCGGTCGCCGTCGCGGTGCTCGCCAAGGCCCCGCTTCCGGGCTTCGCCAAGACTCGCCTCATTCCCGCGCTCGGCGCCGGCGGCGCCGCCTTGTTGCAGGCACGCCTGGTGGAGCGCGCGGTTGCAACCGCATGTGCTGCCGTCATCGGCCCGGTGACCTTGTGGGCGACGCCCGATGAGAGCCACCCGCTGTTTCAAGCGATCGGTGCGCATCTTGGCGTTACGCTCGCGCGCCAGGGCGATGGCGATCTCGGCACGCGGATGCTGGCTGCGGTTGCGGCGGCAAATACGCCGGCGATGGTGATCGGCACCGACTGCCCGGCACTCACGTCCGACCACCTGCGCGCGGCGGCGGACGTGCTGCGCGGCGGCGGCGATGCGGTGGTCATTCCGACCGAGGACGGCGGCTACGCGCTGATCGGCATGCGCGCGCCCGCGCATGCGCTATTTTCAGACATGCACTGGAGCGCACCAAGCGTGATGGCCGAGACTCGCCGCCGCCTCAGAGCGCTTGGTCTGACATGGCAAGAGCCGGTCACGCTCTGGGACGTGGACCTGCCCGGGGATCTCGAGCGGCTGCGTGCGATCGGCCTACACCACCTGATCCCGTCGCAAAGCCCATGAACACGCGGTGTCCGCGCCGCGCACCAAAACCTTACGCCTTTCCGCCTGCGTCGCGGGGTGAACCAGGGCTCAATACAGCCGGATCAACGTCAAACCGACGACGATCATCAATGCCGCGGCGACACGGCCCGCGCGCAGCGGCTCCTTGAGAAAGACGATGGCGATCGCCGCACCGAACAGGACGCTGGTTTCCCGTAATGCCGCCACGATAGCGATCGGAGCGACCGTCATCGCCCAAATCGCGATGCCATAAGAGCCGAGCTGCAGCGTGCCGCCGGCAAGACCGAGGCCCCAATGGCGCCCCATCGCGGCGATCACGTCGCGCCCGCGGCGGGCGAGCGCGTAGATCACCATGACCGGACCGATCCCCACGAACAGCGCGACCGAATAGGAATTTGGGCTGCCCGCGTGCCGCGCACCCACGCCATCCACCACCGAATAGGCGCAAATCGTCACCGCGGTGAACAAGGCGAACCCGACCGCCTTTTTGTCGAGCCGCGCGAGATCGCGACCGCCGCGCAGGGACAGCAACATGACCCCGGCCACCAGCAGAAGGATGCCGCTCCAGCCGAGCAGGCCGAGGCGCTCGCCGATGAACGAGGTGGTCGCGATGGCGGTCATCAGCGGCGCTGACCCGCGTGCGATCGGGTAGACCTGTCCCATGTCGCCGGCGCGGTAGCTCTCGATCAGTGCGGCGAAATAGACGAGATGAATGAGCACCGACGCGCCGCACCATGGCCAGGCGGCGGCCGCCGGCAAGCCGACGACCGGCAGGAATACGGCCGAAACAATCGCTGCGCCGATCGAAATCAAGACCGTCGTCGCCAGCGGATCGAGGCCGCGCTTGATGGTCGCGTTCCACCCGGCATGGCAGGCGGCGGCGAACAGCACGGCGGCAAAGACGAATGGGTCCATCGCGAGAATAATTCTAGGCGTGTGCGGGCGCCCGTCCGGCGATCGTTATCCCGCCGGCGATACGGCGCGCGCTCAATCGCGGAACGCCGCCCCCGCCCAGACCTTCGGCGCGGCGCGCTGGTATTGTTTGGGGCGGGCGACCTCGGCGCCGAGGACATGCGCCGCGCGCCAACCCCAATGGGGGTCGTCAAGCATGGCGCGCGCGAGTGCTACCATATCGGCCTTGCCCTCGGCGATGATCGCCTCGGCCTGCTTGGGCGTGGCGATCAGCCCGACCGTGCGCGTGGCGATGCCGGCCTCGCGTTTGACCTTTTCGGCGAATTGAACATTGGTATTGGCGACCAAGGTGGGCCGCGTGTCGGCGCTGATGCCGCCCGAGGAAATGCAGACGAAATCGAGCCCCGCCGCCTTCAACGACTTTGCGAAGCTGGCCGCATCGTCGGCCGTCAATCCGCTCTCGACCCAATCGTTGCCGGTGATGCGCGCGCCCAGCGGCATGCCTCGCGGCATGACCGCGCGCACCGCCCGCGCGATTTCGAGCGGATAGCGCATGCGCGCCGCGAGCGAGCCGCCATAACCGTCGCTGCGCTTGTTGGAGATCGGCGAAAGGAAGCTGTGCAGGAGATAGCCGTGCGCTGCGTGCAGCTCGATGGCGTCGATGCCGGCGCGGATCGCGCGTTTAGCCGCATCAACGAAGCCGTCGCGCACGCGCTCCATGTCCGCCGCCGTCATCTCGCGCGGCACCGGCCAATCGGGGCCGAATGCAATGGCGGACGGAGCGACCGTCTGCCAAGCATCCTCTCCCGGTGCAAGCGGCTGGCCGCCCTCCCATGGCCGGCGCGCCGAGGCTTTGCGCCCGGCATGGGCGAGCTGGATGCCGAGCTTCGCCGTGCCATAGCGGCGGCAATGGGCGATCACGCGCGCAAGCGCCGCTTCGCAATCGTCCGAATAGAGCCCGAGGCAGCCGTGGCTGATGCGGCCGCGCCGCTCGATGCCGGTCGCCTCGACCACAACCAGCGCCGCCCCGGAATTGGCCAGCATGCCGAGGTGGTTGATGTGCCAGTCGGATGCCACGCCGTCGTCGGCGCTGTATTGGCACATGGGCGAGACGGCGATGCGGTTCGCGAGTTCGAGATCCGCGAGCTTGATGGGAGAAAACAGGGCGCTGGTCATGTCACACGCATCGATCTGAGGCCAGGATGAAGCGAAGGTGAACCATAGGGAATGGCGCAGCGGGTCGGAAGCGCCCGGGACAACGATTATGACGTCCGGCTTGCGCGCGATGCGAGGCCACGCGAAGGCGGCAATTCAAGCCGCCGTGCGGTGGGCCCTATCGGCGCCCTGAGCTTGCTCGCCCGCCACTTCATCCGCCGGCGGCGGCGCGATCTCGGCCCATCGCTCGCTCAATCGGATGGCCTCGCGCATACGATAAAGGAATTGCCCCTCGCTGTAATAATGCTTCCAGCGCCCGCTGTAATAGAGCTCGAAAAAATGTGCGCACCGACGGTCGGCAAGGGCGCGCCATTTCTGCGCGACCTCGTCGAGTGCATGCCCGGGTAGCCGTGTCGACATAGATGTCGCGACGCTCGTGGCAACGTGTGATCGTGTCGTCAGGAGCACGCATAAACAACGACGGACTGCTCACCGGCATCGGTTGTGCCCGAATGACACACACCGAATCGGTCGACATCATAGTCCTTCTGCGAGGCGCACGCGCGGGAGCCGCGAGACCGCAAGCGAATCCGCTTGCGCGTGGCCAAAGAGGAAGCGAGACGGATCGGCCAAAAAACTGACCCGCCCGGACGGGGAAATCCGGGCGGGTCGCGTTGATCGGCGCAGGGGATCGGGGGGGCGTGAGCGCCGATCGGGGCTGTAATTCCGGCCTTGTCGGCCTGTTCGCCCTATTAGTCTCCGCAAGTCGCCAAAAGGTTCAAGCCGATTTTTGGGGTTCCGGAGGTAATTTTTTGCCCCCGCCGGCCGGCCGTCAATTGCCGTCCGTAAAAGAAAATACCAGCGATTTCAGGCTATTACTCGCTCGCAGCCGGAACAGCTTTGGCCGTGGTCCCGGTCGTTGCGGGCTCGAGCGACAATATTGCCCGATAGGCATCGACCAAGCCGGCCCCGAACTGGGGGTCGACGCCCTTGGGCCCGAGGTCGCGCGCGGTCGCGGTCAGCGCCTTGCGTACCCCGTCGTAGCCGAGGTCGGGCTTGCGCTCGAGCAGCAGCGCCGCGATCCCGCTCACCTCGGCGGCCGCAAAGGACGTGCCCGTCGTCATCTGATAACCCGCCTCGGGCGCCGGCAGCAGCAGGTCGACGCCAGGAGCAGCGACGGCAATGTGCTTTCCACGGCTGGCGCCCGGGAACAGGCCGTCGTCGGCATTGGTCGCGGTGACTGCGATGACGTCGGAATAGGCCGCGGGATAGAGCGGGCCAGATTTCGCACCGGCATTGCCGGCGGCTGCGATCAGAATGAGGCCCTGCTTGCGCGCTTGCGCCATTCGTTGCTCGATCGACGGATCGCGCGGCCCGGTGAAGCTCATGTTGATGATGCGTGCGCCGCGCGCGAGAGCCCAATCGATGCTCTGGTTGATGCTGTAGGTGGTGGCCTCGGGAGTCCTCTCCTTGGCGCTGAATGCCCGAGCCGCGAGAATACGAGCCTCGGGTGCGGCTCCCATCAGCCGCGCATGGGCGACGATGGCGCCTGCGACCGCGGTGCCGTGCGCATGCGGCTTCTCGTCGGAGTCGAGCGCGTCGAAACTATCCACGACCATGCCCGCGAGCTCGGGATGAGCGAGGTCGACGCCGGAGTCGATCACCGCGATCAGCACCTTGTCGCCCTTTGCAAGCTCGTGCGCCTCCCGCAGGCGCAGCTTGGCCGGCGCATATTGCCCAGGGTCGCCTTGGCCGAGGAGCGCGGCGGCCGGCGGCTCGCCCTCGGGCGCCAGCTGCTGTTGGAGCTGGTAGATGTAATTTGGCTGCGCGGCCAAAACGATGCGTTCGGCCTCCAGGGAGTGGATGACCGCCGGCACGGAGCGCCGGTCGGGAATCCTCCAGCGGGACATGGTGACGTCGTTGGAGGTGAAGGATGCGACGCGGTTGAGGCGCAGCCGCCGACCGAGCGCGTCGATGGTCTCGTTGGGCACGCTTGATGCAAACTGGGTCAGAACTTCATCCGGCCGATAGCGCCGTTCATTCGCGGGCGGCACGCCGCCGCGCGTGCGCGCGACGATGCGCGTGCTGCCCGCAGGTCCGCCGCCACGGCTTGGATTGACGGCGCCCAGCACCGGCGTGACGGCGGTAACGGTGGTCGGAACGCGGACAATGATCGGGCCCTTGGGAAAGCGCGGCTTATGCGGGCGGTCGTTGCCGCTATGGCCGCCTGAATGGCGGCCGCCGTCGGCGCCATTGTTGCCGCCCGTGCCGGGCTTGCCGCCGGAATTGCCGGGCATACGGGTGATACCCGTAAGGGCGCCGCCGCTGATCTTGGCAGCGAATCCGCCCGCCGAGTGGCCGGCAAAGCCGCCCGACGCGCCCATGCGTTGCGCGGCATCTGCAACGCTGCCAAGCGCGAAAACCGCGACGATCGCGGTCAGCGCCAGCGGCAGGCGCGATTTGCTCCGTTTGTTCGATCGCTTGATAGCGAAGTTGGTGGTGTTCGAGCGCATGGCTTGGCTTCCCTCAACTGAAGCTGCCCGCGCGGTTCCTCCACCCTGAGGCGGCCGTTTTGAGCGGCCGCATTGCGCCCTGTTACCCGCTTGGCCTTACTCCCTCGCGGCGATGAAGCCGACGACCTTCGATTCTGCTTGCATTTGCTGAACGATCTTGCCGACCTCGTCCTTCGGCAGTTTGGTTTCGGAGAGACGGATGCGGTAGAGCTGGCCGCCCATATTCAGCGGTCCCTCGACCACCTTGGCCTTGTAGGCGCCGAGGAAGTTGGTGATGTCGTTTGCGGTCGCTTGCGGGGCAAAGCGCACGACGGCAAAGGAGCCTTCGCTGGGCGCGCTCGCGAGCGACGGCCCGCTCGGAGCGCCTTGGTCTTTGACCACAACCGTTGCAATCACGGCCGCCTGCACCAGGATCGCAACCGCGGCGGCGGTTGCCGACCAGGCGAGGGTGCGCGGAGTGAGGCTCGACAGGAACTCTGCGATGCGGCCGCCGAGGTCGAACGAGCGCTGGCGGCGCGGCGAGCGCGCCTCCTCGGCGTCGATGGCGGCGAACAGCTTCTCCATGGCGCGCGCCGACGGCGCACCGAGCGTCTCGTTGAGGTGGATTGTCTCCGCAAGCTCCTCGCGGACGAGATCATAGCGCCGCGCGAGTTCGCGGTCGCCTGCGAGCGCTTGCTCGACGCGATCGGCGTCGCGGCGGCTGAGCGTCCCTGCCGCGTGCCACGGCAGCAGAGCTTCGATCTCATGGCGCTCTGGCTCTTTGTTGATCGCGTTCATGGCCAACCTCTGTCAATTCCCGCCGCCTTGAGCAGCTCTGCTAGTCGCTTGCGCGCGTAGAACATGCGCGTCTTGACCGTGTTCTCCGGGATGCCGACGATCTCGGCTACTTCCTCGACCGATTTCTCGTGGTAGTACACGAGGTCGATGATCTCCCGATGTTCGGCCGAAAGTCCCGTAAGGCACTTCCGGATCATTGTACTCTTGTCCTTTTTCTCCAGGACGGCCCCCGGATCGTCCGACGGATCCTCGATCGCGCCTGCGGTCTCTTCGTCCAACTCCTCGTCCGGCCGACGCCTGAGCGCCGAGAGGGCCTTGAAGCGGGCGATGGCCAACATCCACGTCGACACCGCCGAGCGCCCTTCGAACCGACCAGCCTGACGCCACACGTCGAGAAACACCTCGCTGATCACGTCCTCTGCCGTGGCCTCATGCCGAACAAGACGTACTACGAACCGAAACACACGCACGTGGTGCCGCGCATACAGCACCTGCATGGCGAGCCGGTCGCCGTTCGCGATCCGTCCGATGAGCACCTCGTCTGATGTCGATTGCATCGGTTTCGGACGGTCGGACTCGTGAGGTTAGTCGCAAGCGGCTACCGTTGGGTTCACGGTTCTGCCACAGAGATGGCGGTTGGTGGCCCCCCTTCCGTTGTCGCACCTCCCCGGATGATGGCCGCGTTTGGGGCTAAGATTATGGCCGAAGCACGGTCCCCCGGAACTCGGGCACCCTTAAATTTTGCAATAAATCGAACCATTTACGGGAGTGGTCATGAGCTGCCGAAACGGCTTGAGCCGGAGCGCGCCGGCAAGCGGGCAGCGTTTCGCCCGTTAGGCAAGGGTTAACTCAAGTTCCAATTCGCAGCGGCGTCTTGAGCTTGCGCAGGGCGGCAACGACCGAGAGCGCCGTGATCCGTCCGGTTCGGGGATTTTCCGAGGGGATGTTTTCGATCGCGAGAGTGAAGCGCGCCGAGTCGCTGTCGACCTCGACGGTATGGCAGTTGCGGTCGACCGAAGGGTCGGCCCAGATTTCCATCATCGTGCGGTCGGGTCCGATGCCGGCCAGCGCCAGCGCCGCTGCGACGTTGACATTGGCGGGAAATCCCGCCGCTCCCTCCCGCGCCGTGCCGGAGAACACCAGCTTGGGCCCGTTGAGCCCTTCGAGCGAGATACCGTTCGCATCGAGATAAGGCGCGCCCAGAAGGCTGCGCGGCGGCTTGCGCGTGATCATGCGCACGGAATGAATCCGGCCTTCGGCCGCGGCGGTGACCGCATCGAGTCCGAGCAGCGCCCCGGTCGGCACGATGATCTGCCCTCCCCGCGCTTTCGCGAGCTCGATCAAGTCGGGCCGCGGCAACAGCGCGCCGACTGACAGCACCATCACCTGCTTTCCCGCCTCCAGCATCGGCCGGCAGATTCGCTCGAGCACGCAAGCCGGGGTGCATTCGACCGCAAGATCGGCATGGGCCGGAAACGCGTCGGGCTCGACCAAGGGACACGTGATGCGCTCGGCATCGAGCCAAGCTCGCGCCTTGGCATGATCACGCGCAGCCGCACAAGCGAGCGTGAGGTCCGGCATGCCGGCGGAGAGCTTGCGCGCGAGCACGCGGCCAATGGCGCCGAGGCCGGCAACAGCGACGCGGGTTATCGGCATACACGGACCTTGGGTCTGAGAGCTCCGACAGCCTGCCTCTTACGCGGCCCGCTCATCGGTCACAAGCCCATGCGAGCCCCGCGTCAAGCAGCGCCTTGACCACCGTCTAGCGGAAGGACAAAGCTTGCGCGCAATCAGGGAGGAGCCAAATGCTCAAGAGCATATCCGGCGCGGCGTGCGGCATCTTGCTTGCAGTCACCGGCACGGCGCTGGCACAGAGCTATCCGACCCGGCCGCCGACCATGATCATTCCGTTCGCGGCCGGCGGTCCAACCGATGTGCTCGGCCGGGTCATGGCGCAACGCATGGGCGAGATCCTCGGCCAGCAGATCGTGGTTGAGAACGTCGGCGGCGCGGGCGGCATGACCGGCTCCAAGCGCGTCGCCGACGCCGCGCCCGACGGCTACAATTTCGTGCTCGGCACCGTGGGCACCCACGCGCAAAGCCAGACCATGTACAAGAAGCCGCTCTATAACACGGTGACCGATTTCACGCCGGTTGCGCTCATCGCCGAGGTGCCCATCGTGCTCATTACGCGCAAGGACCTGCCGGTGAACAACCTCAAGGAGTTCATCGCCTACGCCAAGGCCAACCAGAGCACGATGCAATACGGCTCAGCCGGCGCGGGCTCGGCGACCCATCTCGGCTGCGTGCTGCTCAACTACCTCATCGGCGTCGACATAACGCACGTGCCCTACCGTGGGACCGGCCCCGCCATGCAGGATCTCCAAGGCGGCCGGATCGATTATTTGTGCGAGGTCGTCAGCACCGCCAAGCCGCAAATCGACGGCGGCACGGTGAAGCCGATCGCGATCATGACCAAGGAGCGCTCGAGCGCATTGCCCAACGTGCCGACCGGTCTCGAGCAGGGAACGCCGAACCTCGAGGCCTACACCTGGAACGCCATCTTCCTTCCGAAGGACGCACCGGCCGATGTCGTCAAAACACTCAATGACGCGACCGTCCAGGCGATGAAGACGCCGGCGGTGAGGGAGCGGCTCGAGGGGCTCGGCGCCGTGATCGTGCCCGAGGACCGCGCCACGCCGGAATATCTCGGCCGGTTCGTCAAGAGCGAGATCGAGAAGTGGGCCGGGCCGATCAAGGCGAGCGGCGTGAGTGTGGATTGACGGGACGCGAGCGGCGGCGCGCACATGCCATCGATGGCGCTACTCACTCCAGCTCGATCTCGCCTTTGATCTCGTGTGAGAAGCCGATCCCGCCGAGCGTGACCGTGGCCTTGGCGGGAAACTTTTCGTTGCCCTTGAGCCTGCCCTCCGCCAAGGCCTGGCGGACCGCCTTCTCGATCTCGCGCTGGGCGCTCACTCCGAGCGTCTTGAGGAACTTGCGAATGCTGCCGTTGAACACGTCTTCGTTCATGATCGCCTCCGTTGCGCCATTATACGCCTGAGCGGCCGTCGTCGAACCGCCGCCTTTGCGACCCCGGATTGCGCGAACAATTCCCCATTTGCGCCAATGTGGGGCCTCACCGCCAGCGCGTAATATTCGCATCCACCTTCGCGACAGGAGGGAGGCATGCTGACCCTACGCAGTTTGGCAATTGCGATGGCCGGCGCCGGGGTGCTCGCGGGGCTGCCGGTGACCCAAGCGCAGGCGTGCGATAACGATCGTTACCCGTGCCCTGTTGTGGCGCAGCCGCAGGAGGCGGCCGACCCGGCGGCGCGGCCGCCACAGCCGCGCAAGAAAGCAAGCCGCGCGGCACGGCACGATGAGAAGGCGCCCGCAAAAGCCGAGCGACAAGCCTCGCAAGCTCCCGCTCAGACGAACGCGGCCACGCCGGGTGTGCAGGAGCAAGCAGCCGATTCCGGCTCGAAAAAAGCGGGAGGTCTTGTCCCCGCGCTCAACGAGGAGGTCGGTCGCAACGAAAGCCCGGTAGCAGCCGCGGCAGCCGCGTGGCTCGTTCTGCCCGACACCGCCAGCGCCGCCGCGCAGGGCGCAGTGGGTGAACAGAATGCAGGGGGTGAACAGCGTGCAGCGGGTGACGATGCCACGCCGACTGTCCCGGCGAGCGGGGTGAAAATGGTCGACCCCAACGAGGTCAACGAACTCGACCTTGCGGCAGCTCCCGCAGCGCCGGCCGAGTCGTCCTGGCTCAGTTATCTGCTAGCGACCCTGGGCGCGGCCCTCGCCGCGGCCTCGACCGTACGATACTTCTTCGCGTGATCCCCGCCGATCGTGCGTATGCGACGACAAATGTTCCCGTTCCGTTCTTT
>WNGD01001268.1_pt1 | contig 27612 bp, 24 predicted proteins | sample 5400671 | NCBI WGS metagenome assembly WNGD01 (sample SAMN13153369, study PRJNA577476) | soil metagenome | isolation source: 40 cm soil or saprolite under grassland replicate 2 | place: USA:California | collected 2016-06-15
TACGCATCAAAGCTCAATGTCTGCTGATCGATATAGCCCTTCTTCGCATAGGGACTGATGACTATGCCAGGCACACGCAGACCGTAACCATTCTCATCGACCTTTGGCGGAACGACATGGTCATAGAAGCCGCCCCAGTCATCCCAGGCTAAAAAGATCGCTGTACTGTTCCAATCTGGCCCTTGCATGACCGCGTTGATAAGGCCTGTGACATAGGATTGACCAGCACTCACCAACGCTGGCGGATGCTCGCTTATCTTACCATTCGGCGTCACCCAGGAGACGGCGGGTAGAGTCCCTTTTTTGGCCGCTGTATAGAAATTCGTTGTAGGCTGAATATTGCCGAGTTGCCCATCCTGCTTGACGGTATCAAAACCTGGTAGCGGATTCCAGATGCATCGTCATTCTCACTCCCAATTCATAGGCGCATCCATTTGACCACGCCTCTGTGTTGGCGTACAATGTGGCGAGACCAGCTCTTCCGCGCTGCTTTATGAGTGCAGACTGCGGCGGTTTTTTTAACGATGTTATGAGCAGGATGGAGTACTGAGTATGGTTCCTCATGACGAATTTACCCCCCACGGATACCTGGATAACCCTTACCATAGCTGGAAACTCAATCCCAGTGGAGTATTACGCTCACGCGCTCCCTTAGGCATGGGCTGGCATGTGCCCAATCTTGGTAGCTATGCCCGCAACCAGTTTCAGTACACAGCCCACCTTGCACTCGGCCTCAAGATAGGCAAAACGGTGCTGGTGACGCCGGAAGACTTCAAACGTCACAACTGTATCATCACCAGTCGTCTACACACCAAAAATCGCTTTGCATATACCTGCATCGTCCCTAAACACTCTTTGACGCTCAGCGCGCGCTATTTCCTGGTACAGGAACATGCCCTTGGCTGCATTCTCTCACTCTCTTCGATGGCGAAGAATCCCTTGCCCGTTACCTGTTTCTTGCTGCACCAGCATACCCACAATCCGCATACCAGCCGTCTGTGGGAACATGGCCTCTATGCCATCAAGGGCCAACAAGAAGGCACCGCCATGCTCGGTATCGCCAGCGAAGGTGATGTGTTTGTCCACGGGGCGAGATCAGCCGATGGGGGCGAACTCACATTTGGCGAGATGGGTTACGTGATTGCTCTGGAAGATGCTGCCATCTGGGCGCATGGTATTGATGTGCCGTACCCGAATATTACCGAGCACGAGGAGAGCACTGGCTGGCAGATGCGCACGGTAATCTTGCCCTGTACCATTACTCTTACTACTGAAACCTCCGGTCCATCCACGCGCGTTATCAATGCGATCCTGGCCCGTGGTGTGTCTCAGGATGAGTCTTATAGGCGTTGGGAGGATGGCATTGAGGAGATTGCGCTGGCGGAAGCGCAGCATCGCTCCGATGATGAGCAATTCTGGAGTCATGCTCCGCAACTCTTTGGAGATTGGCCTGGGCACTGGCGTCGCGGATTGGTCTATGATCTTGAAACGCTACGCATGACCGTACGTCCCTCAGCCGGCGTTCAAAAGTCACCCTGGGATGGCATGCAAGTGCAGGCACCCAGAGCTGTTTTAGCTGAAGCTGCGATGGATATGCTTTTCCTGAGCTATGCCGATCCAGACCTAGCTTCGGAAGTTCTCCTGGGACATTTTGAGTCTGCGCCGCACCCAAACCTCCCTTGTATGCGCGAGGATGGTAGCTATAATATGGTGACCGACGATGGACAGATCTGTGGCACGGCTCCCGAGTGGGGCTTTCCAATATGGTGTTGCGACCAGGTGTTTCGCAGGACTGGTGATATGCAATGGCTCCGTCGCCTCTATCCCGCCGCAGCGGCTTACCTGCGCTGGTGGCTGGAGCATCGCCGCGATTCTGAAGGCTGGCTGGTCTACGCATGTTCCTGGGAAAGTGGCCAGGATGTCTCCAGCCGCTTTGGTCCACAGCAGACTGGCGGTACCATCATCCAGCATGTTCGCCCTGTCGACTTGCAGGCGAGCATGGCGCAGGGTGCGGAGATCCTGGTACGCTGGGCAACACTGCTTGCGCAAGGGAGCCCTTTCGTTCCTTCTGTTCTCCCGCTCGATTTTGCTGCCGAGATCGTGTACTGGCGCGGTGTCGCGGACGATTTTACGGTGAAGACGCGCTTGATGTGGCAAGCAGGCTGGTTCCGTGACTACGATTCCGTTGCGCAAGAATGGTCCTCTCAACCAGACACGATGCATCTCGCTCCCGTTTTTTGTGGCACGGCAGACCGGGGTCATGTAGAGCAGCTACAAAGCTATTTTTCTCAGCCACCTGTACATAGCGGCTGGGCTCCTCTTTCCTGGCCGCCAGTTGTCATGACTCTGGTTGGAGCCGCAGCCAATGCACAGATGCCGCTCGCTGCCTCCGAACTTGCCTACCGCTACATTGATGCCTCCTATCGTAGTACTGACAGCCACGAACTGGATGAACATGGAGGACTACCCGGCGTGACGCGTGAATACCGGGCGACTGTGACCAGAGGAAAATGGGGAGCCGTTGACTATGTCAATGCCGGTATCGAAGGATACGGTTGGGGCGCTATAAGTATACACCTGTTGCTACGTTACCTGTTGGGCCTGCGCGAGGAAAAGCTTGGTTGCATCAAGATTGCCCCGGCATTACCACAGGTGTTACGTCGTCCTGGCGCGACCTACCGTGCTGAGCCCATACCCTGGGGAAACTATGTATTGAGTGTCGAATGCATCGTGAAGGATGCGCAATCCTATGCCATACGTATGCGTTGCTCACAGTCGGTTTCACAAGAAGATGTGGAGCTTTCCAGTAGTACAAAGACGCAGGAGCAAACAGCGGAGAAGCATCAGTGTGAATGGGAAGGAGTATGGGGAGAGGAGCAGGTTCTCCAGCTCCCTCAACTCACAAGATCCTCGGTGAACCAGATATAGCCGCCTGAGTCTACATAGATACCAACACCTACGCGATGGAGCGTAGTACTGAGCAGGTGGATGCGGTGCCAGGGAGGACCTCCGTCTAACGATGTCTCATTCACCATGCTCTCCTGAATATTGTGCATTCCCGCGTAGGGAGTAGGATATGGCCCGGCCATGCCAATACATTCTCCGCAGTCTGTATAGCCCGCGAAGCCTTCGTTCGCGATACGCTGGCATTGTGAAAGCCCGTCGGGACAGGTATGGCTAAAGCCACATTTAGTCATATTCCAACTGTGTAAACGCGCTCCTCCAGCCAATGTCGCGTTCCAGGTAAATGCATATAGCCCACGGGCAGCTCTATCGGAATTGATCAATGCAAAGAGTTGCTGCGTGAGCTGTGTCTCCTCGTTTGTCATTGCTGGTGGAGCGCCATAGGGTGCAGCTCCTGTACCGGTGCCAGGTATATTCGTGGGCGGAGCCCCTTGCACAGGCGTAGAGGCCGGTGCCTGTGTAGGCGTTGCTGTGGCTTGTGGTGTAGGCGAGGGAGTGGGCCTGGGCGTCGGTGTCGCTTCTTGTCTTTGCAGAACGACCTGGACAGGCTGCGTTGTAGGAGGCTGCTGATCCGTGTGTATCGCATCGCCAAGCGTCGGCCCGGCTGTAGATGCCTGTTTAATCGCTTGCTCACCGCACGCACTAACGAGAATCGTCATAGCAAGTAACACTAGCAGAAGCCATGATTTCCTGAACGCCAAAATAAACTCCTCCTCCGTTACAATCTAGCTTTCCCTGACAAAAACCGTCTCACAGGAGAGTAACATAAGGATCTTGGAGATATGCGTTCTTGTGGAATAATTTAGTACTTTCTGGTACGGGATGGTGAAGGTTTATTTATGCTCATTCTATCCAAATCAGGCCTGCACAACGCCCCGTCGTGCATCATACGACAGAATGTCCATGTTGAACATTGAAACTGTTCAATATTTCAACAGCTTTCTGGATGGGGTGTGGTATATTTTGAGAAAGACTCATCGAAATATATTCATGTTCTCTCGCTGTAATCTTTAATAGGTCGACCAGTTGATCCCAGGGACGAGCTTTACGATCCTTAAAATCCAGATGTTGAAGAACTTTCAAACGTGGGTGGATGTTTTCGGTAGGTTTTAAGATGATCGGTATGATCTTTATGCCTTTACCAGAGGCAAATGCCCACTCATATGTCACATACGGTGATGTGCTTGCTTGTGGTGTGTTTATGACAAGTAGTGCATAAGAATTCTCAATAGCTTGATCGATCTCAGCACGCCAGTCTTCCCCCGCGCGAAGGGCGATATCTATCCATGTTTCGAAGCCAGCTTCCTTTAGTTTGTTGCTCAAAATATCGACAAAATCGCCATCTTCGTGTACATAGGAGATGAATATGTGTCTGTTCATGTCACTTCCCCTGCTAACCAACCTGGATCTTTACTAAGACAATCAAACAAATTTCGAGGCATTGTACATGGTTGATGAGCAGATTCAGTTCCTCTGAGTCGTTCTTAACCATTTGAGTCTCCTTTTTCGTGTTTGTTTGATTTTCTTCGTCCCAGAGAACCCAGAGTGCAGAGGTACAGGAAGAGGTGACCTTTTTCTGACCGGCCATTCTTCGTTTTTTCAGGTAGTGGAGATTGCGGAAGCTCCAATCGTATTTCATCGATGGCTTCCAGCAGATGCTCAGGAAGCATTTGCTTCGCTAACTCGTCTATACTGGCTTCTTTCCTTTTCACAATCTTTTACCTCCGTTTCCAATATACTGAAAATGCGCTTTTATTCAGTAAAGCGCATTTTCAGTAAATCCTGGTGGGCGACAAACCAGATAGCCAGAGGCTATGTGCACCAGTAAATATACTTACATGTGTCTATAATAACACTTTCTGGACACAATGTAAATGTATAAAACACACTTGACATGTGTCTATAATAACATATTTCATGTGTCTTGTAAATGCCTTTTGGAAACAAAGTACTTTCTGTAATGTGCCTTTATATATCAGACGTATGATAGGAATGTTTTTCAAATATCGGGGAGTCTATGCAATGTTTCAAGAAGTTGAAAAGCGTGCTTGCATAAGGACAGGCACGCTTTTCAGCAATGTTTCGTGAGGTTCCATGCGTTAATTACGGTTTTGTTTGAGGCGGGTGAGTAAAAGTGCAAGGAGCGGCTTTATATCTCATCCATTATTTGGTACTTTTTGTCACGTCAAAAGGATTAACTTTGTTTCTTTGTTGTCTTCCCGAATTATTAATTCCGCATTAGGGGGGAGTCGTGCAATTATTAACCCGATCTTGATGAATCGCTTGATGAGTTCGAGCATTGTCGTGTGTTCTTTTTCTGCTATAGACTGGACTTCATTAAATAATGGCTCCGGTATTACGAGATTATATCGCTTCAATCCTGAATTAGTTTCTCCCTCTCTTTTCTTTTTCGGCAAAGCATTTTGTGTCATCAAGGTTTCCTCCGTCTTTTCTAGTATAGTACTCTTCGTTAGTTTTCTGCTCTACCCGAGTAGAACGAAGAGTACTTACTTAAATGTGGGTTCTTCAGGTTTTTTTGTCTTTGTTGAAGATAATCGCGTAGTGGACGATTTTTCAACGGGTACTGTTATGTCGGCGCTAAGACATCTTTAATGCGTTTCACATGTGTATATTATATGTGCTTATACACGTCTTTGTCAAGTGATTTGAGATCAATCTCTGATAAAATTTCTAATTCCATCCTCTTTTTTTCGATTACCTAGAATGTGTTAATTCGAATATGTTTTTCACTTTTGCGAAGTCATTTAAGGAACGACAATTCCGCTAGCGCTTAACCATCTTTTCCGTATATTTGCTATACGTTTCTTAGCATACTTGATGTACACCACAAATAGCCATTGCTATATCACGCACATGCATGGATAAATTTTACAGTAGTATTATATATAACTAGTCTTGTACTCATATCGTTTCAGAGATCTAATCGTCCGCATCCGAGACGATTTCGCAGGCAAAAACCTCATCGCCAACGATGTGGACACAGTAATCAAGGCCTGGAATTGCGTGAGGGCTTGGAGGCAGCGATATGCCCCTGTCGAAGCCATCGGCTGTAAGCCTTAGGAAACTCTCAGGTCTAAAAACGGCATGTCAGCACAATTGCGCTCATGTCGTCTGGTTTCGCACGTACTGTCGCGCTGCGCTCCTGGTGTGAACGTTGCAGAGAACGTTCAACCAGTATGCGGGCAGTCGCTGTACGAGGAGCTTCGCGCATAATCTGTTCGATCTCTTCATCGACTAGATTATCATGGATGCCATCGGTACAAAGGAGAATGCGATCGCCGGGATAAACTGGAATCTGTTGTGTGTGGATCGTAGGGGGAAGTGGTCCGCCGAGTGCCTGCGTGATGCCGCCACGCAGTCGGAAGTAACTAAACTCGATGTCCGATAGCTGGTCGGCACGCATTGCCTGGTCGATACGCAATGCATCTTTGTCGGTGATGATCTGATTCTCTACCAATTTTGCAAGCAGCCCATCGTCGTTTGTTAGACGTTTTAGCGGCTCTTGTTCTCGCAGCAGATAGATACGACTATCGCCCACATGGGCATAGACCATGGTATAACTTCTGGTTTCCGGTTGTCGACAAAACGTTGCCATTGCCACAGTTGTTGCCAGGTCATCGGTACCAGCTCGCCTTGCACCTTCTGTTCGTACACGCTCGTCAGCTTCCTGTATCAGATGCTCCAGGATGGTACAGAGTTCGGGCGAATCACATTGTTCGAGGAAGGTATGAATCTTGCGTCCCTCCTGGTGCTTACTCAGGATATGTCTCCAGGCCTGGTGGGTAGCGCGTGCTGCGGTCTGTGAAGCGATTTCTCCAGCCGCGCTTCCTCCCACGCCATCAAAGACCGCAACCAATCCCGTGAGTTCGTCAACAAGAATACTGTCCTCGTTCCTATGGGGGTGGCGCTCGCAAGCGATGGTGCGCTGCGCATAGGTAAAAGGAGCGAGTGCAAGGGCATGTTTATATACAGAAGTATGAGTAGAGCGCCTGGTTTTTGTTCTGTGTCGCGGCATCTTCGTCGAATGCTGCCTTTCGATAGGTACTTCAATAACAAAATTTAACTATATAACGTAGCTTTACTTTTTAGTGCCTGCTTCAGATGTATTTCAACACAACGCTACCCACCTCAGCAGGCCGCACGATTGATAGAATATCACATATTTTACGTTTCCGGTATTATTTGTTTTACTACCCTTACTCTTCCTACCGTATCAGTGTTTTACCTGACAATGAATCATTTGGCTTGTTAGAGCAGACTATGAGTGCAAGTATAGCAGATAGTAGATCAAAAAAGAAGGAGTTTGACTCCATTTAGCCTATTCTGTCTTCTCGCAGATCATATACCGCTTTAGATGAGCCTCCCGATTCTGAGAAAGTTCTCGAACATGATGCGTGTATGCTCTCGATAGGTCACGTAATGGGTGTGCCTCTCTCGTTCGATATTTGAATATGCATCGATGCCAACGGTGTCAATTATTGACTGCTTGAACTCAGGGTGACCCAGCCAGAGATCAAGTAGATCCGGGTCGAGTTCGATATGATACTGTAAACCATAGGCGCAGCGACCATAACGGAATGCCTGGTTTTCGGTTGTCTCGCTTGTTGCCAGCAAGATTCCGCCAGCGGGAATATCGAAGGCATCCTCATGCCAGTGGAAGACCTTCTGATAACCCGGCAAACCGGCGAAAAGGGGGTCCTTTCTCCCATCTTCAGTAAGCAGTATTTCGAAAAAACCTATCTCGGCCATCGTATGCTGTTTTACCATACCTCCAAGTGTGTCGGACAGCAGTTGACCTCCCAGGCAGATGCCCAGGTAAGGGATATCTTGCTCGACTGCGCTACGGATCAGGCCTTTCTCTTGCATAAAGTATGGATGCTTTTCTTCCTGGTACACATGCTGCGAACCGCCAAGTGCAATAATGGCATCATATACGCCTGGATCAGGAAGTGCTTCTTCCTCAACATTCACGGTATCGCAGTCAATTCCATGCTCTTGTAAGATCTCTCCCAATGCGCCCGTTGGGCACTCCCATACGTGCTGAAGTGCTAAGACCCGCTTCATCTTTTTTTGTTACCCCTGACCAGTTCTACCTGACATTTCATGTTCAACGGGCTTGCTGCCAGTGCAAACAATCTCTACTCTCCATGCCTGTCCCGCGTCCAGGATCAGGGGCCAGATCAGCGTGGCGCAACTTCCCTGGTGTGTGCGCTCAAAGCCTGCTTCCGACCCTGTGACGGTTTCGATAGAGAAGCGCCACAGCATTGCCTCTGCGCTGAGTTCGAAGCCCATGTCTTGCTGTAACCAGGCGTTGCCAATGTGAAATACGCTTACCTGGGGGATCTCGCCCGTGCTATCGAAGTGATTATTTTCTAGCTCGACGTTCCTTACCTGGTAATATGCTTGCTCGTTGCCCCCGCCTCCCAGCAGATTGAAGTTCCACTCGCTTGCGAAATAAGTGTGTAAGCGTGCCTGCCCTCTGTTTTCAATGCTGTAGTGCACAAAGAGCTTCTCTTCGCCTTTGGGGATGAAGAGGGTCTTCCGGACATATACTGGCAGCGGACTCAGAGCGCCAGGACGCCGTACCTGTCCATCACGTGTCATGGTGACTGTGATGCCTCTCTCTTCTTGCTCTACAGTGGTTGCATAGGGCTGTTCGACGAAATTGCCCTGATCCTCAAAGCGTGCAGCCGCGAAATCTGCTAATGGCAGCCCTGGTGGGAGGAAATGATCGACCAGGCTGCTGCGACGGTAGCGGTCAACGACCAGGTATTGATCCAGGTCAGCTTCTTTGGTACGTACCGTGGTATGCGGGGAAGCCGGCTCACTTTCATCCTGTATATTGCTTGTTTGTATGATACTACGCGATGCAAGCGCTGCCTTGCGCCGACGCTCCTGTTCATACTCTCGCAGCGTCTGGTGATAGCTCTCCATTTGCCGTGTCATGACACTGGTCAGATTGTGTGCGCTACGGCGCAGATCCCACTCGAAGATCGAGCCACCACGGCGGGGATCAATATATAAGTTTTGTTGGTTGCTCTCGATGAGCAACTCTTCCTGCGTATCACGATCGAAATCAGTGAATTCGTAGTGTTGCCAGGCCGACTGACCATGCAATACGCGCGCAGCCGCGTTTTCGGCCTTGATGAGATGGTGATAGATGGCGGAACGTACATGGGTCATGTAGATACCACCGAACAGGCCGTGCCAGTAGGTGTCGTTGGCCTGTGCTTTCCATAAATGTACCACTCCGTTTTCTTCTGTTGCTCCTGCTGAGTAGACCTGGTCATGCACACGCAACATTTTTTTATGTTGTGTATTGATCTCAGGATAGCGTACGATAAAGTTGCGCCAGAAGCCGCCGCGCATGAATTGCAGGATATCGTCCTGTTTATCATGCTCCAACTGATGCAGGATTTTGCCGAAGAGGTAGGATTTCTTTGGCGGGAGCGCCCACTCGGTCATTTCGATGTAGGATGAGGTGGGAATGTAGATACGCCCCAGCGCAGGATGGGAGCGCGCGTACTCTCCTAATGGTGTAGTAAATAGCCACGCGCTGTTCTGCTCAAGCGCGGTAAAGAACTCCTCGACCCAGCCTGTACGGGTACTGACGCCCCAGCAGTATTTGTTGGTATCGGGCCAGCTACCAAACTTTTCGCCATCATCGCCCATGACAATGATACGATTACCGTCAGGCGTCGCCAGTGAACGCAATGCTGCGATGGTCTCGCCAGCCGGACGCCAGGGTATCGTGTAGCGCAACGTCTTGCTGGTTGCGTATACCTTCAGGACATTGCTCTGATCCTCGGTTGCATAGTAGCCATAGAGGTCCTGATCCTCTAAGCCCACATTCTTGAAATGGACATCGTCAAGAACCGTCCATTCTATTTCGGCCTCTCGAAGCAGCCGTGGCAAACCCGGTTCCCATACCCGTTCCGCGATCCACGTCCCCGAGGGTCTTATGCCAAAGTCTCGCTGGAGACGCTCTGTCAGACGCCGGATCTGCGCGACTTTGTCAACGTCGGGAATGGACGGCAAAATAGGCTCATAGTAGCCGCCGCTTACCATCTCGACCTGCTTGCGCTGAACCAGGGCCGCGATACGTTCCAGGAACTCCGGATGGGCCTCTTCTAGCCAGTCTAATAGTGATCCTGTGTAGTGGAGCGAGAGACGTACCCCGGGATGGCGTTCTAATGCCATGATCATTGGTAAATAAGCTTCCTCATAGACCTGTTGAAAGACCCACGGGAAGTTGCCCACCGGCTGGTGGTTGTGGAGCAGTAATCCGAGGTGAATACTGCTGGTGCGCCCTATTGTCATATGTTACCCGCCTATACAAGAGAGTAGCGCGACGCTTCTATGCATCATGCTCTAAATAAATTTGTATGTCGATTGCCATTCCCTTCCAATATATCACATCCGTGACAATGCGCTGTAACCTGTTGATACTAGCCTGATTGGTATATTGCTTTATATAGTTTCTCCATTTATACTTGATGTAGAGCCGATGCTCTTTCAGTCCTCTCTTGTGCCTTGTAGAGAAGTCCCTTAAAGTGTTTCTTCTTATACCGTCTTGTACTAACGGTAGGAGGACTGCTCATGCTCAAGAATATCTCTGGTGCTCGCTCTTTGCACCACTATAAGCGTCTGGGGAAGCCCCTTATCCCCTTTCTCCTCGCGTTTGTCCTGCTCTTTACTGCTGTCCCTGTAGTACTGGCCTCTTCTACTTCCTTACATTCCTCGTCTTTGCTGGGTTCCAAAAAGTATTACCTGGCATTAGGCGATTCCCTCGCTTTTGGCTATCAACCTGACCTCAACTTCGATGATGGTTACGCCAATGATTTCTTCACTGATCTGGAGACACATGGAACCGGAACAGTGGCGAATCTCAGTTGTCCTGGTGAGACAAGTACTACCATTATCAATGGAAAATGCCCCGACGCATTTCTACGCAAATTCCCCTACGTCGGTTCGCAGCTTAATGCCGCCCTCGCGTACCTTCATGTCCTGCGTGGCCAGGTAAGCCCTGTAACACTGGACATCGGTGTCAATGACTTATTGTCGGATATCAATAAGAGCAATTGCACCATCAATGTTGCCAATTTCAGCGCCCACCTTGCCACGCTCGATGCAAATCTGACACAGACCATTTTACCAAAGCTGCAAGCTGCTCTGACGGTAAATGGGATGCCTACAGGTGATCTTGTACTGATGAACTATTATGACCCGTATCAAGATATCTGTCCGAATACGGTGCCATACGTCCAATTGATGAACCAGCATCTGGCCGATGACGCGAGTAGCGTTGGAGCAAAGATTGTGGATGTATTCACAGCCTTTGGTGGCGCATCAAATTCACATATCTGTACGTATACATGGATGTGTAGCGTCTTCAAGGATATCCATGCCCGCAACAAAGGCTATAGCGTCATTGCTTCGGCCTTTGAGGATGAGCTTGCTTATTAGTTCAGGCTGGACAGATCCTGAAAGGTGGGATTGACGCCCACCCGCTCTATAGCACAACCCGTAGCGGCATGGCTTGCCTGTGCCGGGCTCTATGGCACAACCCGTAGCGGCATGGCTTGCCTGTGCCGGGCGTCTCCACGGATAGGGAGAAGGACCCTTGCATCTTCATAGTGAGAGCGAAGGTCCTCTTTCATATATGCTGGCATGTCGTTAACAAATCCTGGCGCAATTTCCTATGTGTTATTTTTTGTGATCGCGGAAACTATCGACTCGTTGAGAAACTTAGTATAATCTAAGTCAGCATTTAGGAAAGCGATGGGTAGAGTATAAACATGATAATAAAATTGCTGCTTGTAGATGATCATGGACCTTTACGTAAAGCTCTGCGCGAGGGCTTAGAAGCTACGGGGGTTGTACAGGTTGTAGGTGAAGCAGCGACCGGGCGTGAAGCGGTTACGCGTGCGCTCGAACTGGACATGGATGTTATATTAATGGATGTGCAATTGCAGGATCTGGGAGTGGGTCGTAGTGCTCTGAGTGGCGTTGGCGCGGCTATAGCTATCCGCCGTGAGCGTCCTCGTATGCCAGTCGTGTTTTATTCGATTCAGGACGATGATGAGTACTATCGCGAGTTTCGAGCCTCGGGTATTCTGACGCACTATGCTTATGTGCGTAAAAGTAACTACCTGTTGCCCAGCATGCTTGTTCCTCTGCTGCGTGATGCGGTTAACGGACGTAGCCTCGTTGATCCTGAGATCGAAGATCGCGTGCAGGAGGTGCGCGACCTGGATGAGCAATCCCCGCGTGCCTTATTGGAACCAAACGAGTTGCGCGTGGCCGAGTTGATGGCCCAGGGGATGACGAACGAGCAGATTGCTATACGCCTGAACCTGCACGATAAGCGGGCCGTGAGCCGCACGAACGGGCGCATCTACGCGTCATGGGGCCTGAGTGAGAATGCTGTCGATGATAAAGTTGCCCGTGCCAGGGCTACTCTGATTTATACGCTCAATCGTATGATTATGTGGGATGAGAATGGGATTGCCCTGGTACAGGATCGCCGGGGTGAATGGGTCCCACTCTATAAAGAAGAAAAGTAGCTTGATAGCATTCATCAACGCTGCATTCGCAGCTAGCTCTCGCTCAGATGAATGAAAGGAAGTGTAGCTTGATAGCATTCATCAACGCTGCATTCGCAGCTAGCTCTCGCTCAGATGAATGAAAGGAAGTGTAGCTTGATAGCATTCATGAGAGGAAGTATATGCCTCTTATCTCATTACTTGAACCTATCTATCTGTTCCGGACGGTAGCGCTTGCTCTGTCGATCTTTAATCTCGTGGCCTTTCTCTGGCTGGCCTGCACGGTCTGGCTGAATGGGGATCGCAATAGCCTGATTGCTCGTGTGGGTGCGGTAGGGCTGAGCCTCTCCGCGCTTTTCTTCTTTGTGCACGCGCTGCTCATCTCCACGCCACTCACACAAACGGCTGGCCTGGTCACGTCAGAATTCTTGTGGCACCTGATCTGGCTGCCTGCACTGGGAGTGCCATATATCTGGTTTGTAATTGGATTACACTATGCCGCATTGATGAATGATGGCTGGCGTAAGAGGCGCCCATTGCTACTGGCCTGTGGTGCCTTGCTCGGTTTTGCGGTATTGCTATTGCTGATCTTCAATCAACCTACGTTCACTTTTAGCGGGACATTGCGGCTATTGGCATATAATGATATATTAAGTAACACAGGTACGCAATTGCTATTACCGCTTGTTCTGCTGCCTGTACTCTTCCTTTGTTATGTGACATTTTGTGCCATCAGCCTGTGGTTCACGCCAAGTCGTGTGGGAAGGCTTCTCCGTATCCTCTGCTATGCCATCATTGGTCGTTTGCAGGGTACAACGTTGTTGAAAGGACTGGCCGATGCCTTCTGGGACGACAGGGTCGAAGTTGAGTCATTGGAAGAGCCGCACCTTTCCTGGCACCAGGCCCGACCTGGCCTCTTGTTCGCGGCTCTCTTGATGGTGAGTCTGACGACCACGCTTGGTGTATTGGGTGTCTGGTCCATGCTCAACTGGCTGAAACAGCGTCCTGTCTCCCCTGCTCATGTTCTGCCTCCTGTAACCCTCACCGCGATACCATTCAACCTGGTCTTGCTGGACGTTTTTGCTACTGGCCTGGTCGCGCTCATTATTCTGCTGATCGGCTATTCTATCGTTCGCCACGGCATCCTGATTGAGCGTCCACTGGCGCGTCGCGGCTTCTTTGAACAGTGGCGTGGTATCGTCATTGTTGCGACCACCATTGCTATCTTTATCGCGCTTCTCGTTATCCTGACACGCAGCAACCTGGGCGGACTCTTGTTGATTGCCTGTCTTGCAACCGGTGCCTATGCCCTGTTCACCTGGAGCAGTTATACCGCGCACGATCGCTACATTGCCCTGCTAGGACCATTCCTACGCAGTACTAACGCGCGCCACTGGCTCAATACCGACCTGCAGAAAACCGAACAAAGCATGGAAGATCTCTTTTTCCACCTGTGCAATGACGTATTAGAAGTGCAATGTGCACGTCTTATCGTGCTAACCGGGACGGTAAAGCGCAGTTTCGACTATCGCTGGCCTGTCGAGAAAGGACAGGAGCGCGCAGAAGAATTGACAATGGTTCTGCGTGAGAAGCGCCTCCCATCATCGTATCCTGCTCATCCCTATAGCAACCAGGAGATGATAACCAACGCGAGTGCGTACAGGATCAGTGTAACGTGGAAGGGCCAGCCCATTATCTGTTGGGTATTGCCAATCTATGATGAATTTGGGCTGGTCGCAAAGCTCTATCTAGGCCCTCGTCAGGATAGAGCTGGCTTCACCGACGAAGATATGGACCTTGCCCACGCCTGTGGACAGCGTATTCTGGACACTCTGCGCGACCATGAAGCAATGCTTACTGTAGCGGGATTATTGAAGCGGCGCATCGTAGACGTAAAATTGCTAGGTGCGCAACAGCGTCGTGTCCTGCACGATGAAATTCTACCTCAGATGCACCTTGCTCTCTTACGCCTGGAAACCCTGCGCCCGTTCATCCAGGGCCAGTGCGACGAAAATACTCTTATACGTGCAGAACCCGCGCTCAACGAAAGCATAGAAACCATAACTCAAGCTCACCGTCGCCTCGCCGCCATGATGCGTGCAACTACCACCAGCGCTCCGCACCGCCTCGAACGCGATGGTATGATGCATGCAATCCACACTATGATCGAACAAGACTTTCAGCAAGCATTCGATGAAGTCGAGTGGGCGGTCCCCGAAGAGACCGCCTATCGCATCGACGAGATCGTCCCTCCAGCCATCGCCGAACTCATCTTCGCCGCCGTGCAGGAAGCCCTGCGCAATGCGGCCCGGCACGCTCGTGGTTCCGATGTTCACCGTCGGCTGCGCCTCACTCTCAAAGCCTCCTGTAGCCCGCATCTGGAAGTCATAGTCGCGGATGACGGCGTCGGCATCGTCTCCGCCAGCAGCTCCACCACCGGAACCGGCGGCGGCCTGCTAACGCATAGTGCGCTGCTGGCTATTGCGGGAGGTAGCCTGACCGTCAAGAGCGTTCCTGGGGAGGGTGTCTCGGTGCGTATTATGTTGCCTGCCGACGTTCTGCGCTGACGCACTAATGAGAAGTCATGGTAGAAGAAGGAAGGAAAACCGTGGTAAAAATACATATCCTTGGTGGTCCTGGCAGCGGGAAGACGACATTAGCGCAGCAAATATCTTCCTGGCACATCTATAGCAGAATCCATGCGTACGTATCTTGCAGAGCATGGAGAGAATGCTGAACCACCTGATGCAGAACTTTTGTTGATGCGTCTTGAAAAATATAGAATTGCGATACCACTTACCGCAGAATTCGTGCGTATGTATCTTGAGAAGTATAAGGAGAAGGTATTTCTCGTAAAAAACAATGCTGATCGAGAGCGTCTGCTTGAACTCCTCACGAAAACGTGACTGTGGTCGGTGTAATGTAAGCGACTGGAAAGAATATCAAAAGTTAGGAGAAAAAGGAGAACCAGCCATGCTATTAATTACGGGAGCTACAGGCTATATTGGGCGACACCTGCTGGCTCGCCTTGTCACTCAGGGCGAACGACCACGCTGTCTCGTGCGCGACCTCCAGCGTGCCGCAACTATCCTGCCAGCCGACAAGGTCGAATTTGTGCAGGGCGACACGACCCAATCTGCCGTATTAGAATCTGCTGTACAGGGTATCGATACCATTGTCCATGCCGCGTTTGTGACGGCAGACCGTAAGGCGTTATCGAGCAACTATTACGAAGAAACAAATGTACACGGTACATCCAACCTGATCGCAGCCGCCAGATCCGCGGGCGTAAAACGTATCGTCGAGATCAGTGGCCTGGGCACCAGACCCGATAAACCTGGCACCTACATGCAGGGACGTTATCTGGCTGAGAAGATGCTGATCGAGAGCGGTCTTGATTGGACGATTATCCGTCCGTCGGTCCTGTTCGGCAAGGGCGCACCCTTTATCAGCGGGCTGGTTGACTTGATTAAGACGGCTCCTGTTTTGCCGCTGATCGGTGGCGGCAAGACGATGTTCCAACCCATCTATGTGGAAGATGTTGTGACGGTGATCATCAAAGTACTTGAGGACCCGGAGCACAGGCAGATCTACACGATCGGCGGTCCTGAATATTACTCGTTTACACAGATCTTTAATCTCTTACTCCAGGCGATGCATAAGACTCGGCCCAAAATCTATGCGCCCACTCCCCTGGTCGGCATTGGAGCTGCGGTGATGGAAGCCGTGCTACCCAGACCGCCGTTGACAAAAGCTGCCATGACGCTCTTCTCGTTCGATAATACCACTGATCTCAACAGCGTCCAGCGCGATTTCGGTTTTACGCCTGTCTCGTTCAAGCAGTACCTGCAAGAACAGGGCGTGTAATTTCGCATAGCAGAAAATCCCTGTGCTATAATTGATGGGCATCTGCGTATATATACTGAGGGGGAGCATGCCCAACTTTATGTGGAAAAACCCGTAGGGGCGGGGCTTGCCCCCGCCCGCGGACCCACCCACGCTTACCGGGCGGGGGCAAGCCCCGCCCCTACGGGTCTATGTGGTTAGAAGCATCGTCTACAATTTTACGTCACGATAGATGGAGGTAATTGTGACAGTGTCACCCGATCCGGAACGAAATGTGAGTAATGACTTGCGTGTAGTTGGCGAAGCGCTGGCGCACATTTCGCGTACTTTACATGAACATACACGCAGGTTAGAGATCGCTGTCGAGGGAAGATATGCCAGCGAGCTGGATAACCCTCGTGTCGCTCTGCTCAGTGATTCGCTCAATGTCAGTCGTACTGCCGACCTGGAACTGGGAAAGCTCAATCAATCTATCCGAAGTGCAGTACAGAAATTACAAACAACACCATCTGTGCCGTCGAATGGAAGTTCACCCTCAACAGCAAAATTTGAGCGTGAGCGCGCAGCTCTCGCGACCAGCATCTCGAATCTGAAGCAGGAACGCAATGAGCTCAGCATCCTTTACGAAATCGCTGGCACCCTGAACTCAACACTGGAGTTCGATGAAGTCTTGCGCCTGGTAATGGATCGCGTCATTGATTTTGTCAAAGCTGAACGCGGCTTCCTGATGCTGATCAATCCCGACACGGGACAGCCAGAGTTCCGCATGGCACGCGATAAAGAGGCGCATACCATCCCTGAAAGCGAATTTGCTACCGCACAGATCAGCCGTAGTACCGTGAGGCGTGTCATCAATACGCGCACACCTGTACTGACCGACAATGCTCAGTCAGATGAAGCGTTGCAGGGGATGGAGAGTATCATGACCTATGGTATCCTCTCTATCATGTGTGCACCGCTCATCGTCCGTAATACTTGCATCGGAGCCGTCTACGTCGATAGTCGTATCAACGCCAACCTGTTTGCTCACAAACACCTGGATCTCATGCTGGCCTTCTGCAATCAAGCTGCTATTGCCATTGATAACGCGCGCCTCTTCGCCCAGGTCCAGGAAGACAAGCGTTACATGGAGAATATCTTCAAGTCTATCGCGAATGGCATCGTCACGACGGACTCATCCGGCTTCATTACAACCTTCAATGCTGCCGCCGGTATTATCCTGAATATGAGTCCTGATACAGCGATCGGGAAGCACTACCAGGAAGCATTTCAGCCGATACCACAGGTCGGCCTGGTCGATCTCTTGCGCAACGCACCTTTGCAACAGATGCAGCCGGAATATAGTACAGTAGCCACTCGCTCGGTTGATTGTCAGATTCCTGGCCGTCCGGGTAATGTCAATCTGAACTGCTACGTGTCATCTCTACGCGATTCGCAGGGAAAAGATATTGGTATGGCCCTGGTGATCGATGATCGTACCGAACTGAAGCGCTCAGAGGCTCAGACGAAGCAGATTCGCCGTCTATTCGAGCGCTATGTTCATCCTAATGTGGTACAGCAATTGATCAGAGATCCGCTGGCGTTGAACCTGGGCGGTGAGACCAAAGAGATCTCAGTCGTCTTTGCCGACATTCGCGGCTATACCAGTTTGAGCGAGCGCATGGCTCCCGAAGATGTGATGAATTTGATCAATCGTTACCTGCAAATTATGTGCGAGGCGATCTGGGAAGAGGAAGGGACGATCACAGCTTTCCAGGGCGATGCCTTGATGGCAATTTTCAATGCGCCGCTACAGCAAAAAAATCATGCCTTGCGTGCAGTACGTTCGGCCTGGAAGATGCGAGAGGCCGTGGAACTTTATCAGCACTCACAGCCGGAAGAGATTATTGTCAGGTATGGTATTGGCGTCAATACCGGACTGGCAACTGTAGGTAATGTTGGCTCACAGGGACGCTTACAAAACTATACTGCGATTGGGGATGTAGTGAATGTCGCATCCCGTCTCCAGAACGGAGCTACAGATAACAACATTTATCTGAATGACTCAACCTATATTCAGGTCTACCGGCATGTAAAAGTCAGCCAGGCTTTCCCCTTGCAGGTGAAAAATAAGGCCGCACCGCTCAATGTACATCGCCTGATGGGCATGGCCCCGTCAGCCCAATTATAGGTTTTTACGCAGGACAAATCCCATCTGCTTGATACGGAAGAAGCCAAACCATTCGTAAAGGCGGTGTGCGTGGGTATTGTTGTTCTGCGTATTGAGCATGATACGCTCAACTCTTGCCTGCGCAAAGAAGCGTATCGCCTCGGCCATTAAGCGTGCGCCGATGCCCAGCCCATTTACCGATGGGTGCACCGCGATGCGTACCAGGTAACCAGAATCGGCATCCACTGCATTAAACTGATAGCCTACAACCTGCCCATGCAATTCGGCAACCATAAAGTAGGGATGCGTCTCAGCGATATCGCTGAATGCAGTGCTATCGTAGCGCCACAGGTCCTCGAAGCATGCATCCTCAATGGCAAGCAATGCAGGCATATCCCCGGCGTAGCTTTGTAGACCTCTGGAAAGGTTGACCCGGCGCACTTTTATCTGCTGATTACCCTCGGTAGGAATGTTGAAATCATATTTGTCGTAGGCGTAAAGGTCCCGGTATGGTACAAAGCCGCGTGTGAGCAGGGTGTTGCGTAACCAGTCGCGCTCCGCATCATTGCCCGAGTAATGCAGATAGCGTACACCACGCAGGATAAGCTTCGACGAGAGCTGATCAAGCAGACGAAAAAGGATGCTGAGGTACTTAGTACTCTCCGTCCAACTGACTCCAAACCCTCCAATCCATGCACATGGAGGGCTGAGGATCTGTGAGAGCAGAAAGCTATACAACGAGTTGCCGTGAAATGCCCCCACGGCGGGGTAGTGCTTGAGCTGGCCTGGAAGTTCTTCGAGCGTAAATCTCTGGTAGACATATTCAGAGGTATTCAGAAGACGCTCAACCGCATAAACATCCTCACCGGTTAGCAGGCGTATCTGCTCTTTCCCAGATCCCATAAAACCTCTTCTAGCGCGAATCCCTGTATGCTAAAACTTAGTGTATCCCTTTTGATCATTCAACGTCAATGCTTTAAAGCTCTTGCGCCCGACCCGTAGAGGCATGCCTTGCGTGTGCCGCGTGTCCGTATAGTGAATTGTCCCCAAGAACATTTAATGCACGAACACGCGGCACACGCGGCACACGCAAGGCATGCTTCTACGGTCCCTTCATCTCACGTCGTAGCTTTTCGACATCTGGTTTCACGGCATTGCGCATGCGATAACCCGTCAGGTGGTGGATGCGCCGCAGTTCCGCGATCAGTACGTCGGTATTGAGGCGATATGCTTTTGTCGGAGGCGGACCGAGACTATCGACTGCCGCATCGTCCCCCAGCAGATTATTGATGCAGGTTGCCACGCAGGCCGCCACTGCGTCCAGGTCATAGCCACCCTCTTGCACCATTACCAGCCGTCCATCGCATAGTAGCTTTGCCAGGTCGATGATGATCTGGTTCAGTCTGGCAAAACCTGCTGTGGAGAGATACATACCGCCGATAGGATCTTTCCAGTGCGCATCAAAGCCCGCTGAAACAAGAATTAATTGCGGGTTAAAACGATCCGCTGCCGGTGACATAACCTGGCGGAAGACGGCCTCATACGTATCAAAGGCCGTGGTTGCTGGTAGTGGCACATTAATTGTTGTACCCAGCCCTGGACCTTCACCCAGCTCATTCGATGCTCCTGTGCCCGGATAAAAAGGTGCCTGGTGGACGGAGAAGTAGAGCACACGTGGATCTTCGTAAAAGATATCCTGTGTCCCATTGCCATGGTGCACATCATAGTCGATAATCATTATACGTTCAAGCCCATGCTGATCGAAGGCGTAGCGAGCAGCCACGGCGACATTGTTGAAGAGGCAGAAACCCATCGCCTCGTCAGGTAATGCGTGATGCCCGGGCGGACGTAGCAGACAATAGGCATTATTCACTTCGCCTTTCATTATCGCATCAATGGCGACAAGTGGAGCTCCAGCAGCCATACAGGCAGCCTCATAGGACTTTGGCGAGATATAGGTATCGGTCGCGAAAAAGTGTGATTCTCGTCCCCCCGCTTCCACTCTTTTAGCAACATCCTGGCTAAAAGCTTCTATTTCGTGAATATAGCTTCGCTCATGTACCGCCGCCAGCTCATCCACGGTCGCGGGGCGCGGTGGCAACTGCACTAATCCATCACGCTGTAACCACTGTAGTGCTTCGAGAACGGCCATAGACATTTTCAGACGCTGCGGCCTCTCAGGATGATGCGGTGGCGTGATGTGCTCTAAAAAGATCGGATCATAGATAAGGGCAGTGGTCATAATACTACCTTGATATCCTTTGCAGAGCTTTCGATCAATGTAATGTTGGGCGCGATTTGTCGCGCCCAACGTCTCTGCAAGATATTGTAATACCTAATTTCAGTATCCTCAAGCGGGTCGTAAAAGAACAAAGGTTCCTACCGCCCTCTCAGAGGAATAGTATACACACGAAACCCTAAGGGGTCAAGTGAAGATGCACTAGAGAACCTGTTTGACCAGCTCCGGAATTTCGAAGATGGTGTCGGCGACGGGCACTTTTGCCGCCTGCAGTGCTGCGACTTTGCCCTGTGCCGTTCCAGTGTTGCCGGAGATGATTGCACCGGCATGGCCCATGCGCTTTCCCGGAGGAGCGGTGCGTCCGGAGACAAAGGATACTACCGGCTTGCTCATACTCTTGATGTACTCGGCTGCATCCTCTTCGTCACTTCCGCCGATCTCGCCGCAAATGACAATTGCTTTCGTCTCTGGATCCTTCTCGAAGAGCTTCAGGTGGTCGCTAAAGGTTGAGCCGATGATGGGATCGCCGCCGATACCGATACAGGTAGACTGCCCGAGGCCTGCTTCAGTGAGCAGGGCGACGACCTCGTAGGTGAGCGTGCCAGAGCGCGAGACAAAGCCGACAGGACCGGGCGTAAATATCTGGTAAGGAATAATCCCGATCTTGCCGTGTCCTGGCGTGCACATTCCGGGGCAGTTGGGACCAATCAGCGTGGCACCATATTCGCGTATCACTAGCATTGCCCGCGTCATGTCGATCACGGGAATGCCTTCGGTAATGCAAACGATCAGCTTGATACCCGCTGTTGCAGCTTCCATGATTGCATCAGCAGCGCCACCGGGGGGTACAAAAATACAACTTGCGTTGGCGTTCGTTGCCTTCTTAGCCTGTGAGACGGTATCAAAAACCGGTACATCCTCCACCTGCTGACCACCTCTGCCTGGCGTGACGCCTCCAACAATATTGGTCCCGGCAGCCTTCATGTTGCGCGTATGGTATACGCCCTCGCGCCCGGTGATACCCTGCACGATGACTCGTGTTGTGCTATCTAAAAGAATGCTCATAATTTTTGACCCCTATCCAACACAGCAATTGCTGCAACGATCTTCTCAGCCGCGTCCCGCATGTCCTTACCCCAGTCAAGTCCGGCGTGCTTCAGCATCTCGCGACCCTCTTCCGCACCAGTACCAGAGAGGCGTACGACGATAGGCATGCCCTTGGGCAGTTCGGCCTGTGCCATAATGACGCCCTTTGCTACCTCTTCGCCACGTGTAATACCGCCGAAGATGTTGACCAGGATACCCTTCACCTGCGGATCTTTTGCTACAAAGGTCAGCGCTTTGTACATCACCTCGGCCTTAGCGCCACCACCAATGTCCAGGAAGTTCGCCGGTTTGCCGCCCGCGCGCGCAACCATATCCAGCGTTGTCATAACCAGTCCTGCGCCGTTACCGATGATTCCGACGTCGCCGTTCAGCTTTACATAGGTCAGATCTGCCTTCTTTGCCTCATACTCAAGCGGATTCGACTCTTCCGACTCGGCCCAACTCGCGTACTCTTTCTGCCGGAACAGGCCACTATCATCGATAATAATCTTGGCATCGGCGGCCATTACCTGTCCTTGAGGTGTCAGAACTAGAGGGTTGATCTCGGCCAGGTTCGCATCACTCTCGATAAAGGCTTTGGCGAGGGAGCTAAGAATAGCACCAGCCTTACCCACAATCGCGCTTGGTAGCCCTGCGCGTGCCACAACATCGCGTGCCTCAAAAGGACGCAGGCCCCAACGCATATCGATGGGATACTTAATAATCTTCTCAGGAGCAGTTGCGGCTACCTGTTCGATGTCGATGCCACCTTCTTTGGAGATCATCACTACCGGGGTCTGGCTCTTGCGATCGAGAATAATACCAAGGTAGTACTCTTCCTTGATATCCACCTTCGAAACGACCAGCACCTTCTCAACCGTTAGCCCCTTGATGCCCATGCCGAGCACTTTGGCTGCGGATGCGCGTGCCTGCTCAGGCGTGTCACCAAACTGGATACCGCCCGCCTTGCCGCGCCCACCAACGTAGACCTGGGCTTTGATCACAACTGGCCCGCCAAGTTCGCGCGCAATTACTTCGGCCTCATCTGGCGTATAAGCTACGCGTCCGGGTTGAATCGGAATGCCATAGCGCGCCAGAATATCTTTGGCCTGATATTCGTGAATCTTCACTGAAACTACCTTTCCTTGCAAAATATAGGGGACATACTGTACCATTCTAATTTTAAAGGCTTAGCGTCAGACATGCAAGACCCATTGGCCAATGTAAGTTAGTTTTTTCTTGTATTTGCTTGCAATTCCCTGGCTCGCCAGGGTACCGTTTCTGGCCTTTATCTTGCATGTCTAAGCCGCTTACTGTTGCTTGATCCAGCTTCCGATGTCGTTGATAACTGCTTCAACGACATGGCCCTGTACCGTATATGCTGCCGGTGTGGCCTTTTGCCCACCTTCGACCGATATAAATAGATGGTAGAGGCCAGGATAGCTCTTGAACTGCACGTCGTTGCGCGTACTGAGTGCATCCTTCCAGATCTGGAAATCTTCCATTGTTGTCTGGTAGTCGCTCTCTGCCTGCAAGATGAGCATGGATTGCTTCAAACTACGAGCAACTTCTGCTGGCTGGTAGTTGCGCAGATCCAGCCAGTACGCGGCTGGTACTCCCAGTGGTAGCTCTGCGGAGGGAGTCTCTGGTGACAGATCTGGCTCTTTGACCAGATCAACCTGTTTTTTGATAGCGGCGATCTGTTTTACCTGCTCTTCTTCATTGGCACGACTTAAAGAGATGATATAGCTCATCTGATCCAGTATCACATCCTCCAGTGGTCGTGCAGTCCCTGCCATAATAATCAGCCCCTTAATTCCAGTATCAGCTGCACCGATGCATGGAGCAAGATATCCTCCCAGACTATGTCCCAACACAAAGATCTGCTCCAGGTCTACCTCTGCTCTTCCGCGCAATAGTGCAACAGCCGCCAGCACATCGTCGATTACCTCTTCCTTTACTGTAAATGTTGAGGCGTGCTCATTTATTTTTGCGCCATAGACTCTAGTCCTTTTATCGTAGCGCAACACTATGATCTCCTGTGAAGCCAATCCCCAGGCAAGATCACGCAGCGGCTTATTGGGCGGAATCGTCTCATCGCGGTCATTCGGTCCTGATCCGTGTACCAGGACCACAGCTCTAAACGGTCCTGTGCCTGCAGGTATGCTGAGCGTTCCTGGTAGCATCCACTCGCCCTGGCCTACCTGTACCTCGTATTCATGGAACTGATCGAGTTTTGCATAAGGTGGTGGCTCATAGCTTACATTCATTTGCTGCTCAACCGTTCCAACAGGAGTGATGCTCAAGCTGCTGATCTCACCTGTGCTGCTAAACGTTATATTTACATCCAGGTCCATGCGCTCAAAAGCGCAGGTGACGATCTCCACCGGCCCATGCGCTGTCTGCAACGTCTGAGCCTTCAGCTGTTGCTTGAACGCCCCAACTTGCTGCGCAAGACTCTGCCACGTCGACTGGAGTTTGCCTACCGCGAGTAATGGCTTGATATTGCTTGCAAGGCATCGCTCTACTGATGCAAAATCGCCCTGTGCAAGTTGTGTTACGATCTGTTGTGCAGCTTCCAGGCTGTTATTGTTCATTGAGACTTTTCCTCTCTGCTGTTGTATGTTTTTAGTCCTTATAGATAAATAAAGCGAGATAAAATAGTGGTTGGTAGCGTCTACATCAAGGATAGCGGTGATTTTGTAGACGTTTTATCCTGAAATTGATACAATACGTCCGCAAAACATTATATGATATTGAAGGGAACTCTTTAATGAATAAAAAAACAGCTCTCGCGCCCGTTCTATCTCGTTCTGAAGAGGAAAAAAAGGAAATGCCTGTAGATACACACCCTCGTAAGGGAAAATTTATTTCTTTGCTCTGGCTCTGGTCAGGTCTGGTGCTTGTGGTGGGAGTGATCGTTCTTATCGTTGTAAGTTCGGTTGTCGGCTACTGGTTACAAAATGCACACTTATCTGCTGCTTCCAGTATCATCAATCCAACTGCTACCTCGGTTCCGGTGACGACGTTCAAAGTAGGACGTACTGCACCCTATGCGGGCCTGGATATGACCGTTGTGAACGCACAATATGCAACTTCGTTTAGCGATGATACAATTCAGTCCGGGACGGCGATTGTGCGTCTCAATATGCAAGTTGCCAACCGCACCAACTATCAGATCAATGTGGTGTATTATACAATCGCGCATTTGCTTGTGCCCGGACTGAAACCTGTTGCGCCGACGAATACGCACCTTTCTATTGGTCCCAAACCGGGTACAGATGAGAACGGCTGGATTGACTTTTCCGTCTCCAGGAGTGTTCAACTCAATACACTGACGCTCCAACTTGGCTCAGCTACACAGAACGAAGTAGTGGTGAAGATCCCTTTCGCGGGTAATTTTAATGCTGGACAATACGCTGACAAGGTCTCTCAGCAGAGCGCCGTTTTTGCTTATACTTTCTCGGGCAATACTTTAAACTATCACCTGGTCAGCGTGGAAACACGTTTCGATTACATGGGCACTCAATGCAAAGCAGGCAAACAATTCTACGTTTTCAACTTCCGGGTTGAAAATCAAAATGGAGTGAATGTCCAGCCCGGCCTGGGTTTCGACTATATGCGCATGGTAGTCAACGGCTACGGGAATCCTCCCGTCTACAATACGCTTCCATCAACCTTTCCTGCTGGTAAAACAGTTTCTGGGCGCGTTGTGTTTACCGTCCAGGCTGGTCTGCATAATTTCTCGCTGGGCTTCCTGTATCAGCTTGTTAGTGGTGAACAGGTCCATGTAGTGAATATATAGACATCTGTATAAAGGCCAGGCAGATGGACAGGCTGGCCCCTGCGTCAAACGACCAAAAGTATATCAGGATCTGTAATCTGGTGTGAGAAAGATAGCAATTCATGAAAAGTTGTCGGTGAATGTTGTTCCAGTTTTGTAAACTGTAGGACTGCCATTACGATATACTGTTACGGTCCCTTGTCCATAAACATGCCAGTCGGTTTTTCTGCCAGCATCTCCATCGTCGAGCAGACCAGTGCGTTCGTCGATACCGAGTAGCACTACGTGAGGTAAGAGTTGGGCGAGTTGAGTGGCCCAGCCTTTGCCGAAGGTGTTATGGTGTGGCAGAACGCAGGTATTGGAGAGCAAGTTGAGTCCTGCAACGATCTGTCGTTTGCCGGGATCGTAGTAATACTGGCAGAGGACCATAGCTCCGGCACTACTCCCTGCTATAACAGCCCCGGCTTCGTAGGCGCTTACCATTGCATTCCAGCTAGCACTGTTGATGAGTGTCTCGCCGAGATAGCCTGTGAAGCCGCCGAGCAGGTAGATGAGGCGCGATTGACTGATACTGGCAACGATTGCAGGATCGTTTGCAGAGGTTTTATCTAGCAAGGGAAGTGCCTCAACGTGTGTGGCACCGAGGCTACGAAACCAGTTAACACCATTATTGCCAGCCCGGCGATGATTGTTATCTGGAGCAGCGGCAGTCGGGATGATACTGATGGGCGCATCTGGACCGCCTGCCAGAGCAATTGCGTGGCGATCGGGTTCCGCCATCTGTCCACCAAATTCAGCACCACCTTCCAGGAGAATATAGCCTGCCATAACTTTGTCCTTACTCACCAATCACTTTGACGATAACACGCTTGTTGCGTTGACCATCAAACTCGCAGTAGAAGACACGCTGCCACGGACCGGCATCAAAGCGACCACTCGTAATTGGAAGAATGACTTGATGATGAAGCAATAAATTTTTTAGATGAGCATCGCCATTATCCTCACCTGTACGGTGGTGACGATAACCAGGATTTTCAGGCGCAACCTGCTCAACCCACTCTAAAATATCCTGCCACAAGCCTGGTTCCTCATCATTTACGATTACCGATGCCGTGATGTGCATCGCAGATACAAGAGCGAAGCCTTCCTGCACACCACTGTCGCGGATGATGCGCTCGACCTCGTTAGTAATGGGAACGATCTCTTTGCGCTTTTTGGTGTTGAAGGTGAGATAAACCGTATGTGATTTCATAAGCCAGTTCTCCTCAAAGTTGTTAAATCTGGGTAAAGCACTTTCCGGTCTCTACTGAGAGAAGTATAATACATATTTTATTCCAAAGAAATTATTTACAGATGAGTGCGCGAGGCCGCAGCATCTGAACCGGCCAGGTACCATCCCACTCCTGCCGTCAGTATAGTGACCGCTGCACTGAAGAGAGGGGAGGGCACGCCAGCAATGTGCTTAAGGCGCTGACCAGGATCAGAGAGACCCGCACCAGGAATGACGAGCGCCACGAAAAACGGTCCCCAGTAGGCGATGGGGATGAGAGCCGCCACGGTAGCTGCAGCCTGCGGGTCAGCCGAGCGGTGCCACAGGAGCCAGAGCGAGACGGGGGCCAGCAAAACAGGCATCCCAACAGACACAATGCCATGAAAGCGCGCATGAGGAGACCAGTGTGGACTAAAGATGTGTGACTCATTCATACTTGGACCCCTCGCGCGGGTGGAGCGGGGGTCACAAGGGTTATACGATCGTCCCCGCAGAGGCGCGCAAGCCCTTTTTCAGGCCCTCGGTGTGAATTGAACGGCTATTTTACGACGCGGTAGGTCAGGTGCGCTACCTGGTCGCCTTCGCCAACCTCTGTCTGTTCGAGGCTGATGTGCTTGCTGCCGAGACGGTCGAAGAGACGGACACCTTCGCATAAGAGCACTGGCACAACATCCACGTGGATTTCATCCAGAAGGCCAGCAACTAAAA
>WNGD01001271.1_pt1 | contig 27600 bp, 25 predicted proteins | sample 5400671 | NCBI WGS metagenome assembly WNGD01 (sample SAMN13153369, study PRJNA577476) | soil metagenome | isolation source: 40 cm soil or saprolite under grassland replicate 2 | place: USA:California | collected 2016-06-15
CGCCGGTGTACAACGAGGCGGACGTGGTCGACGCGTTCCACGGGCGCGTTCGCGACGCGGCGACGCCGCTCGGCCCGTTCGAGCTGATCCTCGTCGACGATGGCTCGACCGACAGCTCGTGGGAGCGGATGCTCGCGATCGCGGCGAGCGATTCGGCCGTCCGCCTCGTCCGGCTCTCGCGGAACTTCGGTCACCAGATGGCGCTCACGGCCGGCCTCGACGCCGCGCGCGGCGACGCGGTCGTCACGATCGACGGCGACCTTCAGGATCCGCCCGAGCTGATCGCCGAGCTCGTCCAGCGCTGGCGCGACGGCTACGACGTCGTCTATGCCGTTCGCACCGAGCGTCAGGGCGAGAAGCACTGGCGGTTGCTCGGCATCGGCCTCTACTACCGGCTGCTGCGCGGCATCGCCGGAACGGACATTCCGGAGCAGGCGGGCGACTTCCGGCTGCTCTCGCGCCGCGCGCTCGACGCGCTCGCCCGGATGCCCGAGCGGGCGCGCTACCTGCGGGGCATGACGAGCTGGATCGGCTTCCGCCAGACCGGGGTCCCGTACCGGCGCGAACCGCGATACGCGGGCAAGACGAAGTACCCGCTCCGGAAGCTCGTGCGCCTCGGCCTCGACGGGATGCTCTCGTTCTCGACGGTGCCGCTGAAGCTCGTCAGCCTGCTCGGCCTCGGGCTCGTCGTCTTCTGCACCGGCGTCCTCGCGTGGTCGCTCTACGTCCGACTCTTCACGAACCACCACCCGGCGGGCTGGACATCGGTGATCGCCGTCGTACTGCTTCTCGGCGGGGTGCAGATGTTGAGCCTCGGGATCATCGGCCAGTACATCGCCCGGATCTTCGAGGAGGCGAAGCAGCGGCCGCTCTACCTGGTGGACGAGCTCGTGGAGGGCGGTCGCGCCCCAGTCGAGGAGCCCTCGACTACTACTCCGGCCGTCCCCGCTCCCTAGCTGGATTTCTCCCGGCGTTCGCGGAGCTGCAGCTCGAGCAGCGCGAGCCGCTGCGCCAGGATCGTGCTCTGGTCGGAGAGGCGCGAGATCACGGTCGAGTAGTGGAGCAGCACGGCCAGGATGAAGAGCAGCCCGACGGCGAAGAGCACGGCCGGCGGATACCCGCGGACGCCGACCCAGCCGGCGATCGTGTTCAGGCCGCTGCGCCAGGCGGCGAGCGCGGTCAGCACAAGCCCGGTGAGTAGCCAGAGCAGCGCGTAGCGCTCGCGCAGGCGCCGCGTCCGGATCAGCTCGAGCACGACGAGGACGAGGGCGAACGACGCGAGCGCGCCGAGAATCGAGACGATGAGTGGGGTCACGTGTCCTCCTCCTGCGGGACGGCATAGCGGCGGAACATGCCGACGAAGAGCGCCAGCAGCACCTTGACCATGTAGTAGACAGAGCGGAGCGCCGTGATCGAGGAGCGGCCGCCGGCGCGCTCGCGCATCGCGACGGGAACTTCCCGGAGGCGAAGGCGCGCCTTCGCGACCATCACAGTCGCCTCGACCTCGGGATAGTCGTGCGGGTAGTCGGCGGCGAAGAGCGCGATCCCGCGGCGGCCGACGGCCCGGAAGCCCGAGGTCGTGTCGGTGACGCGCTGGCCGACGATGCGCGAGACCGTCCAGGCGAAGACGCGGATGCCGACGCGGCGGACCGCGGTCGACCGGAACTCCCCCTCGCCCCCGAAGCGCGTCCCCACGACGAGGTCGACCTCGCCCGAGACGACCGGGCCGAGGATCTTCGGCAGCTCGGACGCGTCGTGCTGGCCGTCGCCGTCGACCTGAACGGCGACGTCGTAGCCGCGCTCGAACGCGTAGCGGAAGCCCGCCTGCATCGCGCCGCCGATGCCGAGGTTGAACGGCAGCCGCAGGACGTGGGCGCCGGAATCGTCCGCGAGCCCCGCGGTGCGGTCGGTCGAGCCGTCGTCGACGACGACGACGTCCATGCCCGGGTCGAAGGCCTGGATCTCGCGGATCACGCGGCCGACGCTCGCCTCTTCGTTGAAGGCGGGGACGATCGCGAGGCGGCGCAGGGAGTCGAGCCCGGGAACCGGCTCCGCCCGGACCGGCTCACTCACGAGCTCAGCCACCGGCACCCACCGGCGTGGCCGTCCCGAGGCCGACGAGCTCGAGCAGCCGCCGCGCGCGGTGCGCGTACGTGTGCTCGTCGAGCGCGCGCTCGCGTGCGCGGCGGCCGAGCTCCTCCGCGGCGGCGGGATCGCCGAGCAGCTCCCGGTAGGCCGCTGCCGCCTCGTCGGCGCTCTCGACGACGACCAGCTCGCGCCCCGGCTCGAACCAGCGCTCGATCCCTTCGTACGGATTGGAGACGATCGCGGCGCCGGCCATGGCGAGCTCGAACGGACGGGCCGTCGACGACGCGAACATGCTCGCGTGCGAGCGTCGCGTCATGTTCAGGTTGAGGTGCCCGGCCGAGATCGCGTGGTTGAAGGCGTTGAAGGGCACGTCGCCGACGAGCCGCGCGCGGCCGGTGTCGCCCTGGAAGTCGCGCCCTCCGAGCGCGAACTCGACGTCCTCGAGCGCCCGGCTCGGCTCGCCGACCATCGCCTGCATCCAGTCGCGGCGGAACTTGTCGCCGTAGCCGTAGAAGAAGACGTCGTAGTCCTTCTCGACCGGCAGCGGATGGAAGAGCCCGGGATCGGCGGCCCAGAAGAGCGCCTCCGCGCGGCGCGCGCCGAGCTCGAGGAGGCGTGGTATCGCGCCTTCCGAGTTCGAGACGAGGAGGTCGTACTCCGACGGGTCGGCGCCGTGGTAGTAGTTGAAGCCGGTGTCCATGCCGCCGAACTCCGGCAGGCTCATCGGCACATCGCCGTCGTAGTAGACGACCGGGACGCCGAAGCGGTCACGGAGGCGCGTCGGGATGCCGCGGAAGTGGCTCATCGGCACCGTGAAGACGAGCACCGCGTCGACGTCGCCCTCGCGCTCGAGGATCCGCTCGACGTGACGCTGCCAGCGCGGGGTCACGTAGCGCCAGATCACCTCGCGGACGAGCCGGTCGGCGCGCGACTCCTCCGGGCTGTCCTCGGCGCGGCGGAGGTAGCGGTCGCCCTTCAGCCGCGCTGCGGTGTCGCGCGCCGCCGCAAACGCCTCGGCCTCGCGGTAGAGCGGATTCGGCGCCGTCCGCCACCACGGTGCCTCGACGGCCCGGCCGCGGTACGGCGTCACGATCAGGTCGACGCCGACCTCGGACATCCCCTTCCAGAGCTGCCACCAGGCGGGTGTACAGCCGTAGCGGAAGTCGAGGTCGACCGCCGAAGCGACGGCGAGGATCTTCGGCGCCTTCATCGCAGGAAGTATGTCGGCCGCACGCGTCGGCTCTCACGGCCTACGGGAAGCCGAGGAGCACGGCGACGGCGTGCGCGCGGGCGCGGGCGAGCTCCGCGAGGGTGATCAGCTGGGTGCGCGGCGGCTGCTCGCAGGCAACGGTCGAGGCTCGGCGCGCCTTCTCGCGGGCACTTCTCGGCCCCGGGACATGGAGGCGCCGCGACGGCGGCGCCTGACAGCCGTGCTGGCGGTCCTTCCGCGCGGTGTGGAGGACAGGGTGGAAGCCGCGGAGGAACGGCGGCGCGGACAGGTGGATCGGCGGCGGCTTCGCCGACGCCGCCGTCGCGACGACGAGCGCGAGGACTACCGTCGTGAGAATCGCGAGCCTCACGGCTCAGTACGCTCCTCGTCGCGCCACCACGGCCGGCAGGGTCTTCGCGAGGATCGAGATGTCGAGCCAGATCGACCAGTTCTCGAGGTAGTAGAAGTCGAGGCGCACAAGGTCGTCGAAGCTCAGCGCGATCCGGCCGGACACCTGCCAGAGGCCCGTCATCCCCGGGAGGACGAGATAGCGCTTCCGGTGCCAGTCCTCGAGCTGGACGTAGTCGCGCACCGGCAGCGGGCGCGGTCCGACGAGACTCATCTCGCCGCGCAGCACGTTCAGCACCTGCGGGAACTCGTCGACCGAATAGCGGCGCAGGAACGCGCCGATGCGGGTCACGCGCGGGTCGTTGCGCATCTTGAACAGCGGCCCGGAGGCCTCGTTCGACGCCTCGAGCGCCTCCTGCCGCTGCGACGCGTCGACGTACATCGAGCGGAACTTGAACATCCCGAACTCGCGCTCGCCGAGGCCGACGCGGCGGTCCCGGTAGAAGACGGGCCCCGGCGAGTCGAGCTTCACCGCGAGCGCGATCAGCAGCCAGAGCGGCAGGCCGCCGACGACGAAGATCGCGCTGACGACCAGGTCGAACGTCCGCTTCACCACCCAGTCGACACCGGCGAAGACCGGCGGGCGCAGCTCGAACAGCGGCAAACCCTGTCCGGGGACGTACTCGGCGCGCTGGACGAGCAGCTCGGTCGTGGACGGCGCGATCCGCACCTTGACGCCGCGGCTGTGCGCCTCCTCGACGATGTCCAGCAGCTGCTCCTGGTCGTAGTCGGAGCTCGTGACGATCAGCTCGTCGACGTGGTGCTGCGCGAGGATCCGCGGCAGCTCGTCGAGGTCGCCGAGCAGCGTCAGCGGTACGCCATCCGGGCTGGACGAGACGGCGCCGAGGAACTCGTAGTCGATCCCGCCGCGCCCGTGACCGAGCGTCCGGCGCAGGTCGACGAGCTGCTCGCCCTCGCCGACGAGCACCGCGCGCCGCCGCACGCCGGCGAGCCTCCAGACGTCGCGGGTGACGACCTCGTAGCTCGCGCGGAAGATGCCGATGCAGAGCACCGCCAGCAGGAACGCCGTCGGGTAGAGGCCGAACGTCGTGTGCTGGTACCCCGTCCCGACCGCGAAGGCGAGCGTGATCACCGCCACGAGCAGGAGCGACGAGACGATCCGTCCCGCGCCCGCCCGCGCCTCACGCGTCGCGTACAGGCCGGCGCGCCAGAAGACGAGCACGGTCACGAGCGCGAGGAACGGAAGCCAGTTCTCCTCCGCCTTCCACGGCAGCCCCCACAGCACCGGCCGCTCGCCGTAGTAGACGGCGCGGAGGATCAGCGCGATGTAGAGCCCTAGCGCGAGGCCGGCGACGTCGATGACGACGAGCGTCAGGATGCTGACGAGACGACGGGCCATCGCGCGCAGGTGCGCCGGAGAGAGGAGCACCGGCCGCGCCGAGCGGATGTCTCCCGGGCGCGTCGGCGGGAGCTGGCGGATCGCCACGCCGAAGATTCTAGGCGCCTAGACTGGCCGCCATGCACCGTCTGCCCCTGCGCAGGCTCTTCGCCGGGGCGAATCCTGCGCCGGACAGGATCTTCAACCACAACGTCTGGTTCCGCGGTCACAACAATCCGCGCTACGCGGAGCTGCTGCCGCGGCTCGATCGTCTCGACAGCTACCTGATCACGCTTCCGGAGGCGCCGCTCGTTCGCGGCGGCGTCTACCGCCTGCTCCGCGCGACGCGCCCCGTGCGGGACCGCGCGGTCTTCGCGGCGGCCTCCCGCCGCTACCGCGCGATGTTCACGACCGACAACGCGCAGATCGCGCTCTTCGCAGGGCCGGTCGTCGCCGACGTGGACGACCCGACGTTCAGCGACGAGGAGGTGCGCCTGCTCCGGCGGCCGAACCTCGCCGCCTACGTCGTCACGGCGGAACGGGCCGCGCAGCGGTTCGCCGAGCTCGGCGTCGACAAGCCGGTGCACGTCGTCCCGCAGGGAGTGAGCCTCGCGTCGCTGTCGGAGGCCGGCGCCCGCGAGGTCGCGCGCCGGCACCGGCGGGACGGCGAGGTCGTCGTCGGCTACATGGCGGCGTGGCTGCTCTCCCAGGGCGACCGCGGCGGAGACAATCCGCTCTACAACGTCGACCACTTGCTCGAGCTCTGGGACGGGATCCACGAGCGGGTGCCTGCGGCGCGGCTGTGGCTCCTCGGCGGGGCGAGCCCGCGGGTCGAGCAGCGCAGCGCGGGTCGCGACGACATCGTTCTCTTCGGCCGCGTACCGCGGGCGGAGCTGCTCTCGTACGTGAGCAACTTCGACGTCGCGCTCTACCCGCGCACCGAGGACCAGGGGATCCGCGCCGCCAAGATCGGCGAGTACCTCGGGGCCGGTGTGCCAACGGTGTCGTACGACTACGAGGTCACGGCCGATCTCCGCGACGCCGGAGCCGGCCTGCTCGTCGACTCGCCGCGCGAGTTCGTCGACGCCGTCGCGCGGCTGACGACGGACGAGGTCGAACGGCGACGCTTGGCCGCGGCCGCCGCCGCGGCCGGACGGGCGCGCGACTGGGACGTGCTCGCCCGCGGCTACGCGGAGCTGCTCGACCGGTACCTGCCGATACGCTCCGGCACGTGAGTCGGCTGCAGGAGCTGAACGAGCGGTACGGCGACTACCACCGGTCCGCGCGCACAAGCGGCTTCGTCTTCGGCGGCGGCGAGCGGGCGGCGCTCTTCCGCCGGCTCGTCGGCGGGCCCGGCCGGCGCGTCCTCGACCTCGGCTGCCGCTACGGCGCGCTGACGCGGGCGTACGCGGAGGGCAACGACATCGTCGGCGTCGACGTCGACCGCGAGGCGCTGGCCGAGGCGGCGAAGCTCGGGATCCAGACGCGCTGGGCCGACGTCGAGGAGCCGCTCCCGTTCGAGGACGCGAGCTTCGACGTCGTCGTCGCGGGCGAGCTGATCGAGCACCTGCGCGACCCGGAGCGCCTCGTGGCCGAGATCCGACGCGTCCTGCGTCCCGGCGGCACATTCGTCGGCTCGGTGCCGAACTTCTTCCGGCTGCGCAACCGGCTGGCGATGCTCGCCGGGCGGCCGCTCGACCACGACCCGACGCACCTGCGCGTCTTCGCGCCGCGGGACGTCGAGCATCTCGTCGCGGGCTTCGAGAACGTGGAGCTCCACTTCGTCGCGAGCAGGTTCCTGCGGCTCTCGCCGCACCTGTTCGCGAACATCATCGTCTTCAGCGCCCGAACGCCCGGCTGAACGGGATCAGCGGCCCGTCGGCCTCGAAGGCGCCCGCCGGCCGCCGCAGGCCGAGCAGGCGCAGGCTCGTCCAGAGCGCGGCGCGGCGCCGTCCGTCGAGCAGGTCGTAGTCGTGGAAGTACGCGTGGACGTAGCCGTCGAGCGGGCCGAGCGCGCCGCGGGCGAGGCGGCCGAGCGAGTGCGTCGTGGGAAGCTCGTCGAGCACCGCGCCGCTCGAAAGCTGCACGCGGCACGGCGCGAGGCCGCGCGCGGTGCAGTCGGTGTAGCCGAGCTCCGCGATCGTCTCCGCGACCTGCTCGTCCATGTACCAGCCGCCGCCGCAGAAGAGCGTCGCGGCGAGGCCCTGCTCGCGCATCCAATCCGCCTCCTCGCGGACGCGCGCCGACGGATCGCCGCCGGTCGGGCGGGCGTGGGTCGGACTCGTCCAGTGCGTGTGGTGGCCTAGCGGCCCTCGGGCGGCCGCCTGCCGCGCGCGCTCGAGCCACAGGCCCTTCTCCTCGCCCTCATGGGGCGGCCGGATCAGCGCTGCGATCGCAAAGCCGCCGGGCCGCCGCTCCTGCAGTCGCGAGAACCGCTCCCACGCCTCGTCGTCCAGCGGCCGCTCGAGATGGCAGGAGACGACCGCGGCCGTGTGTCCAGGCAGACTTGGCTCCATGTGCGGGATCTGCGGACTCTATTCGCCGGGGGGCGCGCCCCCGCCCGAGCGCGTCGACGCCATGCGCGCCCGCATCCGGCACCGCGGGCCCGACCAGGGCTCGTCCGACGCGTTCGGCGCGGTCGTGCTCGGGCACCAGCGCCTGTGCGTGATCGACCTCGAGCACGGCGAGCAACCCGTCGCGAACGAGACCGGAGACGTCGTCGCCGTCTTCAACGGCGAGCTCTACAACTTCCCCGAGCTGCGGCGCGAGCTCGCCGCCCACGAGATCCGCGGCACCGGCGACACCCCCGTGATCCCGCATCTCTACGAGGAGCACGGTCTCGACTTCGTCGAGCGGCTCGAGGGAATGTTCGCGCTCGCGCTCTGGGACGGGCGGCGGCTCGTGCTCGCGCGCGACCGCCTCGGCAAGAAGCCGCTCGTCTGGACGCGGCTCGACGACGGCACCTTCGCGTTCGCCTCGGAGCTGAAGGCGCTGCTCACGCTCCCGGGCGTTCGGCGCGAACCGGATCTCGCGGCCCTCGACGCGTATCTCGCGCTCGGCTACGTCCCGGGCGAGCGTACCGGCCTGCGGGGCATTCACCGGCTGGCCCCCGGCCACCTGCTCGTCGTCGAGGACCGTTCGGAGCGGACCCAGCGCTACTGGCATCCCGCTCCAAGTAACACAGTGTTACTTGGGGAGGAGGAGGGGATCGAGCGGGTCCGGGCAGAGGTCGGCGAGGCCGTGCGCCGACGGCTCGTGGCCGACGTCCCGCTCGGGGCGCTCCTCTCCGGGGGACTCGACTCGGCGATCGTCGTCGCCCAGATGGCGCAGGCGACCGCCGAGCCGGTGCGGACGTTCACTGTCGGCTTCGCCGACGCCGCGTACGACGAGCGTCCGTACGCGCGGGCCGTCGCGGAGCGCTACGGCACGCGCCACGAGGAGGTCGTGCTGGAGCCTGACGCGGCGGAGACGCTGCCGCGGCTCGCGGAGGCCTTCGACCAGCCGCTCGGGGACGAGGCCGCGCTCCCGCTCTACCTGATCTGCGAGGCGGCGCGGGAGCACGTCACGGTCGCGCTCTGCGGCGACGGCGGCGACGAGTCGTTCGCCGGCTACGAGCGCTACGCCGCGATGGAGCTCGGCGAGCGGATCCCCGCGCTGCCCGCGCTCGCGGCCGCGCGGGCGCTCGAGCGGCTCCCGGGCGCGCGGCGCGAGCGGCGCGGCACGCTCTTCCGTGCGGCGCGGCTGCTCGAGGCGTCGGCGCTCCCCCGCTCGGCCCGCTACGGGCACCTGATGCAGGTCTTCCCGGCGAGCCTTCGCGCGGAGCTCTGGACGGACGACGCCGTGTCCGAGATCGGCTGGATCGCCGGCCCGGCCGAGCTGCTCGGCGGCCCGCCCGCAGCGGGCACCGTCGGACTGCAGCTCCTCGATCTCGAGACCTACCTTCCCGGCGACCTGCTGCCGAAGTCCGACATCGCGTCGATGGCGCACTCGCTCGAGCTGCGCTCCCCGTTCCTCGACCACCGTGTGGTCGAGCTCGGCCTCTCGCTGCCCGACTCGCTGCTGATGCAGGGACGGACGGGCAAGGTCGCCCTGCGGCGCGCGTTCGCCGCCGACCTGCCCGAGTCGGTCGCGGCGCGCGGCAAGAAAGGCTTCGGCCTGCCGCTCGCGCGCTGGTTCCGCGGCGAGCTGCGCGGGCTCGCTGGAGATGTCCTGCTCGGCGGCGAGCTCTTCCGACCGGCCGCCGTCGAGCGCCTGCTCTCCGAGCACGCCGCCGGCCGCGCCGATCACGGCCACCGGCTCTGGTGCCTCGTCATGCTCGAGCTCTGGCGGCGCCGCTACGTCGCCGAGCGCGAGCCGGTCGCGGCGGTCGCGTGAGGCGCCTGTGGCTCGTGGTCGGCGCCGCCGCGGTGCTGCCGCGGCTCGGCGTCCTGCTCCACGAGCGCGGCCAGATCCTGTCGGCGTTCACCGAGAAGAGCGACGACTTCGCCCGCACGTTCGTCGACCACGGCACGTACGGCTTCGTGCCGGGCGTGCCGTCGGCGTACACGCAGCCGCTCTACGGCTGGTTCCTGATCCCGGTCTACTGGATCTTCGGGCGGAGCTGGGAATCGGTCGGGCTGGCGCAGATCGCGCTCGCGCTCGTGACGGCGCTGCTCGTCTTCCAGATCGGCCGCCGCTTCCTCTCCGACCGCGCCGCCACGCTCGCCGCGGTGCTCGCGACGCTGAACCCCTACCTCGTCTGGCACGACGTGCACGTCAACCGCGAGATCGTCGACCAGGTCGTGGCGGCGGCGGTCGTCCTCGTGACGCTCCTCGCGGCCGAGCGGCGGTCGTGGCGGCTCGCCGCGCTCGACGGGCTCCTCTGCGGGCTCGCGATGCTCGGGAACACCCGGCTCGTCCTCCTCCCGGTCGTCGTCGCCGCCTATCTCGCGTGGCGGCTGCGCGCCGTGGTTCCGGTCGTCGCCGTGCTCCTGCTCGCAGGCGTCGCGGTGACGCCGTGGCTCGTCCGCAACGAGGTGAGCGTCGGCTGCTGGACGCTGACGACCGACGCCCGGGCGCTCTGGAAGGCGAACAATCCCGCGACCTACGACGTTCTCGCCTCGGGGCAGTGGATCGACGACGTCCCGAACCCGCGGAACGCGCCGTACACGCCCGAGGCCGTCCGCGACGTCTACGTGAAGACGGGCCGCGTGATCAAGATCGACGAGTGCGCGCAGATGCGCATGTACCAGCACCTCGTGTTCCAGTTCTGGAAGCACCATCCCGGCGAGAAGGTGCGGCTGATGGGCCAGGCGACGGCGATGCTCTGGGATCCGCGGGCGACCGAGACGACGCAGCGACCCGGCGAGGGCTCGCACCTCGACACGCTGCGGCGCTGGGCCGAGGGCGGGTACATGAGCGTGCTCTATGCGCTCGGGATCGCCGGGCTCTTCCTCGTCCCACGCACGGTCGCCGTGCTCGTTCTCGCGCTGCTCGCCTACCAAACCGCGGCGGCGGCCGTGTTCGCCGGGACGACGCGCTACCGCGTCTCCTGGGACTTCCTCGTCGCGCTGCTCGCAACGGCGACGCTCACCTGGGCGGCCGAGCGCTGGCGGGAGCGGACCGGGCGCGCCGAGCTCGTCTCGGAATGAGGGTCGCACACGTCCATCGCATTCGCGGGATCGGCGGGTCGGAGCGGCACCTGCTGACGCTGCTGCCCGCGCTCGCCGAGCTCGGGGTCGAGCCGCTGCTCGTCGGGCTCGACGATCCGGCGGGCGATCCGGATCCTTTCTACGCCGCGCTCCGCGGCGTGCCCGCGGTGCGGCTCGAGAACCGGCGCGACCTCGAGCCGCTGCTCGTGCCGCGCCTCGTGCGGGCGTTACGCGGCGCCGACGTCGTCCATACGCACCTCGTCCACGCCGACGTCTACGGCGGGGTCGCCGCGCGGCTCGCCGGCGCGAGGCTCGTGTCGACGAAGCACAACGACGATCCGTTCCGCGTGGGGCCGTTCAGGTACGTGGAGCGCAGCCTGGCGCGCACGGCGTCGCGGATAATCTGCATCACGGAGTCGCTGCGGCGGTTCACGGTCGACCGCGTCGGCATCCCGGCGGACAAGGTGACGGTGATCCACTACGGCCTCGACGAGCCGCCGGCGGCGTGGGGCGAGAATCCGTCTGACCCCGTGCCCGCCGGGGCGAGAGTGCTGCTCGCGGTCTCGCGGCTCGTCGAGCAGAAGGGCCTCGACGTCGCCGTGCGGGCACTGCCTGCGGTGCGGGAGCGGCACCCGGACACGGTGCTCGTCGTCCTCGGCGAGGGGCCGGAGCGGGCGCGGCTGGAAGGCGACGGCGTCTGCCTGCTCGGGCGGGTGCCCGACGTCGGCGCGTGGCTGCGCCGCGCCGAGCTGCTCGTCCACCCTGCGCGCTGGGAGGGCTTCGGTCTCGCGTTGCTCGAGGCGATGCTCGCGGGGCTTCCGGTCGTCGCGACGAGCGTCAGCTCGATCCCGGAGATCGTCGTCGACGGCGAGACCGGCCTGCTCGTCCCACCGGACGACGCCGACGCGCTCGCCGCAGCGATCGTGCGTGTGCTCGACGACCCGAACGGATACGGCGCCGTTGGCCTGGCGCGGGCCCGCGCCGAGTTCTCCGTCGACCGGATGGCCCGCCGAACGCTGACGGTCTACGAGCAAATCCACTAGCGCACAAGGCTTGATCCGCCGGGGCGGCCCCGGCCGACCGCTAGGTCCAGCGCAAATGCACTAGTGCACAAGCGTCGTCCCGGTGCCAGGCAAGGGTCGAGCCGGATCGGACCCGTCCCAACCAGCCCACGTCCACCACAGTCACGGCCCGGTGCCAGGCACAGGGTCGAGCCGGATCGGACATGCCCCCTCGCGCGCGAGCTCTACGCGGCGCTGCCCTCGAGCGCGTCGCGGTAGAGGATCTCCGTCCGGTCGGTGCAGCGCGACTGCAGGAACGCCGCGAGGGCCCGCCGCCGGCCGGCCTCGCCCATGCGCGCCGCGAGCTCGAGGACGCTGCCGAGACGGACGATCGCCTCTCGCAGCGGCTCGGCCTCGCCGGCCGGGACGAGCAGCCCGGTCATGCCGTCCTGGACGAGCTCGCCGAGGCCGCCGATCTCGGCGGCGATCACCGGGCGCGAGCGCTCCATCGCCTCGAGCGCGGCCATCCCGAAGCCCTCGCCCATCGACGGGACGACGACGATCGCGGCGCGCTCGATCGCCTCGTGCACCGGCGCGACGTAGCCCAGGAAGCGCACCGCGTCGGCGATCCCGAGCTCGTGGCAGAGCGCCTTCAGCGCCGGCTCGAGCGGCCCGCGCCCGGCGATCTCGAGCTGGAGCTCGGGCAGCTCGCGCCGCGCCTCGGCGAATGCGCGCAGCAGCACGACGTGGCCCTTGATCGGGATCAGCCGCCCGACGCACAGAAGTCTCGGCGCCGCGCCCGCGTAGGGCTTCGGCTCGCCGTTCGGGTCGATGCCGTAGTGGACGATCTCGAAGCTCGTGCCGTCGAAGCCCTCGACGTCCTCGAGGTAGCGGGCGAGGCCGCGCGAGATCGCGATGTGCACGTGCGCCAGCGACGCGACGGCACGGTCGGCGAGGCCGAAGTAGCGCACCTCGCGGAACTCGTTGAAGCCGTGCTTGGTGGAGATCCGCGTCGGCACGCGCGCGAGCGCGCCGGCGAGCTGGCCGTAGACGTCCCCGTGGACGAGGTGCGTGTGCAGGATCTGCGGACGCGCCCGGGCCAGGTAGCGGACGAGGCGCAGAAAGGCGCCGGGATCGACGTCCGCCCGGACCGGGATCGCGTCGAGCGGCACCCCGCGGCGCCGCAGCTCCCGCGCGAAGGCCCACGCCCCCTGCTCGTGCTCGTGCAGCATCAGCATCCGCGCGTCCCAGCCGCGCTCGCGGAGCCGCGGCAGCAGCGAGAGGAGGTGCGCCTCCGAGCCGGAGATGCCGGCGACCTTCTGCAGGTGGAGGACGGTGGGGCCGTTCACGCGGCCGCCGCCAGGATCCCGTCGGCCCAGTGCTCCACGGAGTGCTGCTCCTCGACGATCGTGCGCAGCTCGGGCCGCCGGCGCCGGTCGAGCGCGAGCAGCCGCTCGGCCAGAGTCTCCGGCCGGCCGCGCTCGAAGCGAAGGTCGGGCGGCAGCAGGTCGTCGAAGACCGGGTTCGACGCGAGCACTGCGACGCAGGACGCCGCTGCCTCGTAGACGACCTTGTCCGGCGCACCGGCCTCCATGTTGTTGATCAGCACGTCGCTCGCGGCGAAGAGCCCGGGAAGCTCGGAGCGCGGAATCGCGCCGCCCAGCTCGACGCGGTCGCCGAGCCGGAGCTCTGCGACCCGCGCGGCGAGCCAGCCCTTGTGGTCGACCTCGAGCGGCGCCGACGTCATGCCGTGCACGTCGAGCCGCACGTCGAGGCCACCGTCCGCCGCGAGCCGCACGGCACGGAGGATCTCGTCGAGGCCCTTCGCAGGCGAGTAACGGCCGAGCGCGAGCGCGCGCAGCGGTCCGTCGCGCCCTTCGTCGGAGCAGGAAAACTCACTCACGTCGATACCGTGCCCGATCGGCCGGAGCTTCGCCGAGTCGAACGGAAACGAGCGGCGGTCGACGCTGACGACGGCAGTCGAGACGCGCTCGGCCGCCCGCAGCACCGCGTGCTCCTTCCAGTGCGTGTACCAGAGAAGCAGCGGGATCCCGAGCGGACGGACGAGCGGAGCCGCGAGCAGCGCGTAAAGCGGAACCATGTGCGCGACGACGGCCCCGGGGCGCGGACGCAGCTCCCGCGCCAGCGCGGCCTCGAACCGCAGGCCGCGGCCGCCCTTGCCGGCGGCGCCGAACGTGCGCACGCGGCAGCCCGTGGGCAAGACGGCGGCGGAGTCGCAGAGGACGACGACCTCCTCCACGCGCTGGGCGAGCGCCCGCACCATCGACACGGTCGCGCCGAGAACCGGATCGTCCGGATCGAGCCGCTGCGTGACGAAGACGAGCTTGCGCATCGGTCAGAAGAAGTCCAGGTCGCCGAGTGAGAGTCGCCAGTCGCGCGGCAGCGGCGCGTCCGGGTCGAGCCGCTTGCCGATCAGGTGCAGCCGCCAGGGCGTCGGGAGAAAGCCCGCGGCGAAGTAGGCGCCGCGCTCGTCACGGTTCGGCAGCCCGAGCACCACGCGCGCGTCGACCGCCTTCGCCGCGCGGCGCAGCACCCGCGCGCCGCCGGCGAGCTCGCACACCGCGCCCGCGGCGAGGCCTCCGTGACGGCCGATGCCGACCACGGCGAAGCCTGCGTCGGCGTCCACGCGACCATACGGCCTCGGCGAGTCGCGGTAGCGCCAGTCGAGGTACGCGGCGTCCTTGAGCAGGCGCGTCGGGCCGCCCGCGAGCGCCGTCGCATCCTCGTCCGTGAACGCGCGAAGCGGGGGCGTCCGCAGTCCCGCCCGGCGGCGGGACAGCCGCGGCCGGGCCCAGACGCGCGGCCGCGCCAGCCGCTCCCAGCGGTGCCAGCCCACGAGCACGCGGGTCGCCATGTCGGTCGTGAAGCCGAGCACGACGCTCGCCCCCGCCTCGGCCGCCTTCTCCTCGTTCTCGAGCTGCAGCCGGCTGAAGACGCCGCGTCCGCGTGCGGCGGGCGTCGTCACCGCGTGGACGATGAACGCCCCGAGCCGCTCCTCGCCCTCGACCACGAGCCGGAAGAGGCTGAGCGCGCTCGCTCCTTCTCCCTCGACGACCGAGAGGATCCGCTGCCCGACCGGATTCCGCTCGAACCACCACTCGAGCTCCGCCTCGGCCGGTGAGGATCCGTAGACCTCCTGCATGAGGCCGCGGAGCTGCGCGTAGTCGATCGTCACTTGCTCGAGGTGCCGAGCGCCGCGTTGAACAGGCGGCGTGCGTGCGTCCCCGTCACCGTGTCCTTGACGGCGATCAGGTCGCAGGCCCCGGCGAGCACGAGCTCGAACGTCCGGGGCGAGTACGGCTCGACGTTGTAGCGGTGGAGCTGGAGCGGGTCCGTCGACGGCGAGTTGGCACCCGAGATCGAGGTGAACGCGACGTCGTAGCCCGCCTGGCGGACGAGGCTGAGATGGACGGGCTTGTAGTGCGCCTCCGAGCCCTTCACGTACGAGAAGGCGCGCACCGGTCGGCCGAGCCGCTCCTCGAGGCGCAGCTTCGAGACCACGACCTCGCGCGCCGCCTCGTCCACCTCCAGGTCGGCGAGTGGACGGTGGCTGATCCCGTGCGACTCGATCCGGATGCCCTGACGCTCGAGCTCCGCGAGCTCGTCCCAGTCGACCGTGCGGTTGACGACGCCGCGCGCCGCCAGCGACTCCTCGTGCGGCAGCGGGAGCGGGTCGCCGACGTAGCCGAGCGGGACGAACTGCACGGCCGGGTAGCCGTACTTGCGCAGGACCGGCGCCGCGTTCTCGAGGTTGTCGCGGTAGCCGTCGTCGAAGGTGATCAGGACAGCGCCCGGCGGCAACGGCGCGCCGCCGACGTAGTGCGCGAGCACCGAGTCGAGGTCGACCGGCACGTAGCCGAGCTCCCGCAGCTGCGCCATCTGCTCATCGAAGATCGAGACCGGCATCGACATCCGGTTGCCGGTCAGGTCGTTGACCTTGTGGTACATGAGCACGCGCAGCGTCCGGCCGTCGCCGTTGACGGCCCCGAGCCCGCGCGCCGTCTCGCCGAGAGCGCGGTAGACGCCGTTCTTGAGCGCCTGCTTCAGCTGCTCGCGCACGCGACCAGTGTAGAACCAGGCACGGCGCGCCAGGCGCCGCTTGCCGGCGCCGCCCTCAGGAGGCGCGGCTCTGCCGCGTGTCCGTCTGCAACGACCGGTCGACACGCCCGAATCGAGACCCGCGCTCCTAAGCGCGGCGCAGGAGCTCGCCCAGGCGGGCGGCGTACTCCTCGGGGCTCGACGTCCACTCGCTGCTCGTCTCGCGCGCGCCGGCTGCGAGCCGCTCGGCGAGCGGGCGGTCGGTGAGAAGGCGGACGATCGCGTCGGCCAACGCGTCCGCATCCTCGGGGTCGACGAGCAGGCCGTTGACGCCGTCGCGGACGATGTCCGGGATGCCGCCGCCGCGGCCGCCGAGCACCGGGCGGCCGCGGCTGAGCGCCTCGATTGCGACGCGGGGAAGGCCTTCCGAGCGGGACGGCAGCAGGAACACGGTCGCGGCGTCCATCGCGGCAGCAACCTCGGCCTGGCTCAGCCGGGGCGTCCACTCGACGCTCGGGTCCGCAGCGAGCTCCGCGGCGAGCGCGTCGAGCGTTCCCGTGCCGACGACATGCAGCGTCGCTTCCGGCACGCGCGGCGTGACCAGCCGCCAGGCGCGGGCGAGCGTGTCGAACGCCTTGTAGCGCTCGAGCACGCCGACGAAGAGCACGCGGGGCCGCTCCGGCAGCGGCGCTGGCGGACGGTCGAGGAACGTGTCGGCGTCGACGTAGGCGGGGAAGATGCCGGCCGGCTCGACGCCGAGCTCGCGGACGAGTCGGGTCGTCAGCGGCGAGAGCGTCCGTACCGCGTCGGCGCGCCGCACGGCGACCGGTCCGAGCGCGTCGCCGAGCGGGCTCAGCAGCCGCCGGAGCGGCGAGCCGTAAAGGCGCGTCGCCGTCCGCCATTCGCCCTGAACGTCGAGCACGACGCGGGCACGGCTGCGCACGAGCCACCGCGCGAGCAGCACGAGCACCGTCTCGTGGACGCCCTGGACGAGGACGGCGTCCGGCCGGAAGCGCCGCAGCTCGCCGGCGACGCGGAACGGCAGCGCCGCGTAGAAGGCGATGCCGTCGAGCGCCCGCGGACGCAGCGGCGCCACGAGCCGGAAGCGCTCGTCGCGCGTGGGATAGCCGGCCGGGGCGGCGGCGAGCACGCGCGGCTCGACCTCGCCCGCGATCGCGTCCCACTTGCGCCGCTGCACGTCGTCCAGCGGCAGCCGGTGCCGCTCGCGCGAGACGAACAGGACCTTCACCGCGCCGCCTCGAGGACGGCGTCGGCCCAGTGCTCGGCGGAGTGCTCGGCCTCGACTTTCGCCCGCAGCTCGCGCCCCAACGACGGGTCGAGTGAGCGCAGCCGCTCGGCAAGCTGCTCCGGGCCGTCGAAGCGCAGCTGCGGCGGCAGGAACCCGTCGAACACCGGCGAGGCGGCGAGCGCCGGGACGCAGGCCGCAGCCGCCTCGAAGACGACCTTGTCCGCCGCCGCGCCGCGCGTCGGGTTGACGAGCGCGTCGGCCTCGGCAAGCAGCGCGGGCACCTCGCTGCGCGGCACGGCGTCGCCGAACCGGACGCGCCCGTCGAGCCCGAGGTCGCCCGCGAGCCGCTCGAGCTCGGCCCGATTCCGCCGGTCCGCCTCGGTCAGCACCGGTCCATGGATCGCGAGCTCGGCGTCATCCACCTGCGCCAGTGCACGAAGCGCGACGTCCCAGCCCTTGACCGGTGCATAGCGCCCCAGTCCCAGCACCCTCAACCTTCCATGTAACACAGTGTTACGTGGGAGGCACGGGAAGGCGGCGACGTCGATCCCGTGCCCGATCGCGCGCACCTTCCGGGAGTCGAGCGGCACGCTGCGGCGGTCGACCGTCAGGATCGCCGACACGAGCGGCTCGGCCACCCGCAGCAGGTGGCCGCCGCGCGCCTGCGTGAACCAGAGCAGGACCGGGACGCCGAGCGGACGCGCGAGTGGCGCCGCCAGCACGGCGTAGACCGGGCTCATGTGGGCGACGACGGCGACGGGCCGCCGCCCGAGCGCAGGCACGAGCGCCGCGAGGTACCGCGCCGTCCGCCCGGGCTTCGTCGGTGCCGCGAAGCTCCGGACGCGGCAGTTCGCCGGCAGCGCACCCTCGACCGCGGCGCCGTTCGCGAGCACGAGCAGCTCGTCGACCCGCTCGGCGAGCGCCCGGATCTGCGCGGCGGTGGCGCCGAGCACCGGGTGCTCCGGGTCGGCCTGCTGCGTGACGAAGACGAGCCGCCTCACGGGGCCTCCACGAGCGCGCGGACGCGGGCCGCGTACTCCTCCGGCGTCACCCTCCACTCGCCGCTGGTTTCGCGGGCGCCAGCGGCGAGCCGCTCGGCGAGCTCACGGTCGGTGAGGACGCGGACGATCGCGTCGGCGAGCCCGGCGGCGTCTTCGGGGTCGACGAGGAGCCCGTTGACCCCGTCGCGGACGATGTCCGGGGTGCCGCCGCTGTGCCCGCCGATCACGGGGCGGCCGCGGCAGAGCGCCTCGATCGCCACCCGCGGCAGCCCCTCGGAGCGCGACGGAAGCAGCAGCACGGTCGCCGCGTCCATCGCGGCGGCGACCTCCGCCTGCGGCAGCGACGGCGCCCACTCCGTCTGCTGCGGCAGCTCGGCGACGAGCTCCTCGACGAGGCCCGTCAGCGTCCCCGTCCCCACGAGCCCGAGCGTCGCCCCGGGCAGGCGCGGCGCCGCGAGCCGCCACGCGGCGGCGAGCGTGTCGACCGCCTTGTAGCGCTCGAACACGCCGACGAAGAGCGCGCGCGGCCGCTCGGGCAGCGGCCGCGGCGGGGTCGCCACGAAGGCCTCCAGGTCGATGTAGGCTGGGAAGACCGCGGCGGCCTCGACGCCGAGTGCCCGCACCTGCTCGGTCGTCCGGGGCGAGAGCGTCCGCACCGCGTCGGCGCGCCGGATCGCCAAGGGGGCGAGCGCGTCGGCGACCGGGCTGAGCAGCCGCCGCAGCGGCGAGCCGTACAGCCGCGTGGCCGTCCGCCAGTCGCCGTGGACGTCGAGCACGAGCTTCGCGCGGCTACCGGCCAGCCGCCGCGCGACGAGCACGGCCGCCGCCTCGTAGGCCGTCTGCGCGATCACCGCGTCCGGCCGCAGCTCTCGCAGCAGCCGCGCCGTCCTGAACGGCAGCGCGAGCCAGAACGCGAGTCCGTCGAGCGCGTGCGGACGCAGCGGCGGCACGAGCGTGAAGCCGTCGCCGCTCGTCGGCGCACCGGCGGGCGCGCTGCCGAGCACGTACACGTCGAGCTCGCTCCGCAGCGCCGCGAACTTGCGCTCGAGGCTCGGCGAGAGCGGCAGGCGGTAGCGCGTCCGCCCGACGAAGAGGACGGACCGGCGGCCGGTCAAGCTGCCACCCGCAGCGCAAGCGGAGTCTCCGCCGGAACGACGTAGCCGACCGTACGGCGAAACCAGGCGCGTAGCGCTTTCACGCCTCGCGCAGGATCTGCTCGAGCCGGGCGAACACCCGCTCGGGCGCGTACTCGGCCACGGAAGGCGCCGCCGCGGCCCGCAAACGCCGGCGCAGCTCGTCGTCTGCGAAGAAGCGGCGCACCGCCTCGCCGAGCGCCTGCGCGTCGCCGGGCGGAACGAGCAGTCCGTTGACGCCGTCGCTGACGACCTCGGCGACCCCGCCCGTCGCCGTCGCGAGCACCGGCGTCCCGACGGCGAGCGCCTCGACGACCGAGTGCGGGAAGTTCTCCCAGCTCGAGGAGAGGATCGTCGCGTCGGCGGCGCGGAAGAGCTCGACGACCCGCTCGCGCGGCTGGGCGCCGAGGAAGCGCACGCGCCCGTCGAGACGGAGCTCGCGCACGCGGCGCTCGAGCGGCTCCCGCTCGTCCCCGTCGCCGGCGATCAGGAGCTCGACGCCCTCCGCGCCGGCGACGGCCTCGAGCGCGACGCCGAGCGACTTCTGCGCCGTCAACCGGCCGGCGAAGGCAAGCGTCGCGCCGTCGGCGCCGAACGAGCGCTTCAGCTCCTCCCGCGGCGGCAGCTCGCGGGGCGGCGGCGCCGGATTCGGCAGCACCGAGACGCGCCCCGGATCGAGCCCCCACGAGAGGGCCAGCTCGCGCAGGTAGGCGCTCGGACAGAGGACGTGCGAAGCACGCCGCAGCTCCGCGTCGCGGGCGAGCCTGTAGAGCACTCCGCGCGCGCCGCCGCCGCCGCGCTGGAACTCGTCCAAGGTGCCGCCGACCTCGCCTCGCCGCCGCGCCCGCTCGAAGGCGGGGTCGGCCGTCAGCTTGACGACGTAGCGGGTGCGCGCGACCGAGGCGCCGAGCGCGCTCCGCCCGAACATTCCCGTTGTGTAGAGGACGTCTGCGGCCGCTGCGCGCCGGCGGATGAGGAAGGCCGCTCGAGCGTGGAGAATGCCCTTCGGCAAGCGCCTCGACGTCCAGTAGACCGGGTATCCAGCGCGCGGCGGAACGCCGCGCGCCGTCGTCACGACCTCGACCGTGTGCCCCCGCCCGTGCAGGTAGTCGGCCACGTCCGGCGCGTGGCTCGCGGGGCCGCCGACGTCCGGCGGCCAGATCCCGGAGACGATCAGCACTCTCACGGTGCGAACGCCTCCGTCGGCGGCTCGAAGAACTCGCGCGCCTCCGGGTCGGGAACGGCCAGCGCGTCGCGGCTGATGCGCAGGAAGAGGACGGCCCACACGGCGACGAAGACGACGGTCGAGACGAGCACAGCCGCCGCGGCGCCCGTCGCGCCCCAGACGGCGCCGAGGATGCCCACGAGCGGCAGCAGGACGAGCGTCTCGATCCCGTGCGCCCAGATCCGCAGGTTCGGCCGCCCGAGCGCGACCGGCAGCGACTTCGACCAGCCGATCACGAGCTGGAGCGCACCGGCGACGACGATCAGCCGCGCAGCGTCGACCGCGCCGAGGTTCCGCGGCTTGAACACGATCCGGACGATGTCCGGCATGAACCACACCAGCAGCGGCACCACGACGAGCATCAGTAGCGTGGCGCCGACGGTGTAGCGACGGACGCCTTGCAGGACGCCCTCGCGAGCCCCGTGCTCCCAGTCGCGCGTCTGCTCTGTGACGAGCACCATGCGTACGGGCGCCGACAGCGTCGCCATCCCGGTCTGCGGCGTCTGCGCCACCTTGAAGTAGCCCGCCTGCGCCGGGGAGGTGACGATCCCGAGCAGCGGCAGCGAGAGCGTCGTCCGCAGCGCGACGATCCCCGTGGCGCCGCTCGAGGTCAGGATGAAGCGGAAGATGTCCCGCCGGTCGGAGCCGAGCGGCGCGGCCGGAGCCTGCGGGAAGCGCCGGTACGCGAGCCAGCCTGCGACGCTGACGGCGCCGGTCGCGACGACCTGCGCGACGACGATCGCGAAGATCGTCTGCGTGAGTCCGTAGCGCGAGCCGACCGCCACCGCGGCGAGTCGCAGCGCCATCGAGAGCGCGAGGAAGCCGCCGCGGACGTCGTAGCGGCCGCGGAGGAAGAGCGCGACGCCCGCGAGGCCCTCCGGGGCCTGGACAATCGGGATCGCCGCGCCGAGCGCGAGCGGGACGGCGAGGTGGTGCGCGTTGAATACCGAGTTCGCGGCGGGCGCAAGCGCGAGGAGTGCCACGGCGGCGAGAGCGCCGCCGACGAGCTTGTAGGCGAGCGTGCCGCCCAGCAGGCGCCGCAGCTTGCCCCACTCGCCGCGCGCCTCGTAGCGGAACCCGTACTTGACCGCGGCCTCCTCGACGGTCAGGTCGAGCAGCGTCTGGAAGAAGCCCGTCGTCGACATCACGATCGCGTACAGGCCGAGGTCGGAGGTCGAGAAGTTCCGCGCCGCGACGACCGTGGCGAGCAGGCCGAGGGCGGCCGAGGTGTAGATCCCGACAGCTGTCACGACGCGGCGGGTCATCGGGAGTCCAGCGTATAGTGGCTGCTCGTTTGGCCATCAGCTCTGTCTCCAAGCCGCGCCGGGGGCAGGGGCTCGCGGCGGCCGCGGCCGATATCTCGCCGGGCCCGCTCGTCGTCGCGCTCGCGCTCCCGCTGCTCTTCCTGCACGCGAGGTTCCAGCCGACGCTGACCTTTTCGCTCGGCTCGACCCGGCCGCAGGCGATGCTCTCGGACTTCGCCGTGCTCGCGGTCGCCGCGGCGGCGCTCGTGACCGGGATCCGGAGGGGTTTCGCGCCGCTGCGCGCCGGCTGGTGGATCTGGGCCGCGGGGGCGTTCTTCCTGATCTGGATCGGCATCTCGATCGTCTCCGGCTCGTCGCGCTTCGACTCGTATCCGGCGGGGACGCACCTCGTCACGGCTGTGAAGTGGGACGAGTACGCGCTCCTTGCGCTCTCGCTGCCGCTGCTCCTGCGCCGCGTGCGCGACCTCGAGCTCGTGCTCGCCGCGCTCGGGATCTGGAGCCTGGCGGCGACGGTCGTCGGCGTCCTCGAATTCTTCGGCGCGGATGTCGCCTCGACGGGGACGTTCGGCCGCCGCCAGGCGTCGTTCCTCGGCTCGAGCGACTTCGCCGCGCTCTCGGGAGCGGCGCTGCTCGCCGGGGTCGTCGTCCTCGTGCTCCCGGGAGCACGCCTCGACCGGCGGCTCGGGCGGCTGCTCGTCGGCTCAGGTGCGCTCGGATCGATCATCGCGGGCTCGCTCTCTGCGCTGCTCGGCCTCGCCACGGCGCTCGTCCTGTTCGGCGTCGTCCTCTTCGTGCGCGCGCCGGCGACACGAAGAAGACTCGCGGTCGTGGCCGCAGTGCTCGGCGTCGTGGGCGTCGCGTCGCTCGCGATCCGCAGCGCCGACCTGAACGCCTTCAGCCGCTTCCTCGGCGGCAAGCAGGCCGACACGTCGAACCCGAACAAGGTGCAGACGTACGCGCACCGGACGCTGCTCGCCTACATCGGCGTGCGCATCTGGGAGGACCATCCGCTGCTCGGCGTCGGCTGGGAGGGGTCGAACGACCCGTACGCGTACATGCCGTACGTGCCCGACGCGAAGAGGCGCTACCCGGACGAGTCGCCGCTCGCCTTCCCGACGCCGACGCGCAGCTACGGCGTCCAGAACGTCTACCTGCAGGCGCTCGCGGACATGGGGATCGTCGGCCTCGTCGCCTGGCTCGCGCCGTTCGCGGCCGCGCTCGCGCTCGGCCTCCGGTCGGCGCGGCGGGAGGCGGGCGCGATCGCCTGCCTGTGGCTCGTCTTCGTGCTCTGGTGCTGGACCGCGCAGGGCTTCGTCGCCGGGATCCCGCTCGACGCGCTCACGTGGCTGGCCGTCGGGCTCGCGGCGACCGCGGCGGCGTGGAGGCGCACCGGTGCCTGAGTGGCCGGGCGCGGACCGGCGCCGCCCGCCCGCCACCTCGCCGACGTGGGTTGTACGCGCACCGCTCGCCCAATGGCTGCAAGCGCAGGCCGAGGAGGCGGCAGCCGCATACGGCCGCTACCGCGTCCTCGACGTCGGCTCCGGGATCAAGCCCTACTACCCGTTCTTCCAGCCGTACGCGGAGGCCTACGTCGGCGTCGACGTCTCGCCGCAAGCCGATCTCCAGGGAACGGTGGAGGCACTGCCCGTCGAGGACGCGAGCTTCGACGTCGTCCTCTGCACGCAGGTGCTCGAGCACTGCGACGACCCGCGTGCGGCCGTCCACGAGCTCCGCCGCGTCACGCGCCCGGGCGGTCGCGTGCTCGCCTCGACCCACGGCGTCCAGGTCTACCACCCCGCACCGGTCGACCTCTGGCGCTGGACGCACACGGGTCTCGACCGGCTGTTCAGGGAGAATGCCGACTGGTCCTCCGTCACGGTGCGGCCCGGCTCCGGTACAACGGCCTGCGTCGGAATGCTCGTCTCCCACTTCCTCGACCTGCTGTTCCATCGCGCGCGCGTTCGCCCGCTCGGCCGGCCGCTCGTCGCGCTCGTCAACCGCAGCGCCGCGGCGCTCGACCGCGCGGTGCCGATGCTGCGCGAGCCGATTCCCGGCTCGATCTTCGCCAACTACCACGTCGAGGCGGTCGCGTAGTGGCCCGCAAGGTGCTCGTGACGGGCGGCGGCGGCTTCATCGGCTCCAACCTCGTGCGCCGGCTGCTCGAGCTCGGCGACGACGTGCGCGTGCTCGACAACTTCTCCACCGGCAACCGCCGCAACCTCGAGGAGCTCGCAGGCGAGATCGAGATCGTCGAGGGAGAGCTGCGCAGCTACGAGCGCGTGCACAACGCGACCCGCGGCGTCGAGCTCGTGTTCCACCAGGGCGCGCTGCCTTCGGTGCCGCGCTCTGTGCACGATCCGCTGACGACGAGCGCGGTCAACGTCGAGGGCACGCTGAACGTCCTGCTCGCGGCGCGCGACGAGGGCGTCCGCCGCGTCGTCTGCGCGTCGTCGTCGTCGGTGTACGGAAACAGCGGCGCGCTGCCGCGCGTCGAGACGCAGCACCTCGACCCGATCTCGCCGTACGGCGTCTCGAAGCTCGCCGCCGAGCGCTACTGCGTCACCTTCAGCCGCGTCTACCGGCTCGAGACGGTCGCGCTGCGGTACTTCAACGTCTTCGGACCGAACCAGGATCCGACGTCGCAGTACGCGGCTGTCGTCCCGCGCTTCATTGCGGCGGTGCGCGAGGGGCGGCCCGTGCCGATCCACGGCGACGGGACGCAGTCGCGCGACTTCACCTACGTCTCGAACGTCGTCGACGCCAACCTGCTCGCGGCCGATGCGGACGGCATCAACGGGTCGGTGCTCAACGTCGCCACCGGCCGCTCGGCGACCGTGGACGAGCTCGCGGACGTGATCGGCGAGATCCTCGAGCTACCCGTCGAGAAGGAGTACTTCCCGCAGCGGGTGGGGGACGTCCGCGACTCGTGGGCGGACGTCGGCGCGGCGCGACGGCTGCTCGGCTGGGACCCGGCCGTCTCGCTCGAGGACGGCCTGCGCCGCATGGCGGAATGGCGGCTGACGGCCGCCCCGTAAAGGTCCTGCGCGTGATCGCCCGCCTGAACATGGGCGGGCCGGCGCTCCACGTCGCCTACCTCTCCGCCGGACTGCGCGAGCGCGGCTACGAGACGACGCTCGTCGCCGGCACGCTCGCGCGCGGCGAGGACTCGATGGCGTTCGTCGCCGACGAGCTCGGCGTCCGGGTCGAGCGCGTGCCGGAGCTCTCGCGCGAGATCTCGCCGCTCCGCGACGCGCGCGCGGCGCTGCGCCTCGCGTGCCTGATCCGGCGGGAGCGGCCGCAGATCCTGCACACGCATACCGCCAAGGCCGGGGCCGTCGGCCGGCTCGCGGCGATGCTCGCCGGCGACGCGCGACCGCCGATCGTCGTCCACACCTTCCACGGGCACGTGCTCCGCGGCTACTTCGATCCGCTGCGCTCGGCCGGCTTCCGCCTGCTCGAGCGGGCGCTGGCGAAGGGGTCGACGGCGCTGATCGCGGTCAGCCCGCAGGTGCGCGACGACCTCGTCGCGCTCGGCGTCGCGCCGAAGGAGAAGTTCGTGGTGATCCGGCTCGGGATCGAGCTCGAGGAGCGCATCGCGGCCGCACCCGGCGCGCGCGCCGAGACGCGCCGCCTGCTCGGCGTCCCGCAGGACGCGTTCGTCGTCGGCTGGATCGGCCGCATGACGGGCGTGAAGAACACCGACGACGTCCTCGCGGCGCTGCGGCTGCTCCACGACCGCGGCGTCGACGCGTACCTCTGCATGGTCGGCGACGGCCCCGACCGCGACCGGGTCGAGCGGCGCGCACACGACCTCGGCGTCGTCAGGCGCTGCCTCTTCCTCGGCTACCAGGAGGAGGTCGCGCGTTACTACGCCGCCTTCGACGGGATAATCCTGCCGTCCGTGAACGAGGGGACGCCCGTGAGCGCGATCGAGGCGCTCGCCGCCGCCCGCCCGGTCGTGGCGACGCGGGTCGGCGGCGTCCCGGACGTCGTCGAGGACGGCGTGGACGGCTTCCTCGTCGACCCGGGCGCGACCGACCAGCTCGCGGATCGGCTCGAGCAGCTGGCCCGCGACCCGGAGCTGCGGGCGCGGATGGGCGAGCACGGCCGCCGCCGCGTCCCGGCCCGCTACGCCGTGGAACGGCTCGTCGACGACATGGACCGGCTGTACCGCTCGCTGCTCGAGGCCGCGCCGCGTTAGCACCTGTCAAGTACTTGTAGTACGTAATGTCTGGCTATGCCGCGGACAGTGCAGGTGCGACTGGACGAGCGCTAGTGCGGGAGCCGCTGGAACGCAGCGAACGCCGGCTTCTTCTGGCCCCGCGCGGTCAGCAGGCCTGACTGCCAGCCGACGCTGATGTTCGTGTCGTCGCGGAGCATGAACCAGAGCATCATGTCGATCCGCGGGTTCCTGCGGGCGATCGCGAACGCCTGAGTCAGGTACTGCGCCTGCTTCGCCCACGTCACCCCGAACAGCTTGTCCTGGGGGGTCGTCTGGTACCCGTACTCGGTGATCCACAGGTGCTTCGGGCCCCACAGCTTCGACAGCTGCGCGAGCAGGACGTTGATGTTGCCGAGCTGGACGGCGTTGTCCTTCGGGATGTACGCCGGCGACTCCGACGGCGCTCCGTAGTACGGGTGATGCCCGTAGACGTCGAAGCGCTTCATCCCGTAGCGCTTGAGCGCGCGCATGAACGAGAGCGGATCGACGGACGCGCGGCTCGAGCGCGGCGAGTCGTTGCCGCGCGGGCCGGTCACTCCGCACGCGACCTTCTCGCTCGAGATCAGCGTCTGGTGCACGCCCGCGTAGACCGCGTTGCAGATCTTCGCGTAGTTCTGCGCGCCGACCATCACCCACGTCCCGGCGACCCGCTTGTACTGCGGCGTCAGCCAGATCGGGTTGTTCGGCTCGTTCCACGCCGTCCAGAAGCGCACGGCCGGCAGCGGTAGCCCGGAGGTCCCGTTCGTCGAATCCTGCTGGTCGAGCGGCGGGACATAGCTGCCGCTGTAGCGCTTCGCCGCCGCGTAGGCGAACTTCTGCAGATCGGCGAAGTTCTTCGGCGCCGAGCGCGGGCCCTGATCGCCGTTCGCCCAGGACGGCGTGAACAGGATCGAGAACAAGACCTTGATCCCGTATTGCGACGCGAAGCGGACGAACCGGTCGTACAGGGTCCAGTCGTACGCGGGGTCGGCCGGATCCGTGGGGTTCTCCGGGCGCGTCGCGGCGACGCCGTAGCGGGTCCCGCCCCAGTAGAGATTGACCCGCAGCACCTGGACTCGCAGCTGCTTCAGGATCGGGAAATTGGCGTCCGGGTCGCCGTAGAGCGTATTGGCCTCGTCGTTGATGCCGACGAGCATGTGGGGCGCCGCGCTCGCTGCGGGGACGCTGAGGCCCGCGGCGGCCAGCACGGTCGCCGCGACCACGGCGATCCGCTTAGGCACCGGCCGACTCCCGCTCGCTCAGCTCGAGCATCCGCCGCAGCCCTTCCTCCAGCGAGACTTTCGGGTCCCAACCGAGCAGCTGCTGGGCGCGGGTGATGTCCGGTTGCCGGACCTGCGGATCGTCGACCGGTAGCGCCTCGAACACGATCTCGCTCTTCGAGCCCGTTACCCGGATCACGGTCTGCGCGAGCTCGAGCAGCGTGAGCTCCTGAGGGTTGCCGATGTTGACGGGGAGATGCTCACCGCTCTCCGCGAGCAGCACGAGCCCGCGGATCAGATCGTCGACGTAGCAGAAGCTCCGCGTCTGGGAGCCGTCGCCGAAAACCGTCAGCGGCTCGTCCGCGAGCGCCTGCCGCACGAACGTCGGGATGGCGCGCCCGTCGTGCGGCCGCATCCGCTTGCCGTAGGTGTTGAAGATGCGGACGATGCACGTGTCCACGCCCTGCTGGCGGTGGTACGCCATCGTCAGCGCTTCGGCGTACCGCTTGGCCTCGTCGTAGACGCCGCGCGGGCCGATCGGGTTGACGTTGCCCCAGTACGTCTCGGGCTG
>WNGD01006439.1_pt1 | contig 27584 bp, 26 predicted proteins | sample 5400671 | NCBI WGS metagenome assembly WNGD01 (sample SAMN13153369, study PRJNA577476) | soil metagenome | isolation source: 40 cm soil or saprolite under grassland replicate 2 | place: USA:California | collected 2016-06-15
AGGGTGGCGGGCACGTTCGACGATTGTCGCCTGCTCGAGCGGCGGCTCGAGGTGCTCTTTCCGTGGGGGTTCGTCGAGGGCAACCTGCATGCGCTCGCATCGGAGGGCGCGAAGACGATTGCCTACGAGATCGCCGAGCAGCTCGGCTGGCAGCTACCCGACGCTGTCATCTCTCCGGCTGCGTCGGGAACGCTGTTCGCAAAGCTCGCGCAGGGATTCGACGAGCTGACGGCGCTCGAAGCGGCGACGGGCACGCGCCCACGGCTGTACGGGGCGCAGGCCGGCGGCTGCCCCCCGCTCGCAACTGCCTGGGCGGACGACCGGCCGCTGTCGAAGGTGCTCCCGGACACTGAGGTCCGGTCGCTCGCGATCGGGGATCCTGCCTACGGCGAACTGGCGGTCGGCGCGGCGCGGATGTCCGGGGGGGCGATCAACGCAGTGCCTGAAGAAGAGATCGCCGAAAGCACCACGTTCTTTGCCCAGATGACCGGCGTGCATGCTGACTCGGCCGGCGGCGTCGCCTTCGGCGCCCTAGTCGAACTCGTCCGCAGAGGAGACATACGGCCTGGGGAGCGAGTGGTTCTCGTCGTCACGGGAACCGGGCTGAAGCCCTACGGCTACGACGTCGACTACATACCCCAGGAAGTCACGAGCGACGTCGACGACGTACTTGCGGTGCTAGGCGTCAGCTAGACCTAAGCCGACGCAAGAGCGTCGGCAGGCACGAGCCAGGACCGGCCGAAGTCGGTCATCGCCTCGAGGATGGGCACGAGATCGCGACCCTTGTCGGTCAACTCGTACTCGACCCGCGGCGGCGACTCGGGATAGCTGTGCCGCCGCACGATCCCGGCCTTCTGCAGGGCGCGCAACCGTTCGGCAAGCGTACGGCTGCTGATGCCGGCGCACGACTGCTCGAGCTCGCGGAAACGGCATGTTCCCCCGGCAAGGTCGTAGATCAGCAGGGCCGTCCACTTCGCTCCGATGATGTCGGCGGACGCTGCGACCGCTTCGCGCCGCGTGTCCGTGGTCATCTGCACCGCCACTGCGCGCAGTCTACCTCTGTGATCGGACCGGAACACCCCTGAACTTGGATAGAGGCCTGGTGCGAAATTCCGCCGGGCCGCATGACGCACCAGACCTCAGGGAATCGCCACGCCCGCATCGCTGGACTCGGCCTCGGCGTCTTCGTAGTCCGTGCCCTCGGCTTCGGCCTCGATCCGCCGAACTTCGTCCTTCGGTCGGATCAGCCGGAACTCGCTGACCGCGGCGGGCCACTCGGCCAGCAGCCGCGCGGCCCGGGCCGACCCCGTGTGCTCGCTATGGCGCTCGATCAGCGCGCGCAACTTCTCTGCGGCCGCCTCGTCGAGTTGCTCCGCGACGACGAGTTGTCCGTTGAGCCGAAGGTCGAGGAGTCCCGGGGCGTCATGGACGAACGCCTCGCCGCCGGTCATGCCCGCACCGATGTTCCGCCCGAACGGGCCCAGGACGACGACCGTGCCGTTCGTCATGTACTCGCAGGCGTTGCTGCCGACGCCTTCGACGACCGCCGTCGCACCCGAGTTGCGAACGGCGAAGCGTTCGCCCGCCGAGCCGGCGAGGAACAGCTCGCCGGCGGTCGCGCCGTAGAGAACCGTGTTGCCGGCGAGACACGGATCGCCGCTGTCGTCGGCGGGAGGACGGATGATGATCCTGCCGCCGCTCAGGCTCTTGCCGACGTAGTCATTGGCCTCGCCGTCGAGAACGAACTCGACGCCCACCGGCAGGAACGCGCCGAAGCTCTGGCCTGCAGTCCCTTCGAAACGGAAGTGGATCGGCTCGTCGGACTCGAGCCTCGCGAGCGCGCCTCCGAGCCGTGCACCGACCGCGCGGTCGTCGTTGCAGATCTTGTAGAGCGCGGCCGGCGCCGACCGCTCCGCCGCAATGCGTTCGCCGAGCTCGCCGCCCGCGGCGACCGGCTTCTCCGCGCCGACGTAACCGAGTTCCTCACCGTGCAGAGGCTCGAGCAGGCCGTCCAGCTCGAGCAGGCCCGCTCGGCCGCCTGCTTGACGCCGTCCCAGAAGATCGGCGCGGCCGATCGCCTCGTCGAAGCGGCGCAGCCCAAGCGCAGCGAGATGACGGCGCACCTCTTCGGAAACGAGCAGGAGGTAGTTCTCGACCATCTCCGGCGTCGCCGCGAACTTCGCGCGGAGCTCGGGACGCTGCGTCGCAATCCCGACGGGGCAGCTGTCGACGTGACACGTCCGGACCATCAGGCATCCCTCGGCGAGGAGCAAAGCGGTGCCGAAGCTGACCTCGTCGGCACCGAGGAGCGCGGCGACGACGACGTCGCGGCCGGTCTTGATACCACCGTCCACCCGCATGCGCACGCGGCCGCGCAGACCGTTGGCGACGAGCGCGCGCTGCGCGTCAACGAGGCCGAGCTCCCAGGGGATCCCCGCGTTTTTGATCGACGAGAGCGGGCTCGCACCGGTGCCGCCGTCGGCCCCGGCGATGTGGACGACGTCGGCGAGAGCCTTGACCACGCCTGCAGCCACGAGCCCGACCCCGGCCTCCGCGACCAGTTTGACCGAGACGGCCGCGTCCGGATTCACCTGTTTCAGGTCGAAGATCAGCTGCGCGAGGTCCTCGATCGAGTAGATGTCGTGGTGCGGCGGCGGCGAGATGAGCGCGACGCCCGGCTGGGTGTGGCGCAACCGAGCGATCTCGGCCGTGACCTTGTGACCGGGCAGCTGGCCGCCCTCACCCGGCTTCGACCCCTGTGCGATCTTGATCTGTAGCTCGGAGGCGAAAGCGGCGTACTCCGCCGTGACGCCGAAGCGTCCCGACGCGATCTGCTTGATGCTTGAGTTGCGGTCGGTCCGGAAACGCGCCGGATCCTCGCCGCCCTCGCCGCAGTTCGAACGGGCGCCGAGGTTGTTGAAGGCACGCGCGATCGTCTCGTGCGCCTCGGCCGAGAGCGATCCGTGCGACATGCCGCCAGACGAGAAGCGGCGCACGATCGACTCGGCCGGCTCGACCTCGTCGAGCGGGACCGGTTGCGCGGCCGCCCGCAACTCGAGCAGGTCGCGCACCTCCATCGGTTCGCGTCCGTTGACGAGCTCCGCGAAGTCGGCATAACGCTCCCACCCGTTCGTCCGCACGGCACTACGAAGCGCGTGCGCGGCACCCATGTCATCGCTGCGCGCCGCTGCCTGCAACGCCTCGAGCACGTCGGGGCTGGTCTCGTGCGCCTCACCGCCCTTGCGGAACTTGAAGTAGCCGGGGTTCTCGAGGCGTGGGCGTGTCCCGGCGGCGGCGCCGGCGCGCGCGACCGTCTCCCCTTCCAGCTCGGCCAGACCGATCCCCCCGATCGACCACGGCGTACCCGGAAAGGCGGTCTCGACAAGATCACCGTCGAGCCCGAGCGCCTCGAATGCCTGCGCGCCGCAGTAGCTGGCGATGTCGGAGATCCCGAGCTTCGACATCACCTTGAGCACACCGTCCTCGATCGACTGTTTGAAGCGGGCCTGCGCCTCGGCGGGCGACGGCCGGTCGCCGCCGATCCGGTCGTCCTCGGCCAGGGCCGCGATCGTCTGCAACGCGAGCCGCGGGCACACGGCCTCGGCTCCGAAGCCGAGCAGGCACGCGACGTGGTGCACCTCTCTCGGCTCGTCGCTCTCGACGAGCAGCGTCGCGAGCGTGCGCAGGCCGACCCTGACGAGGTGGTGGTGCACCACAGAGGTCGCGAGCAGAATCGGCACAGGCGGCCGCTCGGCCGTCGCGTCGGTATCCGAGACCAGCAGCATCCCGTGTCCTTCGTGCACCGCTGTCTCCGCGGCCTGCGCGAGCCGAGCACACGCGCCTTCGAGCCCTTCGACAGGATCGAAGCTCGCGTCGACTCGGACGACGGCGAGGTCGTCGAGGGCGGACGGAAAGAGGAAAAAACTCTCGAGCTCGATCCCTGCCGCGTCTTCCGGCGCCTCCACGAGCAACGGGCCACGAGCGCCGAGCAGCGTCGAGAGCGACATCACGAACCGCTCGCGGATGTGGTCGATCGCAGGATTGGTCACCTGCGCGAACCGCTGGCGGAAATAGCTGAAGAGCGGGCGGGCACGTCCCGCGAGCGGCGGCAGCGCCGTATCGTCGCCCATCGAAGACGTCGGCTCGTGACCGTGGGCGGCCGACGGACGCACGATCACCGTCAGCTCCTCGCGCGTGTACCCGAAGAGGACGTGGCGCACCGCGAGCTCTTCCTCCGGCGGTGCCGCCGGCTCACCGGTCGAGCCTTCGCGCCGCCACTCTTCGAGCCAGCGCCCAAAGGGGCGAGCGCTCGCGAGCCGAAGCTTGATCGCATTGTCCTCCTCGAGGCCGCGCTCCGGATCGACGGCGAGCATCTGCCCCGGCCCGAGGCGCCCCCGGCGAGCGCTCGTCCCCGGCGGCACGTCGAAGACGCCCGCCTCGGAGGCGCAGCAGACGAGGTCGCCGGCGACGACGTAGCGAAGGGGACGCAGGCCGTTGCGGTCGAGCGCGGCGCCGACGACGCGACCGTCCGTGAAGACAATGCCGGCCGGGCCGTCCCACGGCTCGACCAGCCCGGCATGAAAGCGATGGAAGTCGCGCACGTCCGGATCGAGCTCGGTGTCTCCCTGCCACGCGGGCGGAATCAGCATCGTCAGCGCATGGCGAGGGTCGCGCCCGCCGCGCACCAGGAGCTCCAGCGCGTTGTCCAGCATCCCCGAGTCGGAGCTCGCCTCTTCGAGCACGGGCCCGTCCACACCCAAGCTCAGCGCGCGGGCGCGCATCCAGTTGACGTTGCCGCGGATCGCGTTGATCTCGCCGTTGTGGCAGAGGAGCCGGAACGGCTGCGTCCGCTCCCACGACGGCTCGGTGTTCGTCGAGAAGCGCTGGTGGAAAACGCCGAAGGGAACCTCGAAGCTTGGGTCACGCAGGTCGGCGTAGAACGGAGCGAGCTGGTCGGCAGCGCAGAGCGCCTTGTAGACGACCGTGCGGAAGGAGAGCGAGGCGATGTAGAGGTCGGCGCGGCCGTCGAGGCGCTTGCGGGCGCGAAAGGCAGCGGCCTCGATGACGTCGGAAGCGCCGGCCGGCGGCTCGAGCAGCGCCTGCTCGATCGTCGGCGCCGAGGCCCGGGCCGATGGGCCCAGCGCGTCCAGGTCGATCGGCACGGAGCGCCAGGAGCGCACCGCGATCCCCTCCGCGCGGCAGGCCTCCTCGACGGCGCGCCTTCCAGCCGCGCCGCGGAAGAAGACCATGGCGATGCCGAGACCGGGCTCCGGCAACAGCGCGGCAGGCAGAGGCAGGAGGAGGCCCGCGCCGTCTCCCGAGCGGTGATCCGCCGCCACGGCTCCCCGGTGGCGGACACGCCTCAGTGCTTCGAGGAGGGAGTCGAGCACCGCCCGCGACGGGCCACCGGAGAGCCGGGCGACGAAACCGATGCCACACGCATCGCGCTCGCCGACCGAGGGATCAAACGTGGACAAACGCGCCAACTGCACACCTTTGCGGTCGAAAGAAGGAAGCCCCGCCCGGTGGATCTGAGCTAGCCGGCGAGGGCGGGAAGGCGAAGCCGCCGGCTAGCGAACGCGCTTGCGCGCGTTGCCGCTAAAGAGCGAAATCCGGCGGACGTTCGCGCGAGCCACGGGGACAGCATAGAGAGAAGGGTCGGACGGATCAACGTAGAACTGGCTTGGATGCAGAAATCTGTACCGTCTAAAGCGACTTGACAGGGTAAAGCGGATCGGCCACACTGGGAAGACGATGAGGATGGCCACGACTGCCAGCACGCTCGAGACCCGGACCACTCGGTCCCGGTCGATCGCGCTCATCCTCTCGATTCTCCCCCTCTAGGGGGAAATGCGAACCACGCGCCGCAGGGCGCATACACCCACCGTTGACGCCACCGGTACGCCCTCAGCGTGCCCTGACAGGAGGTTGTAGTGAGTTCGCGCAGGATCCAAATCTTCGACACGACGCTTCGAGACGGCGAGCAATCGCCGGGCATCGCCCTGCGGCCGGAGGAGAAGGCAGAGGTCGCAGAGCAGCTCGAGCGGCTCGGCGTCGACGTGATCGAAGCCGGCTTCGCAGCCGCCTCTCCCGGCGACTTCGAGGGCGTCCGCGCGGTCGCCGCGGTCGCCCGCCGCGCAACGGTCGCAACGCTCTGCCGCACCCGGCGTGAGGACATCGACGCGGGCGCCGATGCTCTTCGGGACGCCCGCCGCTCGCGCATCCACATCTTCCTGGCAACGAGCCCGATCCACATGGAGAAAAAGTTGCGGCTCACCCCCGACGAGGTCGTGGCACAAGCTGCCTGGGCGGTCGCGTACGCGCGGGCCGGCGTCGACGAGGTCGAGTTCTCCTGCGAGGACGCGACGCGTTCCGACCCGTCGTTCGTCGCACGGGTCTGCCGCGAGGTGATCGCCGCCGGAGCGGATGTGGTGAATCTCCCCGACACGGTCGGCTTCGCGCTCCCGAACGAGTACGCCGGATTCTTCGACGAGGTCAGGCGTCTCTGCCCCGAGCTCGAGAGCGTCATCATCTCGGCGCACTGCCACGACGACCTCGGACTGGCAGTGGCGAATTCCCTCGCTGCGATCGAGGCAGGAGTCAGGCAGGTCGAGTGCACGGTGAACGGGATCGGCGAACGTGCCGGCAACGCTGCGCTCGAGGAGATCGTCATGGCCCTGCGCGTGCGCCATGACCAGCTCGGTGTCGATACCGGCATCGACCCGGCCGAGATCGGCGCGTCTTCCGCGCTCGTCGGGCGGCTGACCGGGTACGACGTCCCGCCGAACAAGGCCATCGTCGGCGCGAACGCCTTCGCACACGAAGCCGGCATCCATCAGGACGGCTTGCTGAAGGACACGACGACCTACCAGATCATCGAGCCGAAAGAGCTCGGCCTCGCGATGACGCTCCCGCTCGGAAAGCATTCCGGCCGGCATGCGTTTGCCCGCGCCTGCGTCGACGCGGGCCTGAAGCTCGACGAGGAGCTGCTGACTCAAGCGTTCATGCGGTTCAAGGCACTTGCCGATACTGGCCAACATGTGTCGCTCGACGCATTGTTCGTGGAGGTGACTGCCGCGTGAACGTCGCTCGCCTTCGGCTCGCTCCTGTGAGGGAAACCATGTTTCCCTCACGAGCTTCCTTCTTTAGGGATCGCCTCAGCGCCCACGGCGTGGCGACCGCCGCCGCGTGCGCTGAGGAGAAAGAGCGGGGAAACCTCCCGGTTTCCCCTTACGCCCCTTCCCCCGCTCATCGGCCAAAGGTCAGCCGATGAGCCGCCGCGCATACACGGTCGTCTGCCTGGCGCGGCACGGGATCGGCCCTGAAGTGATGGCCGAAGCGAGCCGCGCTCTCACCGCCGTGTCTCTCCAGCACGGGTTTCACGTCGACGAACGGCACGTCCCGTTCGGCGCCGATGCATTGACGCGCTTCGGGCGCTCGTTCCCGCTCTCGTCGCGAAGCGCGCTGCTCGGAGCCGATGCGGTGCTGGTGGCCGCGAGGAGCGACGCCGCGTTGACGGCGCTCGAGGCCGATCTGGATCTCCGCGCCTCGGTCTCCCGCGTTCGGTTCGAAGGGCGCGCCGAGCTCTCGATCCTCGCGCCGCTCGGTAGAGACGCCTGGGAGTGGACGCTCGAACGCGCCTTCTCGCTCGCGTGCGAGAGCCGGGCGCGCGTCACGCTCGTCGGGGTCGACGAGAGCTGGGAAGGCGAAGCCCGGCGACTCGAGCAGCGCCATGACGGGCTGGAGATCGAGCGGCTCACACCACGCGACGCCGTTCGTGGGCTCATCTTCAATCCAGAACGCTTCGACGTCGTCGTCTGCGCGCCCGAGCTCGCCCGCACGGCGGTCGAAGTCGCAGCAAGCCTCGCCGACCGACGGACAGTCGCCTGGGGACGCCTCGCTCAGACCGCACCGAGCATGTTCGGTCCGGCGCACGGTGTCGCCGACTCGCTCGCGGGTCAAGGAGTCGCGGACCCGAGCTCGATGCTGCTCGCCGCCGCCCTCATGCTGGCCGAAGGACTCGGCGAGCGGAGCGGCGCAGCGGCTGGAGGCCGAGGGCGTCGAGGTCGTCTTCGGAATTCCCGGCGGCGCGATCCTTCCCACCTACGACGCGCTCGCGCGTGGGACGACCATTCGCCACGTCCTCGCCCGGCACGAGCAGGGCGCCGGTCACATGGCGCAGGGCTACGCGCGCGCCTCCGGCCGCGTCGGCGTCGCGATCGCGACATCGGGGCCGGGCGCCACCAATCTCGTCACTCCGATCGCAGATGCCTGGATGGACTCGACACCGCTCGTCTGCATCACGGGCCAGGTGCGTTCACATCTGATCGGGACGGATGCTTTCCAGGAGTGCGACATCACGGGGATCACGATCCCGATCGTCAAGCACTCATGGCTCGTGAAAGACGTCAAGGATCTTCCGCACGTGATCAAGGCGGCGTTCCACATCGCCCGCACCGGCCGTTGCGGGCCCGTGCTGGTCGACATCCCGCGTGACGTGCAGGAAACCGAGCTCGACTTCGAGTATCCGGACGCGGTGGATCTTCCCGGCTGGCGACCGCCGCGCCGGGGTCATCCACGCCAGATCCGCGAGGCTGCGACCCGCATCGCAGCTGCCGAGCGTCCCGTGCTCTACGTCGGCGGCGGTGTGCTCAACGCCGACGCTTGCCCCGAGCTCCTCGAGCTCGCCGAGCGTGGGCGGCTGCCCGTCGTGACGACGCTGATGGCGAAGAGCGGATTCCCGGAGACGCACGAGCTGCACTTCGGCTGGCCGGGGATGCACGGGCCCAAGTGGTCGAACTGGGCGCTCAACAAGTGCGACGTGCTCGTCGCCGTCGGCGCGCGCTTCGACGACCGGGTCACCGGCAAGCTCGCCTCGTTCGCCCCCGGCGCCACGGTCGTCCATCTCGACGTCGATTCCGCCGAGATCGACAAGCTCCGCCGCGCGGACGTGCCCGTCGTCGGCCCGCTGAAGAGCGTGCTGGCGGACCTCGGCCGCGACCTGCGGGAGCTCAGTCGCCCGGATGCGACGGAGCCCTGGCTCGCTCAATTGCGCCGCTGGCGCGAGGAGGCCCCTCTTCGTTACGGCGAGGGAGGCGCCCAGATGAAGCCACAGCCCGTGCTCGAGACGCTGCAGCGCCTCACGGCCGGGCGCGACGACATCGTCTGGACGACCGGGGTCGGGCAGCACCAGATGTGGGCGATGCAGTACCTCCTCTGCGACCGCCCACGCACGTTCATCACCTCGGGCGGCCTCGGCACGATGGGCTACGGGATTCCTGCGGCGATCGGCGCGAAGGCCGCACGGCCGGACGCAACCGTGATCTGCGTCGACGGCGACGGTTGCTTCCAGATGACGCAGCAGGAGCTGGCGACGTCCGTGCTCGAGGGACTACCGATCGTGGTCGTCCTGATCAACAACGGCCACCTCGGGATGGTCCGGCAGTGGCAGGACATGTTCTTCGAGGAGCGGTTCTCGCAGATCGAGCTCACGCATCATCTCCCGGACTACGCCGCGCTCGCAGAGGCCTACGGCGGCCGCGGGTTCGTCGTCGACCAGGAGGACGATCTCGAGGAGACGCTCGCCGAGGCGATCGCGTGCGGCCGCACCGCGGTGATCGACTGCCGTGTCGACGCACACGAGCATTGCTTCCCGATCATCCCCGCAGGCGCCGCGGCGCTCGACCTCGTCGAGTACCCGGGCGAGCGAGAATCCGACTCGGTGTCCACATGAAGCACACGCTGGCCGTCCTCGTGGAGAACAAACCGGGCGTCTTGGCCCGAATCTCGAACATGTTCGCGCGGCGCGGCTTCAACATCGAGAGCCTGGCCGTCGGGACGACCGAAAGGCCGGAGATCTCGCGCGTCACGCTGCGAGTCGATTGCGACGACACCTCACTGGCCCAGATCGAGAAGCAGATGCACAAGCTCGTGAACGTGCTCCGGATCACCGAGCTCACGCCCGGCGACTCGATCGAGCGTGAGCTCGCCCTGATCAAGGTCACCGCGCCGCCCGCACGGCGCACGGAGCTGATGGCGCTCGGCGAGGTCTTCCAGGCCCGCGTCGCCGACCTCGGCCCGGACTCGATCGTCTTCGAGCTCGCGGGCGCGCCCGAGGAAATCGACTCGTTCGAGGAGCTTCTCCGGCCCCACGGCGTCAAGGAGCTCGTCCGCACGGGACGCGTCGGCCTCAGTCGCGCATCCTCCAAGTCGACCATCAGGCGCCGCCAGCTCGTGCTGCGCTGACACGAAGGGAGTTCCCGTTGGCAACCATTCACCGCGAAGGAAACGTCGACCTGCTCACCGGCAAGGTCGCCGTGATCGGCTACGGCAGCCAGGGCCACGCACACGCCCTCAACCTGCGTGACTCCGGAATCGAGGTCGAAGTCGGCCTCCGCGCCGGCAGCGCCTCCGGTGACGCAGCCGAGGAAGCCGGCCTGACCGTGAGCACCGTCGGCGACGCGACGAAGGGAGCGCAGGTCGTCGCGGTCCTCGTACCCGACCACGTGCAGAAGGGCGTGTACGAGCAGGAGATCGAGGCGAACCTCGCCCCGGCCGCCGCGCTGCTCTTCGCGCACGGCCTGAACGTCCACTTCGGCCGCATCGTCCCTGCCGCAGGCCACGACGTCGTGATGGTCGCGCCGAAGGCGCCCGGACACCGTGTCCGCGAGCTGTACGAGTCGGGCGCCGGGACACCCGGGCTCGTCGCCGTCCATCAGGACGCCAGCGGTCAGGCGCTCGAGCTCGCGCTCGCGTACGGCACCGCGATCGGCTGCGGGCGCGTGGGCCTCCTCGAGACGACGTTCGCCGAGGAGACGGAGAGCGACCTCTTCGGCGAGCAGGCCGTGCTCTGCGGCGGCGTCACGTCGCTGATCAAGGCCGGCTTCGAGACGCTCGTCGAAGCGGGCTACCAGCCCGAGATCGCCTATTACGAATGCCTGAACGAACTGAAGCTGATCGTCGACCTGATCTACGAAGGCGGCTTCGAGTACATGCGCTACTCGATCTCCGATGTCGCCGAGTACGGCGACCTCACGCGCGGACCACGAGTCGTGGACGAACGCGTCAAGGAGACGATGCGCACCCTGCTCGACGAGATCCGGAGCGGCTCGTTCGCGCGCGAGCTCTTCGCCGACGACGAGGCGGGGCGGCCTCAGTTCGCGGAGCTGCGCCGGCAGAACGCAGGCGGGCAGCTCGAGCAGGTCGGATCGGAGTTGCGCGCGCTCGCGGGCAAGGAAGGACTGCTCGGCGCGGACGTGCATGGCGTCGGTTGACGTTCCCGTCGCGCTACTCGGTTACGGCACGGTCGGCGCGGCCGTCAACCGGCTCCTGGTAGAGGGCGCCGACGAGATCGAGCGGGCTACCGGCCACAGGCTGCGGGTCACCCGCGCACTTGTCCGTGACACGGACAAGGAGCGTGACTATCCGGCCGGCGACGGAGTTCTCACGACCGACTTCGAGTCCGTCCTGGAGGACGACTCGATCGCGCTCGTGGCCGAGGTGATGGGCGGAGTCGACCCGACCGGCGGCTACGTCCTCGACCTCCTTCGCGCCGGCAAGCCCGTCGTCTCCGCCAACAAGCAGCTGCTCGCCCGGCGGAGCGCCGATCTCTTTGCGGCTGCGTCGGAGGGCGGCGTGCAGCTCCGCTTCGAGGCGTCGGTTTGCGCGGCGATCCCCGTCATCAAGGTCCTGCGCGAGTCGCTCGTCGTGACGAACGTCCACCGTGTGCTCGGCATCGTCAACGGGACGACGAACTTCATCTTGACGAGGATGGAGGAGGGCGCAGAGTACGAAGAAGCGCTCGCGGAGGCCCAGCGACTGGGCTACGCGGAAGCCGATCCCACCGACGACGTCTCGGGTGCCGACGCCGCGGCGAAGATGGCGGTGCTCGCAACGGTCGCGTTCGGCTCGCGCGTCGAGCTCGCGGACGTCGCCTACGAGGGGATCGAGGGGATCAAGCCTCACCACGTCGCAGCCGCGCGCGAGCTGGATACCGTCGTCCGTCTCGTCGGCTCGGCGACGCTCGTCGACGGAGCGGTCGACGTGCGTGTCGGGCCGGCGTTCGTGGACGGCAACCATCCGCTCGCCGCAGTCGTCGGCGCGTTCAACGCCGTGATGCTGCAGGGCGATGCGATCCGCGAGATCACGCTCGAGGGACCCGGTGCGGGCGGGATCGAGACTGCCTCTGCGGTCGTCGCCGACATGGTCAGCGTCCTCGGGACCACCGGCACAGGATTTCTGCAGAACGACGCCTGCTGGCGCTCGCTCGACAAGTTGTCGCCGGGGGACCTGCCCTCGGCTTTTTACGTCCATCTCGAGGTCGCCGACCGGCCCGGCGTGCTCGCGCATGTCGCGGACTGCTTCGCGGAGCAGAACGTGTCGATCGCGCAGTTCACGCAGCACCTCGTCAACGGCAGCGCGGCGCTCGACCTCGTGACGCACGATGCCCCCACCGGCCGCGTCGAGGCCGCCCTCGATTCGGCGTCGAGACTGACCGAGGTACGCTCTCCACCCGAGGCTTTCCGAGTGATCACCGAACGAGGCTTTTGACCTGAGACCGGCGCTGCTCGAGCGCTACCGCGACGCGCTGCCGGTGTCGCCGTCGACCCCGATCGTGACGCTCGGCGAGGGCTCGACGCCGTTACTGCGCGCGGGGCGGCTTTCCGCCGGTCCCGGCGTCGAGATCTGGCTGAAGTGCGAGGGAGCCAATCCGACCGGTTCGTTCAAGGACCGGGGCATGGCCCTCGCCGTCGCAAAGGCAGTGGAGGCCGGGGCGCGCGCGATCGTGTGCGCGTCGACGGGGAACACCGCGGCGTCCGCGGCGGCGTACGCAGCACGGGCAGGGATCGAGGCGATCGTCGTGCACGCGTCAGGCGGGCCCTCGAGCTCGAAGCTCGCCCAGGTGCGCGCAGCCGGCGCGCGCCTGATCGAAGTGGAAGGCACGTTCGACGACGCCTTCGCCGCGGCGGAGGAGCTCGCGCAGCGTGAGGGCGCCGCGGTCGTGAACTCCACGAATCCGGATCGGATCGAAGGCCAGAAGACGGCCGCTCTCGAGATCATCGAGCAGCTCGGCGGGCCGCCCGACGTGCTCGCTCTGCCCTACGGCGGCGGCGGCAACACGGTCGCGTACGCGAAGGGCTTCCTGGAGGCGGGGTTCCCGAGGCTCGAGATCATCCCCGTCCAGGCGACCGACCGCGCGACGACAGGTGCCTCTGCGATCCGCATTCCGACTCCCGTCCACCGCGCCGAGGTCGACGAAGCACTCGCCCTTTGTGGGGGCGCAATCGTCTCCGTCACCGACGACGAGATCGCCGCGGCCTGGAGATCCCTCGCGCAGGAGGAGGGCATCTTCTGCGAGCCGGCGTCCGCAGCCGCGTTGGCAGGGGTTGACCTCTGGGGCTTCGCTGAAGGAACCCGCGCGGTGTTCGTGCTCACCGGCCACGGGCTCAAGGATCCGGACGCGCTCGACCGCCTGCCGGAGGCGAGCTGATGATCCACGTGCACGCTCCTGCCACCACCGCGAACCTCGGAGCGGGTTTCGACTGCGCCGGCGCTGCGCTCGATCTCTGGAACGAGCTCGAGCTCGTCGAAGGCGACGGAGAAGCGGAGCCCGACCACCTCGCCGTCCGTGCCTTCGCCCGTCTCGCGTCCCCCGATGGCTTCGGCTTCACGTTCACGGAACGCATTCCCCGCGCCCGCGGGCTAGGGTCGAGTGCGGCGACGATCGCCCTCGGGCTGGTGGCCGGCGCGATCGTGGCGGATCGGGCTCCAGACTCCGAGGAACTACTCGCATTGGGACTCGACCTCGAGGGCCATCCGGACAATCTCGCGGCGGCCCTCGCGGGCGGAATCTGCCTGACCTGGGACGGCCGCGTTGCGCGCATCGCAGACGATGCGCCCGGAGTGCCGATCGCGATCGTCCCGCGCGACGTGACTGTCGAGACACACGCGGCGCGTGCGGCGCTGCCGGACACGATCCCTCACAGCGACGCGTCCTTCAGCGTCTCACGGGCGGCGCTCCTCGGTGCAGCGGTCGTGTCAGGGTCCGCTGAACTGTTCGCCGCGGCGGCCGACGATCGATTGCACGAGCCGTACCGCGAGCCCCAGGCGCCCGCTTTGGCCGCCGTTCGCGAGCAGTTGCCCGACGGGGCGCTCGGAGCGACGCTCTCCGGCTCGGGCCCAACCGTGATCGTGTGGGCCCGGCCCGAAAGCGCAAGCGCATGTGCGGCCGAGCTGACAGAGCGTTTCCCCCATTCGGACGTCCTCCATCTCTCGATCTCACCGACAGGAGCGGGCCCGCTATGAGCAATCCGTACGACCGTCCTTCAGACCCCGCGAAGCGCCACAGCGCAGCGCTCACCGACGGTGTCGACCGCGCTGCCGCGCGCGCGATGCTGAAAGGAACGGGCTTCGACGACGACGACCTTGCCCGCCCGCTCGTCGGTGTCGCGACGTCGTGGATCGAAACGATGCCGTGCAATCTCAACCAGCGCAAGCTCGCCGTGGATGTCAAGCGTGGCATCCGCGCCGCGGGCGGCACCCCGATCGAGTTCAACACGATCGCCGTGTCGGACGGCGTCTCGATGGGCAGCGAAGGGATGCGTGCCTCGCTCGTCTCGCGCGAGGTGATCGCGGACTCGATCGAGCTCGTCGCGCGCGGCCACCTCTTCGACGGGCTCGTCTGCCTCGTCGGCTGCGACAAGACGATCCCCTCGGCCGTGATGGCTCTTGCCCGTCTCGACCTGCCGGGCCTCGTACTCTACAACGGCTCGATCGCGCCGGGACGCTTCCGCGGACGCGACGTGACGATCCAGGATGTGTTCGAAGCGGTGGGTGCGCATGCCGCGGGGACGATGAGCGCGGAGGATGTGCACGAGCTCGAAGGCGTTGCGTGTCCGGGCGCCGGCGCATGCGGCGGACAGTTCACGGCCAACACGATGTCCCTCGCGCTCGAGTTCCTCGGCATCAGCCCTGCAGGGTTGAACGGGATCCCCGCGCTCGACCCGGCGAAGCGCGAAGCCGCGGAACAAACCGGCAAGCTTGCGCTCGATCTCGTGCGCGGAGACGTCCGGCCTTCCACGATCCTCACGCGGGCGTCGATCGAGAATTCGATCGCCGCGGTCGCCGCCACCGGCGGCTCGACGAACGCCGTTCTCCACCTGCTCGCGATCGCGCGCGAGCTCGACCTGCCGCTCGAGCTCGAAGACTTCGACGAGATCGCGACGCGCACGCCGGTCGTCGCCGATCTCAAGCCCGGTGGACGCTTCGTCGCCACCGACCTCCATCGCGCAGGCGGCGTCGGTCTCGTCGCGCGGGAGCTCGTCGGGGCCGGCCTCGCCGACGGGTCCGCGGTGAACGTCGACGGCCGCACCCTCGCAGAGATCGCCGACGCCACACGGGAGACGCCGGGGCAGGAAGTCGTCGTGCCCATCGACCGGCCGCTGAAGGAGAGCGGCGGGCTCGCCGTGCTGCAGGGCAATCTCGCGAGCGAAGGCGCGATCGTGAAGCTCGTCGGCCACGAGCGCCGACTACATCGCGGTCCGGCGCGGGTGTTCGACTCGGAGGAGGAGTGCTTCGCGGCGGTCGCCGCGAACGCGATCGTCGCCGGTGACGTCGTCGTCATCCGCTACGAAGGCCCTGCCGGCGGCCCCGGGATGCGGGAGATGCTCCACGTCACCGCTGCGCTCGTCGGCGAAGGGCTTGGCGACGCCGTCGCGCTCGTCACCGACGGGCGCTTCTCCGGCGCGACGCACGGGCTCATGGTCGGCCACGTCTCGCCGGAAGCCGCGCGTGGCGGCGGGCTGGCCGCATTGGAAGACGGAGACGAGGTCGTGATCGACGTCGACGCGCGCGAGCTGCGCGTGGAGCTCCCCGACGGCGAGCTGGAGCGCAGGCTCGAGCGCTGGACGCCGCCGCCGCCGCGCTACACGTCCGGCGTGCTCGCGAAGTACGCGGCGCTCGTCTCGCCTGCGTCCGACGGTGCGATCACGCGCCCGCTCTCGCCTGAGCCGCTACCCGTGTCGTAGAGCGCGAGCCGGTCGCGGTGGACGACCTCGACGCCGCGCGGCCTGCCGCGAATCTCGTCGGCGCCCACGCTCGTCAGTCCTTTTGCGAACACGTTCCCGTCGGGCGCCTCGAGCTCGACGGCGTCGCCGGCCGCGAACGAGCCTTCGCAACGCACGACGCCGACGGCGAGGAGGCTCCGCCCATGGACGAGCAGCGCGGTCTGCGCTCCTTCGTCGACGACGAGACGCCCGACCGCGGGCTTCGCATAACGAAGCCAGAGCTTGAACGCGTTGTTGCCGTCCACGTCCACCGCGGCGAAGCGCGTGCCGCGACTTTCGCCCGCGACGATCGGACCGAGCACCTCGCGGTCGCTTCCGGAAGCGATCACCGATGGAATGCCCGCAGCCGCCGCGAGCCGGGCGGCCCCGATCTTGCTCGCCATTCCGCCGCGCCCGAGCGTGCTTCCTTTACCGAGCACCGCGTCGGCCGCCGCGGCGCCGTCGGCCACGAGTTGCGCGCCGGGAACAGCGGGGTGCGTCGCATAGACGCCTTCCACTTCGGTCAGAAGGACTAGCAGCCTCGCGCGGGTCAGGACCGCGACCTGTGCGGCGAGCGCGTCGTTGTCGCCGAACGTGATCTCGTCCGTCCGTAGCTCGCACGCTCGGCGAGATCGGGCGCCGAGAGCAGGATCTGCGCGGCCTCGACTCCTTCTGCGCGCAGCGCGGAGTCCCACGCGGCCTGAAGTCGCGACTGACCCACCGCTGAAGCAGCCTGGAGCCTCGACGTGTCCGACGGCCGGCGCGTCAGCCCGAGGCGCGGCAGGCCGAGCGCGATCGCGCCGGACGAGACGATGCAGACGGGCTCGCCGCTCCGCACGAGCTCGCCGACCTCGGTGGCACGCGCGACGATCAGCGAGCGGCGGACGCGGCCGTTCGCGTCAACGACGAGTGTCGAGCCGAGCTTGACGACGACGGTCATCGATGCTGGCTCCCGTCACCGACGATGCGGTACTGGCGGAGGCAAAGATCGAGGTACGTGACCGGCCCGCGCGGCCCCGGCGCGAAGTCGACGTTGACGCCCGTCTCCGGGACGCCGAGCAGTGCGAAGCCGTCGGTGAATCGGGTGGTGGCGTTCCAGAGGGCCGCGGTGCCGCGGTAGCCGTCCAGAAACCGCCGCGCCGCGGCCTCGTCTTCGGTCACGATCGTCGCGGCGAGCCCTGAGGTCCCGTCGTTGGCGATCCTCACCGCGTCTTCGAGACTTTCGACGATGTGCAGTGTGACCGTCGCGACCCGTTCGGGATCGCCGGCCCATTCGTGCCCGATCGGATCGCTCAGCGGCAGCACGCCGTCCACAGAAGCCGCGGCTGCGGTAGCGCGTACGTCGAGACCGTGCTCCGCGAAGACGGCGAGCAGCGTCGGCAGGAGCACGACCGCACCACGGTCGACGAGGGCGAGGTTGAGACGGTTGCAGACCCCGAGGCGGTCGAGACTCGCCCGTGTCACCGCGGCTAGACGCTCGTGGGATGCGCCGCTGTGCACATAGAGAACGCCGCCGCCCTCCGCGTGAGCGAGGGTCCGCACACCGTTCAGCGCCGCCCGCTGCGCGAGCGCTGCCGTCGAAGGCCCGCTGCCGCGCAGGATCACGAGCGGCACGAGCTCGGGAAGCGAGACGAGCGCCTCGGCTCCCGCGCGCTCAGGCGTGCGGACGAGCCCGACGACCTCGCGCGGCAAACCGGTCTCTTCCAATGCGGGCCGGAGCACCTCGTCGACGAGCGCCGTGACCGTCGCCAACGCTGCGCCGCCGGTGCGAAGGACGACCGCGTTCCCGCTCTTCAGGATCTGAGAGGCGATGTCCACCGCAACGTTCGGCCTGGCTTCGAAGTTTGCGCCGATCACCCCGATCGGTACTCGCCGCTCGGTGACCTCGAGCCCGTTCGGAAGCCGCCACGCACGAACCTCCCGCTCGAGCGGAGGGAGCGCGGCCGTCGCCTCGAGGCCCGCCGCTGCCGCTTCGATTCGTTCTTCGTCGATCCGCAGCCGGTCGAGGGCCCCGGTATCCAGGCGCGACGAGCCCGCGGCGACGTCCGCGCGATTCGCGTCGAGGACGACGTCGCGGTGCTCGCGCAAGCGCTGGGCGGCCCGTCGCAGCGCCTCGTCGACGAGACCGTGATCGAGACCCGCCAGAGCCGCGCGCGCAGCGCCCGCCTCTGTCTCGACAAGGCGAAGAGCCGTCTCATTCCTAACTACATCGACCGTCGCTTTACTTTATACTGCGGGAACAGAGGGCGGGCTTGCCCGCTCCGCATCAAGAGAGGCTGAGGGAACCGGCCCGATGAAGCCTCGGCAACCTGCGGCGTCCGCAAGGTGCCAAGCCGGCCGAGCAGAGCGACAAGCGCTCGGACGATGTAGAGCGAAGCTAACCAAGGAGACCGCCGTGCCCGCCACACACCTGTCCTGCACCCGCTGCGGCAACGAGCTGCAACTCGAAGCCGTCGGTGCCTGCCCACGTTGCTTCGGACCTCTCGAGCCCGTCTACGACATCGACGAGGTCCGCCGAACGCTGACGCACGAAAGCATCGAGGCCGGTCCGCCCTCCCTCTGGCGCTACGCACCGCTCTTGCCGGTGGAAGTGCCGCGGGAGCCGCGGCTTGCGCCAGGGCTGACGCCACTCGTGCCGGCGACGCGCCTCGCCGCGCAGCTCGGCCTCGCCGAGCTCTATCTGAAGCTCGACACGGCCAACCCGACGCATTCGTTCAAGGACCGTGTCGTCGCCGTCGCGTGTGCGAAGGCACAGGAGCTCGGGCTCGAAACGCTTGCCTGCTCTTCGACCGGAAATCTCGCGAACGCAGTGGCCGCGCGGGCGGCCGTCGAAGGCCTCGACGCCGTCGTCTTCTGTCCCTACGACCTCGAACGCGAGAAGCTCGTCGCGACTGCGGCGTACGGAGCCCGGATCTACGCCGTCCGGGGAAGCTATGACGACTGCAGCCGCCTCACGGTCGAGCTCTCGTTCGAGCTGCCCTGGGGCTTCGTCAACGTCGGCCTGCGCTCGTACTACGCCGAAGGCTCGAAGACGGTCGCCTACGAGGTTGCGGAGCAACTCGGTTGGGAGCAGCCGGACGTGGTCGTCTGCCCGGTCGCGTCGGGCTCGCTGCTGTCGAAGGTCGGCCGTGGCTTCCGCGACTTCCGCGAGCTCGGGCTCGTGAGCGGCTCCGTCCCCAGGCTGATCGGCGCCCAGGCGCACGGCTGTTCGCCGATTGCTGCGGCCTTCGCCGAGGACCGCCCCGTGAAGCCGGTCCGGCCGGACACGATCGCCCGCTCGCTCGCGATCGGCAGCCCCGCCGACGGCGACGCGGCGATCGCGGCAACGCGGGAGTCCGGCGGCTCGATTCACGCCGTGCCCGAGCAGGAGATCGGAGAGAACATGGCCCTCCTCGCGGAGACCGCGGGTGTCTTCGGCGAGACCGCAGCCGGCGTGACGCTTGGGGCGCTCAGGGAAGCGATCCGACGCGGCGAGGTGGGCCCCTCCGACAAGGTCGTTCTGCTCGTGACCGGCGACGGACTGAAGACGCCGGGCCCGGTCGCCGATCGCTTCGCGCCGATCGACATCCCCGCCGACGCCGATGCGCTGCTCGCGGAGCTCGGAGTAGCGGTCTAACCTCAGACGAGCACATGTCAGCAGAGCCGACTATCGACGCAGCGCTGGCCCGTCTGCGCGGGCTCCTCGCGGTCAACGACATCGCCGTGCTCGAGCTCATCAACCGTCGGCTCGAGCTCGTCGACCAGATCAAGCAGCGCAAAGCGGAGCTCGGTGTCGCGTTCGTCGATCCCGAGCGCGAAGCCTGGCTGCTCGACCATCTGCGCAGCGCGAACAACGGGCGGCTGAGCGACGAGGGCCTGCGCGAGCTCCTGACGACACTGCTCGACCTCACCAAGCGCGAGCTCGCGGGTTAGTGCCCCTTCGAGTCGTCTCCCTTCCCGGCGACGGGATCGGCCCCGAGGTGTGCGACGCCGCGGTCCGTGTGCTCGCTGCGCTGCCGATCGACGTCACGGTCGAAGAGCATTCGTTCGGAGGCCATGCCATTCACGAGCACGGCGACCCGTTGCCGGCAGAAACGCTCGCGGCCTGCCGGGCAGCAGACGCCGTTCTGCTCGGTGCGGTCGGCCTCCCCGAGTTCGACGGCGCGGCCGTGCGGCCCGAACAGGGCCTGATCCGCCTACGCGGCGAGCTCGACGTCTACGCGAATCTTCGCCCTGCCCGGAATGACGGCATCGACCTGCTGATCGTTCGCGAACTCGTCGGCGGGCTCTATTTCGGAGCGAGCGGCCGGCGTCCCGACGGTTCTGCGTTCGACACGTGTGAATACACGCCGGCAGAGATCGACCGGATCGCGCGACGGGCGTTCGAGCTCGCGCGCGGCCGCCGCGCATTCGTGACCTCGGTCGACAAGGCGAACGTGCTCGAGACGTCACGGCTCTGGCGCGAGGTCGTCTCCGGGCTCGCCGGCGACTACCCCGACGTGCGACTCGAGCACATGCTCGTCGACAACGCCGGCCTCCAGCTCGTGCTCGATCCGACTCAGTTCGACGTGATCCTGACCGAGAACACGTTCGGCGACATCCTCTCCGACGTCGCGGCAGGAAGCTGCGGCGGTCTCGGCGTCGCGGCCTCGGCGAGCCTCGGCGAGCTGCCACCAGCCATATTCGAGCCTGTCCACGGCTCGGCACCCGACATCGCAGGGCAGGGCATCGCGAATCCGACGGGCGCGCTCCGTTCGGTTGCTCTGCTGTTGCGGCACGCCGCGGGAGAGCACGAACTGGCAGACGAGCTCGAGCAGGCGGTCGACGCGGCAGTGCAATCGAACCCGACTCGCGATCTTGGCGGCAACGCGACGACGATCGAGTTCACCGACACTGTGCTCGGCCGGCTCGCGGCAAAAGCGGAGCGGTGACGACGGTCGCCTATCCCGGCGGAGCGGCAGCCCATAGCGCGGCCGCAGCCGAGCGCCTCTTTCCCGGTGATCGCGAGCTCGTCTCGCTTGAGACATTCAGCGACGTCGTCCAGGCGACAGCTTCGGGCAGCGTTGCGTACGGAGTCCTGCCGATCGAGAACTCGCTGGCGGGACCGGTGGCCGAGACGCACGATCTGCTGTACGACGCGCCGCTCTCGATCGTCGCCGAGACGTCTCTGGCGATCCGCCACCATCTCGTCGCTCGCGGACCGCTGGCGGAGAGCGACATCCGCATCATTCGCTCCCACCCGGTCGCGCTAGAGCAGTGCCGCAAGCTTCTGGGGAGGTTAAACGGAATCCGCGCGATCGCAGCCTCCACGACTGCTGATGCCGCCGCGCAAGTCGCCGAATCGGACACGCCCGGGGAAGCTGCAATCGCCAGCGATCGGGCCGCTGCCATTTACGGTTTGGAGGTGATCGAACATGACGTTGGAGACCATCCCGAAGCGTTCACACGGTTCGTCTCGATAGCGACCCATACGCGCATCGACCGTGAGCGCGACGACTGGCGGACGGCCTTCTCGTTCGTGACCGACCACCGGGCCGGCGCGCTTCACGGTGCAATCGAGCCGTTCGCGCGTCACGGGCTCGACCTTCTGCAACTCGTGTCGCGGCCGATCCCGCATTCGCCGTTCAAGTACCGCTTCGACGCGGTGCTCGCCGGCCATCCACTCGAGCCCACGACACGCGCCGCGTTCGCAGAGGTGCGCACGCATGTGCGTGACCTGCGCGTGTTGGGCTCCTACCCCGCGGGGGCCTAGGCGGGGAGCGCCGACGTGTCGACTGGCGCAGCGTGCGAAAGCTCGTACGCGGTGATCGTCTCCTCGCGCTTGAGCGTGAGCGCGATGTCGTCGAGCCCCTGCAACAGCGACTCACGCGCAAACGGCTCGAACTCGAACGGCACGACGAGATCCCCCGGCCCCGACACCTGCTGGGCTTCGAGGTCGACCGTCAGCGACTCGCCTCCTGCAACGGCGCGCATGAGTGTTTCGACCGCGTCAGCCGGCAACACGACCGGGACGATTCCGATCTTCAGACAGTTCGTGTGGAAGATGTCGCCGAACGACGGCGCGATGATGACCTCGAAGCCGTAGTCCTGCAACGCCCAGGCCGCGTGCTCCCGCGAGGAGCCGGAGCCGAAGTTCCGTCCAGTGACCAAGATTCCGGCGTCCGCGTATTCCGGACGGCGCAGTTCGAAGTCCGGCTGCTTCATCCAGTCGAAGAAAAGAAACTCGCCGTAGCCGCTTCGCTCGATGCGCTTCAGAAACTGCTTCGGGATGATCTGGTCCGTGTCGACGTCGGCCCGGTCGAGCACGGCCGCGCGAGCGGTGACGCGGCGGAACGGCTTCATCCTGCGTTGCTGACGGCCTGCGGATCGACGAAGTGCCCCGCGAGGGCAGCGGCGGCAGCCAGAGCAGGGCTCACGAGATGTGTCCGCCCGCCTGCACCTTGGCGCCCTTCGAAGTTGCGGTTCGACGTCGAGGCGCAGCGTTCGCCGGGTTGGAGGATGTCCGGGTTCATCCCGAGGCACATCGAGCAACCCGCTCGCCGCCACTCGAAGCCGGCGGTCGTGAAGACCTTGTCGAGCCCTTCCTCTTCCGCCTGCCGCTTGACGCCGGCCGAGCCGGGGACGACGAGCGCGCGCACATTCGGATGGACACGCTTTCCGGAGACGACCGCGGCCGCGGTGCGCAGGTCCTCGATCCGCGCGTTGGTGCAGGAGCCGATGAAGACGCGGTCGATGCTGATGTCCTCGATCTTCATGCGTGGCGCGAGACCCATGTACGTGAGAGCTCGCTCGACTGCGTCGCGCTCCGCGGGATCGTCGTAGTCCGCCGGGTCCGGCACTTCGCCGTGCACGGGGACGACCATCTCCGGATTTGTCCCCCACGTCACCTGCGGGGCGAGGCTGGAGACGTCGACGGTGAGGTCGCGCTCGAAGGTCGCGTTCGGATCGGTGGCGAGCGAGCGCCAATGGTCGAGAGCGCGCTCCCAGTCCGCCCCTGCGGGCGCGCCGGGCCGTCCTTCCATGTACGTGAAGGTCGTGTCGTCGGGAGCGATCATCCCGGCGCGGGCGCCCCACTCGATCGACATGTTGCAGACCGTCATGCGGCTTTCCATCGAGAGGCTCCGGATTGCCGGGCCGTCGTACTCGACGACGTAGCCGAGGCCGCCCGAGATGCCCGCCTGGCCGATCGCGGCGAGGATCATGTCTTTGGCGGCGACGCCCGCCGGCAGCTCGCCGTGGAAGTTGACGCGCATCGTCTTCGGTCTTCGCTGCGGGAGGGTCTGCGTCGCGAGCACGTGCTCCACCTCGGACGTGCCGATGCCGAACGCAAGGGCGCCGAACGCGCCGTGTGTCGACGTGTGGCTGTCGCCACAGACGATCGTCATCCCGGGCTGTGAGATCCCGAGCTCCGGGCCGATCACGTGGACGATGCCCTCGCGGCCGCTCCCCGTTGCGTACAGCGGTACCCCGAACTCCTCGCAGTTCTCGCGCAGCGCGTCGAGCTGTCTGCGGGCGAGCGGATCGGTGATCGGCCCGTCCTCGGTCGGGACGTTGTGGTCCATGGTGGCCACCGAGAGATCGGGGCGGCGGACCCGACGCCCGGCGAGCCGCAGACCCTCGAATGCCTGCGGCGAGGTCACCTCGTGGATGAGATGCAGGTCGACGTAGAGCAGCACGGGCTCGTCGTCGGGCTCGACGACGACGTGGCTGGTCCAGATGCGGTCGAACAGCGTTTGCGGTGCCATCCGGTTCTTCTTAGCCGACGGGCTGTGAGAAGTAAAGCCGGGACTCGTCCGCGCTATCGCGGAGCCGCTGCCGTAGGCCGACGACCTCGCCGACGACGACCAGAGCAGGCCCGGGGAGGCTGACCGCTGCGTCTGCGATGCCGCTCACATCTGCGACGACGACCTCCTGGTCGGGACAGGTCCCGCGCGAGATCACGGCGGCAGGCGTGGACGGGTCGAGCCCGAGGACCAGCAGGCGCTTGCACAACGAGTCGAGCTCGTTCAGCGCCATGAAGAGCACCAGCGTCTCTGGGCCGGCCGCCGGCTCGAGCTCGACCTCCCCGTCCGCCGAACGTCCGCTGACGACGCGCACCTGCGCCGAAAGCCCCCGGTGTGTCAGCGGAATGCCTGCGGCCGCGGGTACCGCGGCCAGAGCCGAGACACCCGGGATCACCTCGAACGGAACCTCGGCCTCCGCGAGCGCGAGCGCCTCCTCGCCACCACGCCCGAACACGAACGGATCGCCTCCCTTCAGTCGAACGACCTCCAGGCCTTGCGACGCGAGATCGACGAGGAGGTGGTTGATCTGCTCCTGGTCGAGGCCGTCCCGGGAGATCGCCAGTGCGTCTGCCGGTGCCTCGGCAACGAGCTCGGGTGCGACGAGCCGGTCGTAGACGAGCGCGTCGCAACGGCGCACGAGCTCGAGCCCGCGCGCGGTGATCAGACCCGGGTCGCCGGGGCCGGCGCCGACGAGCCAGACGGTCACGAGAGCGCCTCCGCGACGAGCTGCTCGAAGTAGGACTTGCGCTCCTGGTATGTGGCGAGGTGCTCGCGCGCCCAGGGCCGCAGCTCGCGGAGCTCGCGCGCCAGGCGCGCGTGTTCCGGGCCCACGACGGCGGCGATCTCGCTGCGCAACCGCTGAGCGAGCGCCGGCGAGGCGCCGCCGGTGGAAACGGCGACGGCGATCGGATCGATGCGATGCACGGCCGGCAGGATCAGGCTGCAGAGCTCTGGATCGTCGACGACGTTGCAGAAGATCCCGAGCCGCTCGGCGTCCTCTTTCACTCGGCTGTTCACCTCGCGGTCCGGCGTGGCTGCGATTGCGAGCCACTTGCCGCCGAGATCCCAGCTCGCGTAACGCCCCTGGATCCACTCGACCGGCAGGTCGAGCAGCTCGGGAACGATCTCCGGCGCTGTGACCGTGACGCGTGCGCCGCACTCGAGCAATCCGCGCGCCTTCTCGAGCCCGACGTTCCCACCGCCGACGACGATGCAGTCGCGCCCCGTCAGGTCGAGGCAGGCCATGTAATAGCGCGTGTCAGCCATTGTGCTCCGCGAGCGCCGCCGCAACGGCCGGCGCTCCGCCCGCGACGAAGCTTGCGTTCACGCGTACGAACGGCGCCCACCTCTCCGGCAGCGCGTCCTCCGGAAAGATCGCCTCGACCGGGCACTCCGGCTCGCATGCGCCGCAGTCGATGCACTCCCCGGGGTCGATCACGAGCATGAGGTCGGTCTCGTGAATACAGTCGACCGGGCAGACGTCGATGCAGCTCTTGTCCTTCTCGTCGATGCACGGTTCCGCGATCACGTAGGTCATCAGACGCCGACCGAGTGGAGTCGGGCACCGGAGCGATCGAGCCGGATCGTCAGCTCGAGCCCTTCGACGCCGATGCTGAGGAGGTACGCGCCGGGCCCGGCCGCCTGCACCTTGACCTGCTCGAGTGTCTTGCCCTCGAGCGCCGTAAGCGCCCCTGTGACGTCTCGCGTGCTCTCGGAGAGCTCCTTGCCCCCCGGCAGCTTGCGATAGGTCTTGAGCGCGGCCTGCTCGCCCTCGGGACCGTAGACGCCACGGATGCGCCCGGTCGACAGGCCGAGCTCGATGATCTCCTCGAGCGCCTGCGCGTCGTCCTCGCCGAGCTCGCCGTCCTGCACCGCTGCGACGAGATCGGCGAGCCGGCCCACGCCGCTCCGCGTCCTGCACGAGTGCCAGCACGGCCTGGGCCTCGCCGAGCGCGACCTCGGCCGCCGCCGCGTCGAGCTTCACCGCGGGGCTAGTCATCGGCGTCCTCTCCGAGGATGGCGTGCAACTCGTGCTCGAAGCCGCCGGTCTCGATCGAGCAGTGGATGCCGCATTCCTTGGGTGCGTTCGTCTCCCACCACCAGCGCCCGGCGCGGTCGGCCTCGCCGGAGCGAATCGCCCGCGTGCACGGCGCGCAGCCGATCGACGTATAGCCCTGGTCGTACAGCGGGTGGTACGGCACCTCGTTCTCGCGCACGTAGTCCCAGACCTCGTCCTTCGTCCATTCGGCGAGCGGGTTGAGCTTCACGATCGCGCCGTGGTCGTGATCGATCTCTACCTTGCGGATGTTCGTCCGCGTCGCCCATTGATCGCGGCGAAGCCCTGTGATCCAGGCGTCGAGTGTGGCGAGGTGCCGCGTCAGCGGTCGGACCTTGCGGACGTTGCAGCAGAGGAGGCGGTTCTCCACCGACTCGCGAAACAGGTCGAGCCCCTTCCTCTCGACCATGCGGCGGACGTGCTCCTCCTCCGGTGCGAGGACCTCGAGATCCAGGCCGGGGTAGCGGTCGCGCAGCTGCGCGATCAGCTCGTGCGTCTCTGCGGGCAGCCGGCCCGTGTCGACGGAGAAGATGCGGATCTCGGGATCGATCCGGTACGCCATGTCGATGATCGCCACACCGTCGATCTGGAACGCGGTCGAGACGCCGATCCGCGGGCTGAAGCGCTCGATCGCCCACTCGAGGACGGTCTCGGGCTCCTCGCCCTCGAACGCGACCGAGAGCTCGCCTGCCTCCAACTCGTCGAGAAGCTCGAACGTGCTCACGCGGCAACCTCTTCGCGCCGATTACGCGCCGGCTCGAGCTGCGCCAATAGGCCGAGCTCTTCGTCGGAGAGGCGCCGTTGGAAGTCGGTGAAGGATTCTGCATCGCGGCGATCCTCGAGCCAGCCGCGGATCAACCCCTCGACTGCGGCCTCCAAGCCGTCACTGGGGACGCGGCGAAAGACGGGCCGGGCGATCGCAGGGTCAGGGCCCAGCGAGCCCCGCACGAAAATGTCGTAGGCGGCAAGCCGACGACCGTCGGCGTCCTTCCCGGTCGTGCCCTGGAAGCCGAGGTCTCCCACCCAGTGCTGCGCGCAGGCGTGCGGGCAGCCGTCGAGGTGCAGCCGCAGCTCGGCGATCTGCTCGCCGAAGACGCCCTCGAGGTGCTCGACGAGGCGTGTGAGCCTCTGCTTCGTCTCGCCGACGGAGAAGTTGCAGTGCGGCTCGCCCGTGCAGCCGATCGAGTTCGCCCAGACGTTGTTCGTCGTGAGCGGGAAGCCGATCTCCTCGAGCCTCGCGACGACATCGCCGATGCGCTCGTTCGGTACGCCGCTGACGACGAAGTTCTGCTGGCGGGTGATGCGCACGTCGCCGCCGAACGACTCGACGAGGTCGGCGACGGCGATCAACTGATCGCCCGACGCGAGCCCGACGCGGACGGGAACGCCGATATACGAAAGACCTTCCTGCTTCTGCGCGTGCACCCCGACGTGGTTGGAAGGCTGCACGTCGATCGGCGGCAGCTCGAAGTCCTCGAGCGTCCGGCCGAGCCTCGCCTCGACACGCTCGCGCATTCCCTCCGCGCCGACGTCGTCGACCATGAACTTCAGGCGCGCCTTCACGCGCGAGACGCGGTAGCGCAGGTCCTCGCTCCACACGTTCGTGATCGCGGAGAGGATCTCGATTGCCTGGTCGGCCGGCACGAACACGCCGAGGTCGCGCGCGATCCGCGGCACCGACGACAGGCCGCCCCCGACCTTGACCGCGAAGCCCTCGCGTCC
>WNGD01002784.1_pt1 | contig 27572 bp, 28 predicted proteins | sample 5400671 | NCBI WGS metagenome assembly WNGD01 (sample SAMN13153369, study PRJNA577476) | soil metagenome | isolation source: 40 cm soil or saprolite under grassland replicate 2 | place: USA:California | collected 2016-06-15
CTAGCGTTGCTCCGAATATCATAAGTGAATCTTGTCTTTCATTGGTTGGCAGCTTTAGAATGCCGCCACTCGAAGTCACCAGGGGAGCGCCCAGCGTTGCAAATCGTCGTGTGCTGTTTCCAACAGTTCGTTGTCCTCGTACCTGCTCTGGCTTCCGCGCCGTTTGGCATGCCGGCGACGGCATTCTGGATCTATGTTTGTGCGTCGCTGCTTTTCATCATCGGCCTCATCAAAATTTTCGGGGAACTGCCGCAGGAACATGGCGTGGACAAGATCATGCCGTTTGGCCGACTGTTTTTTGCGATTCCGATGGCGGTTTTCGGTTCCGAGCATTTCACCGCCACGGCGGGCATTGCGACCCTCGTTCCACGCTGGATTCCCGCGCATACATTTTGGGTCTATCTGGTAGGCCTCGCTTTTCTTTGCGCGGCGCTCAGTATTGCCGTTCTCGTCCAGGCACGGCTGGCAGCTGCTCTGGTCGGAATGACGCTGCTGATCTTCGTATTCGTCATGGACATGCCAGCGGCCGTTGCGAACCCACACAACAGATTTTTTTGGGCCCTGGCCCTGAGACAACTCGCCTTCAGCGGCGGCGCTTTCGCGTTCGCGATGTCGCCCCGGAGCACTCGGCCGAGACAGCCATCGCCCGCACAGCCTACCGCGGCACGGGTTGCCATTCCGCGCCTCTTCGTCGGAGTTCCTTCGCTATTCTATGGGGTGGAGCATCTGCTGCACCCGGCATTCGTGCCCGGCATTCCGCTGAAAAAGCTCACTCCCGAGTGGATTCCCGGGCGAATTTTCTTGAGTTGTTTTGTTGGCATGATTCTAATTCTCGCAGGCGTCTGCTTGCTCGTGAATAGGAAAACGCGTATGGCAGCCACGTCTCTAGGGCTCACGATTCTGCTGACGGTGTTGTGGATTTACCTGCCGATGCTCCTTGCAGCGCCAACAGACGTGGTTGCGCTGAACTATTTCTTCGACACGCTGCTGTTCTCCGGAGCCATCCTGCTCTTGGCGAACGCGACGGACAAGGAACCACCTGTGGCGCGGACTTATGCGAATCAAAACGCGCACGGCGTGAGGCAAAACTGAGGAGTAAACCGCTGTGTTGGCGGAGAGTCGTGATCCCATCGACCCGCATAGCTTGTAAGCCCGGCGATCGGCTGATTCGGTGCACCGCATGGCATCGGACTTGGAGGGGGCAAATGGTACATGGCCACGGAGTGAGGCTCGAAGGAAAAGTTGCAGTCATAACTGGCGGGACGAGTGGCATCGGTGCCCGCACCGCGGAGGTTTTCGTCGCCGAAGGTGCTCACGTCGTGATTGCCGCCCGCCGCCAAGACAAGGGGCAGGAACTCGCACAAACGCTTGGCGATGCCGCGAGCTTCATACGCACGGACGTCACCGTCGAGGCTGATGTGAGGGCCATGATCGACCATGCCGTGGACCGTTTTGGCCGTCTCGATTGCCTCGTGAACAACGCCGGGACACCCTCGCAATTCGATGCTATTGCCGATGTTGACCTGGCGAAGTTCGATGCGGTGATCGCCGTGCACTTGCGTGCTGTCCTCGCCGGGATGAAATACGCGGTTCCAGTCATGGCGGCCCAACGAACGGGCAGCATCATCAACATCGCGAGCGTCAACGGAACGCGGGCAGGTCTGGGAGGGCACTATTATTCGGCTGCGAAGGCGGCCGCCATTCACCTGACCCGTTGTGCAGCGGTCGAACTGGGCGAAAAAGGAATTCGCGTGAACAGCCTTTCGCCCGGACTGACTGCCACTGGCGCCTTCGGCAAGGCTGTGGGCATGCAACCCGATGAAGCGGACGAGAACCCCGAATATGCCGAGGCTGCCATTGGTTCCGTCCTTCCCCGATGGCAACCGTTGCCCTTTGTCGGACGCGCCGATGATATCGCGCAAGCGGCACTGTTCCTGGCTAGCGATGCTTCGCGTTTGGTAACGGGGCACAACCTAGTGGTGGACGGCGGCATCAGCGCAGGCTGGCCAATTGCCGCTGTCCGCCCGGACCGCGAGCTGTTTTTTCGCACATTCCAGGCGAGGCGGTCGACCAACCACGAGCATGTCGGAAGTTGATCTCCCGCTGTGCGTTGGATCTTGCTCTTCAAAGTCAGACCGTGTGCGACAGGTTGGTCCGCGCGGCGTATCATTTCCATGGTGAGCCACTGAGTGCAGCACGTCCGAGGTCTTCTGTGCACTCGAATACTGGGATCCACGTTGCTGAATCTGTCCCAAAGCTGAGGAACAAGAAGACGAACATGACGGGTCGCTGCTAGAGTGGGACGGCCACTCCGCCCGCGTCTTGATCAACTTCGCGGCCGCGGCGGCCGGGCGGTCCGTCGGACGCACCAGCCAGATAGGGCCCACGGACGTACTTGATCTACCACGAGTACGCTCATGACGAGGGCACTCATTCGCGAGCTCATCACCTTTCTGCGGAACGAGATCGGGCCCAGCTAACCGCCTAACGCGAGCAGCTCAAGCGCGACGCTCCTCGTCGCCGATGCCAAGGTCTCTGAAGGAGGTCGGACGTGTCTTCGACAACGTGTTCCGCCGTGGTTGCATTGACCTTCTGCGCGTGTTTGGCGGCGGGTGCTCCGGCGCTGGGGCAAGGGACCGGCGTGAGTGATGGGTTTGCCACCACCAAGTTGGGCGTCCGGATCCACTACTTGCAAGCGGGACGCAGGACGGAGGCGCCAGCCCTCATCTTGATCCCTGGCTGGCGGTTGCCAGCATGGTTGTGGCGCGAGCAATTGCAGCGGTTTTCGAGCGTCACGCGGGTGTTCGCCATTGATCCCCGTTCGCAGGGGGAGTCTTCAAGTACCGCGGACGACAACACCCCCGAAACTCGGGCGAGCGACTTGCATGACGCACTCGAAAGCCTGGGCGTGGCGCGCTATGTCCTGGTCGGCTGGTCCCAAGGCGCGCAAGACGTGGCCGCATACGTCAAGCAGTTCGGTACAGATTCAATCGCCGGCATCGTCTTCGTTGACAGCCCTGTCTCGGCCGGCGCGGCAGAGGTGGTACTTCGCCCGCCGTTCGCGCAGGCGATCCTCTCCCAGATCACCGTGTACGCCGCGCATCCCAAGGAGTTCACGGAGGGGATGGTCGGTTCGCTGTTCCTGAAGCCGCACCCGGAACTCGATGTTCAAGCGGTGGTAACGTCGGCGCTGCGCACGCCCACTAACACCGGCATCGCTATGCTCGTCACAGACCTATTTGGCGTCGATCGAAGACCAGCGTTACCCACCATCAACAAGCCCACCCTCGTTATCGCGTCGGCGGCGTCTCCGCTGCTCGCGGCTCAGCGGGAGATGGCCTCCGCCGTGCCCGGCGCGAAGCTCATCGTGGTCGCGGGCGCCGGACACGCCGTGTTCATAGACCAACCAGGACAGTTCGACGAGGCATTAGAGGCCTTCATGAGGACCTTGGTCAGACAGCAGTGACTGAGGGAAGAAAGGGCGGCGGCTTCCCACAACAGGATACTCATGCGCTCACCGTCCGTACGCAGCAGTGCCACACACCTTGGAGGCGCCATGAATCGTCGGCAGTTCGGGGCAGCGGTCGCAGGTGTCGGGTTCGCGGGAGTGATTCGCAACCTCCGTGTGCCGGCGCAGCCCCTGGCCTCCGGAACGCGAGAATCGAGGAGCGGCCCGATGGGAGAACGACAGTTTCCGAAGAACGTCGCCGGCATTCGCATCGTTGATTCGCGAATCGCGCGCGAGGCTGCCGAGCTCGCGCGGGAGTCATCGCCCCCGTACCTGTTCAACCACGCGGCACGCACCTACGTACTTGGCGCCTTAATTGGGAGGGCACGCGGGCAGGCCTTCGACGAAGAACTGTTCTATTTGAGCTGTATGCTCCACGACCTGGGCTTGACCGAGCGTTTTGCCGGCGAGCTGCCCTTCGAGATCGAAGGGGCCATCGCGGCAGAGACTTTCCTCCGGGGGCGCGGGCTCGCGCAGGAGCGGGCGGCTGTCGTATGGGATGGCATCGCCATGCATCCTTTGCCCATCGCCGAGTACAAGCGGCCCGAAATCGCCCTCGTGGCCGCCGGAGCCGGGGCTGATGTGGTCGGGGCCGGACTGGAGCGCATCAACGAGGCTCAGCGAGCGCACGTGGCGCAGGCCTTTCCTCGTCTGGGGTTCAAGCGTGCGTTCGTGGCGACATGCGCGGCGGTGGTGGCTCGTTATCCCGGCGGAGCAGGTCGCAGCTTCATGCGCGATATTGGGGAACGCGCAGTACCGGGATACCATCCCGGCAACATCTGTGACGCCATCGAGCGGGCGCCGTTCGCCGAGTGAAGGCGGAATCAGCACATAATGGAAGCGGAACCATGAATGAAACGTGTATCCACGGCTATCACCCGCGGGAGAACGAGCGCTTACAGGATCAGGCCGGAACGCTCGTCGCATTGTTACACTCCGATACCGCGTACTCAAGCGGGAGCGTGGTGCTCGAGGTTGGGTGCAGCGTTGGCCCTCAGACGATCGGATCGCTGAAGTTGTTGAAGACTTGCTGACGTCGAGCCCGGTGACGCTCCAGCGGCCAGACCTGGCGATCTCGATCGCCAGGAATTCCGGCCCTGAAGCGACTTCGAGTACTCGACCACCCAACGGGACCTTGTCCAACACCGCGTGGGCAACTGCAATGAATCGTGCCAGATCACGGCCGGTATTCCTGGCGTACCACCTAGCGATCGGACCTCCCATCGCCAAGCCTTTGTAGGCCTTGTGTGGAGTCGCCATTCCTTTCTCCTCAAGTGGTCTCGATAGTCCGTTGAGTGCGTCTTGGCTTGACGTGAACAGTCACGACGCCCGGTCGCCGAGGCGGACACGCTCGCTCCAATCAATATGGTAGCCGAACAACCAATTCTGAGATTGACGAGCGAAGAGCTTCAAGAAAAAGGGCATGAGCAGGTCCCGGATCACCCGACCCGCGGGTCCGGGCGCTTTGGAGCTCGAGGACCGCGCCCCGAACGCCACGACGCGCTCGACACGCGGGCGACGCAGGCGCTCGAACGCTGTGAAGGCCACGGCCGGCTCCGGGAGGTCACGTAGGCATTTGGCCAGAACCAGTGCATCCTCCAACGCCATCGACGCGCCTTGCCCGGAACTCGGCGAGGCGGCGTGAGCGGCGTCGCCGATGATGATCATCGCGCCGCGGTACCACCTCGGCACCCTCGGGAGGTCATATTGACCCGTGCCGCCAACCACCTCCGTCGTGCTCCGGATAATCTCGACTGACGGTCCTGCATCATCAGCGAACAGGTCGATCAGGCGCGCTTTCCATTGATCGCTTGTCAACGCTTCCGGGACCACACGCCGCGCGGCCCCCGGCGCACTCGGCGGATTGGCGAACCACCAGATCTCCCCCGACGGGTGCACGACGTAACCGAAAAATGCCCGCTTGCCGAAAGTCATGACGTACGCGCCTGGGGCCGTGCTGACCGCCGCCGTGCGGGTGAAGCCTCCGACATTGTCGAGGCCGAGGTGGCGGGGGTCGGGCGCGGCGGGGTCGATGATCCGGCGCGTGCGCGAATGGATACCGTCCGCGCCAATCAATAGATCAGCCGTGGCCCGTGTCCCATCCTCGAAGCGGGCGGTTACCCGCCCGTTCGCGACCACCTCCGCGTCGACCAGGCGTTTGCCATGGTGCACGTCGATCCCGCGCCCCCGCGCTGCCTCGTACAGGGCCCGATAGAGATCCGCGCGTTTGATGGTGTGAGTCGTAGTGCCCTCGGGGAGGACGCCCCCGATCGGAATGGTGCCCAGGTGCTTGCCCGTGCCGCTCACCAGGTCGATGGTCCGCGTGGAAAAACCGAGTCCCATCACCGCCCCCTGAAGATCGAGCGCCCGCAAGGCATCGAGCCCATTGACCGCGACGGTGAGGAACGCGCCGGCGTTTCCCGCGTTCTGGGGGTAGGCTTCATACACAACGGACTCGATGCCGGCGCGCTGCAGTGCCACCGCAGTGACGGGGCCAGCGATGCCGCCGCCGATGATGAGTGCCTTCGTCATGGCGCTTCCCCCGTTGATCAAAGCTTCCTGAGCGCTGCGGCCAAGCGTAGCTTGATGGCTGTGGCGCTGCGAATATCGGATCTGCCTCGGCAGAGGGTCCTGGGTGCGACTGGCGGTGTTCGGTTGAGGCTCATGACCGACCCCGCTGGCATCGTGGAATCACCCTCTTCCGATGGCGTCCGCGTTTGCATACATGCCGGTCCGCCGATCTACGCCGTCTCTCGCTACGGAAGTGCGCAGCACCGGGGAACCGTGATTTTCGGCGACATCGACATCATCCCCGCACATCTTGCGGCGGCTTGGGAGCTTCGAGGCGCCGACGTCAATCTGGTGATCACGATCGAGGAGGAACTGCTGCGCCGCGTCGCGCAGGGCTCTCACGCGGACCGCCGCCATCTTGAGATGCGCTGTCGCTTGCAGACGCGGGACGCACGGATCGAACACATCGGCTGGGCGCTCAAGGCAGAGATGGAAAGCGGCTATCCGAGCGGCCCGTTGTATCTGGAGAGCCTGGCCGCGGGGCTCGCCGCTTGTCTCGTGCACAATTACAGCCGCCAGTCAGGTCGGCGTCGCGTCTGCGCGACGGGTCGGCGGCCGTTCAAAGGCCGTCGGCCGTCTCCGTATGAGCCTCGCGACGTGGCCAGAGACTCAACATCACCACGTATCCCACGAACGCGGCCAGCGTCACGCCGCTCAGGAAGTACGCGCCGCTGGTCAGGCGCGGTTGAACACCGCGGGGGAGTGAGCGTTGGTGCTCAGGGCTGGGCGTGGGTCGAATCAGAACTCGAGTCCGCCGTTACGAATGGCGGGAGCGTCATCGAGCGCACGCAGCTTGTGTCGATCGATGTCACAGACCCTGCCTCCAGGAACGCGCGTTCCATCGAGTCGATGCACGGTCCCTGCGGCACATGAGCGCCGGGTGCGATCACGTGCAGACTGTTGCGGAGATACTGTGCGGCTTCCGCTCCGAAATGGGGCGGCGAAACCGGATCGAGCGTTCCGGAGAGGAGAAAGACCGGGATGTCCGAGCGGACCGGATCACCGTATTGCGCCGGCAGTCTGCCACGAGGCCACCCATCGCACGCCGCGATCTGCTCACGGACCCGGGAATCCCCCAGATAGGTCCCATTCGTCTCGCGCGCGATCTCATCCGGGGCGATGCGCGAGACATCCTCTGTGCAGGTCACTGAGAGCAGGAAGCCGAACCGCAATCGCGATCGCAAACCGCGATTCGAGGCAATGCCGGCTTCAGCGAACGGTGCCAGGTCGCCAAGGTAGGCGCGGTGCAAGAGTAATGGCACGCGGCGCGCGCCGGGCACATAATACGTCATTACCCGCAGCGCCTCGGCGAATGCCTGCCAGGTGAGCCGCACCCGTGCCAGACTCGTTGGCAGGCGCACCGTCACGTCCGCCGGCGCCTCCCGCAGACGCTCGAGGACGCTGCGCAGCTCCGCGCGGATATTCGGAAACGCCGCGTGGCAACGCGGTTGCTGGTCGCACTCGTCGAACAGCCGGTCGAGGGCGTCCTGTGCCGAGCGGGCGTGAGGAAGCGGATTCTTGACGGACGTCGGAGCCACGCCTTCGACGGTGGCGGTACGGACCCCCTCCGGATGGCGTCGGAGGTAGAGGAAGACAGCGCGAGTGCCCCAGGAGCCACCCCACAGATTCACCTTCTCATAGCCGAGGGCCTGCCGTATTTCGTCGAGGTCGTCGACGGCGAGCATCGTGTTGTAGAAGCGCAGGTGGACACGCTTTCCAAGCTGCTGCCGGCATGCCCGGATAGCGGCCGGGGGAAACAGCGTGGAGAGGTAGCCCTCCGGGTGCGCGTCCGAGCCGGGAAGCTGGCAATCGAGACGACTGGTCCCGCTGGTGCCCCGCAGGTCCACGAGCACGACATCGCGCGTGTCGCGCCACCACGCTGACCACAGCGTAACGGCGCGGTCAGTGTTCGTCGTTCCCGGGCCGCCCGGCGAAACGAACCAAACTGGATCTGGGGAGGTCGTGCTCTTGGAGGGAAGGATGATGACATTGAGCGGAATCTTGCGTCCCTTGTGCCGACTCCGATCCTCGAACACCCAGTACGTCCCGCAACGGACTTCGCCGTCGATCCCAGGGATACGACACGACCCAAGCGAGAAAGGCGTCTGGGTTCGCGTGGCCGCTCGGTCGGTTGGCGTCACGAGCGATAACACCAATGCCACCACAGGGCTCATCGTGCCGACCACGGTCCGGTAGTCACTTGCGAATCATTCGTCTCCCTCGCACGCTGCACAAGGGTGTGCGATGTTTGGAACTCGTTAGGGTGAGGCCGGTGCAATCACTTCGCGCCGATCTCGAAGGTACCCTCCACCACCTCGACGAACGCTCGCTCTTCGCGCAGGACGAGTCGCTTCGTCTGGGCCATGGCGAAGTTCTCGCGTGCCTGCGGATGCGATCTCAGGCGAACGCGGTACTCTTCGTACGCCGTCAGGCTATCGAACGCGATCAATCCCCACGCCACGTCATTGGTGCCTTCGTACCGGTGACACGTGGCGAAGTGTAATCCACCTCCCGGACAGGTGTCGCGCACAATCGGCCGACATAGAGCAGAATCCGCTGGTCGCGCGTAGCCAGAGCGGTGTCACCGTTCCTCAACCCAGCGGATTTGATTCGCGAAACACCGATAGCTAACTTCATATCTGTTCCCTCATTTCGGGGCTCTCAAACTGTGGTGCTGCGAACTTCGGATCTGCCGCGCAGGCGGTTCTTGGGTGCGACGGACGGTGTGCGCTTGAGTCTCGTGACCGACCCCGCCGGTCTCGCGGAGGCACCGTCCTCCGACAGCGTGCGCGTCTGCATTCATGCCGGCCCGCCGGTCTACGCGTTGTGCCGTCACGGCAGCGCGCAGCACAAGGGCACGGTCATCTTCGGCGACGTGGACATCATCCCCGCGCACACGACGGCCGCCTGGGAGCTCAAAGGCACCGACGTGGATCTGGTGATCACGATCGACGGCGCGCTGCTGTGCCGGGTTGTGCAGGATGCCGGCTGGGACGCGCGCCGCCTGGAGATCCGGAGTCGCTTTCAGGTGCGCGACGCGCGGATCGAGCACATTGGCTGGGCGCTCAAGGCGGAGATGGAAGGCGGCTATCCGAGCGGGCCGTTGTATCTGGAGAGCCTGGCCGAGGGACTCGCCGCCTGTCTCGTGTACAACCACAGCTCGGCCGCGCGGGAGCCCATCGCGCCGCGCCGCGTCTTCGCCGCGCGCCGGCTGCGCGACGCCACGGCCTTCATCGAAGACAACCTGGGTCGCCCGCTCTCACTGGCGGACATCGCCTGCGTGTCGGGGTTGAGCGTGTCGCAATTCACAGTGCAGTTTCGACAGTCGACCGGCGTGCCGGTGCACCAGTATCTGATCCGCCGCCGCGTGGACCGCGCGGCGGAACTGCTCCGGGACGGGAGGCTGTCGATCAACCAGGTCGCGATGGAAGTAGGATTCTGCCATCAGAGTCACCTTGCTAAGCATATGCGCCGCATCCTGGGTGTCGCTCCCAGTGTCGTGCGTGGCAGGACTTCTTAGGTCGTAGAATTCCCACGAGTGCCGTCCAAAGCTGATGGCGACCGTCTGAACGTGCGCGACAGTGGCGCGATCAGACCGCATACTTGCTCCGTGGTGGAGCGATTCCGTGTTCGCCGCGCGACGGATCGTCTATAGCGCGCCCGCATGGCTCGCGATCCTGCGGGCCGGCCTCGTGAGCGGTGTGCTCGATATCACCGCGGCCATCGCGGTATATGCGCACTTCACACGCACCGTTTTCATGCTCCAGGGCATCGCGAGTGGGATTCTTGGCCGTGACGCCTTCACCGGCGGACTGGCGACGGCCGGGCTGGGATTGCTATGCCACTTCTTGATCGCGACGGCCGCGGCTGCGGCCTACTTTGCGGCGAGTCGCCGCCTGCCGGTCCTGCTGGACCACGCTGTGGTCTCGGGCGCGGCCTACGGTGTGTTCGTCTACTTCTTCATGCAGCTCGTGGTGATCCCGCTCTCCGCGATCGGCCCACGTGCGCTTGCTCTGGAAGACGTGCTCATCGGTGTGGCCATTCACATCCCGTGTGTGGGCTTGCCGATTGCCCTCACGCTGCGCCGCTACGCCCTGCCGAGTCGGGTCGCGGATGTCGTGCCAGCGGGCGGGGAATAGTGGGCTGGCGCGCGACGGTGATCCCGGCCGCCCTCACGCTCGGGTCGCTGATGTGCGCTGACGCCCGCACTCGCGATGGCACGGTCGACGTGCGGAATGCGGTGCGCCAGACGATCGACCGCGTGAACGGGGATTGGGTGGACGCCATGAAGCGCGAGAATGCCACGGCTATCGCCGAGCCGTATGACGACGCCGGCGTGTTCGTCACGGCAACGGGGGAGAGCTTCGTGGGCCGGCCCGCAATCGCGTCGCTCATGCGGCAGCGTTTTGCGAAGGAAGGGCGCCTCGTCGATGGCGAGATCGTGCAGGATGGGCTGACGTCGGTCGGATCGCAGGTGTACGAATGGGGCCACGTCGATCTGCGCTTGCAACGAAGGGCGGAGGCGCCCACGCAGGTGAAAGGCCGCTATGTCACGGTGTGGAGTCAGGACGCGGACGGTCGATGGAAGATCCTGCGCAATCTCTCGCTCCCGTTTTGAGCCCCGCCAAACGTTGACCTTGATCGCCAGCCGCTGCCGTCCGAGCGGGCGCCGGTGGACAACAGCTCGATCATCAAGCGGTTCGACCACCCCGACAAAGTAATCGCGCTCGAGCACGGTCGCCTCGAGGTAATCACCCGCGGCTGCCGCGGCCCAAGGAGTGGGCGTACGCGGGGACCTTCTTCAACATGACGGGCGCGGCGGTGTCGCACGCGGCGATGGGCGACGCCGCCCGGCACGTGATCGTGACGGCGTCCCTGGCCCTCTTTATCATCGCGTCGTGGGCGCTGCGGCCGGCGAGCCGCATCACCGGCGGCGCGATCGTCATCGTCCCAGCTCTCCGGAGCAGCACGTGAACCGGCCGCAGCCAAGACAGAACGGTCCACCACGGCGAGGGCCGTTACGTGACCGTTTGGAGGGGCGGACACCGGCGTTCGTTGAAAAATTCTTCGCAATCTCTCCCCACCGTTTCGAAGGCGTTTCGTGAGCGGGCGGAATTTGCTCTCCCGTGATAGAACGTGCGCGACGGACGATCAACGCGCCGGTACGTTACGACGGAAGAGAGTGCAGTTCGACCGTCCCTCATTCCAGGAGGGCAATCATGCCCTTGAACGTTCGAAGCGTATCCGCGGCGGCCGGGCTCTGGCTGTCCGTCGCTTCCCGCATGCTGGCGCAGGAGCCGGTGACTCTCACGGGCAAGGTGACCAGCGACGCCGGCCAGCCCCTGGCGCAGGTCGAGGTCGCGATCCCGTCCATGGGTCTCGGCGGCCTCAGCAGAGATGACGGCAGCTTTGCCGTCGTCCTCCCCGGGGCGCGGGTCTCGGGGCAGACCGTCCCGGTCGTGGCCCGGCGCCTGGGCTACAAGTCGCAGAGTGCACAGGTCACCATGACCTCGGGCGGCGTGACGCACGACTTCGTGCTCACGGCCAACCCGCTGCAGCTGGGCGAGGTAGTGGTCACGGGCGCGGGGACGAGCGCGGCGGCCAATGCGCTGGGCAACGTCCGGAACAATGTGGCGGCCGATCAGATCGAGCGGGCTAGCGAGACGAACATGGTGGAGGCGCTCGCCGGGAAGGCGCCGAACGTGACGGTGGTCCAGCAGTCGGGGGATCCCGGCGCCGGCTCCTTCATCAATATCCGCGGCATCAGCACCATCCTCGGCAGCAACCAGCCGCTGTTCGTGATCGACGGCGTCCCTGCGGATAACTCGACGTTCTCGACCTCGAACTTCAACGCGCCGGACGACGGCGGCGGCACCCTGGCGATGGCGGGCCAGGGCGAAGGCACGGTGGCCACGAACCGGGGGGCGGACATCAACCCGAACGACATCGAGTCGGTCGAGATTCTGAAGGGTCCGGCGGCGGGCGCCATTTACGGGGCGCGGGCAGCAGCGGGGGTGGTGTTGATCACGACGAAGTCGGGGCGGTCGGGGCCGACGCATTTCACGTTTCGGTCCTCCACGTCCTTCAACGACATCAACCACACCTACCCGCTGCAGACGCTATACGGACAGGGCACGAACGGCATCCACGCCGACACGACGCTCGGCGGAGCGTGCGACGTTTCCGGAACGTCGAGCTGTGCGCGCTCGTGGGGTCCCCCCATACCGGCGGGAGCGGCGGTGTTCGACCACGCGAACGAGATTTACCACGTGGGTCACACGCTCGACGACGGGTTCACGGTGTCGGGCGGGAACGACCGCACGACGTTCTACCTGTCGGGGGATTACAACCATGACCAGGGCGTGATCGTCGGGCCAAACAACGTGTCCAATCGCAGCACGGTGCGCGTCAAGGCCTCACACCGTGTGATCGACAACGTGAAGCTGGGCGCCGACCTGTCGTTCGCCGACACGCGCTCCAACTACATCCAGCGGGGCAACAATACCAACGGCATCCAGCTGGGCGATCTCCGCACGCCGCCCGACTTCGACAACATGCCGTATCTCGTGCAGACGATCGCCGGCCCGCAGGAGCGCGGCTATCGGTTCCAGCACCCGAACGATGGCACGCTGCTCGACGACCGGACGTTCGACAACCCTTTCTGGACTGCCTTTCAGCAGTTGAACTCGGCAAACGTGGGGCGGGTGTACGGCAACATAAACGCCGAGTATCTGCCGGTGGCGTGGTTGAAGGTGAACTACACCCTAGGGGCGGACTATTGGACGGATGAGCGGTTGGAGGGCTGCCCGGTCAGCTCTGCGTCGCCCTGCATCGCCGGGCGGGTGGTCGAGGGGAAGATCGTCAACTATCAGATCGACCACAATCTTACCGCCACGGCGACTTACACGATCAATCCGGACCTGGGTGGGACGGTCACGGTGGGTCAGAACCTCGATACCCGCAACAACCGCCAGCTCGGGTCCGTGGGGCGGACGCTGGTGGCGCTCCAGCCTTTTAAGCTGTCGAACACCGTGACCCAGGATCTACCGCTCGATCAGGAGACCGTGATCCACGATGCCTCGTGGTTCGGGCAGGCGGGGCTGGACGTGAAGGATCAGGTGCACCTGATCGCGGCGCTGCGCAACGATGGCTCGTCGACGTTCGGGAAGTCGAACCTGCGGAGCTGGTTTCCGAAGGGGAGCCTGGCGTGGGAGTTCACCAAGGCGATCGGGGAGCAAACGTGGCTGTCGTACGGCAAGGCGCGGGTGGCGTACGGCGAAGCGGGCCAGGAGCCGTTGCCCTACCTCACGTCGCTCACGTACTCGAACGGCCTGATCGGCGGCATCTCGCAAGGGACCGGCAACACGCCGACGCTGAATGGTATCGGTGGGTTGGTGACCCGGTCGGAGCTGCGGCCGGCGACGACGTTGAAGCCGGAGCGCTCGAAGGAGTTCGAGGCAGGGCTGGACCTCGGGTTATTGAAGGACAGGGCCGACGCGAGCGTGACGTGGTACAACAAACAGTCCTCGGACATCATCCTGCGGCAGCCACTCAACCCCTCCATCGGATTCTTCGCGGAAGGCGCCAACGCGGCGACGATGCGGAACCGTGGCTGGGAGGTGTCGTTCAACGTGCGGCCGCTGCAGCAGGCTGAATATGGGTGGGAGCTGGGGCTGCAGTGGGCCCGAAACCGGAACACGGTGTTGTCGCTCGGCGGCGAGCAGTTCATCTCGATCGGGGACTTCAACAACCAGGTCGCCATGGTGGGCCAGCCGATCGGCGTGTATCTGGGCAGCGGGTTCCTGCGCTGCGGGATCTCGTCCAGCTCAGCGCCGGTGGTCGGTTCAACCCCCACCGATACCACGATGGGGCAAGTCTGCGCGGGCAAGCCGAAAGGTGCCCTGTACATCGGGCCGGACGGCTATCCGTTGCAGGATCAAGACCCGCGGATCGTGCAGGACCCGAACTACGCGTGGACCGGCAGCGTGCGGACGGCGTTCCGGTTCCGGAAGCTGCAGGTCTCGGGCCTGCTCGACATCCGCCACGGCGGCCAGATCTGGAACGGCACCAAGGGCGCCCTGTGGAGCTACGGCACTCGGGGGGACACCCAGCAGCGGGCCGCCTGCACCGATCAAAACGATCCGACGTCGTGCACGGGTAACCCCAAGGTCTTCGGGCAGGGCGGTTGGTACGACGGCCCGGTCGCGGGGCCGGGGGCCGGACAGACGGTATCCATCGGTGAGTACTTCTATCGCCACGTGGTGGCCTGCCCGTTCATTGGCATCGACGAGCCGTGCATCGAAGATGCTGGGTTCGTGAAGCTGCGCGAGGTCTCGGTCAGCTACACGCTCGACGCCCCGTGGGTGCAGCGTTCCCTCGGTTTCTCGAGCATCGACCTCCGCGTCAGCGGCCGCAACCTGAAGACGTGGACGAACTACACGGGCTATGACCCCGAGACCAACCTCGGGGGCGCCATCTCGGCCAACGCCGGCGCCGGCGGGGTGGACTATTTCAACAATCCGCAGACACGCTCGTTCGTGTTTTCGGTCACCTTGAACCATTGACCCTGAGGAGAACGACATATGCATCGCGCTACGCATGTCGCGCTCGCCTGTCTGGGGCTGCTCCTCGGGACGGGGGGCTGTGACACGTTTCTGACCGGCGACAAGCTGTCCCAGAACCCGAACCTACCCACGTCGGCGTCGGCTCAGCAGTTGTTCATCGGCGTGCAGGCGGGCCAGTTCGCGTTCCAGGAGGGCACGATCGCCATGGTGATGTGCGAGTGGGTCCAGGCCTGCTCCGCCGGCAACAGCCGGTTCGTCCAGCAAGCCGCGCAGTACGTGGTCGGCGAGGGCACGGGCATCGGTCTCACCGACTGGACCACGGCCTACGGCGGCGGTGGCCTGATCGACATCAGAAAACTCGAAGCGGCGGTCGGCGCCGTGGATGATTCCGTATGGCTCGGCATCGGCCAGATTTGGGAAGCGTTCACGATGGGCACCGTGTCTTCCGTCTGGGGCGACGTGCCTTACAGCGAAGCCGTCTCCGGGAAGACCGACCCGGTGCTCGACGACCGGTTCGTGATCCTCGGCGACCTTCAGACGCTGCTGTCGACCGCCATCACCAACCTGGCGGGCCCCGGCAGCGGGCCCGGCGCGAACGACCTGATCTTCGGGGGCAACACGGCGAAATGGACCAGGGTGGCCTGGACGCTCAAGGCCCGCTATTACCTGCAGACCGCCGAGTCCCTCGGCGCGCCGGCCTACACCGCGGCGATCGCCGCGGCGACGAATGGCATCAACGACGCGACGGGGGCGAGCGATTTCGCGTCCTTCCACACCACCGCCACGTCCGAGCGCAACATGTGGACGCAGTTCCAGACCAGCTCGGGGTTCGGGACCGATCTCGAAGGCGGCAAGGCGCTGATCGACATCCTGAAGAGGCGCAACGACCCGCGTCTGGCCAAGTACTATTGCAAGGCCACGACGGCCGCGTGGAAGGCGAAGAACCGGTATCCCAAGAACGGGGCCATCCTCGATCCCAACGGCAACATGGAACAGGTGACGGCCATCGTGGACACGTCCAAGAATTTTTCGGGCAGCACCCCGCCGACGTGGCCGACGACGGCCGGCACCACCACGGTGGACAGCAACGTCACCTGGATCAACCGCGGACTCCCGTACGTGGGGGACGACTTCAACACGTCTCCGCCACCTCCGGTGTCGCAGTTCAACTGCCTGCCTTCCCGTTTTGCGCCCGACGCACGGGTTCCCTACGTCAGCTACGTCGAGAACGAGCTGATCCTGGCGGAGGCGTATAACCAAACCGGAGACGACCTCAACGGACTGCTGCACTTGAACAACGCGCGGGCGACGGTGCCCTTGTCGGCGATCGTAGGTGTCACGGGCGCGGCCCTGCTCGACTCGATCATTATCGAGAAGTACGCGGCCATGTTCCAGAACATCGAGTCGATCAACGACTACCGGCGGACCTGCATTCCCGCCCTGGTGCACTCGGCCAACTCGGAAGGGTTCCAGAACGTTCCGGGGCGGTTGTTCTATCCGCAGAGTGAGCGCAACGTGAACCCGAACGTGCCGACTCCGACCGTGCAGCTCGCGACCCGCGGCTTCCGCAACCGCGGGGACGTGCACGCGTGTGAGCACGACAATTCACCGTAGCTCTCGATGCCCTGGGAGTATGGCAGGGGAGTGAATCCGCGGTCGGGATCCGCTCCCCTGCACACTTGGGGCGGCGCGGGACGGGAGGAGAAGGCATGAGCGGCTCGCGCATCGCGGTTCTGGTCGCCGTCATGTTGCTCGCGACCGCGTGCTACAACTATACGGTGCTCCGGCGATCCCATCCGGCGCCGTCGACCTACGTAGCGGTGACCCTCACGGAATCCGGGTCGGAAGTGCTGGCCCAGTACATCGGCCCCAACATCCTGGTGGTCCGGGGTCGATTCCTCGGCGCCACCGATCGCGGGCTAGTGCTGTCGGTCGCGGCGGTCGAGAACCAGCGCGGTAGCCCCTTCGAGTGGAAGGGTGAACCGGTGGCGATCCCGGGAGAATTCGTGCGTGCGGTGGAACAGCGCCATGCAGCGTATGGGAAGACGGTGCTACTCGCGGGTGCCTCCCTCGTGGGCTTTCTTGCCGCCTATGCGGCGTTCGGGCCAGGCGCCAACGGTACGACGCTGGGCGGGGTCGGCGGTCCGCCTAGCCCGCGCTGACGGCTACAGCTGTCGCGAGATGCTCCTCTCCTGCTCGGCGACGGGCCACCCAATGCCCAGCCTGTAACCTGACCCCATTCGTCCCAGGGTCATCACTCTCCTCCGTCAACACAACGTTTGGTTCGCGAGATGCCCAGGAGCCACGATCCTTAGGCGAGGAGGTATCATGGACTCTGATCGTCAGGTTCCACCGTCCTTGATCGTGAGGCGCTTCGACACGCCAGATCGGGTCGTAACGTTCGATAATGGCCGACTCGAAGTGATCACGGTCGGTGGGCGGGTCATCGGAAGGGGAAGTTATGGGGCTGGATGGAGATGGTCGCACGCTGCGAGGGCCCCTGCTCCAGGAGAGTGCGCGCCTGAACACGTGGGCGTGGTTCTCTCGGGCCGGGCCAAGGTCATCATCGGGGAGGCCGAAGAGATCGACCTCACACCGGGAGACTTCTTCCATATCGCGACCGAGTTCGAAGGTTGGGTCGTCGGCCATCGCGCCTGCGAAGTCCTATACATGAACGGTGTCGAGGCGCTGATCAAGCGATTGCGCCGGGAGTAGGGAGTTGTCTATGTACGGTGCCGCACCGCACCGGGCGTTCGCGAAGTGGATCGGCTTAGCCGCGGTGCTGGCTCCAATTCTATTCATTTTGTCATTCACGATTGGCGCGCGTTCGGCGTCCACTCGTTGATCGCCAGCGTGGCCGCAGCGGTCTTGATTGTGTTGATGAACATGGCTTACATGCCAGACGCGGCGTTATGGGAGCTCGCATCTCGGAGGGCTCGCCGAACGGGTGACGTTTATTGAAATCCTGGCCTGGTATGTTGTGGCGGGCTGGCGGCTCTTTCGAGGGCGACGGTCCGGTGCGCCCGTCGGCGTTCGCGGTCGATGTTCCCAATCCCGTTGCGCCTCGGTTCAGCGGGTCGTATTGAGGCTTCTCATCCGCTCAATCAGGAATCCTCTGTTTCTTTGCGGCAATGGTCGTGCTCGCCCTGGCTTCGAGTCCGTCACCTCGCGGGCCAACCGTCCCTCGAGGTGTTCCTCAGTGCCAGGATTAGTGCCAACGCCGGCGTCATCCAGTGACGCTGGCGTTCCTCGCTCCGAGGTAAGTCCTTGAGAATCAACAAGCGGTTCAACGCCGGCGTTGCTAGGAGTGCGCTCCAAAACCGGGTGTTGCAGGTTCGATTCCTGCCGGGCCGGTTGAGAACGTGAAGCCTCGCAGCGAGTTAGATTGCTGCGAGGCTTCTCAGTTTTGCGGGTCATGTTGCAGGATTAGTGTCGAATTCGTGCTCAATTCCAGGATTAGTGTCGAATTCGTGCTCAATTCTCCCTCCGTCGTTGCTCGCAGTTGACATCACCGACATATTACCGTACAGTAATGTATTACTTGATGGTAATGTATTGGAGGGCGGAGATGCAACAGGTCATTCGTTCGATCGAGATCCACGTTCCTCCGAGCAACGTGTGGCGGTGGTTGGCAACCCAGGAAGGACTGCGCCACTGGATGAGTGCCAATATTGAGATCGATTTGCGTGTCGGAGGCGCATACCGCTTCCTCGGCCCCGATAACCAGACGTGGATCAGCGGTACTGTGCTGGAGCTGGTGCAGGAGAAAAGCCTGATTCTGTCCTGGCTCGAGGAGGGTAGTGGGTGGATCCATCCGGCGCGATTGGTCATCACGCTTGCTCCCACGGCTGCCGGAACGCGTGTGACCCTCATTCACGACGGATTCGAGGGAATCGGTCGTCGAGAGTGGGCTGAGACTGTACAGGATTATGAGCGCGGCGCCGACCTGCACCGAATTCTCGACCGGCTAGCGGATGTGGTGAACGCAGGTGATGCGGAGCAATACTGATGCCCTGTTCCGAACGTTGGCCGACTCCACGCGCCGGCAGATCCTGGATCTGCTGGCCGAACGCGGTCCCTTGTCGGTCGGCCAGCTGGCCGCTGAATTCCCCGACCTGGTGCAATCGGGTATCTCCAAGCACCTGATGAGTCTGCGGGCAGCGGGTCTGGTATCCGCAGCACGTCAGGGGCGAAAGCAAGTTTATCGACTCGAACCAGATGCGTTGATCGCCGAACTGACGCCGTGGATTGCGAAATATGAGCAGTATTGGTCCGCCGCCCTCGAACGCCTGCGTGACCTTGCGCAAGACCGTGGCGCAAAACACAGACTCGCTTCTCGGAAAATCGTCCGAAGACGGAGGCTGAAATGAAATTCATCGGCAACGACCAGTACCGGATCTGTTTCGTGTGGGCCGACGAGGGACCGGAGCGGGTAGAGATCACCGATTATCACTGAAGGGGACACTGATGGTGCGGATTCCGACGCATGGACCACCGACGCATCCTGGTGAGATGCTGCTCGAGGAGTTTCTCAAGCCACTCGGCCTGAGCCAGACCGATTTGGCCGAGCGACTTGGGGTCTCGTATCCGCGGGTCAACGAGCTAGTGCATGGGCAACGCGGCGTGACACCGGACACGGCGCTGCGCCTTGAGCGCCTCCTCGGCATGGAGGCGCAGTTCTGGCTCAACCTGCAACTCGCGTGGGATCTGTATCAGGTACAGCATTCGCGGGCCGCGAGACGTATCCGCAAGATCCGGCGCATTACGCCCCGGGCGAGGGCGACGCGCTCGTAAGCCTGAGCTCCGGCGCCCAGCCGGGTCTATTCAGTAGTGCCAGGATTAGTGCCAACGCCGGCGTTGTCCAGCAACGCCGGCGTTGCTCGCTCGAAGCTAAGTCGTTGAAAATCAACAAAGGCTTCAACGCCCGCGTCGCCGGAACTGCGCTCCAAAACCGGGGGTTGCAGGTTCGATTCCTGCCGGGCCTGTTTGTGGAACATGTTGGATAGCGGCAAGCATGGAATTCCCAAGGCGAACAGAAGTCCGATTACTCTGAGAGCTGAGCTTCGATTCTTTGTGTCCAACTCTCCCGCCATTCTCCCAGTTACACTTGTCGCCCTTGTTCGTCGGCCAGCCACAAATGCAACGCCGCATACGCTCGCCACGGGCGCCACTGCTCCGCCCGAGTCGCGAGAAGGCGTGGGCTCGTCACACCGGCGGCCCGCTGCAGCGCGCGATCGGCCACAGGGAAGGCGTCCGGCCAGTACAGCGCGCGCAGTACGATCGCCGTAGCGGGGCGGTCGCCCACGCCCGCGATCCGCACCAGTGCGCGGTGCGTCGCGACCACATCGCTGTTTGGCTCGAGGCGGATTATCCCCGCAACTAGGGCCCGCGCCACGGCTACGATCACCTCGGCGCGGTGCCGCGCCACCCCCAGTCGCGCGAGCCGCGCCACGCCGGCTTCCGCCACTCGCGCCGCGCTCGGTACCAACCGCGTGAGCGCCGGGTTGCCGCTCTCGACGGTCTCGCCGAGCGCAGTGATCAGGCGTCCCGCGACCGGACGCGGCACCAGCACCCGGAACGCACCTTCGAATCCGTCGAGGGCCCCCGGCAGGCGCAGACCGGGCCGCTGCCGCACCGACGCAGTGAGCCCGCCCTGCGCCAGGTGCGCATCCACGACGGTGGGCTCGGCGTCGAGGTCGAAGCCGCGCCGCAACCGCGCGAGCAGCGGCATCAGCACCGGCACCAGCGAGGGCGAGATTCCGACCGCCAGATGTCCCGACTCGGCCACGTCCGTCGCGAACACGACGCCGCTCTGTCCCTCGAGCCCCACCGTCCGGGCGTACCGCGCCCCCCGCACCGCTTCCACCCCCGGCAGGGCGTCGCGCCCCAGCATGGCCACCAGGACGTCCCAGGCGAGCGGGGGCCGGTAGGCGAGCGTCAACTCCACGAGCTCGGGCGCCGGCGGGGCGACGGCGCGCGTCGGCGCGCGTGAGGCCCGCCGCAGATCGCTCGGTTTCAGCCGGTAGCGCTCGCGGAACACCGTGTTGAAGCGGCGCAGGCTCTGGAAGCCGCTGGCGAACGCGACGCGCGTCACGGGCAGCGCGGTGTCGGCGAGCAACCGCTTGGCGAGCAAGAGCCGATGCGTCTGCGCCAGCGCCAGCGGGGACACACCGATCGCGCGTTTCAACGCGCGCCGCAGGTGCCGATCGCTCACGTCCAACTCACGCGCGAGCTGCGCCACAGCGCGACCGTTGAGCGCGCCCGAGCAGATCTTGTGCGCAGCAACCTGCGCCAGGCGCGGCACCGCGTCGATCAGCGCGCGCCCCGGCGCCAGCTCGGGCCGGCACCGCAGGCAGGGCCGGAACCCCGCGAGCTCCGCAGCCGCGGCGGATTCGAAGAACCGTCGGTGATCATGACGGGCGAGGCGCGTCGGGCACACCGGCCGGCAGTACACACGCGTCGTGATGATGCCGACGAGGAAAAGGCCGTCGAAACGGGCATCGCGCGCGTCCACTGCGCGATGGCAAATGTCGGCGTTGAGGATCACGCAGCAGAAATTTAGACGGCGCCGCGCTTGCGGCTAGCCGGATCCGGACATCCTATCCTTACGGAATTCCGGGTCCGAATCCGGCACGCGCAGCGCCGCCCCCCCCTCTATGGTGAGGCTGCAGCACGTCTCGCGCACAGGAGGAATCGTGGAACAGCAAGGGCAGGTGGCAGTGGTCGAACCCGCGTCGCCGGTCAAGCGCTTCGACGTTCCGGAGCGCGTCGTGACCGTCGGCGACGCGCGGCTCGAGGCGCTCGCCGGCACCACCCTCGGGATCCTCTATCTAAGCGGCGTGGAAACGTTGATCGAGCAGCTGCAGGCGTCGTGAGGCAAACCCACCCTTTCACGTCATTGGAGGAACCGATGCGTCACATCCCGTTGGCGATCTTGCTCGCCGCCCTAGCCGGCTGCGGTAACGAGTCGCAAATCACGCCGGTGTCGCCCGTTGCGAGCCGGACCGTGGCACTCGACGCGAGCGACCATGGCAACACGGCCGTCTTTCCGAAGGGGTCGCGACCGTACGGCGCGGACATGGCGACGTGGGCCGACCGCGAGTCGCAGTGGATCTACGGCCAACCGCTCGCCCACAACCCACTGATCGATCAGACCGGCGCTGACTGCGTCCGCGAGCAAACCGGGCAGGTCTGGTTCATCCCGCGCATCGCAGGGCCCCGGGTGTTCAGCGGCAGCCGCACCTGCACCGTGCCGACCGGCAAAGCCATCTTCTTGGAGATCGGCGCGTACGTGAACGAGTGGCCCTGCCCGGATACCAGCTTCCACCCCGCGCCGGGACAGTCGATGTATGACTTCCTGCTCGTGGATGCCAGGAACTTCATGGACGGCGTGACCCAGCTCGACGTCTCGCTCGACGGCCAGGCGCTCGACGACGTGTTGAGCTATCGCTTTCACTCGGCGGCGCTGTTCTCGCTCACGGGCGATCCCACCTTCGCGGCGCTCGACAACTGCGTCACCGGGACGCCGCAGCCGGCCATCGTGGACGGCTTCTTCATGATGTTCAAGCCGCTCACGCCGGGCGAGCACACGCTGCGGGTCTTCGGCACCGACGTGCGCGGCGCGAACAAGACGTACTTGTATCACCTGAATGTGCAGTAAGCAGCTCCGAAGAAAGGCCGGCGCTGCGCTCGCGCGCAGCCCTCCAAATTGCGCGTAAGCGCAGCGCTGGGCCGAGCACAGGCTTGCGGCCTGTGATGGCGCGGTCGCCTGAAGGCGAACGGCGCGAATCCGTCGATGAACGGCCTGCCGAGGCGGGTGACCGGCGTATTCTAAGGCACTCGCGCGCTCACGACGGGCACCATCCACACTGCATAGCCGCTGGAGTCTCGGATGTTGAGGATCATCTGATTAAAGTATGCGATCGTCTCCTCACGCGTGAACCCTGTCAGCTCGGAAATCGACTTCGCATAGCCGTCACGCCACGCTTCGAGGACGGCCGCGAAGGCTACTCGCGCTACTCGTAGTGTGTCGACGACGATGTAGTCAATGGTGATGTCTGTGAGGCCGTGCCCCACGAGGATTCCGAATGTGTTGCGCCCAATGAAGAGATCGGTCCCGGTCGCGTTCCCGAACCTGGCGGGGGCCTCGTGCCAGAACTCGCGTGCGTCGAGCGTCCCCCGCTGGAAGTGCAACATGCCGTAGTCCTCCGCGATCAGGTGCAGACGCCCACCCGACCGCGTCACGCGCGCGAGCTCGGCGACAACTCGTTCCGGATGGGGGACCGCGTGGATCACATGGCGGCACACGGTCAGGTCGAAGGTGCCACCCGCAACGTCGAGCCCGAAAATGCTCTGGTGCTCGAACGTAAGGCGGGGCGCATACCGCGCGTACCGTGATCGCGCGCGGTTCAGGTGCTGGTCCAGCACGTCAACCCCGAGCACGCGAGCGCGTGGAAACAGGTCGGCTAGCCGGTAGGAGCCCTCTCCGGTGCCGCATCCGGCGTCGAGGATCAAGATGTCATCCGCAAGCGCGTATCGACGGATCAGTTCGACCTCTTGGGGCCAGATGACCAGTGCCTGTGCCTCGAGATTGCGGACCATTGAATCGTCGGCCATCTGCTTCGCCTGTGGGTTCAGATCGGTCACGGGCGCTCCTTGAAGACAGGACGGCGGCCGAATGGGTCCTGCCATTACAAGAGTTCGGCGGCCCGAAGTGCAGCGCGCTACGTCAGACTCAGTTCTTCACCCGTGTGTCTATCGCGATCCAGTTTACCTCCCACGTCTTGCCTCCATCATCGGAGAATGATTGCTCAAAACGGCACGAATCCGGAGTGAGGGGCAATATGATAAATCGAACCAAGATGGCTCGGCCATTGAAAGGCTCCTGGTCGTAAAACTCGCCGCGCCCATCCTTGAACTCGCCGATCGTCGGCTGGCTGAGTACGCCGTCGTTGGCGTTGGCGAAGTTGAGACTCCACTGGTGCGCCTGCGGGTTGTACAGCCGTAGGTTCATGCCCTCGAAGTGCGCTCCCGCGCCGTCGGCCACAAGCTCCAGAATGTTAGCCCGGCCATTCCACACCTTCCGCACGACGGTGGTCCCTTCCATCTCGACCCACGTCGTAGATCCGGTCAGCGGATGTATCAGCCGTCTAAGATGGGTCTTCCACGTGCCGATCTCGAAGTCAAAGGCGTGCTGCCCATCGCGCGCCGTGGGAGACTGGCGAGTGCGGGCTGTCGCGGGGTGCAGGAAGATTGCCAAGCTACCCGCGACCATGAGTGTTCGGATGTGCTTCAGCATGGTCTTTCCTCCGCGGTGTAGGTCTCGTCCGGTCGCCCGCCAGCATGGGGCAACGGGTATTCGCGGCGCTTGCCAGATCCGGACCCCGAATCCGATTGAAACGTCGCGAACCGGCGTCCGAATGTGGCCAGCCGGCTGCAGAGCTGCAGTCGTAGATTTCTCACCATCATTGCGACCGACCTGTTCCGCCCAGCCCGCGAACCGAACCTTCAAGATTCGGTCATCGGATCCCCAAGGAGGGAAAAATGACCCGCTGGACCACGTGGATCGCGCTCGCCATTCCCCTGGTGATCGCCGCGCCTGACCGGGACGATAAGCGTGTGGTGGCCGCTTTGGACACGCAGTTTCAGGCGGCGGTCCGTCGCCACGATTCATTGACGATCAACCGTATTGTGGCGGACGACTATGTATTGGTCACCGGGCGGGGAAACGTCTACTCCAAGCGCGACCTCTTGAACGAAGCCCGCGATACCGCCGTGGTTTACGAGCACCAGGAGGACACGAACCAGACAGTGCGGCTCTGGGGAGACGTGGCGGTCGTGACCGCGCTCCTCTGGCAGAAAGGCACCGACCACGGCAAGCCGTTCGATTACAAGCTATGGTTCTCGGACACCTACTTGCGGACGCCCCAGGGTTGGCGGTACGTGTTCGCCCAGTCATCGGTGCCGCTCCCCGCGCCCGACTAGACCGTAGAGTGCAAATCCGAAGGCTCGAATCGCTTTCACAAGCTGGTTTGGAACGAGAGACGGGTTTCGGTGTGGTAGGCGCGGAGGCCAAGCACCCAGTCGAAAGTGAAGGCACCATGAGGTACGACAGCCCTGACGCTGGGGCCGAGGGCTTCACCAGTCATCGTTCCCACCTGGCCGGCGAGAATGTACGTCGCTCCGACTCGCAAACGGCTGTCGACAGGGACGTGCACGGAAAGAGGATTGATGTAGTACTGCAAGGTTCCTTGGGCTCCGAGGGGCACGGCGATCTCGGCGCTTCCCGTGAGTGCAAGCGGTGCGATCGCAAGAGATGGCACGACGTAGATCTCCCCGTAGCGGCTGTCGCTCGCGTCGGAGAGGGCCAATGCGATTATAGTGCTCTGACGTTGAGCAAGTGTGATTCTCTTGGCGACACCCATTAGAGCTTCGTGATAACCGGTTCTCGGGTTCTCGATCAGCGCCAAGATTCCCTGCCAGGATTCGTTGCCATAGCCGGTGTACAGTGCCCGCGAAGTGCGGGTTGCGTACCGGGCAAACAGAAAGGTGGTTCGAGGCCCGTCATCGGGCATTTGGGTGGCGGCACGGTGAGGGGACAACAACACACCCAGAGTCGTAAAGCCCAGTGCGCGGGCAAGTGCCCATCGCGGCGTGACTGCGGGTGACTTGCTCATTCAGCTCGGGCAACGTCTTCGTTTGCAGTGTGCTGGAGAACGCCGCCCACCGCCACGCTGCGATGAGGAACCGCGACGGCGCTGCGCTCCAACAATGGTCGCTGAGGGCTGCGGTTCAGATTGAGCGAAAGCACTGCGAACTGGTTGTAGTGGCCGGTGATGTCGTGCATCACTTTAGGCCGTAGGAGATCATTGAGGTCGATGTCCGCGTACACGATCCCCTCTTCATCAATCAACTCACTGATCGCGTTACCGTCGGGGCCGAAGACCGCGGAAAGCGCATAGCCGTTGCCCTTTAGCAAACCTCTCTTTCCCGGTGAACACAGGAGGTCGATGGATGCAGGGTCCATCAGGCTGGTCGACGCGATGACGAAGACCTTTCCCTCGAAAGCGTGCGCTTGGCAACGAATACGAATTGCGTGTGCCTCTTCGTACCATTCGGTGAACGGAAACGCTGGAAAGTTGGCGATGTGGACCTGCTCCCCTAGCGCCAGGAGGGCGAACCGCGCCAGCGTATTAGTGTTCTCTCCGCATAGGAGGGTGCCGAGCCGCCCGTGGTCAGTGTGATAGACCACGTAGGTACTCCCATCTCCCGGTCCCCACACCAGTTTTTCGGCGTACGTCGGCACGAGCTTGCGGTGCTTCCCGAGCACCGCGCCGTGGTTGTCGATGACCAGATTGGTGTTGAAGATGGTTCCGGTCAGGAGAGGGTCAACCTCATTGACCCCGATGACCGCAATGATGTTGTTCTCTTTCGCGCACCGCGCGAGCACATCTGTCCACTCCCCCGGGATGGTGATCGAGTTGAGGTATAGTTGCTGAAAGCGCTTCTGGCTCTCTAGCGGGCTCTCGAGCCATGCCCAGTAGGGGTAGGCGGGGATGAACGCTTCTGGGAACGCGACGATGGCGGCACCATGAGCCGCCGCTTCGCGCATGAAGCCACATGTCTTCGCCACCGTGCGGCGCACGTCAAGGAAGCACGGGGATGTTTGTACCGCCGCAACCTTAAACGCTGTTTGCATGTTTCTCCTCAACAACGCGAGCCTGCCGGCAAAGAACGCTCTGTGACATCGCGGATCGATGTCCTGATCGACCTCCGTCACCGGCCAAGTTTGCGAGGAATGGAGCGCCATTTCTAGGACGTCCGGTGCGTTCTTGTATGGGAATTGTGCGGACCGGATTGGACAGAGTTGTGTGACGGTTGGGCATGTGCGACGTTTAACAACACGCTGGATCCTGCAGGCGGCCGGTGCTTGGAGGTCCGATGGTGATGCAATCACATGATACCTCCGAGTGGGGTCTCACCGAGCGGAAGACTATTGCGGGATTCTCTATCAAGGAGTTCTCGCAGCCGCCCTACCGTCGCCTTCCGTGGCATGAACACGATGATGCCAGCATTTGCTTTGTCGCCTCTGGTTCCTATACAGAGCTTGCGAGGGGCCAGGAACGGGAGTGCGGTCCTCAATCGATGGTCTTCAAGCCCGCCGCCGAACGTCATGCAGATCATTTCGGCCGCTTGGGTGGCACCTGCCTCCTGATCGAGATCAATTCTGGACGGCTGGAGTCGATCGAGCCGTTCTCGGACATCACAACAAAACCGAATGTCACGCGAAACTCGAAGCTCGCCGCGTTTGGTTTCAACATCTACCAAGAGTTCACCGCGGGAGACGTCTGTTCACCGCTCGCCATCGAAGGATTGGTTCTGGAGGTCCTGGCCGAGGCGTCACGCTCGCTGGTCGAGGAATCCACGACGCGGGAACCCGCGTGGCTCCGGAAAGCGTGTGATCTGATACGTGACACGTTCAGAGAACCGATAACTTTGTCGTCGGTGGCTCACGCCATAGACGTCCATCCCTCCCACCTGGCGCGTAGGTTCAGAGAACAGTATCACCGCTCGATCGGGGACTATGTGCGCCATCTGCGTATCGAGCACGCTGCGCGGGAGCTCGCCGATTCGAGTGCTTCACTGACGGAGATCGCGTTGCGTTGGGGTTTTTTCGACCAGAGCCACTTCTCAAGGGTGTTCAAGCGTCACACAGGTGTGACCCCTGCACGATTTCGTTTGGCGTCGCGTGCCTGCACCTCTCTTACCAGCCGCGCCTAAGAAATGCTGTGCGCCGAATTCCCGCACCAGTTGGGCGCCAACAGCGCGTCGCAGAAGTCGTCGCGCTTTCGCCAAGCTGCGCCGTCGAGCTCAAGATCAATCACGGGTGAGGGGTGGCGTGTTGCTGCCTAACGGACCGCGCTTAAGCT
>WNGD01001274.1_pt1 | contig 27569 bp, 20 predicted proteins | sample 5400671 | NCBI WGS metagenome assembly WNGD01 (sample SAMN13153369, study PRJNA577476) | soil metagenome | isolation source: 40 cm soil or saprolite under grassland replicate 2 | place: USA:California | collected 2016-06-15
GTCGACGCGGGCGCTTTCGACGAGGTAGTAGTAGAGGCGGTTGCCTTTTTTCTTTTTAATCAGGCTAGCCATCAAGGGTAATACATAAACGACGATGCATTACTTGTCAAGCATAAAATGCAAATAAAGCGACACAGAAGTCCAAATACATGGGGTAATACAAATTCCGAGAAAGAGAAACGGTTTAACCCCTACGGATGGAATGATTTAGCGGGAATATGCAGAGGTTCGGGAGAGTACTCGCAGTAAACTCCCGCTAGGAATGCCCAGAAGTCCGCGCTTAGCAGGCCGGTGCGCGGTGTCAGATAGTTGCTGTAATTGCGCAGGAAGCGAAGTTCGGGGGCTTCGGTTACTTTCTGAGGCACGTAGGCCGCTGGTGCCAGTTTCCTTTCCACCTCCTTGATGCCGATTTTCTGATGGTGCATCCATGCCATCAGCCAGCTTCCGAGGTAGCCGCCTCCGGAAACCGTGGAGAGATAGTCGAATTTGCTCAGCAAGCCGAGCCGCGCGAGTCCCTGAAGAATTCCAAGATTAAACGTGGCGCTTCGGATACCGCCCCCGGAAAAAGCCAGCCCGATCAAGCTGTTGGCAGGATCCCGGGTATTCTCTTTAGCTTCAAGCCGCTCAACCCGGCTGCTTCGAATTTGCTGTAGCTCATTGTGCAGGACATCGCTGACCGTAATTCGAGCGGCGTTCTCATTCACGTTTTTTTTTGGTCTCGTGGAATCCCAGATTTGCACTTAGCCTTTGTGCCCTGATTTCGACAGGTCCGCTACTGCCGGCTTGGGCGGCATTGCTCATCTGCGGCGACGCAAGAGCTACCATCAACCCGTTGCCATCCGGCGTACCAAGCCCCGTGCAAGGGTCCCAGCCGGGCCTAGCTTGATAGCCCCCGTTATTTCCGACGTTGATGTCGTGAAATGTTGCCTCCACGGGAGCCGCGTAGAGCAGCGGGTTAAGGTAGCCGACGGCGTGCGTGGCCTGTTGGTTTAGGAGTGCAATTAACCCTGCCCAGAGGGGCGCGACTGCGCTTGTACCTCCCACCACATCCGCCTGGCTGTCCACGACGATCTGGTAGCCGGAATTGGGATCGGCGTCCCCCGCAACATCCGGAACGCCGCGGCCGAGCATTCCATTGGGAGCCTTGGGCACACCTGCGTTTTGTTGCCAGGAGGGAAGCGCGAATACCTGGCTCACGCCGCCCCCCGTGGCACCGCCCCCGGTTGCAAGTTCGTTCCAAGCTTCCTCATCCTTGATCTGGTTGCCCGTGGCGTCCAGAGTAGTGCCACCGCAAGCAAGGATGGCAGGACTAGACGCGGGAAAGTCAACATGAAGTTGACCATCTGTCGCGCCATCGGTCGCGCCGTTGTCGCCAGAGGCAGTGCAGATTGTGACGCCGAGGGTGGCGGCATCCTGGCATGCCGCATCAAACGCCATCATGGCCTGCTGAGTCCACTCATTCTCAGGTCCTCCCCAACTGATCGAGATCACCGATGGATTGTTTGTAGTGTCATGAATCGCTGTGGTCAGAGCATCGAGAAAACCTTGGTCGGTGTTCGGCGCGAAATAAACCGCGATGCTGGCGCCCGGCGCCACAGCACCTGCAACCTCAATATCGAGCGCCACCTCGCCGTCGGCGCTGTTCGGATCTCCAGTTGGTGCATTTGCCGCACCATCCACGGACACGGCACTCACTGGCGGCGCCGTGATTCCAAGGTTTCCAAAGAAGGCATTCAGATCGTTGGGATTGAAGCCACCGCCAAGCTCAAGGATGCCGATACACTGGCCCGCACCTTGCACCGTTGTAGGAAAGTCGTAAGCCTGGGCAACCTGTGTCGGTACGTAGGATGTCCCTCCGAGGTGCGGCTGCCTTCCGCCTGAATTGTGTTGTCTGCGCCGGAAATGCGGTTGCGCCTGGCTTCGATTGTCCAGCCCAAAAACACCCTCGATTACCTCCGCAAGAGCGGCCGGGATTTTCAGTCGTCCAGTTCGCCCCCGATACTCGCCGCGAGGATGCCTGTAACGAATGAGTTCGAGCTCAAAAGCCTGGCTGAAGGCGCTCACTGGCCCAGTGAGTATGATCGAGCGCCGCGGAATGCTCTCGCTTTTCACACGCAGGCCGTTCGCCTCCGCAAATGCACGGACGCGCGCGAGATCTTCGGTGAGAGCACCGTGCGCGGCTGCAAATTCTTCGCGGGTCAAATGGCGCCGCTCTGCGATCGGCGTCCTCCCGAGTTCTTCGATGAGCGGAAATCGCCCTGACGTTTTCGAACCGCGGCGAACCACAATGGTGACGTCTATGATTTCGTTCGGGTCAGCGGGCCCGACCCTTACAGCACCGGCAAGAGCCGCCCGCTCGCTGCCAGGCAATTCTATTTTGGTGTTCTTCGTAGCCATGACCCCCTCCTTAATCCATGTCTCTCCAGAAAGGACTTTTTTTCGGTCTCAATCAACCGGCGCCGGAGTGAGTGTGAAAATCTCCGGCATGCCTATCGACTGTGCGTGTCACTGCCTCTTGATGGGGCGACCGCCGCGCTAATCTTGATGAAGATTCGCCCCCCCGGCCTGGGTTGGCATCTTTGAAGAGATACACCGCGCCCGGCCTTCAAAAAACGGCTAACCAAAAGAGTATGAGGAAACAACTACAGCAATCTTCCATTTGAAGCGTTTGTGTTGGGCAGCTCCTTGGGGCCGGTGGTTGAATGGCAAGTTCGGATGGTTAGATACGCCTACAAAGCTTACCAGTCAATGGTAAATATCCTTCCTGTTGTTTAGTCCGTTAGACCTTAAGACGAATCGATATCGATTGGAGATTGGCACCTCCTGTGAAACGCGGGCTTGCACGGAGATCTTTCAAGAGATGGCATGAGCTAAGCGCCGCGAACGAGGATTGTCCGACCAGCCGGGAATGGTCACACAGGAATCGTCAAACTTCGGCAAGTGGCGATAACACCTGCGTGTGCTTGCTGACCGAGTTGCGCTAGACGGCCGCCCGGGCAGTGACCGCATCAGGGGAAGTGCCCGGCCCGCGGAACTTCGTGCTCAGAACGCTCGATCGTTGGCCTGCGGAAAAGCCAGGGTTAGCCAAAGGAATTCGTCTCTTCTTCCGCATCGAATTTGCAAAGCTCAAACGCAGCCAGGCGTGTATCATAAGAATTGCTATCCGGGATAAAGGCGGCCAACCACTTGTAGGGACCTCGATATGAGCCTTTTACGCCGACTTGCCAGCCACATTGCGGGCAGTGCGCCCGAGTGGGTGCTGCCCAACCCTATTGACCTACTGAATTCGATGCCCGACGGAATAGTGATTGTCAACGCCGAAGGAAGGATCGCCGCGGTTAATTCTCAAACGGAGATCCTATTCGGGTACAGTCGTCAGGAATTGATCGGGCAGGCTGTCGAGGTTCTGATTCCATCCCGATTCAGCCGCGCGCACTTGAAGGATCGCGCATCGTTCTTTGCCGAGCAGCGCGTGCGTCCTATGGGGCGCGACTTGGACCTTTACGGAAGACGCAAAGATCAGACTGAGTTTTCGGCTGAGATCAGTCTGAGCCCATTGCGGACAGCCCAGGGACTTTACGTCACTTGCGCCGTTCGCGACGTGACAGAACGCAAGCGTTCGGAAGAGCGAGTCAAAGAATTGAATGCTGAGCTCGCTGAAGCGCTGCGGCGGGCGGAGCTTCTCGGGACCACCAGCACGCTGGCGACCACCATGGCGCGCGAGATTGAAACGGCCCTGGACGCCTTGGTAAGGCTGGTCGGCCAGTTGGAACGCAGCGCCCCGGACGACGAAAGGAAAGAGCTGACCGGCAAGGCGCAGGAGGAGATTTCTCGCATTACCCGCATCACGGGCAACGCCCTGGCCCTGCAACAACGACATAACGCTTGGAGAAAGACTTGATGAACGAGGAACGGCCTATTCCTAGCTCGTGCCTCACGAAGAGGAATCCCGGATTAGTACCACATCGGAGTCCGTGTGGCCGCGGAGCACGCACAGCTTTCGGCCGTCGGGGGACCAATGGAAATTCAGAATCTGCTCCGAGTCAAACGCAGTGATTCGCTTGCCATTTGAACCATTCAGCGGCTGCACCCAAATGTTATCTACTCCGTTCTCGCGGATGGGATAGGCTACTGCCGTTCCGTCTGGCGTAAAGCTCAATCCTCCAACCGAGAGTCGCTCATCGGCATCGATCAGCTCCGGGCGCCCCGCCTTCGCCGCGAGGTCGAGAAGTGCGATCTTGTATTGAGGGTAGGGATCCTCCTGAGTGGGTACGGTCGCCACGACAAAAGCCATCCGTTTCCCATCTCGCGAAGGACTAAGCGTCATCCCTATTGGGAAGGTCTTCGGAACTGCGCTTCCCGGAAGCACCTCTGGTTTTCCAGAGCCGTCCACCGGCACGCGCCAAATTTGCTGTAGGACCTCGTCCCGATAGAAAACCCATTTTTCGTCCGTTGAGCAAATGGGGGCGCGATCGGCCTTCCCGTCGGTCAACTTTACGGGGCTCGTGCCGTCCGCATTCGCTCGCCAGATGTTCGTCGAATTGGTGCCTCCGTGGAAGGCCCAGGAAAACACCAGATAACGGTTGCCACAACCCGACAGGTCCACAATCGCCGCGTTGGTATCTCCAACCAACTGTGTCGGAGCGTTTCGTTCGCCGTCGATGCGCATCAGGCTGCCAAAGTCGCTGAAAGCTAGACCCCCATCGGCAGTCCAGTCGAACGAATAAACTGATTGTCCCGGCGGAAGCACGGCGCTCGCGTCGCCAGGCTGGCTGCCCCCCATCGATAGAAGATAGAGATTGTGTATCGTTTTGGTCTGCACGGTTGCCAGCGTCTTCCCGTCTGCGGACAGTGTCAACGTGGCGTAGCTGTTGGTGTCCCGCGTTATCGGCTCGAATTGGTCCGCTCCCTCACGGATAACTGCGATCTGCGACCGCTGAAAATATTCCGGTCCTCTTTGCGAGTACAGGGCCACGATTCCGCGGTTCTCCGGCAGCCATTTGAAGTCCAGCGTTAGCCGGTCATCGAACGTTGCGAGAGGCTCGACATTCCCGCTCTTGACCTCAAGTAAGCCTATGCCACCTAACGCCTTGCCGGGGTTAAACAATCGGAAAGCGATGTGCTTGCCATCGGGTGACCAGGCTAGGAACGAAGGTGCCTCAGATGCAGGGCTGGCAACGTACAGAGCCTTGTCGTCACCGCCGTTTGAATTGGTTGTCATCAACTGGTATTTGCCCGGCTCCGGGCTGTTCCTTCGCGCGAAGGCGATCCGCCGGCCATCGGCAGAGAACGTGATGTCGCTGTCGATACCGCGAACTACAGTTATTGGCGTCCCGCCTAGCACCGGCGCGCGATACAGATCAAAATTCGTGCTTGTCGAGTCTGCCGCCTTGATGAAATAAAGATAGTTGCCGTCCGGGGAAAACGTGAGGCTCTTGTAGGAAGACGGCGCCGGTGGAATTACTTGTGTATCGCTGTTTGTTGGCAGGTTGCGCAGCCACAAGCTCTCGAGGCCCTTTGTCTTGAGCACCGTCATTATGTACCTGGCGTCGGGAGAGATTGCCGTAAGCGTCGCCTTCCCAGACGTGGTCTCCTGCGTGATCGTGAATCCCTGGAAACTGGCAGGCGGCACGTGGTGCAACAGCGAGTACACTCCGAACCCCGCTGCGACCAATACCAGGAGCGCCACTCCCGCAATTCCCGCAGCTCTTACCTTATGAAGTTTTACCGCTTCGATGACCGCGGAACTGCCCGACTGATGGACCGCCGCCGGCCCTGCCGGCAAGGGCTCAATCGCGGAAGCCCTCGCCACCGCTTCTGCCGAGGGCCCTGAATCCGTCTCGCGCTTCAGCCGCTTTAGGTCCGCGCGCATTTCCGACGCCACTTGGTAACGTAATTCGCGGTCCTTTTCCAGCGCCTTGAAGATGATTTCTTCCAGCTTAGGCGGCAGATCTGGATTGATGCGCAGCACCCGCGTGGGTGGCTTGTTCAGAATCGCGTCAAAAACCGTCGCGGAAGTATCTCCGCGAAACGGCATCGCCCCCGTAGCCATCTGATACAGGACCGCCCCGAAGGAGAACAGATCGGTTCGCGCATCCAGTTGCTTTCCCTTGGCCTGTTCCGGCGACATGTACGCCACGGTGCCGAGCGCCGTGCCCGGACCGGTTAGGTGGTCAGCGCTAGATGCCTCCGTGGCCTCAAACGCCACGCCCGCCGGCTGCGCCACCCTGAAGCTGACCGGCATTAACTTGGCCAGCCCGAAGTCTAGGATCTTTGCGTGCCCTTTCTTAGTTACGAATATATTTGCCGGCTTGATGTCGCGGTGAATGATCCCTTCGCTGTGCGCGGCATCCAACGCATCGGCGATTTCGATGCCCAATGTGAGCAGCGTGTCATTATCCAGGCCGCGGTCGCCAATTAAGTGTTTCAAGGTCACGCCGTCCAAGTACTCCATGGCGATGAAGCCCAGGTTATCTTCTTGTCCGATATCGTAAATCGTGCAGATGTTGGGATGGTTCAGCGACGACGAGGCTTGTGCCTCCCGTTGGAAGCGGGCCATCGCCTGGTGATCCGAGCATAGCTCCGTCGGCAGGAATTTAAGGGCAACAAAGCGACGGAGGCGCGTGTCCTCCGCTTTGTAAACAACGCCCATCCCACCGCCGCCCAGCTTCTCAACAATTGTGAAGTGGGAGAACGTTCGACCTATCATGGAGTTGACATCTTAGGAGTAGCACGGCGCGAAGTCAACGGAGAGGCACTTGGACACTTGGACCGGCCATCCGGTGCCAGGCCCGCTCGCGACCAGGGTCAATCCCAGTTGGCGATTACCGCTTCGGCTTGGATCTACTCATGAAGAATAGTGTGCAATTGGCGATTTTCGTTGCAGCTTTTCCCCGAGTACGATAGCTTCCACTTCAGTTGTCCCCTATCTGTGGATGTTAGCGTCACTACTAATCTAGGCGAGTCAAACCCGGCCCTGCTTCGTCACGTTGGCTCGGTCCTTAAATGGCTAAGGCTGTGCCATTGGCGGTGTGGAAGCCCGGGGGCGTCACGAGCCCGAGGAAGGACCGACAATGTGCATCGCAAAATCTAAAGGACGAGTAGAAGTGAAGTGTTCCATGACGGGAAAGCCGCGTACGACCCTGCGTGGTCGAACACTCGCAGGGCTTGCAGTGTTCCTTTTCATGGCGGTGAACTCGACCCCGCCACTTCGTGCGCAGCAGACCGACGCTCCTTCCGATTCAAATAAGCAGCCTGAGGCGCTCTTGCAGCGAATCGTTCAATTGGAGGCCAGGCTCAAAGATGTGGAGGCCGCCCTGGCCAAAGCGCAGCCGGGAGGCGCCGTTGCCGCATCCGCACCGGCTCCGGCCCCAGCCCCACCATCCGCTGCCGCCCCGGCGTCTACTGCTACCTCGGCCCCGCAAGGAGAGGTACCGGCCCCCCAGGCCGAGCAGACCGGGCAGGAACCTATGGACCTGAACAGGACGCTGTTGCGGATCAGAGGGTACAGCGACGTCAACCTCCATGGCACCACTCTAAGGGGTGATCCCGCCTCCACCACCGCTTTCAGCCTCGGTCAAGTCAACCTGTTTGTGACTTCTGATGTATCAGATAAGTTCAAGTTCCTCAGCGAGGTCGTCTTCGAGGCTGGCAACGACAACGTTTTCGGGGTGGATATCGAGCGCATGTTGCTTACCTACTCCTTCAGCGACTACCTCAACGTTTCGGTTGGCCGCTACCACACTGCAATCGGTTACTACAATACGGCCTATCACCACAGCACTTGGTTTCAAACCGCCACCGGTCGCCCCTTTCTTTTTGCCTTTGAGGATCAAGGTGGCATCCTGCCCATCCACAACGTAGGCGCGTCTATAACCGGCAAAGTTCCCTCGGGAAGTCTGGGCCTGCATTACGTTGCGGAAATTGGCAACGGTCGCGCCTACAGAACCAGCGAACCTGTACAAAACACCGTCGATGACAACACACACAAAGCCCTAAACTTTGCGATCTTTGCCCGCCCCGAAGCCATCCGGGGTTTGCAGGTAGGATTTTCCGCTTATCGCGACCTCCTGACTCCCGCGGCGCCTCTAGCAATCGATGAAACCATTCTTGCCGCACACGCGGTGTACACCGGGTTGGACTTCGAGTGGTTGAACGAAGCGCTGCTCATTCGTAACGCGCCCCGAGGCATGCCGCGGGTCTTCAACACTCCGGGTTTTTATTCCCAAATCTCCAGGCGTTTTCGTTCCTATCGGCCCTACTTCCGCTATCAATACGTCAATGCCCCCGCCAACGAGCCGATCTTCTCGCCCAATGTGGGACTGCAGCACGGTCCTTCTTTTGGATTGCGATATGATATGAGTGAGTTTGTGGCCGTGAAAGTGCAATATGACTACACGATGTTGCGTGGCGATCGCGCCTTTCACACCGTAGCCCTCCAGACCGGTTTCACGTTCTAGAGGTGTGACCATGTCGTCTCGCTTGAGCGTTTTGTCTTTCTTGTCTGCCACCGCCGTCTTGCTTTCAGCTGGCCTGTCCCCGGGACTCGCTCCGCAAAGCCACGCTGCTGCCGATGATTCACTCGCCATCGTCGTCAATCGCACGAATCCGGTCGAGAACCTCTCCTTCTCGGAGCTGCGCAAGATTTTCCTGGGAGAGCAAACGCACTGGTCCAACCGCCGCCGCATCACCGTTGTCATGCTCGAGCCCGGAAACTCGGAGCGCCAGGCGGTGCTCGCGCAGATTTACCAGATGGGCGAAAAAGACTTCATCAATTATTTCTTGCATGGCATGTTCACCGGCGAAATCCATGCTGCGCCAAAAGCATTGCCGAGTTCCGCGGAAGTACTGAAGTTCGTCCTCAACGTTCCCGGCGCCATCGGCTACGTGAAAAACCCGGACGTAAACGAATCGGTGAAGGTGGTCCGTGTCGAGAGCCGCCTTCCGAGTGAAAAGGAGTACCTGCTTCGTCTGCATGGGAAGCTTCCCAAGTAACATCCACAGCATGGCCCGGTCGTGCTCCTGTGGCCGTCGCGTCTGGAATGGAGAGGCGATGGCAAGGTGGGCTCGGCGGACCGCTTCTACCGACCGTGGGTCCGGCAATTGCCATGATCGGCTCAAAATCACGGTTCCGATGAAGGTACGGGTCAGAAGAGGAAAATCGCTGCCACACTGCGCGTCACGCCGAGCCGAGAGGGCTTGCCATCGGCTATGGCTTAGATCCGCGCAGCCCCAAGACTCGCAGGAGAGTTTGCTGGAGCTTCAAGAGCTCTTGCTGGCGCTCATGCTCTTCTTTCGTGCGGTCAATTAGAGCTTCCTTTAACAGAATCAAATTGCGGCGAAACTCCATTTGAGCCAACACCTGGCGACTGAGGGCCTTAAGTGCGGCCTGCTGACCGGAGTCTAACTGGCGCGGAGTCCGGTCAATCACGCAGATCGTGCCCAGGGCATAGCCCTCCTCATTGATTAAGGGGGCCCCGGCGTAAAACCGGATCTTTGGTTCAGACGTTACCAGTGGATTGTTTCGGAATCGTTCATCGTTCAGCGTATCCGGCACGACAAAAACATCGGATTGCCCAATGGCGGTAGCGCAAAAGGCGATTTCGCGAGGGGTTTCCGGAATGGAGATCCCCATTTTGGATTTGAACCATTGCCGATCTTCATCAACAAGCGAAATCATCGCAATCGGCGTATTGCAAATAAAAGAGGCTAACAAAACTAAGTCATCGAAGGCCTGTTCTGGCTCGGTATCTAGAATGGCGTATCTCTGCAGAGCCGCGATTCGAGCGCCTTCGTTTTTGATCGGCATGGGAGTTGCCATTATTGATTCGCTATCTCTGCCGTGCGTTGTGAGTTTTAGGTTTTGGAGGCCGACCCCCACATACCCTACACCTTTTTGCCTGCTAGATGCAAAGCTCCTTCTGCCTTCCCTGAACCCGGAGGAGTCGGAATCGCCCAGTCACGTTCCACACGCCTAACAAGAGGCTCGCGAGCGAAGTTGGTCCGAGGGGCGTTCGCGTGAACATGATTTCGCGAGGATTCATCGAGACGTCATGGGATGATTGTGAGCTCGCCTAGAGCAACTGCAGCGGCGAGGAAGCAGCGCGTAACTCTCATCGGGCGTCCCCGGCAGCCGGCAGAGGTCGCCGACGGATCGCGTTGTCTGGAATTCGAGCGTCCGTTCCTCAGTGGACTACTTCATCGACGGCGAGACCATCCCAACCGTTTTGATTCGGCTACGCGAGAACTTGAACGACACGAAGCGGACCCTTGCCGCCCGAACGACTTTGCATGTCGTATCGCTCTGTTTGAAAAGCCAAAGTTTCTAGGTGCACGGATCGCGTATCAGCACCTTCCCAAAAAGAAGCATTCGTACTAGGAATACGGTATTTACCTGCTATTTTTCCGATCCAGTCCTGCCCTTAATCACGAGGGCCAACTGGATGGAGCGGCCAGCCGCACGCGCCGGGCAGCGCATGGCCCGGAGTGAGGCGGCCGCTCCGATCCATCCAGAAGCTAAGGATCGGCAACGATTCTAGGTTTTTGGGGGCTCGAGGGTAACCGTTCTAGGCGGAGTTTAGTTCTTGGAGAAGAGGGGTTCCTCAGAACAAAGTCTGCCATCCCGGGCGCGCCCGAGGAGTTGCATGTTGGGGGAGACCTCAGGATGACACGCCAAATGCGGTGGGCAGGTATACTCATCGCCCTCCTGTGCGCAGCGCCGACAAAGGCTGACACCGGAGTCATCGTTCGAACGACGAATCTGCAAGCTCTTCAGACGCTCTGCCTCCTTCCCACAACCTGCACCCTGGTCGGAGGATTGGATGGCACTTTGGGCCAACTCTTCCTAGTGACCACACCGCTTCCCTTGCAAACCCTTCTGGGGCTCCTCCAACCGGTCGTGGGATTCGTCAGTGCCGAGGTGGATCAGGTGATCAGCCTGGTTGATCCGCTCCTGGTACCCTCACCCGTCCCCGCCACACTGCTGCAGGATAGGACTCTCGTGCCCTACCCTGCCAATTCCACAACCACGGTGTGGAACAGTTATGCCAATCAGCAGGCGTCGGCCATCGTGGAGGTGCAGAGCGCCCAAAGCACATTCAACGTGACCGGGACGGGAATCGTTGCGGACATTGACACCGGGGTGGATCCCAACCACCCGGCTCTGCAGGGTGTCCTGCTACCGGGCTACGACTACACGCGCAACCAGCCTAATGGTTCTGAATTAAACGACGTTACGCCCTGCCCTTTTAGCTCCTGCCCACCTCCTCCCTGCAGTTCCGCCACCTGCCCGGCACCGGCACGAGTGAATCAATCGACCGCAGCGGTGCTCGATCAGTCGACCGCGGCTGTGCTCGACACGAACGCGCAATACGCGGCATTCGGCCACGGGACCATGGTGCTGGGCATTGTCCACTTGGTGGCTCCCACCGCCAAACTCTTGCCCCTGAAGGCATTCAAATCGGATGGGACCGGCCAACTCTCCGATATCTTGCGCGCGATCTATGACGCGGTGCAGAAGTACAACGCGAACGTGATCAACATGAGCTTTGATTTTAAGACCGCCTCGCAAGAATTGTCCAATGCCCTCACCTTTGCCAGTCAGCTTGGCACCATCTGTGCCTCATCGGCGGGAAACGACGGGGCGCAGGAGACGGTTTTTCCCGCGGCACTGCAAAGTGTGGTGATGGGCGTGGCGTCGGTGGGTTCGACAACGGCTACCGAGAGCACGCGTTCATCGTTCTCGAATTACGGGAATGCGATCGTATGGGTGGCAGCGCCGGGCGAGGCAATCGTAAGCACCTACCCATACGACACGTATGCCTCGGGATGGGGAACATCGTTCAGCGCGCCGTTTGTTTCGGGCGGAGGCGCCTTGTTGCGCGGACTGAAGGCCGGCATGAATCAGCTGGAAGCTGCGACCGCGGTGGCGCATGCCGCTCCGCTGACCGACTCGGGCATGGGCAACGGGCGGCTCGATCTGGTTCCGGCGCTGCAGTCCGTGTCCGGCGTGGGCGGGACGCCGGATTACAGCGTTTCCGCCGCACCAGGCACGCAAACCATCCCGGCAGGGGCAACGGCGAATTACACAGTGTCTGCCGCCCCGGCAAACGGCTTCAATCAAACGGTAACCTGGAGTTGTACGGGAGCCCCTTCGGCAGCCGCGTGCACGGTGTCGCCGTCGTCGGTGGTTTTGGACGGGTCGAACCCGGCAAGTGCCACGGTCGCCTTGACAACACTGCCCCGCGCGGTGGCGCCCCCAGTGGTTTTTCCGCGATCCAGGCCTCGAGTGGAACTACGCCCGGTGTTGGTCGTGGGAATCGCTTGGCTTGCGCTCGTGTTGATCGGTTCGAACCTGAACCCTGCTTCGCGCCGGCGGCGCAGTCTTGCTCTAGCCACCGCTGTCGTGGTTGTCGCGCTTTGCCACGATTCTTGCGGCGGCGGTTCTGGCACGGTCCCGGGACCGGTATCACCGGTGCTATCTTCGGTAACGCTCAGTCCAGGCAGCGTGAACGGCGGTTCTTCCTCAACCGGGACGGTGACTCTCAGCGGAGCCGCTCCAAGCGGCGGTGCCATGGTAAATCTCTCGAGCAACAGCGGCTCGGCGACCGTCGCGTCGAGCGTGACGGTCGCTGCCGGAGCCACGAGCGCCACGTTTTCTGTGAGCACCAGCTCAGTGACGGCTTCGACTCCGGTCACTATCTCCGCTTCTTATGCCGGCGTAAGCATGACGGCCTCCCTCACGGTAAGTCCGCCGGGCACTCCCGCCGGCACTTACACGCTGACGATTACAGGAGCGTCAGGCAACCTCAGCCACTCGACGACTGTCCAAGTCACTGTAAATTAGAAAGTACAAATCACCAGATGAGCCTTGGGCAAACCGGTTCCCTGTTCTGCCCGCGCCACCGGCGCGAAGCGATTCCGATCCCTATGACACCGCGAATCCGCGGATAACTGTCCGCCGACTCTGGATGATCATGTGGCCGGTCGATGCGAAGACCACGGGGCGGCCCACCAGATACAAGGCTACGGGCGCATACATCATCTGGGCAGGACCCGCCCTACGCGCGTCCATATTGGCTTTTGGCTCCCAAGCGACACCAGATAAATTGCCCTTGACGGCTGCGAGGAGCGGCTAAATCGTTTGGATCCGGCGCGCTGATTGGTGTTTGGCGCATTGTGAGCCCGACGAGCTGGCAGGCTGCTCCACTCCGGCGCTGCTTCGGACGCCGTCGTTTGCGTCAAATCAGCGCCATGCGGAGTGCGGTCCGCGTTCTTCTTCCAATGAAAACGCAACCGTGTTCAATACGGTGAATAAACGAACAGACAAAGGAGATTACCACTCGTTATACGGCGTGCTGTCGAACGGCGAGACTCGCGGAGAATTCGAATGCACGTCGACAATTCCCGTAGTCGTTTGATCAGGGCTTAGGACGACGCTGTCAAACTGCGGCACCCAGTCCTTGGCCTGGGTCATCGGGTCAATCGGTACGGAGCGAAGGTAGCCGGCTTGTTGCAGGTCATCGATCGATTGCGGCGCGGCCTGCTTGTCCAAGGTGTAGTTGTCGATGGCGTCGCGCATCGTTCGAAGATCTGTCTTCAGCACTGCTTCTTTGGAATGTTGCACGACTTTGTCGTAGCGAATCGCCGCCATCCCAATGAGAATGGCTATGATGGTCATGACGATCATCAGCTCGATGAGGGTAAACCCGAGCTTGCGCCATTGGCCTCGGCTTGTCCGCGGCCCGGGCTCAGAAATTTGGTGGTACAAATGCCTCTTCACTTTCCTTTTTTCCTCCCGTCACCAGTCTGAGTACTTCGTTCCGTCCATCGCCGTCGCCGTGGATTGCGAATACACATCGAAAACGTCTTTGCCGCCCCACTGTGTGGAGTCTGGATCGTCCTGCACGGCGCGCAGCCCCCAGTCGGCGTGGCCGGTCATCGGATCGATCGGGATTTTTCGCAGGAAGCGAATCTTCTTGTCGCCTTCCGTGCCAAGGGGCACGCCGTTCACCAGCGTCTCGAGATCGGGCGGATACCCTTCGGTTTCCAGCTCCACCTTAATTTGGTTGTGGTCCGCCGCATCTTTGTAGCGGTCGATGGCCTCGCGAATTTCGTCCAGATTATGGCGAAGGGTGGCTTCTTTCTCGCGAATCATGGCGTACTTGGCGATCGGCAACGCCAGTGTTGATAAGAGCAGCAAGATGGAGCACGTCAGGATCAACTCGAGAAGAGTCAGCCCGGCTTGCGAGCAGCCGCGCTGCCGGCGAACTCGCATTTGAATGGAAGCGTCACGCAACATCGCACTATTAAATTCGACTACGGCTGAACCTGCAGAGTTGCCTCGCTGGTGACCAATTGGATGGGCTTCTGCTGCGAATCTTTGGCGTTGACCTGCACGATGGACAACGGCGACGTTCCGGGCGCCACAGCCTTCACCACGAGTCCGAGAAGGGTGCCGCTCCCGCTTACTCCGGGCGTGCTGGGCGGCCGCGTAGCGGAAATGATGTACTGGCCCTTGTCCTTGAACGGTTGCGAAACGATGGAGATCTCCTGCGCTCCTCCGTTCGAGAGGAAGCCTCCATGCTGCACTTCTTCTACGCTGATCACCTTCGGGTCGTATTGCAACAGCAACGGGATGGAATAGAGATCGTTCACGTTTTCGACGACCAGGCCCATGGTCGCCGTCTGCCCAGCCTTCAGCGTGAGCGTTTGCGGCTCGAACCGCATCTTGGCAACGGCGCCGGCGTTGGCGGCAGATGCTCCTGGCGCCGCCGTGGTGGGATTCGTGCTCGCCGGTGGCTGTTGCCGTGGCGGCTGCGCAGCCGGCTGAGGTTGCGGCGCGCGAAGTTCACTCTCTCTCGTCACTTGGGGGTTTTGGTCCGAGCCCGAGAGCAGCGGCCGCAAATTCGCTCTCGTCCAGTACGGCATCCGGACGATGCGCGGACTCAGCACGATTAGAACTTCGTCTGCCTGGTGGTCCACTTTCTTGTCGGAGAAAAGCCGACCGAGAATCGGCAGTTTTGCAAAACCGGGCCAGCCATTGACGTTTTCACTATCTGTGCGCTCAATCAAGCCCCCCAAAATATTCACCTCGCCCTCTTTCAGACGGATATCATGTTCAATGGTCCGAGAACTGATCACCGGCTGCGAGATGCCACCTATGTTGACTACGCCCAACTGCGAGGAGACTTCGATCTTGAGCCTCATGCTGACCTCGCGATCGGGGTGTACGCGCGGGGTCACGTCCACGTTCACGCCAACGTCCAAGTAGGTGAACTGCGTGTTGACCAACGGGTTCACAAAACCCGCTCCGCCTGTGGCGCCCACGCCGACGCCCGCCTGAAAGCTGCCGGTGGCCACGGGAATACGCTGACCGATTTTCAAGTGCGCGATCTGGCCGTCCACAGACCGTATCTCTGGGTTCTGAATGATCTTCGTTTCGGTGTCTGCCAAAATGGCCGTGGCTGTGGCGGTCGGGGTAGTAATGCTGTAATTGCCGGAATTCAGGTGCTTAAGGTTGTTGAACGTGAGCCCGTTGGTTGGCGTGTTGGTGCTGGTGCCGGTGGTTGCGCTGGTCGTGGTCGTGCCGTTATTGACGCTGACCGATACCTGTTGCGGAGGCAGTATCCCCAGATCGCGGAGGTGGTCCATATTGGTCTGAAGGACTTCAACCTGAATGAGGACTTCCGGCTTGGCCTTATCGATGTCGTCAATCATTTTTTGGATGAGCATCAATTTGTCCGGCGTATCGCGCACGATGATGGCGTTTTGCGAGTTGACCTGCTGGATGCGCTTCAGATCAAACAATTGTCTCAACCCGGTCATAATCTCGGTTATGTCCTGGGGCTGTGTGACGTTCGAGAGATAGAAGGTCTTCACCACCTCTTCGTCATAATCGCGCCGCTTCTGCACCTGGTCCGGATACACGAAAAGCGTGTTCTCGGTCACCGGCTTGATCACCGCCTTGCTTTCGAGCGCGGTGATCTCTAAAGCCTGCTCCAGCGTGATGTTGTTGAAGTCCACGGTGATGCGCCGCGCCTGGAAGTCCGGGTCATAGACCATGGTCAATCCCGCTTCTTTTCCGATCGTGTCGAAGACAATTTTCGCGTCATTCGACATCTTCATGCTGATCGGCGCCCGCGAAAGGGGCTTCATCTCCGGCGGCATGGAAGCCAGCGGCTGCTGGTTATGATCGGTGGGTGGCGGCGCTTCATTTGCGTGATTCTTTTCCGCGATAATTTCTGCGGTGCGGTTCAGTTCCTGGTCAGCGATAGAGCTGGAAGGGTCGGCAGCGAGGGCCTTCTGGAATTCCAGGACGGCGCCGTCGAGTTCGCCCCGTTTGCGCATCTCCAAGCCGCGTTTGATGTGCATTTCCCCGGCCTCGAAGCGGGCTTGATTGAGCCGAATGCGGAAGGTGGCGTTGTGTGGATCAACTTTAACCGCTTTTTGGTAATAGTCGAGAGCAGCGTCGTAGTCCTGGAGGTTCTCCGCCTTTGCGCCCAGGTCATACTCGCTGTGACCCTTGGGACAGCCGGCGGCGAGCAGTCCCAAGCCTGCACACAAGATCAGTGTTCTGCAGTCCTGCCGCATCACTCTCTCCGAAGCCTCAAAAAAATGGTGCTCTTGCAGTCTAACATTCGCATTAGACGTACGACAAGGTTGCTGGGGTTTACTGTCTTTCTCTGAGCAATAGGCTGTTTTCTCCAAGAGTGACAAGCCATTGCGCTGCAGCTATGATGGACGGTCGTGGCCAAGCCTAGGAAAAAATCCGAGAAAGCCGCCAGAAGCGGTGAGCAAATCGTGGCGCAAAACCGCGCGGCATCTTATAACTACCATATTCTTGAGCGACATGAGGCGGGTATGGTCCTGCATGGCACGGAGGTGAAGGCCCTTCGCGAAGGCAAGGCCAATATCCGGGACGCCTACGTGGATTTCAATCCCCAAGGCGCTTGGCTCATTAATGCACACATTGCCCAGTACTCACCGGGTGGCCCGTGGAACCACGAGCCGCTCGGTTCGCGCAAGCTCCTGCTGCACCAGCGTGAAATCGACAAGCTTTCCGGGCGCACCGAGGCCAAAGGCCTGACGGTGATTCCCCTGAGGATCTACTTTCGCAACAGCATCGCCAAAGTGGAAATCGCTTTGGTCCAGGGCAAGAAGGCGTGGGACCGACGCGAGGACGAACGCGCCAAGGAAGCTCGCCGGGAAGTCGAACAATCCATGTATCGCAATCGGAGGCGGTGAAGCATCATGCAAATCACGCTGGAGAGTAAGCCGTTCGCGGGCGTCGAAACGGAGGCACTGGTTTCCTATGTCTTTGAAGAGAGCGATCCGGTTCAGGGTCGCGTAGCAGAGATCGATCACCTGGGTGGGGGCTTGCTGCGCAGGCTGGCCAAGAGCGGGGAGCTCACCGGCAAGATGCTGGAGTTCACGCTCCTCCACGCACCGGCGGGTTTGAAAGCGGCGCGGCTGCTTTTGGTGGGGGCGGGGAAGCGCGAGCCGTGGGATTCCGCGACCCTGCGGAAATTGGCTGGCGCGGCCCTGCGCTATTTGAAGTCGCGCTCGGTTAGGAATTTCGCGATGCTCGTGCGCGAAGGCCAGGCTACGGAAGAATCCGCTCAGGTAATCGTCGAAGGGATCTTAACCGCGGATTTCGAATCGGACAAGTACAAGACCGACAAGAAGAACGACAAGAGAATCGCATCGGTCTCTATCGCAGGCTACTCCGACGCGGAACGTCAAAAGGGCGAAAAAGGCGTGGCGAAAGGCCGCGTCATCGCGGATTCACAGAATTTCGCTCGAGATTTGATAAATGAGCCGTCGAACAAACTCACCCCCAGCATCCTCGCACAAAAAGCCGAAGCCATGGCCAAGGCTGCGGGCCTGAGTGTCGAGATTCTCGACGAAAAGAAAATCGCCGAATTGAAGATGGGAGCGCTCCTTAGCGTCGCGCAAGGCAGCGTCGAACCGCCGCGGATGATCGTCATTATCTACAATCCGCCATCGGCCAAGCCTGGCGCGCCGGTCATCGGGCTGATAGGCAAAGCCGTTACCTTCGACACGGGGGGCATTTCCATCAAACCCTCCGAGGGCATGGAAAAGATGAAGTACGACATGGCCGGCGGCGCCACCATGATTGCAGTCATGCGCACACTTGCCACGCTCAAGCCCGTTGTCAAAGTGATTTGCGTTGTGCCGGCCACGGAAAACATGCCGGGAGGGCGCGCGCAAAAACCGGGTGACATTCAGACGGCCATGTCCGGCAAAACTATCGAAGTTCTCAACACCGACGCGGAAGGGCGGCTAATCCTTGCCGACGGCGTCCATTACGCGAAGCAGCTCGGCGCCACGCATCTGATTGATGCGGCGACGCTGACGGGAGCCATCGTCGTCGCCTTGGCGGGGGTCAACGTCGGCGTTTTTGGTTCCGACCAGGCGTTCACCGACAAGCTGCTCTCAAGCGCGAAGGCAGCGGGCGAGAAAATGTGGCAGATGCCGATCGACGAGGAGTATCGAGAATTCATCAAAGGCACGGTTGCGGACATCCAGAACATCAGCAGCGGAAAGGGCGGCGGAGCGACCATCGGCGCCATGTTCATCAAGGAATTTACCGGCGACTCTCCGTGGATTCACCTCGACATCGCAGGCACGGCTTGGAACGACGACACAAAGCCTTGGCTCGCCAAAGGCCCCACCGGCGTGGGGCTGCGCACGCTCGTGCACTTGATCATGTCTTATTAGGTGTTCCTTTCGAGGGGCCGAGCTTTATCCCGAGCAGGGCGAGCGAATGCCGGGCCCGGCTTTCGAGAATTGCTACATCTTCTCCGGCGCTTCGATTCCGAGCAAACCGAGGGCGCGCACCAGTTGCGTCTCGACCAATTCCGTTAACTGGAGCAAGAAGGTGCGCTTCTGCTCGTTCACTTCCGACAAAATGTGATGCTTGTGGTAGAAATTGTTGAACGCCTGCGCCAGTTGAAACGCGTATTTGGCAACGAAGGCGGGTTCCTGCGTGGCGATCGCCGCATCCACGGCATAATCAAGCGAGCCGGCGGAAAGCAACAATTCCCACAGGTCGGCGCCGTCGGGCTCGGCAAGGCATTGACCGGCAGCGTCGGGATTCCATTTCACCGTCGCGAGCGCCGCCTCTGCTCCTTTGCGGCGGATCCCGCGAATGCGCACCACCGCATACTGGCAATACGGTCCCGTTTCGCCTTCGAAGCTCAACGCGTCCTTGAAATCGAAAGCGATAATTGAGTTTCGCGTGAACTTCAGCAGAAAAAAACGCAACGCGCTCACGGCAATCGCATGCGCGGTGCGTTTCTGTTCTTTCTCTATCATTTCCGCGTGGCGTTGAAGGACTTCGCCCAGCGTTGCGGCTTCCAATCTGTCGATCAGGTCGTCCGCTTTCACGCCAAAGCCTTTGCGCCCGCTAACTTCTACGTATGGCTTCTTCGCCTCTTCGGGCGAAAGCTCATAGTTCAACTCGGCGGCGCAGCGCGGCGTCAGCGCCACGATTTCATAAGCAAAGTGGACGGAATTCTTCGCGGCCTCCGTGTGGCCCAACCTCCGCAAACCTTCTGCCACGACATCCTGCAAATACGCCTGGCGCACATCGATCACGTTGTAGACCGTTGCGGCGGCTTCGCCAAAGTGCGGCGCGTCCGGCTCGCTCTTTCTGCTCGTCGTAGCCCAAACGGTTTGCCCGGCCGGCGATTCGGGCCATTTGCGATAACCAAAATCTTTTCCCAACAGGCCGAACTTCCAGAGCTGATAGGCAATGTCTTTTCCGACGTAGGTTACCGTTCCATTCGAACGCACGATGATCTTGTCTTGCTCGTTCTCGCCCGCGTCCCCTTCTGCCCTTTTTCTCTTCTCTGTGTCCCGCGTCCTCTCCTGGTGCTCGGTGTTAGGGCTTGTATTTTCTTCCCACGGCAAAACCCAGCATCCCTTCATTTTCCCGCTCGTGGCCAAATGAATGGCTCCGGATTCCTTCAACATCTCAAACGCCGTGTCCCAGAACTTCAAATGCAAAATCTCGCTCTCGCGCGCCAGCAGATCGTAATGGATGTCCAACCGGGCCATGGATCGCAAGTGGCAAGTCACAATGGCGTCCGCCACCACTTGCGCCACCTCTGCATCTTCCCCGCGATTTTCTTCGAGGGCCTTCAGCGTTTCCGCCCGGAGTTTCCCCGCCCGCTCGGGATCTTCAGCAAAAAAGTTCGTAACTTTGGCGTACAAATCCCAGCAGTAGTAATCAAACTTGGGTTCCTTTGCCAGCATCATCACGCTGGTTGCCGTTCGCTGCTCCATCCGCAGGAATCCGATGACCACGTCCGCTACCTGGACGCCGGTGTTGTCGATGTAGTTTTGAATCTGAACGCGCTTGCCGGCGTGCCGCAGGATTTGAACCATGGTGTCGCCGAGCACGGCATTGCGAAGGTGCCCGATGTGCGCTGCTTTGTTGGGGTTGATGCTGGTGTGCTCGACGATGATTTTTCTCTGATCCTCCAGGGGCGCCGGACGCCTCCCACTCGCTTCTTTTTGTGCGCTTTCCCAAAAGGCTCCGCGGTCGAAGTACGCGTTCAAGTATCCGCCGCCGGCAACTTCCAGTCGCGAAATCCCCGGGATCTTGCCGAAATTCGCGGCAATTTCCTGGGCGATCTGTCGCGGCGGCCGTTTGAGTTGTTTGGCCAGCTCAAAGCACACCGGCGACGCCGCTTCGCCCATCTCGAGCTTGGGCGGGCGGCTGAGCACAATCTGAACCTCCGCTCCATACCTCTCTCGGACGTGCCTGCCGAGCGCTTCGCGCAATCGATTCGTCAGTGTCTGATACACGGGTCCTCGCGTCCAATGGGAATCTCCCGAGTATAGGAGATGCCCGCGACGAGGGTCAAAGCGGGTCGCGCGAGGGAAATAGCCTACCACGGCATATCCATCTCCCCTTGCGAGAGTGAAAGGGCCCAAGCGACGGGGTGCCAAGGCGAGCGGTCTCATTTAGACTAATAGGGGGACCGCACGACGGGAAGGGAGTTTGACACTGCCTATCTCGGCCGATAGTATCAACTTGAATCCGACGGAGCGACCATTCCGGCTTCGAGTCCCACCGTTCGGCGGTTTTTTCCATGAAACAGGCTTATTTTGACTGCTTTTCCGGCATCAGCGGCGACATGACCCTCGGGGCTCTGGTGGATGCGGGCTGTCCCGTCGAGCATCTGCGGTCGGAACTTCGCGGCCTCCAAGTTCCGGGCTGGGAACTTTCTGCAGAAAAGGTCTCGAAGCAGGGGATGGCCGCGACTTCCATCACGGTGAGGGCGGAGGATCGGCACAAGCATCGCTCGCTCGGCACGATTCTGGAGATTTTGAAAAGCTCGAAGCTGGCGGTGCCGGTTTGCGATCGAGCCGGCGCGATTTTCACCAAGCTTGGTGAAGCGGAAGCCCGGGTGCATGACGTGCCGCTCGAAAAAATTCATTTTCACGAAGTGGGCGCGGTCGACGCGATTGTGGACATCGTTGGCGCTTGTATCGGCTTTCACTTCCTAGGCATCGAAAAGTTCTCGTGCTCTCGACTGAATGTGGGCGGGGGCACGGTGAAGATGGCGCACGGAATTTTGCCGGTGCCGGCGCCGGCCACGGCAAACTTGCTCCAGGGCAAGCCAACGTATTCGAGCGGGGTCGAGCGTGAATTGGTGACCCCGACCGGCGCGGCGATTGTGGCGACGGTTTGCGATTCCTTCGGCCCGCAGCCGGCCATGAGCGTCCGGGCCATTGGGTATGGCGCCGGAACGGCCGACCTCGAAGGCCAGCCCAATGTTCTCCGAATCATGATTGGCGAGGCGGCCGAAAAAACAGTACCAGGATTCGACGAAGAAATCGCGGTCATTGAAGCGAATCTGGATGACATGAATCCGCAGATTTACGGCTATTTCCTGGAGAAGGCCTTGGCGGCAGGCGCGCTCGACGTGTACACGACGCCGGTGCAGATGAAGAAAAATCGTCCCGGCACCCTGCTCACGGTTCTGTGCAAGCCGCAGGAGACGCCTACGCTGATGTCGCTGATTTTTGCAGAAACCACCACCTTTGGCGCGCGCACCTATCGTGCCGAGCGCCGCACCCTCCCGCGAGAGTTCCTGAGCGTCTCCACGGATTTTGGAGACGTGCGCATCAAGATTTCAAGGATGAATGGGCGCATCCTGCACGTTCAGCCAGAATACGACGACTGCCGCAGGCTGGCAGTCGAGAAAAATGTGCCACTGCAGCGCGTTATCAGCGAAGCCTTGCACGCGTATGAAACGGCGAGCAAAACAAACTAAACATGTCACCCAAAAGACCCAAATTCTATTTGACGACGCCGATCTATTATACAAACGGCCTGCCACACATCGGCCACACCTATACAACCGTCGTGGCGGACACCATCCGGCGCTACAAGCGGATGCGCGGCTACGAAGTAGTGATGACCACCGGCACGGACGAGCATGGCGTGAACGTGGAGCGCGCCGCGAAGAAAGCCGGCATGTCGGAAACCGCCTTCGTCGCCAACATGGCTGCCGAGTGGCGCGCGCTGTGGGATGAGCTTGGTCTTACGGCGGACGAGTTTGTGCGAACCACGGACCTGCATCACGTGCGCACGGTCCAATGGCTTTTTCGACTGTGCCGTGAGAACGGTTACGTTTACAAAGGGCATTACACCGGGCAATACTGCATTTACGACAACGCTTTCGTGAACGATGCAAAGCCAGGCGACAACTGCCCGGACTGCGGCCGGCCAACCGAGACGGTCACGGAAGAAAACTATTTTTTCAAGCTCTCCGCGTTTGAGAAGCCACTGCTCGATTTCTACAAGAAGAACCCCGAATTCATCCAGCCGGAATCGCGCCGCAATGAGATCGTGAGTTTCGTCGAAGGCGGGCTGAAAGATCTGAGCATTACGCGAACGACGATCCGCTGGGGGATTCCCGTTCCCGGCGAAGAACCGCATGTGTTCTATGTGTGGTTTGACGCGCTGACGGCGTATCTGAGCGCGGTGGGCGGGCCAGAGTTTGAAAAGCGCGGCATGTGGCCGGCGGACTTGCATCTGGTGGGCAAAGATATCATTCGGTTTCACACCGTTTATTGGCCGGCATTTTTGATGGCGGCGATGCAGCCGGTGCCAAAGCAGGTGTGGGCGCACGGCTGGTTCCTGATGGATGCAGCCAAGATGAGCAAGTCCAAGGGCAACGTGGTCTTGCCGCGGCCGATTGCCAACATGCTGGGCATGGACGCGTTGCGGTACTTTTTGTTGCGCGAAGTGGTCTTCGGGCAGGATGGCAATTTCAGTTATGATGCGTTGGTGACGCGCTATAACAGCGACCTTGCCAACGGTCTCGGCAATCTCGCCAGCCGCACAGCGGCGCTGATCGAGAAAAACTTCAGCGGCAAAATTCCTAAAGCGACCGAGCGCAGGCCCCAGGACGAGGCCCTGGCGAGCGAGGTGCAGACGGCGATTGGCGAGGCGCTCGAAAACTATGACAATTTCAGTTTTGCGCGCGCGCTCGAGACGATTTGGGGCGTGGTCGGCTCGGCGGACAAGTACCTAACCACGGAGCAGCCATGGGCGCTCGGGGACTCCGCGGAAGAGCAGTCGCGGAAAGCCACGATCCTGTGGACTACCGCGGAGCTGTTGCGTATCGTGACGGTGCTCGCACATCCGGTGATGCCCTCGAGCACCGCCAGAGTGTGGTCGCTGCTCGGGCTGCCAGGTTCGGTTGAGGCGGTCGAATTGGATGGGCTTCGCTGGGGCCAATTGGCGCCAGGAAAGCAATTGGGAGGGAAACAATCGTTGTTTCCCCGCGTGGACAAAAACGAAGCGATAGAAAGGATTGAGGCGATGGCAAATGAAGAATTGAATCCGGCACCGGCCGCGCAGCCTGGAAAAACTGCTGCCGGTGCGGCTCAGGCGGGAGCGGCTGCGGCGCCCGGGACCGCGCCGGAGAAAATCAGCATCGAGGATTTTGCGAAAGTCGAGATGCGCGTCGGGCAGATCAAAACGGCGGAACGCATCATCGGCGCGGATAAGCTGCTGAAACTTACCGTAGATATCGGCACGGAGATTCGGCAGATTTGCGCGGGCATCGCGCAATATTACGAACCGGAAAAACTCGTTGGCCGCAAGGTTGCCGTGGTTGTGAATCTCGCGCCGCGCAAACTGCGCGGCGTCGAGTCCAACGGCATGATTGTTGCGGCGGCGGTCGGCCCGGAAGGCCGGCCGGTCCTCGCGGGATTCCCGGACGAGGACGTGGAAGTTGGTGCCCGCCTCAAGTAGGGCGCGAGATATCGTGCCTTACGGTTGCCCCAACACGCCAGCCTAAACGATGGAATTGATCGATTCGCATGCGCATATCGACTTTCCGCAGTTTGCGGAAGACCGCGAGGCCATGCTTGAGCGGGCGCGCGCGGCCGAGGTGACCACGCTTCTCGCGATTGGCACGGGCCCCGGGCCGGAGAAACTCGATTCGGCGTTACCCTTCACCGAGCAATACGATTGGATTTATGCGACCGTGGGCATTCATCCCCACGATGCCAAGGAAGCGAAGCCGGAACACCTCGAGCGGCTGAGGAATCTTGCTCGGCATCCCAAGATAATCGCCTGGGGCGAGATCGGGCTGGACTATTTTTACGATCATTCGCCGCGTGAAACACAGCACAAAGTCTTCCGGGACCAAATGGAGTTGGCGGCCGAGGCAAAACTTCCCATCATCATCCATTGCCGCGATGCTTGGAGCGATTGCCTGAACCTGCTGGAAGAACATTGGGAAGCAACGGGCCTGGGCGGCATTTTGCACTGCTTCAGCAGCACGCTCGAAGACGCGCGGCGCGGGAGCGAGCTGGGTTTCCTGATTTCCTTTGCCGGGAATGCAACTTTTCCGAAAGCGCAGAATCTGCGCGACGTGGCGAAGGCTTTGCCGCTCGCGACGATTCTGATCGAGACGGACTCTCCGTATTTGGCGCCGCAGCCGTATCGCGGCAAGCGCAACGAGCCGGCCTATGTTCGAGAAGTGGCGCGCACGCTTGCGAGTGTGAGAAACTTGTCGACTGACGAAATTGCCACCGCGACTTCGGAGAATTTCAGGCGACTGTTTCGTCTTACCAGGCCGCCGATGTCGCGGCCGGACTCCCTAACGTAGACAGGGGCCAGGAGGCAGGCCATCGCACTTCTCACGGCGAAAGAGGTTTTCGATCTCGTCCGCGACGACCTCGCTCTGGTGGAAGACGAGTTGGCGCGTCAGAGCGACACCGCGTTCCCGGCAGTTTCGGAAATTGCCGCGTACCTGCTAGGTGGAGGAGGGAAACGGCTCCGGCCAGCGCTGCTGCTGCTCTCCGCGAATTATGCGGGACACAAAGACCGCAGCGCGATTCGACTTGCCGCCGTGGTCGAGCTGTTGCACAGCGCCACGCTGATTCATGATGACGTGATCGACAGCGCGGGCACGCGCCGGGGACGGCCTTCAGCGAATACCCGGTGGGGCAATCACCGCAGCGTGCTGACCGGCGACTGGCTGTACATGCAGTCTTTTCAGATGGCGCTCGAGGAGCGCAATTTCCGCATTCTCGACATCCTCATCGACCTGACGCAAAAAATGGTCGAAGGCGAGTTGATCCAGCTTGAGAAAATCGGGCGTATTGACGTGACAGAAGAGGACGCATTGCGTCTGGCCACGTACAAAACGGCGTGCCTGTTCAGCGGCTGTACGCGGCTCGGCGCCGTGCTGGGGCGTCTTGAAGAAGAGGAAGAGGAGGCGCTGGCGGAGTATGGCAGGAATGCCGGGCTGGCGTTTCAGCTGGTAGACGACCTGCTGGACTTCACGGCGTCCGCCCAGCAACTGGGCAAGCCGGTGCTGAGCGACCTGAAAGAAGGCAAAGTCACGCTGCCTCTGATTTACGCGATGGAAAACGGCCACCACGCGGCGCGCGAACTTGTGGCACTTGTGCTTGCGGAAAAAGAATTTCATTCCGTGCGCCCGGAGACGATTGTGTCCCTGGTGCAGGATTCCGGCGCGCTTGGCCGCGCGCGCAGTCTCGCAGAAGTTTACGCGCGACGGGCCAAGTCCTGCCTCAATGGACATCGGGACTCGGAATACGCGAGGGCCCTGGCCACCGTCCCTGATTTCATCCTGGAACGCGAGAATTAACCGGGAGATCGGGGATCAGCGATCTGGAGAAAAAGAGAGTCGTGGTTGCCGCGATAAAAGGTTCTCTTCCGTTCAAACTTGTCTACCATGAACGCTACGATTTGAACCTGGGCGAACACGTATTTCCCTCACAAAAATTCCGGCTGATTTACGAGATGCTTCTTCGCGAGGGGCTCGCGAAGGAAGAAGACTTTTTGAAACCCGATCCTGCCAGTGATGAAGACATTTTGCGCGTTCACACCAAAGAGTGGGTGCGCAAACTTAAGACCGGGAAGCTCACGGCAAGCGACGTCATGCGGCTCGAAGTTCCGTATTCTCAGGAACTGGTAGAAGCCGTCTGGCTGGCGGCGGGCGGGACGACTCTCGCGGCGCGATCGGCGCTGCGAGACGGGTTCGCTGCGAATCTCGGCGGCGGTTTTCATCATGCGTATCCCGACCACGGGGAAGGATTCTGCGCGATTCACGACGTAGCCGTGGCCATTCGCAAACTGCAGGCGGGGGGTGCCGTCGAAAAAGCCATGGTCGTGGACACGGACGTGCATCATGGCAATGGAACGGCGGCAATCTTTCGTGGCGATCCGGCGGTGTTCACCCTTTCCATCCATCAGCTGAACAATTATCCCGGGCACAAGCCGCCTTCGAACATCGATTTGAACATGGACGACCGCGTGGAAGACGAGGAGTATTTGGCCGCGTTAATTCCGGCAGTCGAACGGGCGATGGATGAATTCCGGCCTGAAATTCTCTTTTATGTGGGCGGCGCCGATCCCTTTTGCGAGGATCAGCTTGGCGGACTGTCGCTGACGAAGGCCGGACTCAAAAAGCGCGATCGCAGCGTGTTTGAGCAAGCGCGGCGGCGGGGTATTCCCGTGGCGACGACGCTGGCGGGCGGGTATGCTCGTCGCGTGGAAGATACGGTCCGCATTCACGTGAATACGATTCTCGCCGCAAGCGAAGTTGCCCTGGCGTTTCCCTCAGCTTCCGCGGCGCGAACTTGATAGACTCCCCTTCACCGGCGTTTAACCCATGAGTTTGTGAGGTGCGTATATGAGCTGGTTCCTTGGCAGCGGACGTGCGCTCGTATTTCTGATTCTGGCATGGTGGCTTCTGAGTCCTGCGGCGAAGCCGCAGGGTCTCTCCCCGGCAGCAAAGAAACTCAAAATTTACCTTTCGGTGGACATGGAAGGCGTTGCAGGCGTGGTGACCGCAGACCAACTCGGTCCGGGCGGCTTTGAGTACGAGCGCTTTCGACGCTTCATGACCAATGAAACGCTGGCTGCCGTGCGCGCCGCAAAGGAATCGGGGGCAACCGAGATTGTGGTAAGTGATTCGCATGGGAACGGTGAGAGCTTGCTCGTTGAGGAGTTTCCCAAGGACGTTCGCATCGTGCGTTCCTGGCCT
>WNGD01001276.1_pt1 | contig 27563 bp, 23 predicted proteins | sample 5400671 | NCBI WGS metagenome assembly WNGD01 (sample SAMN13153369, study PRJNA577476) | soil metagenome | isolation source: 40 cm soil or saprolite under grassland replicate 2 | place: USA:California | collected 2016-06-15
GCGATTGCGAAAGACAAAAAAGCGATCGAACTCGATCCGCTGAATTCGTTCTTTCAATCTGCTTTGGCGTACTTCCTGTATCACGCACGTCGATATGACGATGCAATTGTCCAAATCAAAAAGACGCTGCAACTGGATCCCGCTTCGACCCTCGGCCGTCATTTGTTAGGCTGCTGCCTCCTGTGGAAAGGCGACACGCCGGGAGCAATCGCGGAATTTCAACGAAGTAAAATAGTGGTGACCGGTGCGTGGTATCAAGGACTCCTCGGCTACGCTTATGCCATTTCTGGAGACCGACCGAAAGCCGAGCAGATGTTGCGCGAACTCGAAGAGATGGCAAAACGGCAATACGTCAGTTCGACAGCGTTCGCTATGATCTATTTGGGGCTCGGCGAAAAGGAGAAAGCGTTGGATTGGCTGGACAAATCTTATCAGGATCAAGAAAGCGCCTGCTGGTATCTAACGGTTGAGCCGATTTACGACAGCGTGCGGAAGGAGCCGCGCTTCCAGGCTATTTTAAAAAAGATTGGATTGGAATAGCACCACAGCTGCCAAGCTTAGGATGGAAGGAAATCCCCGGCCAACCGAGTCTTCCTCGGACGTGAAGTTCGAGATCGGACATGTCTTGTTCATCGACATCGAGCCGGATCTCGTGGAGCAGTTGATGGACGGACTCCGCAAGGCGGGGCTGGAGATTGGTGACAAAGCGGAAGCGTCTACTGAGGTGAAGGCGTCCGACTCGGGAATGGTTCGCGCTGACTAATCTGTGAAAATCTGTGTCATCTGTGGTTAAACGTTGGAGGAGCGACGCATGAATGATCTCGCCGAGTTAACGAAGTTCGCGCAGCGTTACGCGAAAGCGTGGTGCAGCCAAAATCCTGAGAGTGTCGCGGCGTTCTTCGCGGAGAACGGTTCAATCAGCATTAACAACGGGCCGCCGGCGGTTGGACGCGCGGCGATTGCCAGGGAAGCGCAAGCGTTCATGACAGCATTTCCTGACATGGTCGTGACGAACGACAAGGTCATGCACGACGAAGAGGGAACGACGTTTCATTGGACGTTAATGGGAACCAACACCGGACCCGGCGGCACGGGAAAACGCGTTCGAATCAGCGGTTACGAACTTTGGAAGATCGACAACGACGGACTCATCGCAGAATCGAAAGGTCACTTCGACAGCGCGGAGTACGAACGGCAGCTCAAACACGGAATAGATGGGTAGTTGTCATTATCGACCATGACTTTTGCGAACCTCGCCGCTCACATTGAGCCACAGATTAACACAGATGAAACACAGATTAAGAGACGGACCGGATCAATCCGACTGGACAAATCTGTGGAGATCTGTGTCGCATCTGTGGCTAAATTTCGGCAGATGGTCTCGTGAAAATCGGGCAGTTCCTATCTAACAATTTGCGAATCCGATGAATCTTGGAGATCTCGCGAATCTCGGACAAATCGTCGGAGCGATTGGCGTCATGATTACGCCTCTCTATCTGGCGATTCAGATCCGCGGCAATACCAGAGTCGTGAGCGCACAAGCCCGCCATGCCATCTCCGAGTTCGTTCTCCGCATCTCGATTTTTCGGGCAGAGCACGCGGATCGACTTGCCAAGCTCGAGAGTGGAGCGGAACTAACCGACGGCGATCGTCAGTTCCAATATTGGAATCATGTCCAATTTCTGCTCCACGCCGAAACCTACTTTCATCATCACGATTTGGGGCTCATGCCCGATGCACATTGGCGCCCGTATGCGCGATACATGACGAAGTACATCCAATCGCCTGGCTTCAAGGAGGTCTGGGTTGATATTGGCCCAGGCTTTTCGGAAGACTTTGTGCGATGGATCGACGGCCTGCTTGCGAGTCCGAGCTCGCCACAGGACGAGTCCGTCCAAAGGCGGACCGGACTTGGCGGTAGAACATAGATGCGTCTTTCGCGAAGGAATCAAAATGAGAGCAAGTAAAGTTATCTGCTTCGCCGTTGGCGCAATGTTGGCTGCTACAGCAGCGTGTGCCGATGAAATCTCCATCGTCAGCAATATCCTTGGACCCGAGGGTCCATTGTACATTGACGGCAACCTTTACTACGTTGGCTGGATCTCCAACACGCTGTCGAAATGGGACGGCAAAACGACCACCGTGTTGAATCACACCCCGGGTTGCGGCCATAACGGGTTAGCGCTCACGAAACAGAAGACATTCCTGCTCGCGTGCACCGAGGAGCATGGCGCCATCCTGGAACTCGATATGACCGGCAAGCAGCTGCGCCGTTGGGACGCCGACAAAAACGGCAAGCCATTCGACGGCGGCATAAATGATATTGTGGTGACCGCCAACGGCGGCGCTTACGCCACAGTCTTCGGCCCATATAAGGACCTGCCGACCGCGGTGGCGGGAAAAATTCTCTATCTTGCGCCTGGCAGCGAGAAATGGCTCGAGGTTGCGGACGATCTCAATTACGCCAACGGAATAGGCGTCTCTCCAGATCAAAAGACCCTCTACGTCAGCGAAACCGTCGGAAACTGCATATTGAAATTCAAGATCAATAACGACGGCTCGTTGAGCAACAGATTGAATTTTGCTCTGCTAAACCTTCTCACACCAAACAAGGTCGAATCATGGTGGATTGGACCTGATAGCATGAAGGTCGACAGCAAGGGCAACATTTATGTTGCCCAATGGTTCGGCGGTAAGATTTTGAAGATATCTCCTGACGGGAAGCTTCTACACGTATTTGAGATCGCCGCGGGCGATGGCACAACAAACGTCGCATTCGGCGAAGGCGAGAAAGAATTGTACGTGACTGTGGTGAAGGATCCAAAGGACCCGCAGGCAAAGGGCAGTATCGTAAAGATCGCAAATGTGAAGTAACGGGATTTTTGCTTGTGACGAACGACCTCGGTGACGGCGATCGCGGAGGTGGCGCGCGGATTCAAGAGAATATTTCCTGACATGATCTCGTGACGATGGATGATGCCGTATGAATCTCACGGAACGGTTCATTTCTGCCCGCTCGTCACTGGCCACTTGTCACTCGTCACTTCAGAATAACTCTGGAAGATCGACAATGACGGCCTCATCGCAGAATCGAAAGGTCGTTTTGACAGCGCGGAGTTACGAACGTCAGCTCAAGCACGGAGTCGACGACATTGTACTTCGCAACTGGAGCGATATCTCCCACCCGTCGAAGCAGCGAAGGAAACCATTCTGCCGCAAATTCGGTGCGAAGTTCTCTTAGGCTCAATAGAACGCTAAGGCTGTCCAGAAATTGAAAGAAGAGGGGGCTTCGTACCTGCGGCAGCGCACGAAGCAAGGCTTCCCCTTGCGACGGCGGCAATTTCTCAGCAGCAATGGACAACAGTAAGCCGGTCACGCGATGTGCCGTTTCTCCCCACCCCAACCTCAATTGGAGGTCACTTATTCGATCGAAAAATACTTGAGGGTCCGTTACGCCTTCCGGAAATAATTCCGCGAACGCTGATGAAGCTCTGGCCGGGTCTGCAAATAATTTATCAACTTCCGCATCAAGCTCTTTTTGATCATCGCTACCTTTAACAACTTCTCTGCCGCGCGGTTCGCCGTGAACAGTATGTCTGATCGCCGTGAGCAATATCGAGTCTTGCTTGGTTCGCAAGCTTGTCGGGTTTGTACTTTTGTTTTGTTTCGGGATTAAGCAATCTGAGTTGCTCTGGGTCGCTCGTCGAACTGTTTGTATCGCCAAACACTGCCTCCAGAATAGGCCGGAATGGAGGATGTCGATCTTTGCGGTTTAAGAACCGGCGTAATCGGCGACGGCTTTGGCGACGTCGAGAGTGGAATCTTTGCCGCCCTCGCCACCGGACGAGTCCGTGTCGCCGCGGCGACCGGACATGTCGTAGGTGCGCACACTGCCTTCCGCAATCACACGGGCGACGGCAGCCTCACGCCTAAATCTCCAACGCGATGTCTTCGGTTTTGCCAGCCGCTTCATTGACGATGACAAAGTGACCACCATTTTCGCCACGGAGCTGTTCGTTGGCGTTCAAGAGCTCGACGCCATAGATCGTACCGTCCGGCGCAATGTCCACATTGAGTGAATCGCTCAGTTGAATTGTTTCGACCTCTGCAGTTTTCTCGTGAAAACGCAAGTAACCGATATTCCGACGCGAATCGTAGGTCAGTTTCATCAAGCTAAAAGTATCTGAGAATCACAGTGATCACAAGCCAGCCGTCTTCCTCTGGAACCGCAAACGCGGTCACTTGTTTGGTCGCATAAAATCAGCCACGCCATTCCCTTTTGAAAAGGGAGGCTTCCTCCGAAAGCCGGTTCGGCCGAACTTTGCTGTAAACTGTTCGCCACCGGTCACTGTTGCGAGAACTTCAGCCTCGGTTGCGCCGCGCTCAGCCAATCGCTCTGCGGCGTGCGGATGAAGGGTCACTTTCATTTCGTTGGCGATGCAGGCGTTTTTTTCGAACTCGCTGAAGAAGCGCCGCGCTCCGTGATTTATGAACTGGCGTAATTGGCGATGGCTTTGGCCACGTCGAGCGTGGAATCTTTGCCACCCTCGCCACGGCGAGTCCGTCCAATTTGCGGACATGTTGTACGCAGGTCTTGCCAGATTCAATCTACCGTCACGAAGTCGCGTAGTTTGCGACGGCCTTGGCCACGTCGAGTGTGGAAGCTTTGCCGCCCATGTCGTAGGTGCGCACCTTGCCTTCCGCAATGACGCGGGCAATAGCGGCTTCAAGGCGCGTGGCCATGTCGGTTTCCTTGAGCCAGTCCAGCATCAGCTTGGCGGTCAAGAGCATGGCGATTGGATTGACCTTGTATTGCCCGGCGTATTTCGGCGCGGAGCCATGCGTCGGTTCGAACACAGCGTAGTTGTCACCCAGGTTGGCGCTGGGCGCGAACCCGAGTCCGCCGACCAAGCCGGCGCACAAATCGCTGACGATATCGCCGAACATATTTTCCGCCACGAGCACTGAGTAGTCCTGCGGATTCTTGAACATCCACATGCAGATCGCGTCGATGTTCGCGTCGTCCGCGCGAATGTCCGGATAATTTTTGGCTACGTCGCGAAAGCAGCGCATCATCAAGCCGCCGGTTTCGCGCAGCACATTTGGCTTCTCGATCAACGTGACGCGTTTGCGACCGTTTTCTTTGGCGAACTCGAAGGCTTGTTTGCAAATGTTGGTGCAACCTTGCTTGCTCATAATGCGAGTTGAGAGCGCGATGTTTTCAAGGCCTGCCTTGTCTTTCCACTTCTTCATCTTCGGGTTCGCGCACAGCGCCGTGTAAACTGGTTCCGGCAACGGGAAAAACTCAACGCCGCCGTACATGCCTTCGGTATTTTCACGAAACACGACCTGATCGATGGGAACATCCGCGCCGCTGGGATTCGCGATCTGTGTGCCGCGATAATTCAACGGGTTACCCGGATAACTTTTGCACGGCCGCATGTTGGTGTGGAGATTAAACATCTGCCGTAGCCCGACGATGGGCGAGAAATACGTTAGCCCTTTGCCCTTCAGTTCCGGGCTCAATTCCTCCTTGGCTTTGTCCTGCGCCTTGCTGGTGATCGCGCCGAACAGCGCGCAGGCAGTATCTTTAAGAGCCGTGACGGTGCGATCTGGAAGCGCGTTGCCTTCCTTGCACCAAAATTCCCAGCCGATATCGCAAGGCACATACTCGGCGTCGAGTTTCATCCGATCGAGAACGATCCGCGCTGCCTCCATGACATCGTTGCCAACTCCGTCTCCCGGCATCCACGCAATTTTGTATTTAGACATAGGAAATCGATTTTATCGGCGAGCATCACTACCCGCAAGCTCGCCGCAGCGAGTCCGTCTGTGGCGGACGAGCCTCGAAAATTTCGGGCCATACCACCGATTGGATTCTCGGCACGCGCCTTTTGAGTTGTCGATTTTCGCGCAGAGGGCAGTTGTGCATAGACGCAGCCGAGCTAACACTGCGGCATGCCGCGCCGAGAGCTTGCGAAGCTGGACGAATGCCGCGATTGCGTTTGTCTCGCCGTGCGCACGGCGGCGCGCCGAATCACGCAAGGATATGACGCAGCGCTTGCTGGAACTGGTCTGCGCGTCACACAGTTCAGTTTGCTCGTGATGGCACATCATCTCGGCGCACCGTCAATGAAAAGACTGGCCCAGATGCTAAATAGCGATCCCACCACCATCACCCGCAATGTCCAGGGTCTCGCCGAGCGGCGGCTGCTTACGCTTTCCCCGGGCCGTGACTTGCGCGAACGCAAAGTAACGTTGACGGAAAAAGGCGAGGCGATTCTGCTGCGCGCTTTGCCCAATTGGCGCGCGGCGCAGAGCGATGTGGTTGCCAGCCTCAGTCGCGCTGAACTGACGAGATTACGGACGTTGCTCGAGCAGGTGGGCCAGCGCAAGAGAGACGGTTAGCAGGGCAGCGCCAAAACCCTCGCTCTCGCAACGCAGCGGAATCACAACGCAGCAGAAAAGAGATCTTGCATGTCTGTCGCATCATAGTTGTATATGCAACTATCATGCAAGCCGACCTTCTTTCCCTGCCTCTTTCGCTCCATCGCACCACGGCGTTTGTAATCTTCGCTCTTGCTATCTTCGTGGTCGCCGCGCATACGGTCATCGCCGCCATGGCAGCGCAACGGACTGCGCTGTCGCTGAAAACGAAGATTATTATCCCATTCGTTATCGCTGCCGTCCTCGCCTCATGGCTCGCGGTCGCAACTATCGTTGCTGATGGTTCAAATTTTTCCCTGGCGCCGGAATCTCGTCGTCCGGCCAGCGGATTGGTTGCGCTGATTCCATTCGTGATTGCAGTGACGGCGCTGTTCGCGTCCAAATCAATTCGCGCGATCAATGCAGCAACGCCGAACGCGTGGCTCATCGCGATTCAAACCTACCGCGTCGCTGGCGTCATGTTTGTATTTCCCTTTCTTACGTATGGGATCGTGCCGGCAGGATTCGGTTGGCCGGCGGGAATTGGAGATGCGTTGACTGGAATTTTCGCGCCGGTCGTGGCGTTGATGGTGGCGCAAAATCAACCGCACGCTTTCAAATGGGCGGTGGCTTGGAATCTTTTCGGCACGCTCGACCTTATCGTCGCTCCCGCCACCGCGCTTTTCTTCCAGTCGCGCGTTCTAAGCGTTTACCCGCTCGCCCTCGTTCCGCTCTTCCTTGGGCCGCCGATCGGCATTCTGACTCACATTTACTCGCTTAGAAATCTGGCAGTCTCGAATTCGTCCGCGTTCGCCACCGCGTGATTCGCTGCGTCCGCCAGCGCCGTTGTCGATCTTGCCACTGCAGTCATTACTTTCGCCTCCGGCCGAATCGCGCCGCTGCCAAATCCGCTTTTCGATGGGTGATGCCACGAGAGTCCGCGACGACTCGGGGCCGTGACGACCGGGTTAGGCACCTTGCCTCACCCAACAAGTCCGAAATTACGCGGTTATTTCCTGCTTATTACGCAGCCGAGCCGCCACGAGATTTTCGGCGCCACCAGCGACAATCAATTCTTGAGCTGCGGGACTGAGCGGGGGAAAGGCGAATGATTTTCCGTCGATGGTCAGCGCAGATTTGGCGTAATCGATCGTGATCTCCGAAGCCACCGTTGTAGGAGCGTCCGGCAGCTGCCGGATCGCGCGCAGGTACGTTACCAGCTCTGGGCACTCAAATACAACAAACCCGTTGTTGAACGCGTTGCGCTTGTAGGTTTCGGAAAAACTGGCAGCGATGACGCACGGAATCCCCTTGAACTTCAGCGCCGTAGCCGCCTGCTCGCGACTGGATCCGCTTCCAAAGTTGAGGCCGCCTACCACGATGTCGCCGCGGCGATAGAGGGTGTTGAAGTTCGGATCGTAATTTTCAAATGTCACCGCCGCCATCTGCTCGGGCGTCATGTCGTCGCGGTAAGTATGTTTGCTGCCGTAAATGCCGTCGGTGTTCAAATTGTCCTTGTCGATGAAGAGAACGCGACCACGCACGCTTGGCGGGAAGCCGGCCATGATCTTGACCGATCCCGCCGATTGCGGTTTTCGTTCGGGACGTCGAACAGCGGTGCCTGCCGGTCGTTCAGCAAAATTTCTTGGCGCGCAAATAAATCCGGCCAACGCGCTCGCCGCCACGACAGCGGGCGAACCCAAATATACGTATGCGTCGCGATCGCCCATGCGGCCTTTGAAATTACGATTGGTGGCGCTGATCGCGGTCTCGCCTTTTTGCACCAGACCGCGACCCAGGCCGATGCAGGCTCCGCAACCGGGCGGCAGCGGAATGGCACCCGCATCCACCAGAGTTTGCCAATCGCCGGTGGATTCGGACTTGGCTTGCACTTCGGCGCTCGCCGGGGCGAGATAAAATTCGACACCGTCGGCGACGTGTCCGCCCTTGGCGCGCACTACTTCCGCGGCGTCATGCAAATCCTCGAAGCGCGCGTTGACGCACGACAACAAATAGGCCTTCTGAATGGGCACATGTTTCCGCTGCATGGCCGTCAGCGACACCATCGTCTTTACTTCATTGGGACCGGACACATGCGGAACCACGGTCGCGAGATCGAGTTCAAGTTCAATGGCGTAGGACGCGTCCGCGTCAGCGCTGAAGTCGGTTCGATTTTTCCACCAGGCATCGATGTCGGCGTTGCTGTAGCCGGAGCGACTCTTGGTGCCGCGCGTGCCCGGGCGTTTCGGATTCGTGAACTCGCCGACGCGCGAGCGCAAATAATTCACCGTCACTTCATCGAACGGAAATACGCCCGCCAGCGCGCCCCACTCGGTCGTCATGTTGGCGATGGTCATCCGCGCCGACATCGGAAGATTCGTCACGCCGTCGCCCATGAATTCGACGGCGTGATTGAGCACCTCATCCTTGTTGAAAAGTCCGCACAAAGCGATGATGACATCCTTGCCGGTAACTCCGGGCGAAAGGTTCCCCTTTAGCACCATCTTGGCCAGTTTGGGAACCTGCCACCATGTGACTCGGGTGGCCCAGATACTCGCGGCATCGGTCCGCACCACCGGCGTGCCCAGCGCCGCCACGGCGCCGTACAAATTGGAGTGCGAATCGCTTGCCACCACCAAAGCGCCGGGAACAACATAGCCTTGCTCCGCCATCACTTGATGCGAAATGCCGGTGCCGGGCGGATAATAATCGATGCCGTGTTCGCGGGCGAACGCTTCGATCTTCGCGTACTTTTCCAAATTCTTCGGTGTGACATTTTGAATGTCGTGATCGATGGCGAACACTGGTTGCGCCGGATCGGCGATCGTCGTGGCGCCGATCTGCTTGAACTTTGGGATCACTGCGCCGGTGTTGTCGTGCGTCATGACATGGCGCGGGCGAATTGAAATAAAATCGCCGGAGCGCACGACCGCGCCCGGCGCTAGTCCATCGGCGTGGCGAGAGGCAATCTTCTCAACGAGCGTGAGACTCATATCAATTGTCCCCTAAAATAAAGCGCGTAACTGCCATATCAATTTTCTTCTGCAGAGTCGCCCGCAAAACACGCGAATTAACGCGAACTTTTATTCAACCGATCTACCGCCTTATCTCTTTTTAGCGTGATTCGTGTGATTCGCGGGTAAAAGCTCCAACACATCACTTCTTGGCCGCGCGCTTGCCAAGCAGCTTGGCGATGTCGAAGTCCACGAAATCGGCATGATGGAAAATAATCGACTCGATGGAGCGCTCCATCTTATCGCCCTCGTGACTGTGCGTGGCAATGATGTGCATGACTTCGCCCGGGATACCGTGCTTGTAGGCGAGCGCGACGCCGGTGAATGGATGCCGCACTTGCTGCCCAAATGTTCCCTGAATCACTTTCCCTGACTTGTCCTTGTCGAACTCCAGCGGTTTGCCTACATCGGCCAGCAACGCGCCCGCGATGAGGTAGTCGCGCTGAATGGGAATGCCGCAGCGGAACGATTTCTCGAGCACGTCAGCAATGGCGATGCATTGCCGCGCGCAGGAATTAAGATGCTCGACGAAAGTCATGTCGATGTCGCCAGCCAGCAGCGTGAACTTGACCGCGCGCAGTTCGTCGAAGGTCCAGCCCTTGCCGCCGCAGCCCGTGGTGATTGCTTCGCTCCACACCGCTGCCACTCGTTCGCGCAGCGACTTCTCTTTGATCCTCTTCAAGCTGGGAAAAAGTTGGGCGATTTGAGTGACGCCATATTTGGGTCGTTCGGTCGTTGTCATGGTGGTTATCTCGGTTTCAGCCGATATTTTTGAGGCTTTGAAGAAGTTCTTTCTATCATTTTTCTAGCCTCCAAATCGAGTTTAACAGTTTCTGCATACCAACTTATGTTCCCCGAAAATTCACTCTTTAAGCTCTTGTTGAGCTTGTTGAATAATTCGGTGTGAGTGAGTTCTTTGTCTTGCAAAGCTGATAGGATAGCCTCCTTCAGCGTTTCGTATTTTTGCCTGTCGATATTTTTCCCGCTTTTACCCAATGGGTGTTTGGTAAGTATTTTTTCTTCTGGCATTTTCTTCCTCCTTTTTGGAAATCGCCAGCAACGCGCTGCTGATCATTTTAACGTCCGAAGAGCAGGCCCGTCATAGCCGTGGTTGACTGGATCAATTCGACGCATCGGTTTCTCGCGCGTTTGCTCTTCGATGACATGCGCCACCAGCCCGGGCGTTCGCGCGATCATGAAAATACCGTTCAAAGCAGAAGGATTCATCCCTAAATCGGCGAGGATGGCTCCGATGGCGCCGTCCACATTGATGGGCAGCGGTTTCCTGGCATCGGCGAAGGATTTTTCAACGGCCCGCGCCGCTTTCATGTGCGCTCCGTCCACGCCAGCTTCGCGCGCCAACTCGAACAGCCGCGCCGTCCGTGGGTCCTTAGTGTGATAGCGATGGCCAAATCCCGGCATTCGATCGCCCGCTTCTTTCATGGCCGCGAGCGTACGCGTGGCGGCTTCATCCATCGAAACGGATTCACTTGCCGCGCGATCGGCGATCGTTTTAAGTTGCCGGGCGCAATCTTCAATGGCGCCGCCATGGTGACGATTGATCGACATGATCCCGGCGGCGACCGACGCGCTCAACGAAGCGCCGGTGGATGCAACAGTTCGCGCGGCCAACGCACTCGGAGGCGTAGCGCCATGATCGATCGATGCTACCAACACCGCATCCATCAAACGTGCGATGGGCGGCGCGGGCAATTCGCCGGTCAAAATTAAATGCACCGCCGCGCCAAAAGACGCGCGACCCATGAGTTCGGCGATGTCGTATCCGCGCACTGCCACCCGGTTAGGCTCGACGCGCGTCACGGCGGTGTTCCACACAGCATTTCTGTCGGTTTCGGTCATAAGACTTTGTCCTTTCATTCGCTTGAGAATTTCAACCACCGCACCAGGCAGTTCACCAAATGCATCGACCACGGTGGCGCCGGCCTCACGCAACGCCTTTACTTTGCCGGCGTGCGTGCCTTGACCGCCTTCAATAATTGCGCCCGCGTGACTGAATCGCGTGCCTTCGCGCGCCGCCTTGCCGCCGATATATGCGATCACCGGCTTGGTGACTTTTCGATCGCGAATCAGCTGCGCTAATTCCTCTTCCTGTGACGAACCAATTTCACCAAAGATCACGATGGCTTCGGTGAGCGGATCGGCTTCAAACATCAGCGCCGCATCGGGAATACGAATTCCTAGGACCGCATCGCCACCAATATGCGCGATGGTTGAAATGCGCACCCCAGACTGTCCCAGGTAGTAGCCCGTGCTTGAAGCCATACCGCCGGAGCGACTGATTACTCCAACACCGGTTGGGATACCGGGCTTGAACCATTGTCTCGCACTTTCAGCGCGACCACCGATCATGCCGACCACGCCCTTGCCCGGGCTCAAGACTCCAAGCGTGTTGGGCCCAACAAACGTCGCGCGATTCGCTTTGGCTGCTGCCGCGATCTGCATCGCATCCCACACTGGCACGCGATCGGGCACCAGAACGGTGAGTTTGATGCCCGCGTCAATCGCGGAAATGGCCGCGTCCTTCACGCCGACCGCGGGCACAAAAAGTACGGAAATATCGATGTTTCCCAGGGCTTTCACCGCATCCTGCGGGGTGTTGAACACGGGGACACCCAGCACGGTCTGCCCACCTTTGCCCGGCGTCACACCCGCAACAACATTGGTTCCGTACTCGCGCATCAGGCGCGTGCGTGCCTGACCTTCGCGGCCAGTGATGCCTTGGACAAGAACGCGTTTTGTCTCGTCGATCAGAATTGGCATTTAGCGCGCGCCTCCAATCAGTTCGTCCAGTCCAGGGATATCAAGTTCCAAATAGAAGCCTTCGACTCCGGCGAGCCGACACTCGACATCGCACGCAAGCAACTCGGAATCTTTGTTGGCGAACTCTTCACTCGCCAGTGCCGCCGCTGGTGCACCCGCGCCATCGACGATCAACCCACTCGAATGCGTTTCGACGGCGGAGCGAATCTGCGGCCAATTCGCGGTGTCGATCCACACGCGACCATTTTTCAGAGGGAACATGGTGGCCAATGGATCCTTGACGAACTTCGGGATGCGCGGAGCGCGCGGTTTCCATTTGATCCGGCCCGCGACCGCGACGAGCTTCGTGAAGCGCTCGGCAATCACCGCCGGCGCGTCGGTTTTGCGATAGCCTTCGACCGGCGCCCGCAGAAGCTCCGACATGCGCCGCAAAATATCCACGGCGCGATCTTCGGTGTTGCCACCCAAACGAATCACCGCGGGAATATCCAGATCAACTTCCCAAAAAGCTTTGGCCAGTCCATATGCGGGCCAATATTGTTCCTGGCTCGCGACGCCGGACCCGGAACCGAAATAGCCGACGAGGTCGGGCTGGGCCAAAATAATTCGGCTGGCGCGATACACCTTGGACGCGGATGGATTGCCGCTGGTGTCGGTAAAATTGGCGATGGTGAATCCCGCGTTCACGATCGCGTCCATGGACATCATGGATCCGCCACCGCCCGCGCCGTGAAAACCAACCAAACCTTTGGAATCTTTGGCGGCTATAGTCGCCAACTGCGCGAAATAAAATGTGCCGCGATGATCGCTTTGTTCGACGGCGTAAGCCACGCGTTCAAGGGCCGTGGGCGGATGATCGAACTCGCGCGCAATTTCGATCCCCAGTTCAGGGTGTCGCGCCACGGCGTAATCATCAATCGTTATGCGGCAATCGGCCGCGACGAACTGATCACCGTTGGTCAGTACCAGCGGATTGATTTCCAGCGACCGGGCTTCAACGCTGCGCGCGGCGGCAAATAATTTTTGAATCGACTCGGCGAGTTTCGCCGCGTGCGCTGGCGAAAGTCCGCACGAAGCGACGGCTTCGCCAACGGCCGAATCCAGTGGTCCATGATTCACGTCGCAGGCAATGCGTCGCGTCGAGGCGGCGCGCTCTTCGATTCCGCTGCCGCCGCCGCCGGCGAAAATAATCACCGGGGCGCGAGCGGCATCATCAATGGCGAACGAAAGAAAAAACTCCCGTTCGATGTCGATCTTCTCTTCCACCAACACGGCTTCGACTGGAAACTGTCCAACTTTCATCGCCAGCATGCGCGCTGCGTGAGCGCGAACTTCATCCGGCCTTTTGGCAAAGGCCACGCCGCCAATGCCGGCGCGCCCAGTGGTCCAAGCTTGAATCTTGATGACCACTTCGCCGCCCTTCTTGCCCGCAATTTCCTTGGCTGCTGCCACGGCATCATCCGCGGTAGAGGCAGCGCGACCGCGCGGAATCTTGAATCCGTTGGCGGCAAGAATGGCTTTGCCTTGATACTCGTGAAGTCGTGCCATGACTGCGTGCTATTTCCATGATCCTAACCAGCTTTCAGGGTAGCGCACGCGTCTCGTGTGCTGGTTGCGGCGTCCCGCCGCAACGGACTTCTAAACGCGTGAGACAAATGACGTGTTGTTGAAATAAGATCGTTTTGGAAAAGTTCGCGATAGCGAGACGCCACCGCCAACACGCGAGACGCATGCGCTACCCAACCGAATCCCTTATGGTGAAGCGCGGATTGTTGCGGGCGAAGATCGAGAAACGTGTCCGCTGAGCCATGCGGAGGAAACTGTGACGTCACACAAGAAAAACGGAGCGGCAAATCATTTTCAAATTTGCAGCATTCGAAGTCTCCATTAAAATCAACCGAAACCTTCAGATGAGTAGTCGAACATTCTTTGGCGGCGTACCTTTCCTCGCCGTTTTGATCGGCGGTCTTACAGTCTTCGGCGCCGAAACCTCAGTTGTCCCTGAACCGGGCGATTTGCGCACAGCCGGGACGGTGGACTTTCCGGTGTCGTGCGCGTCGGCCGTACGACCCGAATTCCTCCGCGGCGTAGCGTTGCTGCACTCGTTTTTTTATGAGGAGGCGCGCCGGATTTTCACGGATGTCGCCGAGAAGGATCCAACCTGTGCGATGGCGCAATGGGGAATCGCCATGACGTGGTGGCATCCGATCTGGACGTCTCCGACTCCCGACGAAATGAGCGCCGGCAAGGCGGCAGCGGCTAAAGCCATGGCAGTGACCGGCGGCACCGATCGCGAGCGAGGATTTATCACGGCGCTGAATACCTACTACAACACGCCTGACAGTCCGACCACAGGCAAGGTCGGACAGTCTTGCCATGGACCGGTGGGACCGCGTGATCGCGTGATCGCGTATGAAAACGCGATGCGCAAACTTTACGATAAATATCCCGACGACGTTGAAGTGCAGACCTTTTACGCCCTCGCGGTCCTGGCGGTTGGCTACGCGACGCCTACCGACACGACGTTAGCCAATCAATTGCGAGCGGCAGCTATCCTGGAAAAGCTATGGAAGACAAATCCTCAGCATCCCGGCGTCGCCCACTATCTAATACACAGCTACGACTATTCAGCATTCGCCGAGCGCGGACTTGCGGCCGCCCGGAGTTACAGTTCGATCGCACCGTGGGTTCCCCACGCCCTGCACATGCCATCGCACATCTTCACGCGCCTGGGCATGTGGGAAGATTCCATCGCTGCGAATCGTTCCTCCTCTGAGGCGTCGCGCGCTTACGCCAAGATGCGGCATCGCGACGCGACCGAAGCAGAGGAACTGCACGCGCTCGACTACATGGCCTACTCCTATCTACAGGAAGGGCAGGACGCCAAGGCAAAGGAGGTCGTGGATTTCGCCGCCACGGTGCGCAAAACCAATCCCGAGTTGGAATTCAGCGCCGCTTATGCGCTGGCCGCCATCCCGTCGCGTTATGCGCTCGAGCGCAACGCCTGGTCCGACGCGGCAGCGCTGCGCGTTCCCGCATTGCCGCACTGGTCTTCCTTTCCGTTCATGGAAGCGCTGATCGAATACGCCCACGCCCTGGGGCGAGCGCATACGGGCGATATCGAGGGTGCACGCAAGGCGATGGACCGGATGCGGCAATTGCGGGATGCGACGACCGATCCGAAGTTTGATTATTTCAAGAGACAACTCGACCAGCAAATGCAGGCAGCATCAGCCTGGGTGGCGTATGGCGAAGGCAAGAAGGAGGACGCCGTAGATCTGTTACGACGCGCGGCGGATGCGGAGGACATTCTCGGCAAGCATCCTGTTTCGCCCGGCGCGCTTGTCCCGGCCCGCGAACAACTGGGTGACTTGCTGCTGAAACTAGATCGGCCGAAGGAAGCGCAGCGGGAATTTGAGGCGGCGCTGAAAATCTATCCGGCACGATTCCGAGGTCTGTATGGTGCCGCGCAGGCAGCACAACAGATTGGAGAAAAGGAAAAGGCCCACCGCTACTACGCCAAGCTAATTGAGCAAACGACGAAGGCCGACGGCTCACGCAGCGAGCTCGCCCAGCTGCGCGAATATCGTGCTGATGAAGGTGCTACGACGCCCCCCCGCAGCGCTACGGAACTCCGCAAGTAGGCTTGAATACGAAAGTCTGGGCGTGTTTCGAACAGCGCAGGGCGTAAAGTTGAGCGCATCACTTAGGCGCGGCTGGGTCGGCATTTTCGCGTCAGTTCGCGACCGGCTTTAGCTACTACCTGAGCGGAGAAATGCGATCCGAATTAGACGCCGTGTAATGCGCGAGTAATCGGGTTCATCGCGGTGCCGTTAATGGCACCGCGAGTCTTAGCTCTTTCACCGTTGACGCCTTTTTGCTCTCGACCAGGCGCAAGGGCTTTGTTAGGGTTTGCAAAAGGGTGAACGCCCAAGATACGTCCGCTGAGCCGACGCCCGATCTCCCGCTCGAGATCGCACATCTCTTGTTAATAGACGTCGTCGGTTACTCGAAACTGCTGGTCAATGAGCAGATTGAACTGCTCCAAGAGCTGAATCAAATCGTGCGGAGCACCGAATGTTTTCGGGCCGCCGAAACAAAAGGTAAACTGATCCGGGTGTCGACCGGAGACGGGATGGCGCTCCTTTTTTTCCACAGTCCGGAAGAGCCGGTGCGATGTGCGCTCGAGATCAGCAGAACATTGCAAGGGCATCCGCATATCCAGCTTCGGATGGGAGTGCACAGCGGCCCAGTGAATCAAGTCACCGATGTTAATGACAAGACGAACATCGCGGGATCAGGGATCAACGTGGCGCAGCGCGTCTTGGATTGCGGCGATGCCAGGCATATTCTTTTGTCGGGGCATATAGCGGAAGATTTGGCCCAATACCGGCACTGGCAGCCGTACTTGCACGATCTGGGCGAATGTGAGGTGAAGCACGGGCTGAGGCTGCACCTGGTTAATCTCTACAAAGACAATCTCGGCAACCCACATCTTCCGGATAAACTCAAGCGAGGAAGAAGATGGAAGCAGACGTCCGGCGTTAGCATCCGTCCGGTCATTACGCCCCGTTGGCCCAAGTATGTGGTTACCGCCGTTTTGCTCCTTTCAGCTGTGGCTTTGGCGATCAGCTTTTCAGTCTTTTACCGACGAGGCCCACCGGCGGTTGCACGCTCCTCTTCGGGGAAAGCTGCCGACGTAGGACCTCCTATTCAGGAAAAAAGCATTGCGGTGCTTCCATTCGAAAACCGGAGCGAAGACAAAGCCAACGCCTACTTTGCCGACGGCATCAAGGACGAGATTCTGACGCGCTTATCCAAGATCGCCGATCTGAAGGTCACCTCGCGCACATCGACGCAACATTACAAGAGCACCCCTGGAAACCTGCCCGAGATCGCCAGGCAACTTGGCGTCGCCCACATCCTGGAAGGAAGCGTGCAGAAGAGCGGCGACGCCGTGCGCGTCAACGTGCAGCTGATCAAAGCAGCCAATGACTCCCATCTGTGGGGCGATACCTTCGATCGCAAACTGACCGACATCTTTTCCGTCGAGAGTGAAGTTGCCAAAGCCATCGCCGACCAGTTGCAAGTGCACCTCACCGGCCAGGAAGAGCAAGAGATCGCCGCCAAACCGACAGACAATGTCGAGGCTCACGATGCCTACCTGCGTGGGCTGGCTTATACAATGAAAACTGACAACACAGCCGCCAATGCCCTTGGCGCACAGAAATATCTCAGAGAAGCGGTGCGCTTGGACCCGAAGTTCGCGCTTAGTTGGGCGCTGTTATCACTCGTTGATGCGCGCGGCTATATCACAGTGTCTCTTCAACCAACGGTCGCGCTCCGTGAAGAGGCACGGCAGGCAGCCGAAACCGCCCTCACTCTTCAGCCCAATCTCGGCGAGGCCGTATTGGCCAAGGGATTTTACCACTACTCCTGCCTGAGAGATTACGATACCGCGGTGCGTTACTTTGAGCAGGCGCGTCAGCTCCTGCCGAATAGCAGCCGGATTCCTGAGTCGCTGGCCTATTTGGAGCGGAGACGAGGCCAATGGGACCGGAGCGAGTCGTACTTCAACGAAGCCGAGCGGCTCGACCCGCGCAACGTCCACCTGCTCACCGAGCACGCGATTTCCTATATCTCTCTTCGTCGTTTTCCCGAAGCCCTGCGAAAACTTGACCAGGTTCTCGATATCACACCGGACCACCTCGTCACCCTCGCGACAATGGCGACTATCGCACAAGCCGAGGGCGACCTGCCGCGTGCGTCGGTGATCCTCGCTCCGCTCCGCCCGGCTGCCGACGACACCCAGGCCTTGGAAGCACAAGTTTACCAAGCGATCCTGGAGCGCCGTCCTGCACAAATCATCCCTCGGCTAAAGGAGATATTGGCCAAGCCTGATCCAGCGTTGGGCTACATCAATGGCCGACTGCGCTTTTGGTTAGGCTGGGCGCAAGAAGTTGCCGGCGACCATGCCGCCGCCCAGGGAAGTTGGCGACAAGCACGCAGCGAACTGGAATCTTTCCTCAAAGAACAGCCGGAAAATTATAGTCTCATCGGAATTCTCGCGCTAACCAATGTGGGCCTCCGTGATAAGGCCACCGCGTTGGCTCTGTCGGAACGGGCCACGGCCGCGCTCCCGATCGAGAAAGACGCGATAGTTGGTCCTGCACGGGTCGAGATCCTCGCCCGAGTGGCGGCGCAAATCGGCGAACTCGACCGCGCCATCGCCGCTTTACAGAAACTACTCTCGATACCGTACGCGGGCCCACTGCCTGAAAACGTACCGCTCACTCCTGCACTGCTGCGGCTCGATCCGATGTTCGATTCGCTTCGGAATGATCCGCGCTTCGAGAAACTCGTCGCCTCGCCTGCGCCGAACGATGCGAAGCAATGATGTGCACGAGTTCGTGGCCCTGAGATGAACTCCATGCTGTTCGGTTTCAAACCATTGAGTCGTCGAAATCGGCCAGGGGGAGAGAACGTTGTCTTCACATCGCGTGGCGGTTAAACTGTCGCGCATTTTCGAAGCCACACCGCATGACATCGCTGGATTACTACGCCATCGAAGACCTCCTCACTGACGACGAGCGCGCGACACGCGATCGCACGCGGCGTTTTGTGCTGGAGGAAGTCATGCACGAGATCGTGCCGTGCCATCGCGCGGGTAAATTTCCCGAACATCTCACACCGCGCATGGGCGCGTTAGGCTTTTATGCTCCGTATCTCAAAGAGCACGGATGCGCGGGGCTGAGTTACACTGCGTACGGTCTAATCATGCAGGAGCTTGAACGGGCCGACTCGGGTCTTCGCTCATTGGCGTCGGTGCAGGGCTCGCTCGCGATGCAGGCGATTCATTCCTTCGGCACGCCCGAGCAGCACACGCGCTGGCTGCCGGGACTGGTGTCGGGCGAACGCGTCGGTTGTTTCGCGCTGACGGAACCCGGGCACGGCTCAGACCCTGGTGGCATGGAAACCCTTGCCACACGCGAGGGCGATCATTATGTCTTGAACGGCAGCAAATGCTGGATCGGCAACGGTTCCATCGCGGACGTAAAGGTGGTCTGGGCGAAGGACGACGACGGGTGTGTGGGCGGCTTCATCGTGGAGAAGGATGCGCCCGGATTTCGCGCGCAAGACATTGAGGGAAAGTTCAGCCTTCGCATGTCGCGCACGTCGGAATGCTGGTTCGAAAACTGCCGCATACCCGCGGAGAATCGCCTGCCCAAGGCGTCGGGGCTACGCGCGCCGCTGTCGTGTCTTTCGCCGGCACGCGTGGGCATTGCATGGGGTGTGATTGGTGCGGCGATCGATTGTTACGAAACAGCGCTCACCTACGCCAAATCGCGAGTACAATTTGGCCGCCCGATTGCCGGCTTCCAACTGGTGCAGGAAAAACTCGTTTGGATGGTGCAGGAAATTACGAAGGCGCAATTACTTGCATTGCGTCTTACACGCATGATGGAAGCGGGCACGGACACGGCACTCCCCGCGCAGATTTCGCTGGCGAAGCGGAACAACGCGTGGATGGCGCTCGAATGCGCGCGCAAGGCGCGCGACATCCTGGGCGCCGTGGGCATCACAGATCGCTATTCCGTGATTCGGCACCTCATGAACCTTGAGACAGTCTCTACCTACGAAGGCACGCATGCCATCCACACACTGATCGTTGGCCACGACATCACGGGCATCAATGCCTTTGGCGGCTGAAATGAGCCAATTGCGGGCAGCGGAAGATCGACATGTCATTCCGAGCGAAGTCGAGAAATCCCGTTGCGAACTCTTTCAAGTAACACTGTGGGATCCTTCGACTTCGCTCAGGATGACTCGCTGAAGAAATAGGTTAAGGTAAAGTATGAGCGAGTCAGTTTACATTCTCGGCGGCGGGCGCACTGATTTTAAGCGCAATCTCAAGAAGGAGGGCAAAACCATCCGGCATTTGATCATCGAAGCCGGCAAGAAGGCCATCGATGACGCGAAAATCGATCCGGCGGAAATTCAGGCAGGCGCGGTTGGAAATTTCAATGCGGGTCAGTTCACCAAGCAATTGCAACTCGGCGCGTTTATTCCGGAGATCGACCCCAAATTGCGCGGCATTCCGACGATGCACACCGAAGCGGCATGCGCATCCGGCGCGCTTTCTGTTTTGCTCGGGGCGGAATGGATCATGGGCGGCTTTCATGACATCGTGCTCGTGGTCGGAGCGGAACAGCAGAAAACGATGTCATCGCTCGACGGCTCCGATGTGCTTGGCGCGGCAGCCGATTATCACAATGAAAAACCGGAATACGGCGATTTCATGTTCCCGAAATTGTTCGGACGCATCGCGCAGATTTACATCGAGAAATACGGCGCGAGCGAAGCGGACCTCGCCCAAGTCGCATGGAAGAATTACGCGCACGCCAAGCTGAATCCGCTGGCGCAAATGCGCGACGCCGATCTCACGCTCGACTGCGCCTCGCAAGTATCCGACAAAAATCCAAGCGTCGCGCCGCCGCTTAAAGTCTCGGATTGCTCGCAGATCACTGATGGCGCGGCCTCGGTCATTCTTGTGTCTGAAAAATTTCTGGAAAAGATCGGACGCGATAAGAACAAGACCGCGCGCCTGCTCGGCTACGGTCACACCACCGATTATCTCCCGCTCGACAGCAAAGACGCGCCAACGTTTTCAATTGCGCGCAAAGCGGGCGAGAAAGCATTCCGGATGGCGAACTTAAAGCCGCGCGATATGCAAGGCGCGGAAGTGCACGATTGCTTTTCGATCACAGAGATCGTGGCTTACGAAATTCTTGGACTTGCCGAGCCGGGCAAAGGTGTCGAGCTCGTGAAAAGCGGCGCCACCGCGTTGCCACAGGTGCGCGGTCAAAGAACCGGCAAGCTTCCATTTGAAATTCCGGTCAACGCCGGGGGTGGCTTAATCGCCGACGGTCATCCGGTCGGCGCGACCGGAGTACGCCAGGTATTCGAGGCTTATCAACAACTCACCGAACAGGCGGGCGCGCGCCAGATTGAAAACGTGCGAAAATTTCTCACCTTTAACATGGGCGGCAGCCTCACGACTTCCGTCGCCATGGTGTGGGGTCGCGACTAAGATCGATTTCAGCGCCCCTACGTCCAGCGGGTGCGTCACGCGCGTTTCTTGGATGTGACCTCACTTGCGATCGAAGAACTTCCCACTCCTATAAAAGAGGACGTAGAGGAATATCTAGAGGACCATCCGGGCAGCCCAGCCGCGCGACTGCGTCCGAAAATCGGGATGGCCGGCGACGTCTGGCTGGCCTTTATCGGACCAGAACTGCGAGAGGACGCTAGTGGATTAGGACAGACGCCGCGTGACGCGCTGGATGATTTCAATCGCCGTTTCATGGAGCCGCTCATTTCACGAAACGGCTCCGAACCAGCTTAGCGCGGCCGGTCTTCCAATGTTTAGTCCCGCCGTCCACACTTTGTCTTCTTAACCATTTAACGCTTCAACTTCTTCGTATGAAAGTTCCCTTTGTACTCGGGGAAATTGGGCACTTTGGATTGGCGGTGCGCGATCCGAAAGAAAGCGCGAAATGGTTCGAGCGCGCACTTGGATTGCACAAGGAATTCGATTTCGAAAATGGCGTCGCCATTGGCAACGACAGCGTTACTATTGCGCTGTTCAAGGGCAAACCGTCGCCCGAAACGATTGACCATATGTCGTTTCATCTGCCAAACATGGCGACATTGCGGAAAGCGCTCGAGCATCTGAAGAGCGTCGGCGCGGATATAGAAGATCCAGGTGACGAAATCGGCCCGGAAGCGCCCGGATCGAAAAACATGGGTCTTTGGTTCCGCGATCCCGACGGCTATCGTTGGGAGTTGAGCGTACTCGGCGGCAGATAGCGGACTGCCATCGCTCATTCACGTGCGTAGCGCACGGCCAAGTGCCTGCGTTGACACGGTATTTAACGACCTTAACGTTTTTCCGTTCTCAAACTTACAATGAGCAATTTTGCGACAGAAAAAGGGGATGGGAAAGAGTTCGTCTCGCACGCGCCAGGCTATTGGGATGACGTTGCGCCGGAACTCTGGAAGGATTGGAAATGGCAGCTCAAAAACAGGGTCACTTCGCTCGCTCAACTCGAAAAACATCTCGATCTTAGCGAAGAGGAGTGCAGCGGGGTGCTGCTCTCGGGCGACAAACTTGCTCTCGCGATCACTCCGCATTTTTTTAATCTGATCCCGCGTAATAACCCCGGGGATCCGATCCGGCGTCAGGTTATTCCACGGATTGAAGAAACATGGGCGTCGCCGTACGACATGGCCGATCCCTGCGGCGAAGATTCGCACATGCCGGTGCCGGGATTAGTGCACCGATATCCCGACCGCGTCCTGTTTTTAGTGACGGATCGCTGCGCGAGTTACTGTCGATATTGCACCCGCAGCCGCGTGGTCAGCGGCGTCGGCGAACAGGAACTGCACACTGATTTCGAGGAAGCCTTTCGTTACCTCGAAGCGCACACCGAAGTGCGCGATGTGTTGCTGAGCGGCGGCGATGCCTTGATTTTCAGTGACGATAAACTGGAAAAAATACTGAGCCGGCTGCGCGCGATTCCGCACATTGAGTTCCTTCGCATCGGCACGCGCGTTCCGATTTTTTTGCCGCAACGCATTACGCCTGAGCTGTGTGCGATGCTGCAAAAATATCACCCGCTTTGGATGAGCGGGCACGTTAATCACCCGCGCGAACTGACCATTGAAGTCAAGGAAGCGCTCGAGCGCCTCGCCAACGCCGGCATCCCGCTCGGCAACCAAAGCGTGCTGCTTGCAGGCGTGAACGACGATGTCGAAACGATGAAAACGCTCGTGCACAAACTGCTCATGTGCCGGGTGCGACCCTATTACATTTATCAATGCGATTTGATCAATGGCTCATCGCATTTGCGCACCTCGGTCGCGAAAGGAATCGAGATCATCGAAGGATTACGTGGACACACCACCGGCTATGCGGTTCCGCAATATGTGATCGACGCGCCCGGCGGCGGTGGCAAAGTGCCGATCAATCCCGGTTACATTCTCTATCACGACCACGAAAAGATCGTGATCCGCAATTACGAAGGAAAAATTTTCGAATATCCCGAGACTGGCGACGATCAATCCGTGCAATTCGCGCCACAGCGTGAGTATCACGACGAGTACTTGTATTCCTAATCGAAGACGTCTCTGGGTTCGCGATTACCGTTTGCGGTGCCAATGCCAGGGCAACCTCAAAATCCTTGAAGGCTTCTTTCGGACGACTCGATTCTAGCAAGAGATCGCCCAGCTGTTCGCGGGCTGGCACGAATCAGGTAGTGCGGAATCCCAGGATGCTGCGGATACAATCCGATTGTCAATCGGCGAAATCCTTTACCGGATATTCCGGTTCGATCTCACGCCAAATCTTCGGGATGGATTGGTAAGCGACGGATGCGTTTCCTGGTCGCCGCGAAAATGGCGTTTGTGATTGCCGGAACAATCGGCGGGACCGGGGGTTCGCCCATGCCGAACGGCTCCGGACCATTGCTTGGGATAATGTGCGTTTCGATGGCGGGCGTGTCGCGCATGCGCGCGACGGCGAAGTCGGCGTAGGTGCCTTGCTGCGCGGCGCCACCGCGGAAAGTGATTTCGCCGCCGAGCGCAGACGAAATGCCCCAGATGATTCCGCCTTCGATCTGTTGCTCGACGCCGGTCGGATTCACGACAATGCCGCAATCAACCGCCGCCACGACTCGTTCGATGTGAACATGGCCGCCGCCGTTCACGCGAAGATCGACAACGTACGCGATGTAAGTGTGACCAAAGTACGCGTTGCACGCCACGCCGCGGCCGCGACCTCTTGGGACGGGTGCGCCCCAGCCGGATTTGTCCCGCACCACTTCGAGAACGCGCCGCAAGCGTCGACGATCGATCGTGACCCTGCCGGCTTTCACAATGTCCGCACCTTTGAGTAGATCGATGCGAAACGCGAGCGGATCGGCGTTGCGGGCGTGCGCCATTTCGTCAAAGAACGCTTCCCGGCCGAACACGCTCGACGGCGCAAAGACGGCACGCCACGGTCCGTGTTTCACGGGAAGATCGACGGTAACGTAAGCGGTCTCGATCGCCGGAATTGCATACGGCACATCGTACGCGCCCCACGACCAGTCCTGGTACCAGGCGACGTCACGGACTTCTTTGGGATCGAGCGCGGAAATATTGTGAAACGAGCCGGCCTTGGTGTGCTTCCACGCAACGGGCGCGCCTTGAGCATCGAACCCTGCCGACAGGTAATGAACCGAGGCCGCTTGGAAGTGGCCATGCTTCATATCGTCCTGGCGCGACCAAAGAAGTTGCACTGGCGCCTTGGCCACACGCGAAATCTCGGCTGCTTCCAGCGCGTAATCGACGCCGAGCCGTCGTCCGAAACCTCCGCCGATTAACGTGACATTTACGTCGACCTTATCGAGAGTAGTGCCGAGCAGATCGGCCACTTGTTTTTGCAGCCGGTTCGGCGCCTGTGTCGGCGCCCAAATCGCGCAGCGGTTTTCTCGCACATCGGCTACGCAATTCATCGTCTCGACCGGCGCGTGTGCATAAAACGGATAGTGGTAAGTCGCTTCAATCGTACGTGCGACTGCGGCGGTGCTCGGAGGCGGTTCCTCTTTGCGCGTGATGAAACCGCGTTCACGCGACGCGAGTTCGAGTTGCTTGGAATGCGCCTCCGAATCAAACGCGTCCGGTGGCGGTTCGCCCCAATCCACCGCGAGCGCGGTCCGGCCTTTTATTGCCGCCCACGTATTGTCGGCGACCACAGCAATTCCGCGCGACGTCTTCACGACGTTACGGACACCGCGAACATTTCTCGCTTTCCCTTCCTCCATCCGCTTCGGTTGCGCGCCGATCCATGGCGGCCGTTCGAGCGACGCGTACAACATTCCGGGAATTTTCGTGTCGATGCCGTAACGCGCCTTGCCCGAAACGATATCGCGACCATCGATTCGCGGCGTGCGGCGGCCGACAATTTTGTAATCGCGCGCATTCTTTAGCGGCGGATCGCTAGGCACGGACAATTTCGCCGCGTCCGCCACCAGGGCGCCGTATTCGAAACGGCGGCCGCTGGCCGTGTGAACGATCGCTCCGTTGGAAGCGGCGCAACTTCCGCGATCGACTTTCCATCGCGCAGCTGCCGCAGTGGCGAGCATCTCGCGCGCAGCCGCTCCCGCTTTCCGCAAAGACCGCCAGCCATCACGCACGCTGTCACTGCCGCCGGTGCCGAGATCGTCGAAGACCGGACTGGGCGACGCCTGCACCAGTTTGATGCGCGACCAATCCGCCTCGAGCTCTTCCGCCAGGATCATCGCGAGCGATGTGCGCACCCCTTGACCCATTTCCGATTTGCCGATCGTCAACGTGACCGTGCCGTCGATGTCGATCTTGATCCAGCCATTCGGCGCAAATTGCTTTGCCGCATCCGCGGCAAAAATTCCGTGCCCATTGAAGCCGACAACCAGACCGGCGCCGCCAACAGCGACAGTCCGTACAAAATCACGGCGCGAGATTTTCATGGTGATGACGGTTTTTTCTTCCGCATCTCCGCGGCGGCCCGATGAATCGCTTTGCGAATACGCGGGTAGGTTCCGCAACGGCAAACCGAATCAGACATGACGGTATCGATGAGGTCGTCGTTCGGGTCCGGATGCTCGTTCAACAACCCGCACGCCGTCATGATCATTCCAGCCTGGCAATAGCCGCATTGCGCCACCTCTTCTTCCATCCATGCACGCTGACACGGATGGCTCACATCGGGCGACAGCCCTTCAATCGTGGTAAAACTTCGTCCCGCGATTTCCGAGACAGGAAGCTGACAGGCGCGTAGGGCTTTGCCGTTTTCAAGAATCGTGCACGCGCCGCAAACCCCGACACCGCAACCAAACTTCGTTCCGGTTAACCCAAGTTGATCGCGCAAAATCCAAAGCAACGGCGTGTCGTCATCGACCTCGATTGTGCGAGGCGCGCCGTTAACAGTGAGGCGAAGCTCGGTCATGAGTCATTACTTCGACCGTCGATCTTCAAAGACAATCTCGCCGCCGATGATGTTCATTATGCACCGCGTGTGCAAAATTTCCCGCTCGGGAATTTTCATGATGTCGGCGGAGAGCACGGTAAAATCGGCGAGCTTGCCGACTTCGATTGAGCCTTTGTCTTTTTCTTCGAACGCGCCGTAAGCGGGCCAAATCGTGAACATCTTCAATGCCTGCTCGCGCGAGACGGCTTGTTCGGGGTGCCAGCCTTCCGTCGATTCGCCTCTGATGCTCTTGCGCGCGACCGCGGCGTAAAATTCGATCATTGGTTCGCCCCGCTCGATCGGCGCATCGGAGCCGCCGCAGATGATCGCGCCGGATTTCAGGAAACTTTGCCACGCGTAGGCGCCATCTAACCGATCCAATCCGAGCCGCGAGCGCGCGAAAAACAAATCGCTGATCGCGTGAGACGGTTGCATCGATGGGATGACGCCGAGCCTCGCGAACCTCGGAATGTCGGCAGGATCTACAATCTGCGCGTGCTCGACGCGCCAGCGCGGCTCGCGAATTTTTCGCTGCTCGGACGGCACAGCTTTGAACGCCTGTTCGTAAAGATCGAGAATGATGCGATTCGCGCGATCGCCGATTGCGTGCGTTTCAACTTGAATTCCGCGGCGCAGCGCTTCCTCGAACATCGGGCGCAGTTCTTCGGGCTTTTCGGTGAGAAAGCCCGATGTGTCGGGCGAATCGTTGTAAGGTTTCAACAACGCCGCGCCGCGCGAGCCAAGCGCGCCATCAAAACTCACCTTGATGGTGCGCTGGGTAAAGTGATGGTCGAATGCGTTAATCGTTGCTCCGTCGCGTAAGAAGCGCTGCGCGTCTTCGCCCGGACCGTAAACGGCGTTGACAAATCGGATTTTGATTTTGCCAACGCCAAAAGCCTTTTTGATAAGATCGATATCCTCCCTGTGGCTCCCTGCGTTTTGAATTTCGCACCAGCCGAGCCCAATCTCGCGATCGATTCCACGCAATAACGCTTGCTGGCGCTCGGCCTCGGTTGGCTTCGGAATATTTTTTGCGACCAGATCCTGCGCGTTATCAAGCAACATCCCCGTTGGTTCGCCGGTGGTCTTGTCTTTCAAAATTTCGCCGCCGAAAGGATTCGGCGTGTTCTTGTCGATCCTGGCGATGTTGAGCGCGGCGCTATTGACGACTGATGCATGACCATCGGCGCGCGTGAGAAAGACCGGATTGTCCTGCGCGATTTTGTCGAGCTCAGAGCGCGCAGGAAATTGCGGCGGTTTCCAAAATGTTTCGATCCAGCCGCGGCCGGTGA
>WNGD01002300.1_pt1 | contig 27551 bp, 15 predicted proteins | sample 5400671 | NCBI WGS metagenome assembly WNGD01 (sample SAMN13153369, study PRJNA577476) | soil metagenome | isolation source: 40 cm soil or saprolite under grassland replicate 2 | place: USA:California | collected 2016-06-15
GGGCTTTGCGCCTTGAGGGCATACAGGCCGTCGCGAAACTCACCCTTGGCGCCGAGCGGCTCGTGATCGACCAGGACCAGGTCCGGGGCCAATCCCAGGGCGGCGGCGCGCAGGATCTGACCGCGGATGGTCCGGAAGCGTTGCTTGGCCGCCTCCTCCTCGGCCGGGGACCGCTCCACGCCCTCCGCCGTCAGGAGCGTGGGCAACTTGATGTAGTCGCACCGCTCGGGAAGGGTGAAATTGGCGGCGATGGGCGACTTGGTCGCGATGTATGCGACGAAGGTGGGATAGGCCGCGAGCACGCGCCGCGCGATGGCCAGCGTCCGGGTGATGTGGCCCAGCCCCTGGTGATCCTGCGCGTACAGCAGGACGGTTGGTGTGTGTGGCGCCGCGGATCGCGTCACGTCAGCCCCACCTCCGCAGCCGCCGGGGCGGCCAGCGGCAGCGGGCCCGCGGGGACGCCCAGCACTTCCGCCAGCAGGCCCGGGATGCGCGCGAGGCCGCCGAGATCGATGCGGCTGCGGCTGGCGGGCGGCGGGCCGAGGTCGCGCGCCAGCCACTGAGTGAGCGCTCGGGGGTCCAGCTGATCGGGATGCAGCACGTCGACCAGGTCCATGTCGCGCAGACGCTCGGCACGGATCCACTGCTCCGGCTCGGGCTTCACTCGGGGCACGATCAACGCGTGCTTCTCGAAGGAGAGTACTTCGCAGATCGTGTTGTAGCCGCCCATGGCGATGACCCGGTCGGCCCGCTCGATCAGCGGTGTGGGGTCCGGGACGAATTCCAGCACTTGAAAACGCGACCGGCCCTGTGCCCGCTGGTAGACGCCCTGCCGCTGTTCGCCCGGCATCAACGGCCCGGTCACGAGGACACCGGTGGTATCGGGCGGCAGGTCGACTCCGAGAAACGCCTCGGCCAGCGCACCACCGTCGTGCCCGCCTCCGACCAGACACAGCGCCACGCGACCGGGGGGGGGCGGCAAGGTCGCGAGCAGCGGGCCGGCCTGCGCCTGGGCGAACTCGAGACGCGGGCGCTGGTCGAGGTATCCCGTGTAGTGCGCCCGTGCCGCGAGGTCCTCGGGCAGGCCGTACTCCCGAACGGGGTCGTACACGGCGGGATCCCCGTATATCCAGATCGCGTCGTAGTGCTCCCGGATGGCGTCCAGGTTGGCCCGGTCGGACCAGGTGCGCCGTACGGTCTCGGGATCGTACAGCACCTCGCGCATGCCGAGCACCAGGCGCGTGTTCCCGCGCTTCCGCAGGCGCTCGAGCGTGCCGGTGAGCTCGTTCGCGACACCGAGCGGCAGGTGATCCACGAGCAAGACGTCGGGCTCAAACACCTGCATCGCGCTGCGAATGACCCGGGCGCGGAGCGCGATGAGGTCCTGGTCGGAGACGTCCAGCAGAAAGCGGGGGTTGTAGGCCCCGTCGGGCTCTCTCCGGAGTGCCGGGAGCGTGACACAGTCCACGCCTTCCGGCATCGGAAGGGCACCGGCTTGCCACGCCTCCGCGATCATCACGATCGCCGGCGGCAGCGGCGACGCTCGCAGTGCCTGGGCGATCGACGCGTTCCGCCGGATGTGACCGAACCCGACCATCCCTTGCGAGTACATGGCGACCCGAGGAGCCGCTGTCTCGCGGGTGACGAGCGGGTCGAGCCGCGGACGCACCGGCCGGGCTTGGGGCGCCGGCGCCGGCGCTTCCACGCGCAGCCTGATTTCGTCGACCAGCTTCTGGATCTCGTCCAGCTCCTCGGCCGTCGCCGGCGTCGTGGTGAGCGCCTGGAGGACCAGATCCAAGGTCGAACCACGGAACGCGTGGTGTCCGGCCACCGGGCGTGTGGCCAGCGAGTCGCCGGGAACGATCGGCTCGCCGCCGACCGCGCGCTGGGCGGCCCCGTAGATGTACCGCGCGAGGCGCTGGGCACCATGGGGCACTCCCTTGAAGCCCGGGAAGCTCGAGATGTCGATGACGTACGGGCGACCTTCGCTCTCCACGACATCGAGCCCGAAGAGGTCGATTCCGAACGCCGATCCGCAGCGTCGCGCAATGTCCTCGAGCTCGGGAGTGAGGGTGAACGAGTGACCCCGCTTCTCCTCGGGGGTGCGCCCGGAGCGAACCCGGACCACGCCGAAGCGCTCGCTCCCGATCGAGTAGATCTTGCGATGCGTCGGCCCGTCCGGCGGGTGGTAGCGCTGCGCGAACACCGGCTCATCCATGGGCCCCAGCGCCGCCAGCTCGGCGGCGTTCGAGACCACTGCGCTGGCCCGCGGCCGGGCGCGGCGGTGCGATCTGATGATTAGGGGGCCCCGATCGAGCGCGGGCAGGAGCTGGCTGGCGTGGGACGCGACGAAGGTCTCGGGAACCGGGACCCCGGCCGCGCGGAGCACCCGGAACGTCACGATCCGGTCGCGCAACAGCGCCGCGACCGGGTAGGGATTGAGGAGCGTGGCGCCGGCGCGGTGGAGATCCGCCGCGACGCTCATGCCGAGGTCCTTCCGGTTCTTGAGCACGTACAGGTCGTAGTCGAGCCGCACCCGCGCGACGTCGATCAGGTCGTCGCCCAGATGCAGGACTTTCGCCGTGGCACCCAGCTCGCCGAGCAGGCGGACCACCTCCGGCATGCCCCGCTCGTCGGTAAACGAGCGTCCCAACAGCATCGCGATCCGCAGCACGGCACCCCCTCCGATGTCCGCCGTTTCCCTCGCACCACCCCCGCGCGTCAGAACCGCAGTAGGTAGCTCATCTTCACGAACACCTGACGCCCGACGGAAATTGTGGGCTCGTCGGTGCGATACAGCGTGGGCGGGCTGCCCGGCTGCACGGCGAGATTCTCGAACCCGTCGCGATAGCCCACGTACAATGCCGTGCCCGGATTGACCAGGTATGTCAGGAGCACGTCCACCCCCCAGTGACGCTCCGGCGCGACGCGCGACAGCGTCGAGTCCCGATCCACCGCCGCGTAGTCCACGATGGTGCGCAGGGACAGCGCGCGACTGAACTGGTAGTTGAGCTTCTCCCGCAGGATGCGGTCCGTGAACACCCGAACCGGCGGTCCTCCCGTCGGGGCCGCCCCGGGCCGGGTCGTGAGCCGGCTGTACAGGTATGTGTGGTCGAGACGCAGCCGGGGCGTGGGACGAAACGTGAGGGTGAACTCCCCCTTGCCCGCCCCTGCCACGAACGGCGCCACGCCCGACGGCGGTTTGTGGTTGACGTCGGTCCCCTGTTTGTAGGACACGGACCAGGCGAGCCACTTCAGCCACTCGCTTTCGAGCGACAGCTTCGTTTGGTAGACGTCGAACGGGACGTCGTCGAACAGCTCGAACACGCGTTCGTACGCGCCCTCCAGCTTGGTTTCACCAACGAGCTTCACCTCCCAGGACGCCTTGAGCGACCGATCGAGCAGGCCGCCGTTCCGATCCCAGGTAAAGTCCGTCGTGAACGTGGGGCCGATCTTCACGATTGGGCCGTCCGGCCGCGCCACCAGCTGCAGCTCGTGCACCATTTCCCGGACCCCGACCCGGGGCACGTAGCCGAGCTGCGCATCGAACGAGGGGCTCAAGTCGAGGTACTGCGCGGAGTAGTCCAAATTGCGCCCGTCGCGCAACAGCTCGGCGAACATCCCCGTCCCCGACGCGCCGGCGGCGCCCGAGTCGCGGGCGTACGTCGCGATCACCTGGCCGGTGAAGATCCAGGTCTTGCTCAAGGCCAAACGCGCGTCGGTCGAGGCGACCCGATTCGCGCCGCCCGCGAGCTGCCGGTCGCTCACGAGCAGCCCGACCGCCGACTCGCGCCCGATCTCCCGCTGCGCGCGAATCACGCCGATCCCGGCGCGCGGCTCGGCCGGCAGGCCCGACCCCACGAACTCTTCGGGCGCCCGGTCGTTCATCCCGATCGCACCCAGCGCCCACCGACCTGCTTTGGTCGTGAGGCGCGCCCCGGCGCCCGGATCCGTGATGCGGCGGGAGAAGAACAGGTTCACCGGCGTCTGGAAATAGCCCGCGTTCTCGATGAAGAACGGTCGCTTCTCCGGGAAGAACGTCTCGAACCGCTCGTTGATGGTCACCTGCGGCTCGTCCGACTCCACCTGGCTGAAGTCGGGGTTGACCGTGCCGTCGAGCGTGACGGCATCCCGGATGACGGTTTTCAGGTCGAGACCCAGCCGCCGGTCCGTGGCCTTCCGGAAGGCCGGCACCTCGGTGTCGAGGAAGCGCGCACCGGTGAACGCACCGTACGGAATCGCCTGGACGTTCCGCCCCGGCGAGATGTCGCGGAGCTCGTCGAGGGTCGCGAACTGGGGGACGAACCCCGCGAGCCGCTTCGTCACCAGCGGCCAGTAGGCCTCCTCGTTGGAGCGGCGGACGAAGCGCGCGAGGGCGATGCCCCAGGACTGAACCGGTGTCCTGGGAAACCGGAGGCTGCGGAACGGGATCGCGATCCGCACCACGTAGCCGTCCGCGGTCAGCCGGCCGTCCGATTGCCACACGGCATCGAAGCTGTAGTCGTCGTCCTGTCCCTCGGTGACGATGCCGTCGAGCTGCACGCCCTGCGGGTTCGCCTGGAACAGGTAGGCGCGCTTGCGGTCGCGGAAGGTGTCCAGGTACACCGCGACCCCGTCGTCTACCGAGATCTCTTCCCGCTTCGTCAGGCCGGCACGAATCTTCGCCGGATCGTCCCGGCAGACGAAGACGACGTACAGGTTGGCGTCGTCGTAACTGACATAGGCCGTCGTCGGGACGCTGACCGGGACGCCGTCGCCCGGCTCGCGTTGACGGAAATCCGACACGTGCACGCCGCCGGCCGGCGGCTCCGGCGCAAGGAAGTCCTCGAGCTTGGGGGGCTGATCGACGCGTTGCGCGACGAGGCTCGCGCCCGGCGTCTGAGCGCGCAGCGGCTCGGACGCGAGCAGCAGCGCAGCGAAGAGCAGCGGTGGGCCGGCTGCCCTACGCGGTGCCCGCGATGTCTCCGATCGTGGCACGTCCCCCTCCATGGTGACGACACTGCCGGAACACGCAGCTAAGGGACGGCGGGCAAGTGCCGTGCCACTTGTGACCGGTGCTCGCGGTCACATGACCACGGGCCATCGCGCCGGTGCCGCGGGGGAAGGAAGGCTCACCTAGTCACGAAAGTCGGGGTCGCAGCGACGCCACGCGGCTCACGCCATGCGTTGCGGACGTTCTTCGTTGGCCTTGGGCGATGGAACACTGCAACACCCCCGGCGGCCTGGCATAGGATTTTTTCGCCGAGTAGCCTCAGCCGGGCCCACCAGTTAGGATTCGGCAGCGCGCAGCTCCCCGTTTATCCGGGTGCCCCCGGATCCCGTAGTCTCGAGCGACTGATCCCCATAGAGGAATCCCCATGCGGCTTTCGCTCCGCTTCATCATTCCCCTATTCCTTGCCCTCGGGACTTTCGCCTACGCGGTGGTGCCGCTCGTCGATCGGCTCACGCTGCAGTGGTTCGTGAGGGACTTGGACAGCCGGGCCACGCTGATCGCCAACACGATCCAGGAGCCCGTCCAGGACCTGATTCGGGGCGGGGACCCCACCAAGATGGTGCAGGTCTTCACCCGCATCACGCAGGACGAGCGCCTGTTTGCCATGGGCTTCTGCCCACCGGACCAGGGCCAGCCGATCGCCACGCCGACCCTGCCGTCCGAGATTCGTTGCGCCGAGCTCGAGAAGTTCTCCGGTACTTCGGACCATCTGTTGCAGAGTCGTGACGGTCCGCTGCTGGTGTCCGTCAGACCGCTCGACGCTCAGGGCGCGTCGCTGGGCACGCTGGTGCTCGTCCATGACATGAGCTTCGTCGCCCGTCGCAGCGCCGAGACGCGCAAGTACCTGTTCTATTTCTTCGTCGGCCTCGGCGCGGTCGTCTCGCTCATCACCGTCGTCATCGCCCAATTGAGCTGGCGCGGTTGGGTCCACGGCCTGCGCGCGCTATTGCGTGGCGAAGGCTTGCTGCGACCGACCGACGAGCCCGACCTGCCCGAGCTGCGACCCATCGCCCGCGACCTACGCGCCCTGATCAGCGACCTGGAGGCGGAGCACCGTTCGCGCGACGACGAACAGCTCGCGTGGACGCCGGACACGCTGCGGGCGATCCTGCACGGTGACCTGCGCGGGCAAGAGGTCATGGTCGTGTCCAACCGAGAGCCGTACATCCACGTGCGCCAGGGGGAAGACATCGCCGTGTGGCGGCCCGCGAGCGGCCTCGTCACCGCCCTGGAGCCGGTGATGCGCGCCTGTTCCGGGACGTGGATCGCCCATGGCGGCGGCTCCGCCGACCGCGCGGTGGTGGATCGACACGACCACGTCGGCGTGCCTCCGGAGCGTGCGGCCTATCAGCTCCGCCGCGTCTGGCTGACGCCCGAGGAAGAAGCGGGATACTACTACGGCTTCGCCAACGAGGGTTTGTGGCCGCTGTGTCACATCGCCCACGTGCGCCCCATCTTCCGCACGACGGACTGGGAGCAGTACGTCAAGGTAAATCGGACGTTCAGTCGCGCCGTGGTGGAGGAGTCCAAGTCGGCCGACCCCATCGTGCTGGTCCACGACTATCACTTCGCTCTGCTGCCCAGGATGATCCAGGAGGCGCTGCCGGATGCGACGATCGTCGCCTTCTGGCACATCCCCTGGCCCAACCCGGAGGCGTTCGGGATCTGCCCCTGGCGGGACGAGCTGCTCGACGGACTGCTCGGGAGCACCATTCTCGGCTTTCACACGCAGTTTCATTGCAACAACTTCGTCGACACGGTCGACCGTCAGCTGGAGGCGAGGGTGGACCGCGAGATGTTCACGGTGTCGTACCGCGGCAAGCTGACCGCGGTGAAGCGCTATCCCATTTCGGTCGAGTGGCCCCCCTCTCCGGAGCTGGTGGGTAAGCCGGTCGCGCAATGCCGGGCGGACGTGCGGCAGCGCCACGACCTGCCGCCCAAGCACGCAATCGGCGTCGGCGTCGACCGCCTCGACTACACGAAGGGCATCGAGGAGCGGCTGCGCGCGGTGGAGCGTCTGCTGGAGATGCACCCCGAATGGGTCGACAAGTTCACGTTCATTCAGATCGCCGCACCGACGCGTGCGCGTATCGCGCAGTACCAGGAATACGATGTGCGCGTGCGCGCGATGGCCGCCCGCATCAACGACCGCTTCGCCGCGGCCCGCCACCCGGCGGTGGTGCTGCAGGTGGAGCACCATCAGCCCGACGAGATTTACGAGTACTACCGAGCGGCGGAATTGTGCATGGTCACCAGTCTGCACGACGGCATGAACCTGGTGGCAAAAGAGTTCGTCTCGGCTCGGGACGACGAGCGCGGCGTCTTGATTCTGAGTCAGTTCACGGGCGCGGCGCGCGAGCTGCCGGAAGCGCTCATCGTCAACCCGTACGACACGGACCAGTGCGCCGCCGCGCTCCACATGGCCCTCTCGATGCCGGCCGCCGAACAGCGCGTCCGTATCCGGCTGATGCGCGGACTGGTTCAGGACTTCAACGTGTTCCGGTGGGCGGGGCGCATGTTGATCGACGCCGGCGACATGAGACGGCGCGGCCGTCTGCTGGAGCGGGCCGCTGCGTCCGGTCGGTCGCGACGCCCCTCGGCCGCCTACCGCGCAGGCCGCGGCCGATGACACCGTCGGGCGACGGCCACCACACGAGCCGGAAGCGACGCGGGGCCGCCTTGCCGGTGCCCCAGCCGAACTGGGCCTATTTCTTCGACATCGACGGGACGCTCGTCGACCTGGCAGACTCGCCGGCCCGCGCGAGCATCGATGCGGGCCTCCGCCGGCTCATCACGCAGCTGTCGCGAGCCGTGGGCGGCGGGCGTCGAGCGGCGAGACGCCGCCGGACGAATCTCTCGCCATGCGTTCCCGGCGAGCGAGCTCGATTGGCTGCGCCATGAGGTGGCCGCGGCGACGGCTCCGCATCACGGGCTCGTGCTCGAGGACAAGGGCCTGTCCCTGGCGCTGCATTACCGCCGGGCGCCGCGGCTGGGCGGCTTCGTCCACCGGCTGGCCCGCGCCTTGGTGACGCAGGCGGGAACGCGATACTGCATCCAAGCCGGCAAGCGAGTGGTGGAAATGAAGCCCGCCGGTAAGGACAAAGGCGTGGCGGTGGAGGAATTCATGCGGGAAGAGCCGTTTCGCGGACGCACCCCCGTGTTCGTCGGCGACGACGTGACCGACGAGTACGGCTTCGCGACGGTCAATCGCCTGCACGGCTATTCGATCAAGGTGGGGCCGGGGCGGACTGCGGCCCGGTGGCACCTGCGGGACGTGCAGGCGGTGCGGGCGTGGCTGGAGCGGGGCCTGTGACATCCCTCGATCTCGGATTGATCGGCAACGGCACGATCGGCGCTCTCCTGAATGCGGCGGGCGACATCGTGTGGGCGTGCTTCCCACGGTTCGACGGCGATCCGGCGTTTTGCTCGCTCCTGCGCGGGCAAACTCGTGACACCGATTTCGGAACCTGCGGCGTCGAGCTGAGCGACTTCGTCCGGGCCGAGCAGGACTATCTCGTCAACACACCGATCCTCACGACCCGCCTGTACGACCACAGCGGCGGGTGCGTCGAGATCACCGATTTCGCGCCTCGCTTCCGCCAGCACGGGCGCATGTTCGCTCCGATGATGCTGGTGCGGCAGATCAAACGGACGGCCGGCAATCCCCGCATCCGGGTGCGTCTTCGGCCCGCGAATCACTATGGTCGTTCTCGCGCGGAGATCACCTGCGGCTCGAACCATATCCGATACGCGGGCACCGATCTGGTGCTGCGGCTGACGACGGACGCCTCCGTAACCGCTCTGGTGGAGGAGAACCTCTTCTTTCTGGAAGACGCGGTCACTCTGCTGCTCGGGCCGGACGAGACCGTGCAGGGGGCCGTCGCGGAGATCGGGCGCCGCTTCCTCGAGGAGACCGCGACGTATTGGCGGGAATGGGTCGGCTCGCTCGGCATCCCGTTCGAATGGCAAGACGCGGTGATCCGCGCCGCCATCACGCTGGAGCTCAACGTCTGCGAGGATACCGGGGCGATCGTCGCGGCGATGACGACGTCGATTCCCGAAGCGCCGGGCAGTCGCCGCAACTGGGACTATCGGTACTGCTGGCTGCGCGACGCCTACTTCGTGGTCAACGCGCTCAACCGCCTCGGCGCCACGCGGACCATGGAGCGCTACCTCGGCTACATCGTCAATGTCGTCGCCGGTACGGACAACGGCCGCCTGCAGCCCGTGTACGGCCTCAGCGGGCGCGCGGTGGGTGAAGAGCAGGAGATCGATTCGCTCGCCGGGTATCGCGGCATGGGTCCGGTCCGGATCGGCAATCAGGCCCACCGCCAGGTGCAGCACGACGTCTACGGCGCGGCGATTCTGACGGCGACCCACGTGTTCTTCGACCGCCGGCTGGTGCGTCGCGGCGACGAGGTGCTGTTTCGCCGTCTGGAGACCCTCGGGGATCATGCCGCCACACTGTACAACCAGCCGGACGCCGGCATCTGGGAGCTGCGCGGCACGCCGCGCATACACACCTTCTCCAGCGTGATGTGCTGGGCCGGATGCGACCGGCTGGCCAAGATCGCGGCGCACCTGGGGCTCGAGGAGCGCGCCGCTCACTGGCGCGCCCACGCGGGACGCATCCACCAGTTCGTCAGCGAGCGCTGCTGGAATCGCGCGAAAGACAGCTTCGTGGCCGCCGCGAACGGCGACACCTTGGACGCGAGCCTGCTGCGCCTGAACGAGCTCGGCTTCCTCTCCGACGACGATCCGCGGTTCGTGGGCACGGTGCGGGCCATCGGGCGCGAGCTCAAGCGCGGCGACTTTGTGTTCCGCTATGTGGAGCAGGACGACTTCGGGAAACCCGACAACGCCTTCCTGGTGTGCACCTTCTGGTACATCAACGCGCTCGCCGCGATCGGCCAGCGCGACGAGGCCCGCGCCCTGTTCGAGACCTTGCTCGGCTGCCGCAACCGGCACGGCCTCCTGGCCGAGCACATCGATCCCCGCACGCGGGAGCAGTGGGGGAACTTCGTGCAGACGTACAGTATGGTCGGGCTCATCGGGTCGGCGATCCGGTTGTCCGTGCGGTGGGATCAGGCGTTTTGACGAGCGCCAGCGCCACCCCGTTGGTCCACCCGAACCCATCCTGCGTCGAATACTCGCCGCCGCCGGCCCGCCGGTGCGCGTCGACTACGTCGTACTTCTCCATCATTTTGCCGGTCGACCGATAGGTGCGGCGGTTCAGCGTCAGCCACCGGTCGCGGGCGGCAGCGGCGAGGTCGGTGCGACCGTAGCGGCGCACGCCCTCGATCGTCAACCACTCCAGGGGCGGCCATCCGTTGGGGGCGTCCCATTGTTGACCCGAGGCGATCAACGTCGTGACGAATCCACCGGGCTTCAGGAACTGCCGCTCGAGCCGCGCGGCGACCGCGCGACCTTGCTCGGGAGTGGCGAGCCCGAAATATAGGGGGCACGCGGCCGCGAGCGTGGGCCGGTCCGTCACACGCTCGCCGCTACGCCACCGCACGTCGTAGAAGAACCCACTCGGAGGATCATACGCGGCCGCGAGTAGCGCGCGACGGCGGTCCTCGGCCGCCTGGGCGAACTGCCGCGCGACGTCCGCGTCCCCTGCCCGGCCGCGGAACGCCCGGAGCGCGGCGATCGTCCGCTCGGCATGATAGAGGAGGCTGTTGAGATCCACCGGAACCAACTCGATCGTCTCCAACGAGCGCAGGTCTTTCGGGTCGCGCATCCAGCGGCTCGAGAAGTCCAAACCGCTCTCGGCCGTGGCTTTGACGTTTCGATAAAACGGCTCGCGGCGGGCTTCGGGGAGCGTCTGGGCGATCTCGTAGTCCGGACGGTACGCCTCGGGCCTGGGCTCGGGCAGGTCGTCCCAGTACCGGTTGAGTAACGGTCCGCCGTCCGAGAGCCGCACGACGCGGCGGTACGCCTGGCCGCCCCCCGGTGCGAGCCGCTCCGCGCCATTCATCCAGAAGGCGTGCTCCGCCTCCAGCGCGTCGAGGTATTGCAGGGCGTGCGTGGTATCCGTCGCCCGCGCGTATAGCCCGACCATGGCGGCGAAGAACGGCGGTTGGCTGCGGCTGAGATAGTAGCTCCGGTTGCCGTTCGGGATGTGCCCGACCGTCCCGATCAGGTAGGCGAAGTTGTCGAGCATGCTCTTCACGAGGTCGGCGCGACCGCTCGCGACGAGACCGAGCATGGTGAAGTACGAATCCCAGTAGTAGACCTCGCGGAAGCGGCCGCCGGGGACGACGTAGGGGTTCGGGAGCGGGATGAGCGACGAACGTGCGTCAGCGCTGTCGGGCGGGCGCGTCAGGACGGGCCAGAGCGCGCGGATGTGCTGCTCCATCGTCTGCGACGTGTCCGAGCGGAAGCCCTCGCCCACCGGCCGGGGCAGCTCGAAGTGTTCCTGCACGAACGCCTGGAGGCTAAACCCTGCAGCGGCTCGCACGGATGCGTAGCGAGCGACGATCTCCGCCGGAGTGAGGCGCGGCCGTGCATCGGCGAACGTCTTCGAGTCGGCAAAGATCCCGGAAAGCTGGACGCCCTGAAACAGAGCCCCGAGGTCGCGAGCCGGATCATAAAGGACAGGTTGGGGGAGGTTAGAGGAGGTTCGGGAGGTTGTGGAGGGGGCCTTGGAGCACCCGACCGCCACGAGGAGTCCTGTGGCGAGCCGGGCAAGCCTCCACCAACCTCCCCAACCTCCACCAACCTCCCCCAACCTCCGCGACGCGCTCATCTGAAGATGATCCACAGCACGCCGATCGTCGCGGCGAGGACAATCGACAGGACGACATTGAGGCGCCGCGGGCCAGCGGGCACCGGGACCGCCGTGATCTCCGGCGCTCCGTACGTCACGCCAGCGGTCCGGGCGGGTGAGGGTGGGGCGGTCGCCAGGCTGACCGCGATGAGGATTCCCGAGCACAGCACAAACAGCAGCGCCGCGAAGTGGAGGAAATTGATCGTGGCGAACCAGTACCACACCGTACCACTCGCCAAGTCATTGCGCGCGAGCTCGAGCACGAGTCGCGTCGTCCCGAGCACCAGCCCGGTCCAGAGCGCCGCCAGCGCGCCGGGTCCGTTCAGCCTCGGGTACAGGACGCCAAGCAGGAAGCACGCCGCAATCGGCGGGGCGATGTATGCCTGCACGCTCTGCAGATAGATGTAGATCTGCGGCGAGATGTACTTCATGAACGGAATCCACAAGAGACCCAACCCGACCAGCAGTACGGTGGTGATGCGACCCACCGCCACCAGCCGCTGCTCGCTCGCGTCGGGCCGGACCTTACGGTACACGTCCCACGTGAGCAGCGTCGAGCAGGAGTTGAACGCGGACGCGAGCGAGCTCATCAGCGCGGCGAGCATCCCCGCCAGCACCAGGCCCTTGAACCCGGCCGGCAGGAGCCGCGTGACCAGCGCCGGGTACGCCGCATCGGCCGACCCGCCCCGGATGTCCGAGTACAACGCGGCGGCGATGATCCCCGGCAGCACGAAGATGAACACGGGCAGGATCTTCAGGAATCCGGCCAAGATGGTGCCGGTGCGGGCGGCGCTGACGCTCTTGGCCGCCAGCACGCGCTGCACAATATGCTGGTCGGTGCACCAGTACCATACGCCCAGGATCGGCGCGCCGAAGATGATGCCCGTCCACGGGAAGTTGGGGTCAGTCATCGGCTTCCACATGGAGAAGAAGCCCGCCGGCACGCGGGCCTCGAGGCCGCTCCACCCTCCCACGGCTTGCAAGCCCAGCACGGTCATGGTCGCCGATCCGATGATCAGCACGACCGCCTGCATCACCTCCGTGTAAATCACGGCGCGCAGGCCTCCCAGGACGGTGTAGATCCCGGTGATGACGATCAGGATGACGGCGCTGGTCCAGACGCTGTACCCCGTCACCTCGCGCATCACGATGCCGCCGGCGAACAGGGTGACGCTGATCTTGGTCAGGACGTAGCCGATGATCGACACCCAGGTGAAATAACTGCGCGCGGCCGGATTGAACCGGCGCTCGAGGAACTCCGGCATCGTGTACACGCCGCTCCGCAGATAGAACGGCACGAACAGCCAGCCGAGCAGCAGCAGCATGAAGCAGGCGAGCCATTCGAAGTGGCCCACCGCGAGTCCGCTCGCCGCCCCGGTGCCCGCGAGCCCCACGAGGTGCTCGCTGCCGATATTCGAGGCGAACAGGCTCGCGCCGACCGCGAACCACCCTACATCCCGACTCGCGAGGAAAAAGTCGGCGCTGACGTTCTTCTCCCGTCGCGCCGCCCAGTACCCGATCCCGGCCAGCACGAGGAAGTAGGCGGCGATGACCGCGATGTCGAATCCGTGCAGGTTGCTCATGGGGAGGTTGGTGGAGGTTATGGAGGTTAGTGGAGGTTGAGGAGGTATTGGACGGCGAGGTCGGTGAGACTCCACAACTGCACGTCCGAACTGGTGCCGTAGCGCGACGGGACCAGCCGTCCGTTCTCGATGGTGTAGCTCCATAACTCGGCGTGGCGCAGTCCGGAACGATCCACCGCGTCTGAGATCCGGTGGAGCGCGTCCTGTAGGGGCGCAGCATGCTGCGCCCCTACATCACCAGCGCGGAGCTGCCGCGCCAGGCCCGCGAGCAGAACATTCACGTCCCGCCCCCAGACTACCATCGGAGAATGGTATCGATCCCGGCGAAACCCTTCCCACACTTCCCGCGTCGCATAGGCGTCGTTCGCGACCAGGGGGCCGAGCTCGTCCACGAACAACCCCCAGGGGTACGGCTGCATGATTGGCCCGATGAGCTCGAGCGTCCGATCGCGACTGAGCGAGTCGACGAGCAACAGCATGGCGGGATCGGTGTTGACGATGGGGATCGGCCGCCCGGCGGAATCGAGCGAGAGGGCGAGAAAGCGCAGCGTGTCCGCGGGGATGCCGGTCCGCTGCGCGACCCCGTTCCAGTACTCGCCCTCGGCCTGGGGCAGCCAGCGTAACCGGGCGGCGACGCGAGCGCTCACGTCTTTCGGCGCCAACGCAACGCGGAAGTGGCGCTCGGCGCCTTTCCAGGTGGCGACCGCCCGCTCAAGCGCCGCGCGGTCGCGCGCGAAGGTCGCGAGCGGCTGCTGGCGAATTACCGGCGTGATGTCGAGCTGTTTCAGCGCGTCGAGAATCGTCCCGACGCCCTCGAGCGCATGCGGCACCCAGATGGCGTTCACGTCCATGGCGAAGCGGCCGCCCCCATAGCCCACGCGGCTATCGCGCCAGCTCGCCGAGATCCAGCTGCCGTCGGGGGCGCGCGGGAAGCTCACGAGGTTCGTCGCGACGGGGGCGTGGGCATACGGGGCCGCCTTCCGCGCGACGAATGCCAGGTTGGACACGAGTCGCGTCAGGTGCTCGTCGGCGCGCAGGAAGGCACGCTTGCGATCCGCCGGCACGCGCGGGTCGGCGAGATAGCGCGCGGCCACCACCGGCAGCTGGAAGTCGTCGTCCACCATGACGTAGTTCTCGCGCGTGGCCGCGAGGTGCCCGAGTAGCGCGCGGGCTCGCGCGAGCTGGCCCGCCGACACCAGACGGTTGTACTCGGCGGCGTTCTCGCGGATCGCCTGGCCGCCCAGCGCCTCCTCGTGGCTCGCGTCCCCCGCGGGCGACAGCTTGCCGAGGGCACTCGCGACGACGTGCTCCGACATGGCCGGCGCCCACACGGGCTGCATCAGCAGGGCGGTCATGAGCATGTCCCGACCGAAATACGTCGCGAAGTTGGGCAGCCCGGCCATCAGCTTCTCGCGGTAGGTCAGGAGCTCGACGCCCCGCACTTCGCGCTCCAGCCGCCGGAAGCGCAGCGGATGGGCCGTGTCGGCGCGGACCTGGGCGGCGAACCGCTGGAACTCGTCGTTGAGGATCTCCGCCCGCGTGAGGGGCGTCAGCGCCGGCGCATCCGTCGTCACTCGCACGTGCAGGCGCACCGGACCTCCGGCGGGGCGGCGGATCGTGACCGCGGTCCCGGCGAGTGTAGGAACGGTCTCCCGCGCGTCTCCCTCGAGCACGAGCCAGAGGTGATTTTTGCCGTCGAAGCTCTCCTGCTCGACCGGGACGACCCACGCCGTGTCCCCGACCTTCGCCGTGACCCGCGGGAGGAGCCGGGCGCGCAGCGCGTCGATCGTCTTCACGCCGAGCAGCGATAGGTGACGCGCGCGCTCGGGTCCTTTCAACTTGGCGATGTGGTCAATGAGCTCCGTCAGCTGGCTTTGCGGAAACGAGGTCGCGCCCAGGGGCAGCGAGTCGCGCGCCGAGTACTGGAAGTCCCGCTCCACGCGCATGGAGCCGAGCAGGAACAGACCGATGGTGACCGAGGACGGGAGCTCGAGGCCATAGGACACGGACCGCGTGCGGCCTGAAGCTGTCACGACGGCCCCGGACGAGCCCCACGCCAGCTCGGCCGGCTTGCCGCTCGAATCGCGCACGGTGAACCCGACGCTTTCGTTGGCCGCGTCGGCCCACAGGTTCACGACGCGTCCGCTCGAGCCTTTCAGATAAACCTGGAAGGCATTGCCGCGCGCATCCTGGTACACGCGGGTCTCATAGCCTTCATAGGCGGCGGGGTCGTCGAGGCCCGGCTCCGGGAATGCGAGGTAGGGGGGAACGGTGTCGGCGCGAGCGACGGCCTGGGTGGCAAGCAGCAAGGCGAGCAGGCTCATGGGCGGCGGAATCGTACGGCATGACGAGTCGTTCCGCCACCCGGGCGACCTCGAGCGGCTAGCGCCGTGCGGGATCCCTGCTCGACGGCCGCGGGAAAGCCAGCGTGATCGCCTCCACCTCCACGCCGTAACCGCCGGGCGCGACCGTCACGCCGCCCTCGCGCCGCAGGGAGAGCTGCAGCCGCTCCACATGGTCGAGCCGCGGGTGGTCGCCGCTGCCGCCGCGCCCGGCCGCGGGTCCTACCCAGTAGTTCCACTCGCCGGGGAACCCCTCGGGGACGAGCACCCCACGGCCGACGGTGAACGCAGCGAGGGGCACTACCTGCTCGCTCCAGCTGCTATCCACGGGTAGCGCCGCACTCCAACTCGTACCGTCGTCCTCCATCAGCGTTAGGTGGAGAACCTGGTGCGGTCCGATGCCGCGCAGCCGCGCGCGCAGCTGGTCGGCGCCGCCGATGGTCTCCTGCCGACCCGCGATCCTGTCCTTGATCACCAGCGACGCCGTGTAGTCGGCCGGACCCGCGCCGTTCGCGTTCACCGGCAACTCGAAGTGAAAAATCGGTTGGCCCGTGACCCCGGACCACGCCAGACGAAAAAGCCCACGGCGTCCCGCGTCACCGATGCGCGTGAAAGCCAGCCGCGCGGCGTCGGCGCTGGGGTCGAACAGCCGGAGGGGCGTCTGCGGACCGACTACGCGCAACCTCCAGGACGCGCCACCGGAGTAGTCCCAATCGCTGGGTTTCCGGCGCAGGCCACTCGGGAACGTGACACTCGAGTCCCCGCCGAAGAGCGTAATCACGAATTCGTACGGCCCCTCCGGCAAGGCCGTCGCCGGAAGGGAGGCGGCGTACTGGTACCCGCCCGCGGGGTGCATCGGGAACGTGCGGTAGAAGCCTCCTGCCACGGGCCGGATGAATAGCTCGGCCGAGTCTGGCGGCGTCCGGTCGACCACCCGGGCCTCGAGGTCGGCGCTCCGTCCCGCGAGGTATTCGGCCGCGGCCAACGATTGCACCGACGGCAACTCCGAATCGGAGGGAGGAGCGTGGTACTCGGCGAAGCCCACGGCACCCACGTATGCGGGAAGCGTGGCAACGTCGACGGGCCCAGTGGCACTCAGCACGTACACACCCGGCGTAACGGTGAACCCGCCAGCGGTGGCGCGCCCGGCCTGCGGGTTGCCGGCAGTAAACGGCTGCACGCTAAAGGAAGCGCCGAGGTCCGGCAGCGTGAGCGTCATGGGCCAGGCACGGCTGATCGCGCGCGTCACGACCTTGTCGCGGCTTGGGGGCTCGAACGGATCGCGCACCGGTACGACGTCGGGGTAGACCTCGAGTCGCCAGACGCCCGGCCGCACCTTGTCCAGGAAGTAGATCCCCTCCCCTCCGTACGTCGCCACCGACGATGAGCCGTAACCGGCGATGCGCCGCAGCGCCGCGAGGTCCGGCGGTGTCGAGCGCGTCGAGCCTGCATACAAGAACGCGTCGCGCGCCACCAACTCTCCCAAGTTGTCGTCGTAGGACACATGGAAATCGCCGAACCGCGTATTCCCCGGATATGGCCCGTACGAACGCATCCGGGGCAGCCGGTGCATCGCCTCGGCGGCGATAATGGCGCTCATCGCCTTGCGCGGTGTGTAGACCAGGTTCAGGTAGTGCGTCTGCCAGCCCAGGTTGCGCGAGGCGGTCTCCAGCATGTCGTAGGCGAACATCGCGGCAAACTGCGCGCCCACCGCGCGGAACGTGCGCGCCATCGCCGGATACATGTATCCCGTGCGCAGGTCCGGCGAGTCGAACTCGTAGACGATGCGTGGCATGCGAGCGAGCTCCGGGCGCAACATGTCGGGAAACGTGTCAACTCCGCGGAGGTAGTTGCCTTCCAGCTCGTGACCGGAGTTGAGGCCCGTGGGGTACCACCCGAACGTGACGCCCTGCGTCCGGCTTTGCCTGATCGCCGCGGCGATCCGGAAATCCTGACTCACATTGTAGAACATGAGCTTGTGGCATCCCGTGCTGCGCACCGCGTCCGCGAGCGCGTTGATGTAGCCGATCGAGCCCTTGAGATCCTCGGGATGATGCCAGGGCTCGTTCACGAGCTCGATGAACAGGATGGCCGGCTCGTCTTTGAGCGCCAGACGCGTGTACGGATTCACGTGATTCAGGATCTGGCGCAGATAGTTCACCTGTGCCGCGATGGCCGGAGGGTCGGTGCCCATGCGGGCCTTGCCGAAGTGCCGCCCGAAGCCGGGCGCCGAGGTATCGGAGAGTGCGTCCGGCCAGTTCGAGCCGTACAGCTGGATCGGGCTGAAGAGCATGTAGATGCCGCGCGCGCGCGCGCGGGCGATGAGATAATCTTGGAGATCGAGATGATCGTTGGCGATCAAGTTGCCGGCCGAGTCGGAAGCTTCCCAATCGCCCCAGAAAGTGAGCCGCAGCCCGTCCCAGCCCATGCGGGCGAACTGCGCCATGTCCTCATCGATCATTTTCTTGCGATCGGCACGGAGGTACCCGGCGGCGCGGTAGTCGGATGCGGTCGGGAGCACGTAGTTCGCGCCGAAGAGGGTGACTTCCTGCTTAGTATCTCGCCACCGCACGACGCCCTGTGTGTCGAGATAGACGACACGGTTGGCGACCTGCGCTTGAGCCGACGATGCTAGTGCGATGAGCGCCCAGGAAATCAGGGCGTTTTTAGACCCTCCCCGCAACAATTCGATGACATAAGACCTGATGCCCTCAACCACACTCCTCCCTGCCAGCGACACGGTCTCTTGTCGAACTGCGTCTTGGGTCGCCATTGACGTCAATTGTCGAACCGGTGCGGGTATGGCGCAATTGGTAGACGCAGGGTCCTCGCAAGACCTGGGGCGCAAGCCCATGTGGGTTCGAGTCCCACCATCCGCACCCTGGCGTCTTGACCACGGCCGATGCCGTTTGCACATTCAGCACAGGTCTTGCGAGCGTCCTGCGTGCACGTCAGCCACGCATTGAGGGGTCGTGGGGCAGCACCCACGGCCCCTCGCTGTTTCGCACCCGTCAGCGCGGGACCGTCTTGGGCTCGACTCCGAACCGCTCATCCCCGCCCCTCCCCGGAGTCGCCCTGCGATGGTCCCGCCGTGCCCCGCGCTCCTACTGCCTGTTCAGCTCGAGTATGACGCTCCCATGCGGCCCGATCCACCCTCGCATCGGCACATAGCCCTTCACCTGTCCGTCGGCGCCGACCGCGAGGGCGGTGCCGTTCGGGCCCCCCACCAGGTTACGCACGGTGTAGCGACCGGCTGGCAGCGCACCGACCGCGGAACTGACCGCGATACGGGTGGCCGGCATGTCAGCAACATTCGCCACCACGAGCACGACGTCCTTGTCGGTGCGGCGCAAGTACGCGGCGACATGCGAGCGCGTGGCTGTGAGCGGCAGCAACCTTCCCGTCGCGAGAGCCTCAGTATGCTTGCGCAAGTGAATCAGCCGGCGGTACAGGTTGAGCAATGACCCGGAGTCGGCGTCCTCTGCCGCGACAGTGGTGGTCAACGAGTCGGGTTGCGCGCTCTCCCAAGCCTTGCCCGATGTAAAGCCTAACCCGGAACCCGCGCTCCACTGCATCGGCGTGCGCAGTCGGGGATCGGGCTTGTCCCCCGTCATGCCAATCTCTTCGCCGTAATAGATGAAAGGCAGGCCCGGGAGCGTCAGGAGGAGCGTCGCCGCGATCCGAGCGCGGGCGACGTCGCCGCCCAGCGCAGTCATCACGCGGGTCTGGTCGTGGTTCGAGAGAAACGGCGACCAGCGGTAGGCCGGCAGGGTGTCCTGGAGTCGGAGGAAGCCGGTGAGCAGCCCCGCCGCCGAGCCGGTCCGAACCGCCGATAGGAGCGAATCGGCCAGCTCGAAGCCGAAGTACGAGGTGAGCTGGTCGGGGTAATAGGGCATCATGTGATCGATGTTGCCCCACGCCTCGCCGACGGTATATGCGCCGACCTTCACGCTATCGATGTGCGCGGCGTACACGTGGAGAAACGCGTGGGTGCCGGAGCACCCCATCAGGCAGTTGCCTTCTTCAACCAGGTATGGGACCGCGTCCAGGCGGAACCCGTCGACGTCCATGTCGCGTAGCCAGAAGGTGGCGATCTTCATCGCCTCGTCCCGCACGGCGGGCGTCTGGTAGTTCAAGTCCGGCATCCCGCTCCAGAACACGCCGTAGTAGTACTCGTCCCGCACGGGGGAGCGATGCCAGTCGTCCCCGCCGTGGGGACCCTTGCCGAGCGGCGCCGGTGAGAAGCGGTACCACGCGCGATAGGACGATGCGGTATCGCGTAGGGCCGCCTGGAAATAGGGGTGCTCGCTCGAGCTGTGGTTCAGGACCATGTCCACGAGCACCACGATACCGCGGCGGTGCGCTTCCGCCACCAATCGCTTGAAGTCGTCGTTGGTGCCGTAGGCCGGCTCCACGCGGTAGTAGTCGCTCACGTCGTAGCCGTGGTAGCTGGGCGACGCGGCGACGGGCATCAGCCAGATGCAGGAGGCGCCGAGGCCGTTGATGTAGTCGAGCTTCTGAACCAGGCCGTTCAGGTCGCCGACGCCGTCGCCGTTCGAGTCGAAGAAGGAGCGCACGAACACCTCGTAGCACACGGCGCCGCGCGTCCACACGGGGCCGGGTGTTTGCTGCGCGGCGAGCGAAGTCGTCGCGGCGCACGCGAGGAGTAGCATTGACACGGCCTGAGTTCTTGTGGTACTACTGGGCGACGCAGGAGGAGGTAATATGCGCGACGACATGGGCACGTTTCGCGTCACGGTGGAGATCGAGAACCCTGCGCGCTCGGGTGAACGGCGGACGCTCGAATCCGTCTTGGTCGACACGGGGGCGGAGTTGTCGTGGTTCCCGGCTTCTGTCCTCGAGTCCCTGGGGATCGAGCGAATCAAGGTGTGGCACTTTCGCCAAGCCAATGGTACGGTGCTGGCCCGCTGGACTGGAGGAGTACGGGTCCGGGTGGCCGGCATCGAGACGCTCGACGAGGTCGTGTTCGGCGAGTCGGGGGACTTGGTCCTCCTGGGGGCGCATTCGCTGGAAGGCATGAATCTGCGTGTGGACCCGCTCAGGAAGCAGCTCATCGACGCGGGCCCAGCGCCCGCTGCGGCGACGCGCGCGGCGTAATCCAACCGTCTCACGGTAGTTTGGTCGCGGCGTCGATCGCGAGCCCCGTGTTGGATGCGAGATGAAAATGAATGGCGCCCGCCGGGCCCACGGCGACGGAATCTCCGGCGCAGGCGGCGGCGATCAGCCCGCCCGTCAAGATGTCGCAGTACGTGCCGGGCGGCATCCCCGTCGCAACCGTGGTGTCCACGCCGGCGCCCTCCCGGTTGATGGCGACGAAGCCCTTATCGCCCCGCGAGAACGCAATGGCATTGGTGCCGTCGTCCCACCAATGGTTGACGTCCGTGCCCGCGACGACCTTACGGAAGGCGACCATGCCCAGAATGTACGGGTCGCGGTGCTCGCACACCCACTGGCCAACGGTCGCCGTCTCGAGACTGGACGCGCACGTCACTGCGGTGGTCCAGCCGTTCGCGTCCGACGGCGGTCCCATGGAGTTCCCCGCCGGACAGTCGAAGGCGTAACTCGACAGAATCGAGGGATAGCCGTAAGGCTGCGCCAGCATCCAGACGTTCGCGACGCGAAACACGCTGCCGTCGCGATAACTGAGGCCGCACTGATGCTGCGTGTCGTGATTCTGGAGGAACACCACAGCCTTGTCGGAAGGCATGAGTCCCCACGCCAAGGGCGAGAACTGATTCCCGGGCAACCCGTTTGGGTTCAGCTGAGAGATGTGTTGTCCGCCTAGCCCTCGGAACTTGTCGCCGACACCAACGAACGTGAACTCCGTGATGTCCGCCGCGCCGCCGGACGCGTCCGCCTCGCCGAAATAGTCGCGCGGCGACAGCGCTTCACCAGCTCCCCCGATGACCTCGAGGAAATAATAAGGGAGGGGACGGCTGTCGGCGGTCGCCGTGGAATCCACGATCGCGAGGATCTGGTCCAGTTCCACCTGCTGGATGTGCTTGGCTGCGTCGATGCGGAATCCCGCGACGCCGAGCCGCGCGAGCGCGATCAGGTAGTCCGCGATCTTCTCCCGAACCGACGGCATACCGGTATTGAGATCCGGCAGCGAGAGCAGCTCGCAGTCCTGTACGTTGGCCGCGCTCTGGTAGTCGTTGACCGTGCAGGGTGTGTGGAAATCGCCCGGGCCATACAGCCCCGGATAGTCGTACTTGGTGTAGGCCGTGCCGTTGCTCCCGACACCCGGACTCGGATAGTTGGTCATGTGATTGATGACGGCGTCGACGTAGATGCCGACGCCCACCGCCTGGCAGCGCTGCACCATTCCTGCGAATTCGGCGCCCGTTCCCGATCGACTACGCGCGATGCTGTAGCTCACCGGCTGGTAGCGCTCGCTCCAGTCGTGGTTGGGCGTGATGCTGTGCTCCTCCGGGGGCGACACCTGCACTGCCGCGAATCCCGCCGGGCCCAGGACCTGCTCGCACTCCGTGGCGATGTCGGTCCACTTCCACTCGAACAGGTGAACGAACACGTCGCCCGCCGCCATGTGACCGCTGGGGCGGTAAGTGGGCGGCAGCGTCGGCCGATCCGGGGGAGGATTCCCGGTTGCAGGGGGGGAAAGCGTGTCCCCGCACGCCGCCCCTGCCAACACGAACAGGGCGGCGGCGGCGAATTGACGTCTCAAAGCAGCGAAGGCTCCGGGCGCTCAGTAGCCCGGATTCTGCTTCAGGTTCGGGTTGGCCACGATCTCGGTCGCGGGGAGCGGGTAGAGATCGTATTTGGGAAGGGTCGCTGCCCCGAACTGCGTGGCGCCCTTCCACGCGTACAGGTACGTGCCGCCCGTGAACAGGCCGAAGCGGATGAGGTCGGTCCGGCGGTGGCCCTCCCACAGCAGCTCGCGACCGCGCTCGGCAAGGAGAAAGTCCAGCGTGAGCGCGGTGGTGTCCGCGAGATCGCCGCTGGCGTTCCCGTACGCGCGCTCCCGCAGCGCGTTCACGTACGTCAGGGCCTGCGCCTGGCTGCCTCCGCCGCCGCGGAGCACGGCCTCGGCATAGATCAGGTACGCCTCGCCGAGCCGGAACATCGGGTAATCCGTGTCGACGAAATTATCGTTCGAGCCGGGCTGCCCAGTCGACGTCACGTTCTGGTACTTGGGCGCGAGGATCCCCTGGCCCCAGGTGGTCATGACGGACACCGCCGGCGTGCGACCGGTCGAGTCGAAGTACGCGTTGCGCGTATCCCCGGTGGGATAGAAGACGGCGGCTTCCGGTTTCAGGCGCAGCCCATACCAGCCGCCGGCGATGCCGTAGCGCGGCGCGCCGTCGCCGACCGCCGCATGGACCAGGAATGTCACGCAGCCATACCCCTGGGTGCGCAGTCCGTCCTGCGTCACCGCGAAGATGATTTCGGGCGACGTGTTGTTGTCGGCCCGGAACATGTGGTGATAGTTCGGATCCAAGCCGTACAAGCCGGAGGTGACGACGGCTTGCGCGGCCGTGAGCGCCTCGGTCCAGTGCGGCGTCCCGGTGTAGACGCCCGCGTTCAGGTAGAGCTCAGCCAGGAGCATGTCCGCCGCCGGTGCGGTGGCACGGCCATAGCTGCTCGGAAGGCCCGCCTGAGGCAGATCGGGCTTGATGGCATTCAGCTCGCTCACCACGAAGTTATAGATGTCGGTGCGCTGGGCCTGCTTCGGGGGTGTAGCGCCGATCGGGTCAGCTTCGGTCAGCAGCGGGATGTTCCCGAAGAGATCGATGCCATGCCAGTAGCTCAGGGCCCGGAGGAAACGGGCCTCGGCGCGGTAGGTCTTGATGGTGTCCTTGAGCGCGGCGCTGACGCCCCGCGACGCCAACACCGCATCCGTGGTCTGGCGCAGGAACTCGTTCGCGATGGGGACCTGGAAGAAGATCCGGTAATACATCATCTGCGGGAATTCGTTGTTCGGCCCCCAGCTTTGGGTGTTCAGCTCAGTGAGGCCCTGATCACCGCCCCAGGCGATCACCGCCTCATCGGTCGGCAGCTCCTCCATCTCCCACAGGAGGCGCACATACTGCGTGAATCCCTCGTCGGGAAAGCTGATGTCTGGCTGCCCGAACTGCCCCCGTTGACCCGTGACGGCCAGCCCGGCGTACAGCTTTGCCAGGAGGGCCTGGTATGACTTCAGATCATTGAAGATGTTGGCGCTCGTGATCGTGCTCTTCGGCTCCGTCGTCAGATCCGTACACCCCACCGCCGCCAGAGCCAGGAGGGCGGCGGCAGCGACCGTGGACGCCTTCAGTGTCCTGAGGTTCATGACTCCGTCCCCCTCTAGAATCGGACCGTGAGGCCGCCGGTGAAGGTGCGCGCTCGCGGATAGATGTTGTTGTCGATGCCGTTCAGCCCCGCCGTCGGATCGACGCCGCTGTAGCCGGTGATGGTAAATACGTTCTGCATGGCCGCGAAAAGGTGCATCGGCTGGTCGCGATACTTGAACGAGTAGCCGAGCTTCATGTTGTCCATGCGCAGGAAGGACCCATTCTCCACGTATATGTCCGAGAGTTGTTGATTCGTCACGAAGCCGGTCTTCAAGACCGACGTGGACAGGTTATAGGGTGACGAGCGCGTGAGCTGCTGGTAGTAGCCACTGTTGGACGCCACGTTGTTGTAGACGTAGTTCCCGAGCCACGCGCGCAGGGTGAAGCTCAAGTCGAAGTTCCCGTAGGTCAGATAAGACGATTGACTGAGCATCCACTTCGGTGCCGGGTCGTGGTACACCCGGCGGTTACCGACGTTGAGGGACACCCGTGGAATGGTATCGCCGTTCTGGTCGAGATAGCTGCCCTCGACCGGCTTCCCGTTCTTGTAGTTCTGGCGGTAGACCAGGAACGAGTTGACGGGCTGGCCCGGCTCGAGCACCTGGATGGTCTGGCCTACGCCGGCGATGCCGCCGACGAGAATCTGCTGCGCGCTGCCGCCGAACGGGTTGATGGACAGCAGCCTGTTCGTGTTGTGGCTGGCAGTGAAGTCGGCGGTCCAGCGGAGACCGGTCCCGCCCGGCTTGAGCAGCTGGGCGTTGAGGCTCAACTCGATCCCGACGTTCCTCATGCTACCGATGTTGGTCGTGAGGACGTTCGAGAAATTGGTGCCGGCCGCGATGGGCACCGTGAAGATCATGTCGGTGGTCTTCTTGTAGTACCAATCGACGGCGCCGGTGAGTCGCTGATTCGAGAACCCGAAATCGACGCCGACGTTGTAGGAGCCGGTCTCCTCCCACTTGACGTTCGGTTCGAACGCGCTCGGGCGGATCGTGCTGACGAACTGGTTGCCGAATTGCACGGCCGACGCCGCGTCGCCCACGACATAGGTCGAGTATTGCTGGTAGTTCGCGAAATTCTGGTTGCCGGTCTTCCCCCACGACGCCCGCAGCTTCAGGTCCGACAGCGCCGAGAGGCCACGCATGAACGGCTCCTGCGAGATGCGCCAGGCGACCGCCACCGACGGGAAGTTGCCCCACGCGTTGCTCGGTCCGAAGCGCGAAGAGCCGTCGCGCCGCAGGCTCACCGCCGCCAGCCAGTGGTCGTTGAGGTTGTAGTTGAGCCGCCCGAAGAAGGAGATCAGCTTGCTCTCCTGGATACTCGTGGCATTCTGCACCGTCTTCGCCGACGGAATGCCGTTGGTGGTGAGGAGGTCGGTGCTCAAGCCCGTGAGTGTGACCGCTGGATACTCCCCATGCGACTGCGAGTAACCGTAACCGCCCACCACATCGATGTTGCCGGGCACGACGTCGAGCGGCGCCGAGTAGTTCAGGTACGCCTCGAGCACCGTGTTCAGGAGGCTCGGGGTGGTGCTGTAGAAAGTGCCGCCGGTGCCGTTCCGCAATTGGTCGTGTTGGAGGGCCGAGTTGAAGGACTGCTGATCAACATTCGTGACGTCGTACCCGAGGTTGACGTTGGCCTTCAAACGGTCCAGGAAGGGCAGGCGGTAGTCGGCCTGCACGTTGCCGATGCTGCGGTAGGTAGTGCCGTGGCTTTGGGCCAGGGCGAGAATTTGCGCTGGGTTGTCCGCGGACTGTTGGGCGACGCGCCAATTGTAGTAGCCAGTGGCGGTGGTATCGTCGTACACCGGTTGAGTCGGCCCCATCTGGGCGGCGTTGCCGAGCACGTTGGGGGGCAGAAGTTCGTCGAGCGTGCGCGAGCCTTTCAGGTTGGTGCGAACGCTCATGCGGTCATCGAACAGACGCTGCTCGTAGTTGAACCCGAGAGAGACCCGCTCGGTCGAGCTGCCTCTGATGATGCCGTTCTGATTGAGATAGCCTACCGACAAGCGGTAGTTGTTGTTTTGGCCGGCGCCCGAGACGACCACGTCGTGCTGCTGGCCGAACCCCGTGCGGTCCACGACACCGAACCAGTCGGTGCTCGCGTTCGCCAACTGACCGAGGTTGGCCGGCGCGTACTGGGCCACGGCCGCGCGGAACTGCGCCGCGTTCAGCATCTCGGGAAGTCGGGTGACCGACGAGGAGGACATGCTGGTGCTGTACTCGACCCGCGGCGGTCCCTGCTGCCCGGATTTTGTCTTGATGATCACCACACCGCTGGCGGCGTTCACGCCGTAGATCGCCGCCGCCGAAGCATCCTTGAGCACCGTGATGCTCTCGATGTCATCGGGGTTCAGGAAGTTGAGAGCATCGCGCCCGGCGGACAGACCGGCGCTGGCGTCGAGCACATTGACCGGGTTCGTGTTCGCCAATCCCACTGGCATGCCGTCGATCACGTAGAGCGGATCGCTCGAGGCAGTAACCGAATTCGCACCGCGAATCCGCAGCGTCACACCGCCGCCCGGCTCGTTGTTGTCGACCAGTTGCACGCCCGCGACCTTGCTCTGGATGAGCTGCTGCGGGCTGATGATTCTGCCCGTGTTGAACTCGGTCGAGGACACCTGGGTTACGGCGCCGGTGATATCGCCCGCCCGCTGCGTCCCATAGCCGGTGACCACGATTTCCGACAGGCTCACCGCCTGGGAGGTCAGGGCGAGATCGGCGACGAGCGTCTCATTCTCCGCGATCGTGACCACCTGGGTTGCACGCCCGTAGCCGATCAGTCGCACCCGCAGAGTGTCCGGGCCCGCGGGGACTCCCGTGATGACATAACGGCCGTCTGCCTGGGTCAGCGCGCCGCGACCCCCGACCGCGACGGTGACTCCGGAGAGCGGCCGTTGGGTCGCGCCGTCCGTGACGCGTCCGCGGACCGTGCCGGTAGCCTGCTGCGCACCCAGCGGCGCTACCCCCAGCACCGCCAAGAGCACGCCAATCACGCACTCTGCTCGTCTCATAGCGTCCTCTCAAGCTGAAGGTGTGGCTCGCATGCAACACCACTCCTCATTCTTCCCCTGCCGGGCCCCTTGTCAAGGACGCCCGGAACGCCCCCTCGAGGCCTGGCTTCCTTCGTGGCCGCGGGCGCTGGCGCGGCTGCCGTCCTCTTGCTATCATGATGATGACTAATGACGACATGACAGAATATCATGACTTCGAAGCGACGCGTCAAAGAACCGGTGCAGGTCTACCTCGACACCGTCGAGCGCCAACGGCTCGAGCGGTTGGCGCGCCAGTTCGGCGCCACAATGTCCGACGTACTCCGCCGGGCCCTCGAGCTGCTCGAGCACCAGACGTCCGACCCCGCCGCCCACCCGGCGCTACAGATCGTCGGCGTCGCCGATCGGGAGCAAGCCGGTGGCCCAGGGTACGACGTTGCCCGCGAGCACGACCGCTACCTAGCCGAAAGCGAAGCCGCAGGCTGGGGGCATCCTGCCCGGCGGCCGCGGCGCCGTGGCCGCTGAACTGTTCGTCGATACGAGCGCGTGGTACCCGC
>WNGD01001304.1_pt1 | contig 27547 bp, 20 predicted proteins | sample 5400671 | NCBI WGS metagenome assembly WNGD01 (sample SAMN13153369, study PRJNA577476) | soil metagenome | isolation source: 40 cm soil or saprolite under grassland replicate 2 | place: USA:California | collected 2016-06-15
AGCCAGACCTTGCGCTCCAGCGCCTTGTGGATCTGCTCGGCCACCCGGTAGTGCTCGAACAGCGGCAGCTTGCCGTCGTGGTGGCGCAGCTTCGGCAGCAGGTCGGGGGCGACCTCGTCGAGGTAGTCCTTGACGCGGGCGTACAGCTCGGGCGAGTCCACCACCAGCTCGGCGAAGTCGGGCGAGAAGATGTCGCGGATCACCCGCACCACCAGCTCCGGCTCGGAATAGATCACCGCCGGGGCCGAGGACTTCTTGGACTTGCGCTCGATGGACTCCCAGCGGGCCTGCAGCCGAGCGAGGTCGGCGCGCAGGTCGTCGGCGCTGGCACCCTCGGCGGCAGTACGCACGATCAGGCCGATGCCCTTGGGGCGCACCTCTTTGAGGATCTCGCGCAGGCGGATGCGCTCCCCCTCGGGCAGCCGCCGGGAGATGCCGAAGGTCGTGTCGCCGGGCTGCAGGACCAGGTAGCGGCCGGCGAGCGAGACCTGGGCAGTGAGGCGCGCGCCCTTGGCGCCGATCGGGTCCTTGGTGACCTGGACCAGCACCGGCTGGCCAGGCTTGAGGACCCGCTCGATCCGGGGCGCCTCGCCCTCAAGGTCCTCCTCGTTGTAGTTGACCTCGCCGGCGTAGAGCACGGCGTTGCGGCCGCGCCCGATGTCAATGAAGGCGGCCTCCATACCGGGCAGGACGTTCTGGACGCGGCCGAGGTAGATGTTGCCGACCATGGAGCGGCCGGACTTGCGGGTCACGTAGTGCTCGACCAGGCTGGAGCCCTCGATCACGCCGATCTGGGTGCGTTCGGCCCCTTCGGTGACCAGCATGCGCTTGTCCGGTCCCTGGCGCAGGACCTGCTTCTGCTCTTCGGTCAGGCCGCGGCCACGCCGCCGCTTGCCGCGGTCGGCCTGCCGCACCCCACGGGTCCGCGTGCCGGCCTCCAGCCGGGTGGAACGCTCGGACGGGGACGGCTGGGGCGGGGTGGCGGGCTCTGCCCCGACTGCAGCGGCACCGGTCGCCGTAGCAGCCGACTGCCCGTCGCGTCCCTTGAGGTGGCCGCCGCCCAGGCGCCGCCGCCCACGGCTTCGCGAGCGGGTCGGCTGCGACTGCTCCGGCGACTGCTCCGGCGACTGCTCCGGCGACTGCTCCGGCGCTGACGCCCGGCTGGCGGCGGCTTCGGGTTCAGTCTCTGGCGCCGCCGCTGCGGCAGGAGCCGCTGCGGCTGCGGGCTTCTGCGCCCCTCCTCGCTGCCTGCCACGGCCGCCCGAACCCGAACGTCCGGACGGGGCTGGCGATGCAGCAGCTGGAGCGGAGACTGGTTGGTCCGCCTGGGCCGTGGCAGCTGGTTCGGCCACCGCTGGTACTGGCACTGCCGCTGGCGGCGCCTCACCATCTTCGGTCGCAGTGGGCTCGGAGCGAATACGGGCTTTGGCCGCGGCCCGGCGCCGCCGGCGCGCTCGGGTCCGGGAAGAGCCGTTCGCCGAAGCGTCCTCGTCATCGATGGTAGTACTGGCAGCGGCTTCGGTGGCCTCCTCCGGCTCCCGCGGGCTCGGTGGGCTGCTGGTGACGGCAGCCGCCGCCTCTGCCTCTTCACCGGACTCTGGACCGGACTCTGGCCTGGCCGAGCGGCCACCTCGCCCCCGGCGCCGGCGAGCCCGGCTGGACCTGGTTGGGACGGCGCCCTCAACCTCTGACCCGGCCTCTGGCCCGGCGTCGGCGGGCTCAACGGGCTCTGGGGCCTGCGGCCGGGCCTTGGTCTCACTGTCAGCCGCAGCCTCCACGGTCGCGGCTGCTGCTGTTGGCTTGGCTGCTGTTGGCTTGGCTGCTGGCGGCTTGGCCGCAGCCTTCTGTGGCTTCTGGATAGCTGGAGGTGGTCCGGCCGGGCGGGAGGCGGCCGTGCTCTCCACCGTGACCACCCGGAAGCTCGAGGCGGGCTCGGACGGTGGCAGGGCGATGGGTGCCGGTGGCGCCGGGAGGGTTGCGGTGCGCGGCGCGGATGGGGGTGGTCCGCCGGGGAACGAGGCGGCTGCGCGCGGCCGCCTCGGGGCCGTGCTCGCCGGGGTCTGCTGGCCGTCGGCGGCTGGATCGGCTGGATCAGGCTTCGAGTCCAGCGTCGTGCGCGTCTGGTTCGTGTCGTCGTCAGGGGATGGCGCGCCAATGGGTGCGCCAGGGAGGTCCCGGGTACTCTCGATCCGGGACTCTTCCGGGGAGTCCATGAATGCTCCTAACCAAGTTCGGGCGGCCGCCGACGGGGGCAACCGAAATTTTTTGCGCACCCGGGGAACGGAACATGCGGTGACGCTCCCCGGCCGAACCGGTCGGAACCTGGTCCCCAGCGGCAGCCGGTGACTCGAAGTCTCCGTCCGGGTCGGACGGCGCCGCCATGCACATCCGGACCCGTCGGGCTACGACGAGAACCATGAGGGTCCCCGCCCGAGGGTGCTGGCCCGTCGCCTGCGGCGACGGCCACGATCCACGTGGCTGGAGCCTCCGCGCTGACTTAGGCCGGGCTGCCCAACGGTGGGCGGGACGCGAACAGTGGCGCCCGAAAGCCAGTGCGAGGGCGGCCACCACGTCGTCGGGCCGCACCGAAGGATCGGCATGGCGCAAAACTGAGTTGAGTCTACAGCCAGTTTCGCGGGGTTGCTAAGGGAAGTTGCTGAGAGGACTAGTCACACCCCGGTCAACGGGCAAAGCGGCGCATATGGATGCTCTCAAGCAGCCCGATGGCGATGAAGCTGGAGATCAGCGACGAGCCGCCGTACGAAACGAACGGCAGCGGGATGCCAGTGATCGGCATGATGCCGATGTCCATACCGATGTTGATGAAGGTTTGGAACACGAACATCGCGACAATCCCGCAGGCGATCAGGGCGCCGAAGCGGTCCCTGGCGAGGGCGGCGATCCGCAGCCCGCGCCACAGCAGCAGCGCCAAAAGACCCAGCAGCACCGCCGAGCCCACGAAGCCGAGCTCTTCCCCGATCACCGTGAAGATGAAGTCGGTGCGCTGCTCCGGTACGTACTGGAGGTTGGTCTGGCTGCCGCGCAGGTAGCCCTTGCCGGTGACCCCACCCGACCCGATCGCGATCAGCGCCTGCCTGGCGTTATAGGTGAAGCCGCGACCGCTGGCGTCCGCATTCGGGTCGATGAATGCGGTGAGCCGCTCCTTCTGGTACTCCTTAAGCACGTTCAGCTTGAACATCCCGACCACACCGATGCTGCCGATCAGCATCAGGATCAGCAGCCAGCGGTACTGCACCCCGCTGACCAGGAGGATCCCGAACAGGATCGCGACGAACACCATCATGGTGCCGAAGTCCGGCTGCAGCAGGATCTCGCCCGCGACCAACCCGAGGGCGGCGAGCGCGAAGGCGATCCGCCTCGGCGCGGGACGCTCGCGCTTACCCGCGAGGATCGCGGCGAGGACCAATATCAGACCGATCTTGGCGTACTCGGAGGGCTGGATCTGGTACGGGCCGATCGCGAACCACGACTGCGCGCCGTTGGAGGTCGCCCCGAGCGGCGAGAGCACCACCGCCAGGAGCACTACCACGAACCCGTAGCAGACCACCGCATAGCTGGCGAGGCGGCGGTAGTCGAGCAGCATGACCGCGACCATGGCGACCAGGCCGAGCAGCAGGTTGACGAGCTGCTTCTGCATGATCATCGCCTTCGGCAGCCCATGCTGGTGCAGGCTTGCAAAGGTCGAGGAGTAGATCGCCACCAGGCCGAACACCGCGAGCCCGGCGGCGGTCAGCGCCATCAGCGGGTCCACGTGCCGCCAGGGCGCGCGCCAGGTCATCGGCCGCTCGCTGGCGCTTTCCCAGCCGAGCCGCGAGACCCGGTCTGTCCACGATCCCCAAGACTCTTGCATTGAGATCAGCCGCTCCGGTCGGCGCCGGCGGCGACGGATTGGACCTGCAGGCCGAAGAGCTTCTCGTACAGCACCTTGGCCGCGGGGGCCGCCGACTCGCCGCCGTGGCCGGCCTGCTCGACCATGGCGACGACAACGTAGCGAGGGCTCCCGACCGGAGCAAACGATGCAAACCACGCGAACGGTGCTTTCGGCGGGAGGTCGGCGGTGCCGGTCTTGCCACCAACCGGATAGCGGTCGAGGGGGAAGCCGGTGAACGCCGCCGTGGCGGTGCCGCCTGCCGGCACGGCCCTGAGGCCCTCGCTGACCGCGGCGAAGTCGCCGGCGGGGATGTGCGCGACCGAGCTGATCTTCGGGGTGATGGTGCGCAGCGGCTTGCCGCTGACCGGGTCGACCACCGCCTTGGCCACGTGGGCGGCGTAGACCGTGCCGCCGTTGGCGATCGCGCCGTAGCCGAGGGCGAGCTGCAGCGGCGACACCTGCAGGGAGCCCTGCCCGATGGCGACGCTCAGGTCGTCACCGCCTTCCCAGATGTAGCCGCTGTGGCACAGCTCCTGGTACAGGGCGCTCTTGCCTTTGCAGTAGACGGGCTTGAGCGTCTCCCACATGCGCTTGCGCCAGGCCCGGTCCGGGACCGTGCCGCTGGTCGCGAAGGGCAGGTCGATGGTCGGCTGGCGGCCGAAGCCAAGGCTGCGGGCGGTCGCCTGCATCTGCTCGTCGATCTTCTGGTGGCGCTGCTCCTGGCTCATCTCGGCGTTGGAGAAGTGGGCGCCGAGGTTGTAGTAGTACACGTCGCAGGAGAACTGCAGGCTCCTGGTCAGGTTGACGGTGCCGTGCCCGCTCGGGGTCCAGTCGTGGCGGACGTCGCGGCCGAACGCGAACGAGCCAGGGCAGTTGAAGGTGGTCTGGGGGGTGATCGCACCATGCTGCAGCCCAGCCAGGGCAGTGACTGACTTCCAGGTCGAACCGGGCGGGTAGGCGGACTGGATCGCCCGGTCCAGCAGCGGCTTGTTGGGGTCGGTGTTGTAGGCGGCGTAGTCATGGCGTGAGATGCCGCCGACGAACTTGCGCGGGTCGTATTCGGGCAGGCTGGCCAGGGCGATCACCGAGCCGTCGTTGGGGTCGAGCACCACCGCTGTCGCCGCAGGTGCCGGGTAGGTGCCGCCGCGTGTGCTGTCGGGCAGCTTGCGGGCGGTCTGCATGGCGGCGACCAGGGAGTTCTCGGCGGTCTTCTGCACGTCCCGGTCGATGGACAGCTCCAGGTCCGCTCCGGGCCTGGGAGGGACCCCGCCGAGCACCCGGATGACCTGGCCGGCGGCGTTCACCTCCAGGTCCTCGATGCCGTCGCTGCCGCGCAGCCAGCTGTCGTAGGTCAACTCCACGCCGGCCTTGCCGACCAAGTCGCCCGGCTTGAGGTGCTGGAAGCGGGGGGTCTTCAGCTCGTCGTCGGAGACCTCGCCGACATAGCCGAGCACGTGCGCGGCGAGCTTGCCGTTGGGATAGTCGCGCAGCGCCAGCACCTCCGGGGTCACCCCGGGGAATTGGCCGGCATGCTAGGTGACGTAGAAGAGCTGGTCGGTGGGCACATCCTCAGCCACGGGGGTGCCGACGAGCGGCGAGCCGTTCCAGTCGTGGAGCCGCTGCTGCAGCTTGGCGAGCGGCTCGCCGAGCAGCTTGGCGAGGCGCCCGAGCACCACGCTGCCCTGCTTGCCGGTCATCTCGGCCGGCTTGACAGTGAGCGCCCAGGCGGCCCGGTTGCGGACCAGCACGCGGCCCTGGCGGTCGACGATGCGGCCGCGTGGCGCCTCCACCACCACCTGCCGCACCCGGTTGCCCTCGGCCAGATCGCCGTAATGGTCGGCGGCCAGCACCTGCAGATACCACAGCCGCGACAACAGTGCCACGAGCAACACGGCGACCATCACCGACAGCAGCGACAGCCGCTGGTGCAGCGGAGGGTGGGAACGGGGCGGCGGCTTCTGCTTCACGGCACCTCCCCTACCAGCCCTTCATGGCTGGATAGATCTCCGGCGTGGGGGCGGTGCGGTCGACCAAACGGCGGACCAGCGGGTAGACCAGCGGGGTGAGCAGCAGGTTCGCGGCGGCAACCAGCAGCCCGGTGCGGGCCACAAATCCCCACGAGGACTGGTCGAAGACGCGCAGCACCAGCCCGGAGAGCCACACCGAGGCAAGGCTGGCCGCTGCGGTCAGGGTCAGGTGGGTCCAGGCCCCCGAACTGGTGACATAGGCCCGTACCGCGCCGACGGCAAAGCCGATCGCGGTGTAGACCAGCGCCGAGACCCCCACAGACTGGCTGAAGAGCAGGTCGGCGAGCAGCCCGGCGCAGAACCCGAAGGTCGCGCCCTGGACCGGTCCGGCGCCCATGGCGACGGCCACCACGGCGATCACCAGCACGTCCGGCCGGGCGCCAGCAAGGCGCCAGGAGACAAGCACGGTAGATTCCAGCAGCAGCCCGACGGCGATCACCGCGCTGAGGGCGAGGACGCGGCGCATCAGCGGCCACCGCCCGCTGCCGCTGCTGCCGGTGTCGCCGGTGTCGTGGTCGGGGTGAGGACCTGGCCGGGTTGCGCGGGCTTGGGCTGGGCCGGCTTGGGCTGGGACACCACCACCGCGACCACGTCGATGGTGCCGAGGTTGGCATAGGGGCGCAGTGTCACGGTGGGGACCAGGCTCGCGGCACCGGCGGGATCGACCCGCGCCACCACCCCCACCGGCAGCCCGGCCGGGAACACACCACCCTGGTAGCCGCGGGTCACCACCTCGTCGCCCACGCGCACGTCGGTGCCGGCCTGGACCGGCTCGAACTGCACGCCGGCCTCGGCGGCGCCCTTGACGATGCCGGGAGACTTGGTGCGCGCCAGGCTGGCGGCCACGCCGCTGGACGGGTCGTCGAGCAGCACCACGGTGGCATAGCCGCCGGTCACCTCGGCGACGCGGCCGACCAGGCCGTCGGCGTCGAGCACCGGCATGCCGGTGGCGATCCCCCGGCTGGAGCCCGCGTCGATCGTCACCGACCACTGGAAGTTGGAGCCGGAGCGGGCCACCACCAGCGCCCCGACGGTCTTGCAGCCGCAGCGCGCGGCCATGCCGAGGGTGCTGCGCAGGCGCTGGTTCTCGCCGATCGCGTCCTGGTAGGTGCGCTCCTGGTTGCGGAGCTGCTCGACCTCTGCGGTGAGGCGGCGGTTGTCACGCCGGAGGCGGCCGATCTGGCCGATCCCGGCAAAGAAGTCCCCGACCGGGCGGACCACCGCGCTGACGCCGCGCTGCAGCGGCCCGAAGGCCGCAATCGAGACCCGCTGGAGCTGCGCGACCGGCCCGCTCTGGCCTTCGCGGAAATCGATGGTGATCACCATGATCGAGGCGAGCAGCAGCAGCACCAGCAACACGCGGGCGCGGCGGGGGCGTGCGTACAACCGACCCAACCTCCAGCTTCAGGAACGAAACGAACAGCGCCCTTGCCACGATCTGATGTTTCCTAGATCACTTGCCCAAATCAGCGGGATCCAGAACCGATCAGCACGCGTTTCAGGGTCTCGAATTGTTCGATGCACTTGCCGGAGCCGTACACCACCGAGTGCAGCGGCTCGTCAGCAACGTGGATCGGCATGCTGGTCTCGTGCTTGAGCCGGTCGTCGAGCCCGCGGAGCAGGGCGCCGCCGCCGGTGAGCACGATGCCCTTGTCCATCACGTCGGCGGCGAGCTCCGGCGGGGTGCGGTCGAGGGTGTTCTTGACCGCGTCCACGATCGCGTTGACCGGCTCCTCGATCGCCTTGCGGATCTCCTCAGCGCCCACCGTGATCGTCTTGGGCAGCCCGCTGACCAGGTCACGGCCGCGCACCTCGGCGGTCGGTTCCTCCGACAGGGGGAAGGCGGAGCCGATGTTGATCTTGATCGCCTCGGCGGTGCGCTCGCCGAGCATCAGCGAGTACTCCTTCTTGACGTAGCTGATGATCGCCTCGTCCAGCTCGTCGCCGCCGATGCGGATCGACTGGCTGGTCACGATGCCGCCGAGTGCCACTACCGCGACCTCGGTGGTGCCGCCGCCGATGTCGACCACCATGTTGCCGGTGGGGTCCTCGACCGGCAGGCCGACGCCGATCGCCGCGGCCATCGGCTCCTCGATGATGAACGCGGAGCGCGCCCCGGCCTGGATGGCGGAGTTGAAGACCGCGCGGCGCTCCACTCCGGTGATCCCGGACGGGACGCACACCACCACCCGCGGCTTGGCGAGGATCTGGCGCCGGTGCACCTTATGGACGAAGTAGCGGAGCATCTTCTCGGTGGTGTCGAAGTCGGCGATGACGCCGTCCCTCAGCGGGCGGATCGCCTGGATGTGGCCGGGGGTGCGGCCGATCATCGCCTTGGCGTCCGAGCCGACCGCCAGGACCTGGTTGGTCTTGGTGTTGATCGCCACCACCGACGGCTCATTCAGCACCACGCCCCGCCCGCGCACGTACACAAGCGTATTGGCGGTCCCAAGATCGACCGCCATGTCCCGACCGAGAAAGCGAAAGGCATTCTGCAAAGGAACCAGCCCCTTCGAGCGCTTTTTGCAGACCCCGATCCGGCCGGGGCGCCAAGGAAGTGCCAGGGTAGCCGTGCTTAGCTGCGAGAACGGTCAGCCGCTGGGAACTTCGTCATGCTACACCAGCCGGTCGTTCGTCTCCGTGAGGCTCAACGAGACGTTACCGAACCGCCATCTCGATCCCCTCGGCCGGCCAACCAGCGGACTTGACCGCCAACCCGCCATTGCGCCGGCGCGACCTTGGCGCGCTCGCTACTGCAGCTTGGGAAAGAACAACGCCAGCTCGCGAGCGGCGGAGGCGGTCGAGTCGGAGCCGTGCACCAGGTTCTGGCCGATCTCCAGGCAGAAGTCGCCGCGGATCGAGCCGGGCGGGGCGCTGACCGGGTTGGTGGGGCCCATCAGCGCGCGGACCGCAGCCACCGCCTCCGGCCCTTCGACCGCGATCGCCAGCAGCGGCCCGCTGGTGATGAACGAGACCAGCTCGCCGAAGAACGGCTTGCCCTCGTGCTCGCCGTAGTGCTGCTTGGCCACGCCCTCGTCCAGCGTGCGCAGCTCCATCGCGAGCAGCCGCAGGCCTTTGCGCTCCAGCCGGCCGACGACCTCCCCGACCAGGCCGCGGGCGACCGCGTCAGGCTTGCAGAGGACCAGGGTACGTTCGTCGGCCACGCGCCAACCTCCATGCTCGGTGAACTCAACAGCGACAAGCCAAAGAGATGCCCGCGGATCTTACGCGGGTCCCGGTCCGAGCAGCAGCTCGCGGGCGTCGCCCACGGTGTAGAGGGAGCCGGTCACCACCACCGCCTCCGACTCGGAGGCGCCCTCCAGCGCCAGCCGCACCGCGCTGGGCACGTCGGCGGCGACCTCGGCGGTGAGGCCGAGCGCCTCGGCCTCCTTGCGGAGCTGCTCGGCCCCTGCGCTGCGCGGGCTCGAGTTGGCGGTCACGATCAGCCGCCCGGTCGCCGGCGCGAGTCCCGCGACGATGCCGTGAAGGTCCTTGTCGGCCAGGCAGGCCAGCACGACGGTGCGCCGGTCCACCACGAACTCCTCTAGCAGCGCGGCGGCCAGGGCGCGGGCACCCTCCGGGTTGTGGGCGCCGTCGAGCAGCACCAGCGGCTTGCGTCCCACCACCTCCAGCCGGCCTGGGGAGGTGACCGCCGCGAAGCCCTCCCGGACGGTGTCGGCGTCGAGCGGCCGGTCGCCGAGGAACGCCTGCACCGCAACCAGCGAGCTGGCCGCGTTGACCGCCTGATGGTGCCCGTACAGCGGCAGGAACAGATCGCGGAGCTCCCCGCTCGGTGTGGCCAGGTCGAGCACCTGGCCGCCGTGGGCGCCGCGGCGCCGCAGCAGGTCGAAGTCGCGCCCGGCGAGCAGCAGCCGGCCGCCCAGCCGCTCGGTGCGCTCGCTGATCAGCGCCAGCACGTCCGGGTCCTGGTGCTGGCTGACCACGGTCGCACCCGGCTTGATGATGCCCGCCTTCTCGCCCGCCACCGCGACAGGGGTATCCCCCAGCTCGGGATGATCGACTGAGACCCGGTTGATGACCGCGACTGCCCCGTCGACCACGTTGGTGGCGTCCCAGGAGCCGCCCATGCCGACCTCGATGACCTGCGCGTCCACCGGCACCTCCGCGAACCAGGTGAAGGCGAGCGCGGTGAGCGCCTCATGGAAGGTGACCGGCTGCTCCCCCGCCTGGTCGACCTCGGCGAAGTACGGCTCCAGGTAGGAATAGGTCTCGGCGAACTCCCCGGTGGAGATCGGCCGGCTGGCCAGCGCGATCCGCTCCCGCACGTCCTGCAGGTGCGGGCTGGTGTAGCGCCCCGCCCCCAACCCGAAGGCAGCCAGCAGCGCGGTCACCATCCGCGCGCTGCTGGTCTTCCCGTTGGTCCCGGTCAGGTGCACCGCCGGCGCACTCTGCTCCGGGTGATCCAGCAACTCAACCAGCCGCTGGATCCGCTCAAGGCTCGGCCCGATCCGCGTCGGCATCCGTGCATACAGCGATCTGACAGCCTCCGCGTACTCCACGAGCGCTCCTGCTCCTCGAACGATCCAGGGTTTGGGTGCCCGGCGATTGTAGTGACGCGGGGCGACCCCTCGGGCCGCCTCGCCTACCCCCCGAGCGCGCCGAACTGCTCGGCGACCTTGGCAAGGTCGGCGTCGACCTCGGCGAGGCGGGCGCGGACCTTGTCGACCACCGGCGGGGGCGCCTTGGCGACGAAGTCGGGGTTGGCGAGCTTGGCGGTGGCGCGGTCACGCTCGGCTTCCAGGGTGACGCGTTCGCGCTCCAGCCGGCGGCGTTCCTCGTCCAGGTCGAGCAGGCCGGCCAGCGGGAGGTACAGCTCCGCCGCGGCAGCCAGCAGCTTGGTGGCTGGTTCCCCGGTCGGGGCTGTGCCCGGAGGGGCGACTGTGAACTCGGCCAGCCGGGCGAGGCGCCGCACGCTGGAAGCCTCGGCCTCGAACAAGGCGGCCTGGCGCTGGTCGGCAGGCACGATCGTGCAGCGCGGCTTGCTGCCCGGCGAGACGTGGTGCTCGGCGCGGAAGCGGCGCAGGGCGGCGATGACCTCCTGCAGGTCGGTCATGGCCGTCTCGGCGTCGGCGTCCAGATCGCCCGCCCGTTCCGCCGGCCAGGGGCCGAGGGTGATGGTCTCCACGCCGGAGAGGGCGCGGGCCAGCTCCTCGGTCACGAACGGCATGACCGGGTGGAGCAATTTCAGGGTCACGTCGAGCGCGTGCACCAGCGTGACGCCGGCCCGGCGGGCGTCCTCCCCACCGGCGGCGAGACGAGGCTTGGCCAGCTCCACGGCCCAGTCGGCCAGCTCGCTCCAGGCGAAGGCGTGCAGCAGCCTGGCAGCCTCCGCTGGGTCGTAGCGATCGTAGGCGGCGCTCACCGCTGCACGGGTCCGCTCCAGCCGCGACCTGAGCCAGCGGTCGGCGAGCGCATCGCCGCCGGGGGCAACCGCAGGGCCAGCAGGGGCAGCCCCCGCCACGCCCTCCACCCTGGTCCCGGGCGTCGTGTTGAGGGCCGACGCCGGCACCGTGGAGAGCACGAAGCGGCCGAGGTTCCAGAGCTTGTTGGCGAAGTTGCGGGCGCCCTCCACCCACTCCTCGGCCAGCGGCACGTCGCCGCCGGGATTGGCGCCGCGGATCAGGGCGAAGCGCAGCGCGTCGGTACCGTAGCGGTCCATCAGCTCGATCGGGTCGATGACGTTGCCGAAGGACTTCGACATCTTCTTGCCGTGCGCGTCGCGCACCATCCCGTGGATCGCCACCACCTCGAAGGGGGTCGGCGGTAGGAAGTGGCAGCCAAACATCAGCATCCGCGCCACCCAGAAGAAGATGATGTCGTAGCCGGTGACCAGGACCGAGGTCGGGTAGAAGGCGGCCAGGTCCTCGCTCTGGTCCGGCCAGCCGAGGGTGGACAGGGGCCACAGCGCGCTGGAGAACCAGGTGTCGAGGACGTCCTCGTCCTGCGTCAGGCCGCCTTGGCCGCATTCGGCGCAGGCGTCCGGGTCGGTGCGGGCGACGGTGACGTGGCCGTCCGGGCAGTACCAGGCGGGGATGCGGTGGCCCCACCACAGCTGCCGTGACACGCACCAGTCGCGGATGCTCTCCATCCAGCCGAAGAAGGTCTTCTCGTAGCGGGCCGGCTCGAAGCGGGTGCGGTCGCTGCGGACCGCAGCCATGGCCTCCTCGGCGAGCGGCTTGGTGGCCACGAACCACTGCAGCGACAGGCGCGGCTCGACCTCGGTGTGGCAGCGGTAGCAGTGGCCCACGGCGTGCGGCGCGACCGCCACCTTGCCGAGCAGGCCGAGCTGCGCGAACGCCTGCTTGACCGCCTCGCGGGCGGCGTAGCGGTCCAAACCCTGGAAGCGGCCGCCGTGCTGGTTGACGATCGCCTCCTCGGTGAGCACGTTGATGGCGGGGAGGTCGTGGCGCTGGGCGATCTCGTAGTCGTTGGGGTCGTGGGCCGGGGTGACCTTGACCGCGCCCGTGCCGAAGGCGCGGTCGACCGCCTCGTCGGCGACGATGGGGATGTCGCGGTCCACCAGCGGGAGGCGCACGGTGCGGCCGATCAGGTCGCGGTAGCGCGGATCCTCGGGGTGAACCGCCACAGCGGTGTCGCCGAGCATTGTCTCAGCCCGTGAGGTCGCCACCTCCACCTGCCCGGATCCGTCGGCCAGCGGGTAGCGGAGGTGGGCCAGCTCGCCGGGGATCTCCTCGTGCTCCACCTCGATGTCGGAGAGCGCGGTGAGGCAGCGCGGGCACCAGTTGATGATGCGCTGGCCGCGGTAGAGCAGGCCCTGCTCGTAGAGGCTGACGAAGACGTGGCGCACGGCGCGCGACAGGCCCTCGTCCATGGTGAAGCGCTCACGCGACCAGTCGACCGAGTCGCCGAGGCGCTGCATCTGGCCGAGGATGCGCCCGCCGGAGGCGGCCTTCCACTCCCAGACGCGCTCCACGAATGCCTCGCGGCCGAGGTCGAAACGGGTCTTGCCCTCCTTGGCCAGTTCCCGCTCGACCACGTTCTGGGTGGCGATGCCGGCATGGTCCATGCCCGGGAGCCACAGCACCTCGAAGCCGCGCATGCGGTGCATGCGGGCGAGGTAGTCCTGGAAGGTATGGTCGAGCGCGTGCCCGATGTGCAGCGAGCCGGTCACGTTCGGTGGCGGCAACGCCATGCTGAAGCGGGGCTTGCCCGAGGCGGGGTCAGCCCGGAACAGATCCTGGTCGAGCCAGCGCCGGGAGGTCGGCCCCTCGACCGCCTCGGGGCTGTAGGTCTTGGACAGCTCCGGCTGCCCTGCGGATTCGGGTTCGGTCACAGATGGTCTCCTCGGTGGCGGCGCCGCCACACAGCCTTTTGGGCGTTGCGCGGGCGGCACGCTGAACTGTGAAAGGGACGAGCGAAGGGAGCGCTAGCGCACCCGGCTCTAGCGGGATACTCGCAGAGCAGAGGCGGTCTGTGCCGCCAGGGTCGCTGCGAACCTGCTCACGTCACCTTCCACTGTCATCAGATCGAGGAAACGAAAAGACCCACTACAGCGCAACTGTAGCGCAGGCGCAGGGTCAGGCGCTGCGTTCGCGGCGGGTGCGCTCGCGCTGCGGGGTCTCGCGGTCGCGCGGGACCAGCGTGGGGTTGACGCCACGGAGCACCACGTCGGCGGTGATCACGCAGCGGCGCACGTCCGAACGCGAGGGCAGCTCGTACTGCGGCTCCAGCAGGACCTCTTCGAGGATCGCCTTGAGGCCGCGGGCGCCCGTGCCACGCAGGATCGCCTGGTCGGAGATGGCGTCCAAGGCGTCGTCGGAGAATTCCAGCTCGATGCCGTCGAATTCCAGCAGCCGCTGGTACTGCCGCACGAGCGCGTTCTTGGGCTCGACCAGGATGCGCACCAGTGCCTGCTTGTCCAGGGAGTGGACCGAGGAGATCACCGGCAGGCGGCCGATGAACTCTGGGATCAGGCCGAATTTCAGCAGGTCCTCGGGTAGGACGTTGGAGAGGATCTCGCCGATGTCCTTGTCCCCGATACGGCGGAGGTCGGCGCCGAAGCCGACCCCTTTGCGCCCGATGCGGGACTCGATGATCTTCTCCAGACCGGCGAACGCGCCACCGCAGATGAACAGCACGTTGGTGGTGTCGATCTGGATGAACTCCTGGTGGGGATGCTTGCGGCCGCCCTGCGGCGGGACGCTCGCGGTGGTGCCCTCCAGGATCTTCAGCAGGGCCTGTTGCACGCCCTCGCCGGAGACGTCCCGGGTGATCGAGGGGTTCTCCGACTTGCGGGCGATCTTGTCGATCTCGTCGATGTAGATGATCCCGGTCTCGGCCTTCTTGACGTCGTAGTCGGCCGCCTGGATCAGCTTCAGCAGGATGTTCTCGACGTCCTCGCCGACATAGCCGGCCTCGGTGAGGGCGGTGGCGTCGGCGATCGCGAAGGGGACGTTCAGCATGCGGGCGAGCGTCTGCGCCAGCAGCGTCTTGCCGCAGCCGGTGGGCCCGAGCAGGATGATGTTCGACTTCTGCAGCTCAACCTCGCCAGCGGCGGCAGCGCCTACCTGGATGCGCTTGTAGTGGTTGTAGACCGCGACCGAAAGGACTCGCTTCGCCTCGTCCTGACCGATGACGTAGTCGTTCAGGAACGAGAAGATCTCTTTTGGCTTGGGCAGCTCGTCAAGTTTGAGCTCAGAGGTCTCGGAGAGCTCCTCTTCGATGATCTCATTGCAGAGATCAATACATTCATCGCAGATGTACACACCAGGGCCGGCGATCAGCTTCTTGACCTGCTTCTGCGACTTGCCGCAGAACGAACACTTCAGCAGGTCGCCACCGTCTCCAAATTTGGCCATCTGTCCGACCCCTCATGCGGTTCCCGCGCTGCCCTGGCCCGACTGCTGGAGCGTACGCGTCCGGAGGGACGAGGCGCCAGCACCATCTTCTCGGCGAAATGTTTTGGTACCTCTCGGTTCCTCTCAGCTGCTCCGCTTTCAGCGCCGCCCGTTGCCGGACGCCGCTGAGACGAACTCCTCAGCTACCTGACGGCTCTCGATGATCTCGTCGATGATGCCGTACTCCTTGGCCTGCTGCGCCGTCATGATGAAGTCGCGGTCGGTGTCCCTCGAAACCTTATCGATCGGCTGAGTGGTATGCGCGGCGAGGATCTCGTCCAGCATGCGCCGCATCCTCAGGATCTCACGAGCCTGGATCTCGATGTCAACGCTCTGTCCTTCGGCGCCGCCAGATGGCTGGTGGATCAGGACCCGCGAGTGCGGCAGGCCGAAGCGCTTGCCAGCGGCACCGGCGGCAAGCAGCACCGCCGCGGCCGAGGCCGCCTGCCCCATGCAGGTGGTGGCCACATCCGGCTTGATGAACTGCATGGTGTCGTAGATCGCCAGCAGCGCGGTCACCGACCCGCCCGGCGAGTTGATGTAGAGCTGGATGTCCTTGTCGGGATCCTCACCCTCGAGGTGCAGCATCTGCGCCATCACCAGGTTGGCGACAGTGTCGTCGATCGGCGTGCCCAGGAAGATGATGCGCTCGTTCAGCAGGCGGGAGTAGATGTCGAACGAACGCTCGCCACGGCTGGTCTGCTCGACGACGACCGGAACCAGATAGTTGGAGATCGGCTGCATTTCCTACGACTCCTTGGATGCTTCCGTGGATGCTTGCTCGTCGCCGTCGGACTGTGTGGTCTGGGCCGCATTCCCATCCGGCTCCTCGCCGGCTGACGACACCGAGGCCCCCACCCCGGCCGCCTCCGCCTCCGCCGCCCTCCCGTGGACGGCATCGCTTCGCTCGCTTGCATGCTCGGCCGGCGGCCGCACATCGGCGTGCTCGACGAGGAACGCGAGGGCTTTGGTCCGCAGGATATCACCTCGGATCACGCTCTCCCGCCCTTCGCCGAGTGCCTTTTTGATCTCCTCGGAGTCGCGGCCGGCGCGCTCGGCCTGGCGGTTGATCTCCGCCTCGATCTCCGCGTCGCTGGCGTCCATGCCCTCGGCCTCGGCGACCGCCTCCAGCACGAGCTGCGACTTCACCGCCCGCTCGGCCTGGGCGCGCAGGTCGGCCTCGAGCTGCTCCTTGGTCTGCTGGGTGCCCTCCAGATACTGCTCGAGCGGCAGCCGCATGAGGTTCAGTTGCTGCACGAAGCGGCTGGCCCGGTAGTGCAGCTCGTCGTTGACCAGCGCTTCCGGCAGCGGCACCTCGACCAGGTCGAGGTAGGCCTGCAGCACCCTGGTCTCGGTCTCGGCCTTGAGCTGCTCGGCGGCGGCCTCCTCCAGGTGCTCGCGGAGGTCGGCCCGCAGTTCCTCCAGCGTGTCGAACTCGCTCGCCTCCTGCGCGAAGTCGTCGTCCAGCTTGGGGAGGACCTTGGTCTTGGCCTCCTTGACCAGCACCTGGAAGGTGACCTCCTGGCCGCCGCGCTCGCCGGCGTCTTCCGGCAGGGTGGCGTTGAAGCGCAGGATGTCGCCCTTGCGGGCGCCCTGGAGCTGCTCGTCCAGTTCGGGGACGAGGGTGCCGGAGCCCACCTCGTAGAGCAGGTCGCTGCGGCCAAGCTCGGGGATGTCCTCGGTGTGGACGCTGGCGCGCAGGTCGATCTGGGCGTAGTCGTCCTCTGCCAGCGGCCGGCCGATGACCTCCAGCTGGGCGAAACGCTCCCGGAGCTGCTCGAGGCGGCTGTCGACGTGCTCGTCGGTGATCTCCAGCTCCGGGCCCTCCACCTGGACACCACGGTAGGGCGGCAGGTCGACGTGTGGCTTGACCTCGACCGTCGCGCTGAACTCGAGGGCCTGGCCGTCGGTGTAGTCCGGCGGGTCGACCTTGGCGCGGGAGAGCGGCTCGATGCCGTGCTCCTCAACCGCCTTGGCGTAGAACTCGGGCACGGCCTCGTGCTCGATCGCCTCTTCGAGCAGGGCCGCGCGGCCGATCCGTGCCTCCAGCACCTGGCGCGGCACCTTGCCCTTGCGGAAGCCGGGGATCTTGACCTCCCGCCCGAGGCGGCGGGCGGTCCGGTCGATCGCGGGGGTGAGCTCGTCGGCTTCAACGACGACGCTGATCTTCACCTTCGTCGGCTCCAAAGGCTCAACAGTGCTGCGCACGGGGATCCTCCCGGGGCCCGGGGGCGGGCCTCTGCTTAGGGACTAATTGGCGTGGCTTGGCGTGGCGGGGTGGCCCGGGCGGGGGTCCCGCTCTCCGCTCCACATACTACAGTCGCGGTGTGCCGTTACTTTGCCCCGGGATGCGCGGGCGCGGGCACCTTGGCTGCCACCAGGCGGGGGCGGATGCGGCTGAAGTAGACCAGGGCGGCGACGAAGCCGACGCCGAAGATTGCGCCGATGCCTTGGATTGCGACAATCGCGCGTTTGCTGGCGCGGACGGCTGTCCAGGCGGCATCGCTGTGGATGGCGGCGTCGAGCATGCCCCAGATGGGGACGGCGACCAGGATCACGGCGGCGACGACGATCGCGAGCGTGACGGTGTCCAGGTTGAGGAGCTTGAGGCCGGAGGCGATCAGGATCAGGGCGAGGGCTGGGCGGATGACCACATCCTTGGCGCGGGAGGAGACGCGGGCGCCGAGGTAGACGCCGGGGATGCTGCCGACCAGCAGGGAGGCGGTCAGGCTCAGGCGGAAGTCGCCGAACAGGATGTGGCCGAAGGCGGCAGAGCCGACCAGAGGGATCGCCTGGACCAGGTCGGTGCCGACTAGCTCGGCGGAGCTGAGCATCGGGTAGAGCAGCAACAGCAGCACGATCATGAGGGAGCCGGATCCGACCGAGGTCATGCCGACCACCAGGCCGCCGAGTACGCCGATCGCCATGGTTGGAAGGGGACGGATCTGGAACGGCCGCTGCGGCTGTGGACGGCCCTGGCCCTGACCGGCGGCCTGGACTGCCCGGCGAGTCGTGCGGGCCTGCAGGACGCCTTTGGCCGCGATCGAGATGGCGGCCAGCAGGAGTGCGGCGCCGAGTGCCTCCTTGATGCGGGTTTGCACCACCGCGCCGTCGCCGAGGTGTCTGAGCACCAGCACGCCGGCGAAGGCGGCGGGCACCGAGCCGACCATCAGCCACCTGACCAGCGCGAAGTTCACCGTGCCACGGCGCAGGTGGACGCCGCCGCCGACCGGCTTCATGATCACCGCCGCGACCAGGTCGCTTGAGACCGCCGCGAGTGGCTGCACCTTGAATAGCAGCACCAGGATCGGGGTCATCAGGGCGCCTCCGCCCATCCCGGTGAGCCCGACCGTGAATCCCACGATCAGGCCGGCGACTGCGACCGCGAGGCTGATGTGCATTCGACGCTTCACCTACCCATCACGACGGTTCCTACCACACCACTCCGACCAAGATGCTAGGAATTGGTCCGGGTGGCTATCCCACATCAACCGTAACGTGCCATCCCCACTTCGAGTGGTTGTGCCTCCCCCATCCGCAAGGTGGCACTGGATGTGCGCACCGGCTGCCCTGCGCTGCGATCAGCGTCGGGCAGCCGGTGCGCTCAGGCGAGACTCAGGCGAGGCTCGGCTCAGCCGCCGCTGGCGAGGTGATGCGCGGCGGCGAGCAGGACCTTGGCCGCTGCGATCTGCGCCAGGGCTTGCGGCATGTTGATCGGCTTGCCCTGGAACGCTGCCGCGTCAAGCTGCGCGTGGATCTTGCTCGCCAGCGGATCACGGGCCGTCCCGAGCGCTTGGAGGGCCGCCTCCAGCCGCTGGTAGGTGGTGTCGTCGCTGGCCGATCCGCTCTTCAGCGCCGTAGTCGAGGCCTTGAGGGTGTCCAGCCCGAAGGCGCCGACGCAGGCGTCGAGTTGCTTGAAGACCCTGGCGAGCTCCAGCAGGACCGCGCGGTGGGCGTTCAGCGACCCCGCCACCGCGGTCGGGCTCAGATCCTCGATCAGCACCCGGCCGTCGTGCTCATAGTCGTCGCGCAGCCCCAGCAGCGCGAGCATGGTCGGCCGGATGTCGGTGTGGTCCGCCCAGGTCGCCGCATCGAGACCGCGGTGTGGCACACCCGGCCCGACCAGGCCGAGCCAGGTGCGGTTGATGTCCGGCGACACGTCCCCGTGGTTCCAGGCAAAGGCCGGGTTGACCGCGACGCACGGTGCGGTGCAGTTGGCCGCGCCAGGGAAGACGAAGTAGTCGGGTTTGGCGAACCCGGTGAAGGTCGGCGTGCGGGCCGGGTCGGCCGTGACCATATGAAGGATCTTCATCTCTACCGGATCAGCCAGAGAGTTGAAGATGGTCTCGTTCTGGTTGCCGCTGAAGGGATTGCTCGCGGTGAGACCGGACACGTCTCGCTCGAAGCTGCGGGCGACGGCGGCGTCACGGCTGGGGTTGCCAGTCAGGTAGAAGTTCGGCGCCGAGTCGCTGTGCATGGCGAATGGCGTGGTGTTGCCCTTCTGCGTGGCAAGCAGGCCGGTCACATTGGTGTTCAGCTCGCCAATCTGTCCCGGGGCGTAGGTGCACGGGGTGGTCACCCCGTCGCAACCGCTGGCCTGCACGCCGGCGAAGTGGTCGTTCTCGTCGGCGGTGACCACGAAGAGGGTGTTCGACTGGTTGATCCCGTCGGCTGCCAAGCGAGCGAAGAACTTGCCGAAGGCGTCGTCGTAGGCGTGCAGCGCAGCCACGTACCCCGCCTCGCCAGGCCCGTAGGCCCCGCCAGTCGGGTGCCTGTCGTGCGCGTCCGAGATATAGCCGAAGGTGACCGGCACGCCGTGTTCTTGCATCGCGGCGACGTACGACAGCGACACCGCCGCGCTCATGCCGTCGAACCCGGGGAAGCCGAGGTTGCCCTGAGCGTCCTTGATCGGGTTGCCATTCAGGTCGGTCAGCGGCCCGTTCGGGCTGATCTGCGGCGCCACATACTTGTGCCCGAAGAGCGCCTGGAAACCCTGGTAGCCGCCTGGCTCGTCAGGCAGCAGGTCGGGCCGGCCGTTGTTGGCACTCGAACACTGAGCGGCGCCCGCCGCGCAGTGGACCCCGATACCGACGAAGTCAGTCTGCGCCAGGGCCGGGTTGGCCTTGGCCTCGGCCTCTTCAGGCGAACCCGGGCCGAACACGGTGGTGACGTCGAGGCCGGTGTTCTCCAGAATCGTGTTCGCCGCAGCGACCGCACCGACGTTGCAACCAGCCCTGGTGTACGGCACCCACGGAGCCGGCGCGATCTTGCCAGCCTCGTTGATCATCTGCGGCGTCGTGTCGAACGGCGGCTGCGGGTTGGTCAGGTCATTGAGCGGATCGGTCCAGTACGCGAACGACCCCGCCGGATTGCTGGTCCCATCCGGCTTGAAGTACCGGAAGCTGTTCGAGATCGGAACGCCATGCCGGTCCCCGTACACCCCGGTGAACCCGGTCAGAATGTCGGTGGCCGTGTGCGCGATCAGCGGCGTGTGGTTGTTGGAGAGCATCACCCCGTTGCCCTCGATGAAGTTGAGCAGGTTCGGCATCTGCTCCAGGTCCGACGGCACGTTCGGGTTATCGCGCGTGAGGTGCACGTTGTCGAACACCAGCGACACGACGTGCTGGACGTGGCCCCCAGCGGCGTTCAGCTGACACCCCGCCGCCCCCGCCGCCCCCGCCGCAGTCCCCGCACTCGCGGCCCACGGAGCCACCACCCCAAGAACCGCCACCATCCCCGCCGCGCTCAAACCCGCGAGGACCCGCCTCCAGATCCCCCAGAGCCCAATGGCCATGCCCATGCCCGACCTCCAAACCCCCCCAAATGGCCAGCACTTCCCGTTCGCCGGACCATATCAACGCTCGCGGACAGCGAAAACCCCTCCGGATGGACGCCCGGTGACCACCACACGACCCGGAGCCACCAACCAGGTCGAACCCACCCCAAGTCGTCTACCGTGGTCTGAATCATCAGCGTTTCAATCAGCCGGAGCCCCGGTCGAATCGTCAGCGTCTGGTTCAGGCAGCCGAGCCTTGCGGCCCGGCGGTGCCAGTCTTGCGCCCATCCCTGCCATGGCCGCTGGCTTCCCGCTTCCCTGGGGGCTGCCCAGCAGCGCCGGGTCTTGCGTCCCCTCCGCGAGCGTTTTCAGTCTCCGGTCCACTCCCGGCGACCACGATGTTGCCGCTACTGCTGCCGCCGCCGACCTCGACCGCGACCGTCTCGATGAGCGCGGCGAGGTTGCGGGCGGCGTTGAAGTCCCGGTCAAGACGCAACCCACACGCCTCACACTCGAAGGTCCGCTCGGCCAACGACAGCGTGGCTTTTACTGTCCGGCAGCCCGAGCAGGTCTTCGACGACGGGAAGAACAGGTCAGCCTCCACCAGCCGCCCGCCGCTCCACCTGCACTTGTAGCCGAGCAGCCGTCGGACCTGCCCCATCCCCGAATCGGCAATCGCGCGGGCCAGGCGGTGGTTTTGCAGCATCCCCGCTACGTTGAGGCGCTCCACCACCACGGTGCCGTAGGTGGCGGCCAGCTCGCTGGTGAGCCGGTGCAGCGCCTCCTGACGTAGGTTGGCGATGCGGGCGTGGGTCCTGGCCAGCCGCCTCCTGGTCTGCTGCCAGTTGCGAGACGGCACCTGGCGCCCGCCGGCCGGGTCGCGGGGACCCTGGCAGCGGGCCAACTGCCGGGATTGGCGCGCCAGCCTGCGCAGATTGGCGTTGAGCGGAGCGGGATTGTCGACCACCTGGCCGGTGGACACCACCGCCAGATGCTTGATGCCCACGTCCACCCCGACCCTGGCGACTGGATGGCGGGGGCTGCGCTGGGCGCGCTGCACCTCGCAGGTGAACGAGCAGAACCAGCGACCGCCAGATTGAGAGATCGTCGCTGACAGGATCCGCGCGGTCCCAGCCTCGATGCGGCGGGCGAGCTTGCGGGTTGACTCGTGGGTCTTGAGCTGCCCCAGCCTGGGCAAGGTCACATGATGGCGGTCAGCCTCCACTCGGATCGCCCCGGTGGTGAACCGGCACGACTGCCGAGCGTGGCCCTTGCGCTTGAACCGTGGGAACCCCACCCGCGGCCCAGCCCGGGTGCCGTTGCGGCTGGCCGCCCAGTTCTTCAGCCCCCGTGCCAGCGCGTCCAGCCCGGAGTTGTAGGCCTCCTTGGAGTTCTCCCCCCACCACGGCGCGGCCGTTGCTTTGGCGCGGTTCCATTCGCGCCGCAGCGCCGGCAGCGTCCACGGCACCACCACACCCTGGTCGTCGGCACGATCATCGAGACGCTGTTTGACCAGTGCCAGGCCCCAGTTGTAGGCAAACCGCGCCCCGCCGGCCGCCGAGGAGAGTCTGGCCTGTTGGCGGGGGGTGGGGTCCAAGGCGAAGCGGTAGGCTTGCCGGACGGTCATGGCAGGGCGCGGGAACAGAGACAGGCTCTGATCGTCTGGTGTAGGTGACATGGGTGGCATGGGTGGCATAGGCGGAGCCTACGCCAATGGCGAACATACGTTCAAGTGGCTTAGATCGCATGCGCGGATGGACTCGCTGATATTCGTATGTCAAATAGCAAGCTGCCTCAAAGAAGGCCTCGATCGCGCGCTGGAACTTGTGCCAGCGTGGATATGGCGCTCGAACGATCGCGCCAAGTCGTCTACGCTACCTCTCGGCATGGGCCTCTCCGATCGGCGGAGCAGGTGGTGAGCGCACTACGCTGCCTTGCCCGGCAAACGGTTCGGTAGCATCTCCGCAGCTCAGAGGCTATGCACGACGGGACGTGGCGCAGTTTGGCAGCGCACCTGCTTTGGGAGCAGGGGGTCGCCGGTTCGAATCCGGCCGTCCCGACCACCTTCGAGCCCTGGTCAGCGCCTTCTGGCCTGCCCGCCCGTGAGCCTTCCGCTGGTTTCGTGCCACCTCCGTGCCACTTTGCTCGCCCTTCGGCTTCGGCTTCGGCTTGAGAGGCCGGATCTTGCCGAGATCCTCCAGCGCGTCAGCAATGGCCACATCTCGCTTGGCGACGACGTGCTGATAGCGGATAGCCGCCTCGTAGGAGGCGTGCCCGAGTCGTTCCATCAACTCGCGCGTGTTGGCGCCGGCCGACGCCGCGAGAGTGGCAGCGCTGTGGCGAAGGTCGTGGAACCGGAGGCCCTCGACGCCGGCGCTCTCGGTCGCCCCTATCCAGACGCGGCGACGGAAATTGCTGCGCCGCATGAATCCGCCTTCTGGGGCAGGGAACACAAGTCCCTTCTCACCCGGTTCGGCCAAGGTGACAAGGTGCTCCTTGAGTGCCTTGGCAACAAAGCGCGGCATGGTCACCACGCGCTTTCCGGCTTCGCTCTTGGGCGATCCGGACTGGTGATGGCCGTTGATCTCAGTCACTTGCTCGACCACAGCCACCGTTCTGGCTTGCAGGTCGATGCGGTGACGGCGCAGCCCGACCAGTTCGCCCCAGCGCAACCCGCAGTAGCCAGCGAGGAGGACGAGCGAGCGGTAGCGCTTCGGGACCGCAGCAGCGAGGCCGTTGATCTGCGCTGGCGTCGCAAAGCGCATCTCCGGCGAGTGCTCGCGACCGGCGCCCTTTACCTTCCAGGTGGTGTGAAGGATGTACTGGTTCTCAACGGCGTCGCCCATGATCCGCGCGAACAACCGGTACGCCTTCGCGACGGTCGCCTCGCTGATGCTGGGCAACGCTCGCAGTTCGGCGAGCCATTGCACTGCGAGCGTGTCGTCGACATCGTTCAGGGCGACGTTGGTGAATGTCGGCTTGATGAAACGGCGCAGTAGGTACTCGTACAGGTCGCGTGTGGTCGGCCGTAGGTTGGCGCCCTTCATCCACTGATCAGCCCAGGCCTCGAACTTGGTCTCGCCCCGCTTCGGATCGTGGAAGGAGCCGCGGAGTTGGTCAGCCTCGACCAGGGCGAGGTACCGCGTCGCATCGGTCTTGGTCGGGAAGGTCATCGCTGCCGACACGAGGCGCCCGCGTTTGTCTCGGTAGCGAGCCTGCCATCGGCCGGACGGCAGTTTGCGGATCGCACCGAAGACTCGGCGTCGCTGGCGCGGTCTCGGCTTCTTGCTCGTCTGGTTGATCATCGTCTGCATTACTCCATGTCAGCTCATCTGCCTCGGTTGTGATCGCGTGAATCGGTCATCGACTCGACCCGCGCGGCGTCGAGGAAGGCGGTGAGATCGGATTCTCGGAATCGGACGTAGCGGCCGACCTTGTGGAAGGCGATCCGCCGTTCGGCGACCAGGCGGCGTATGAACCGCACTGGGACGTTGAGCCGTTCGGCGGCTTGCTGGATGGTCAGTAGCTCATCCGGCAACGGGTACGGCGCACTCCTTTCCGGCTTGCGAAGGGGAGACGGTCAGGCGCCCGAGGTGTCAACGCGCTCAGCGGAGGCCTCGGCGGTGACCGTCTGGTCGAGCGTGGCGGCGATGGCGGCCAGGAATTTGGTGAGGTTGTCGGGGGTGCCGCTGATGGCGATCGAGCCGTTTTCGAGCCAGATCTCGATGAAGACGATGTCGGCGAGTACTGGGTCGTCTCGGTGCTGCGATGAGGTGATGTCCAGGGAATCGCCGTCGTGGAGGATCAGGTGTGTGGCGTTGCTGAACGAGGGCATCAACCTGTCCCTTTCTACTTCTAGCGGGAATTCCCGCCGTTGTCCCACGGTCTTTGCCGCTTGCCGACGAGGCCCCGGCGGGGATCACGGCGGGTTTCGAGGGATCGTTGACGGGTGTCGATGCGGCGCGGTGGCGGAGGTGGCCGCTCGCCGGTTCCAGCCAGGTCGTACCAGGCCTCGGCGAAGCGAACGCGGAGCGCTCCCAACCTGCGGTTGAACGTTGATCGCGGGACGCCGAGCAACGCCGCTGCCTCGCGCTGACCGACGCTGTGGAGGTGTGCGGTGAGGACCGCGCGCTCCGCTGGAGTGAGCTTCTGCCAGATCGCTCCGAGAGCTTCTCGCTCGACGATCTGGTCTTCCCATCCGCATACGATGGCGCTCGCCCGATCTCTGTTTCGCTCGACGGGCTTCTTGCATCGTGCGGCTTTCAGCCAGCGGTAGCGCCTTGGGAATTCGCGCTGGAGCCAGGCTTCCGCGTCTTCTGCGAGGTGCCGGCGGGCGTTGCGTTGGAGCAGGTAGCCGGCGGCCGGGTGGTCCCATGGGTAAGAGAGGTGAACCAGGTCGATCGTCATCCGTTCGTAGGCGATCTCGGCGCGCTCGGCCTCGGTGATGCAAAGCGCCTTCCATCGGCCGCCGCTCTGTCCTGGCCACTGGCCGACCTCGACGGCGTAATGCCATAGGTCGTTGGCGGAGCGGACGGGCTTTGGTCGACTCGCGCGGCGGCGCGATGCTGGTTGGTGGCTCGGTTGTTCTGGGTCGTCGGTCAGGAGTGGCCTCACCTCCGTGTCTCTGGGTCTGGACATGGGAACGGGGCGCGTCCGTTCCCTGTGGTTCGGATCGCGCCCCGTCGCCTGCGCTACTCGGCCTTGGCTTCCGAAGGCTCGGGGGCCTTCGCCGAGCGCTCAGGCTCCTGCTGCTGGCGGATGCGTCCGCGCTCGTTGTCGAGCACGGCCAGCGCCGCCGCTCTGGCCTCGGCGGGGATTCGCGCGAGGCGATGCAGCTCCACGGCGCTGATGAACGAGCGGGTTCCGGAGAGGCCGCTCGGGTAGCGGATCTCGATCCAGAGTCCGTTTTCGGTCAACTGGACCTCGATCCCCTCGGTGGTGATCGGCACAGTCCACGTGCCGGTGGTGGTCATCGATTCCTCCATGGCAGCCGACGCGCGCCGCTGGGTGCGGCGTCGCGTCGTGCTCGCCTGTGTTCGAGCCGAGTGGGTCCGCCCGTCTCGGTCAGCTCGTAGGGGGTGACGGGATGTCGGCCTCGCCGACGCCACGGAGGCTCACGCGGAGCCGTTCGGCGCGGCGGCCGAGGTGGTCGAGGTGGTCGTCGCTGAGATAGCAGGTGCGAAGCCGCACCGGACGACCACCTTCGTGGAGCAGGAAGCCGACGCCACGGTCGGCAGCGTCGATTGTGGAGGCGGCATAGCCCATCGACGCCCAGCCGGACCCAAGGATCGTGTCTGATGCCTGTGGCGTGGAGCAACGCAGCGCCCAGCGGAAGCCGAACAGGTCGCGGAGGTAGGTGGGGATGGTGTCGCCGCTCGGCTTTTGGGTGGCGGCGATGACGATGATCCCCGGCGCGCGGCCTCGGGAGACCAGGTCCCGGAGCAGGTGCGAGAAGGTGCTCGCTTGCTTGCGGTCGGGATCGTTGCAGTAGTAGGCGAGTTCGTCCACGACCAGGACGAGCAGGGGGATTCCGTCGCCTCGGGTGACCTTGCGGCGTCGGAGTTCGACCAGTCGGTCGAGGCGGCGGTCAAGCTCGACGCGCACGTCGAGCAGGGCATTGATGGCGTCGTCGATGTCGGGTCCAACGATACGGTCAGCACAACCGGCCCAGGTCGCCAGTTCAACGCGCTTGCCGTCGAAGAGAATCAGCCTCGCCTGGGGATCAAGCGCCGCAGTGGCGACCAGCATGGAGGCGGCGACCGACTTGCCAGCGCCGGGTTCCCCGCCGATCAGCACGTTGCGCTCGGGCAGCGACACCGTTACCCACAGCCCATCCTCGTTGATCCCGACCGGGACCGGTACCCACAGCGAGAGCTGTGGCGTATAGAGCTGTGGCCAGGTGATCGACCGACGGTCGACCAGAGGGTCACGCCGGACGATCGTCACTGCGGCGTACCTGGCGTTGGCTGGGTCTCTGGCGACCCGGAGTTCGCGAACGCCGAGACACGCGGCGATCGTCTCGGCCGCATCGACGACTGCGGAGGTTCGGCTCCCGGCGGGGATGCGGACCCGGAGCAGGTCGCCGGCTGGGATCGGCTCGATGCTGACCGGTCGCGGGACGCGGTCGCTGTAGGTGGCAAGCCGGGCATGCCGGACCGCGTAGTCCCAAGCGCGCCGGACTGCCGCGCGATGGAACAGGAGGTGAACCCGCTCGTTGAGGCTGTTCGGCCATAGCGGGAACGTGCCCAGCAACCCGGCGACGATCAGCCCGCCGAACGCGCGGCCGACGCGCTGCGTGACCAGGCCCCAGAAGATGAGCGCCAGCAATACGACCAGCGTCTCGACCCGCCAGAGCCACAGCGGCCGGATGATGTTGCGGACCAGCCATGCGCACGCGCTGGCCCGGACCGGTCGGCGCAGTGTCGGCGGTGTGCGCTCAAACGGTGGCGGTGCCGCGAGAACGTCGCGGTACAGGTCAGCCATGGGCGCCGCCGTTTTGGATGAGCGTGCGGAGCGCGTCGAGGAGAGCGAGAAGGATCTCCTTGCTGACGGCCACGACCGCATCGGGTGCAATCGCGATCAGCAGGAGGAGTAAGAACACGATGGGGAGGGTTACGAGGTGCGCGGCGCGGGTGTCGGCTTGATGGGCTCGATCGCGGCGGCGCGGTAGGCGATGCCGCTGCGGTCGTTGTTCACCCAGGGGAACGCGGTCATCTCGGCGACCCGGACCGGCGATCCGATCGGCAGCGGCGTCAGGGTGCCGGCGATCTTGACGTTCAGGATCTCGGACTTGACCTTGCCGCTCTTGTCGTCCTTGAAGGTGGCGATCAACTGGACGCCGAAGATCGGTCGGCCCTGGTCGTCGGTCCGGTGGAGCTTGGTCTGGAAGTCGATCACGGGCTCGGGTTCAGAGCCGACGGTGAACGCGACTTGCGAGGTGTCGAGCGTGAGCTTCAACGAGAATGTCTCCCGT
>WNGD01002193.1_pt1 | contig 27545 bp, 27 predicted proteins | sample 5400671 | NCBI WGS metagenome assembly WNGD01 (sample SAMN13153369, study PRJNA577476) | soil metagenome | isolation source: 40 cm soil or saprolite under grassland replicate 2 | place: USA:California | collected 2016-06-15
CGCGTGTTCACGATCAAGGACACGAAGATCGATGCAACAGGCACGGTCACGAATGCCGGTACCGCCGGCTGTCAGTTGACGGTGGCGGGATGCACGCTCACTTCGAGCGGCACCCTGACCGGCGTGGTCGGTGGCACCTTCACGTCGACGTTCACCATCCTGTGGACGCAGGGGACCTCTAACGGGCACGGCGGCTTCTGCGCTCCCGCTACGGGTCAGACGACCTTGACTCTTCCCGGCCTCGGCACGATCACGAAGAGCGAGACTGGGACGGTTTGCGAGGTCGGCGCCACCGGCGTGAACGTGGCCCACTCGTTCACGGGGACCTTCACCGTCACCGGGGGCACCGGCGTGTTCAACAATGCGACCGGATCCGGCACTGCGACATTCACGCAGCAGCCGGGCAGCACCAGCGCCCTTGGCGGCAGCGTCTCCGGATCGGAGACGTTCACCAGCCTCAACGTCCAGATCTAGGACGTCGCGCTGGGCACGCAACGCGGGCGGTGCCAGAACAGGCGCCGCCCGCAGCGTGCAAAAGGCAGCCGAAGCACCCGGGGCTCCTGCACGGGCGCTGTCGAGCCGATACCGGTTGGCACAATGGCCGACATGGAGCAATACCCACAGGAGTGGCGCCAGTACGAGCCGATCCAGCCGAAGGGCTTCGACTGGCGTGGATTCTTCCGAAGGCTCTGGGCGCCGATCGCCGCGATCGGCGCGTTTCTGGCCAAGTTCGGCGTCGTCCTGCTCAAGTTCAAGTTCCTGTTCTCGATGTTCGCGTCGGCTGCGGTGTACGTCTGGATCGGCGGCTGGTGGTTCGGGATCGGGCTCGTCGTTTTGCTGTTCGTCCACGAGATGGGACACGTGCTCGAAGCGAAGCGGCAGGGACTCCCGGTCTCCGCGCCGCTCTTCATCCCGTTCATGGGCGCGCTGATCACGCTCCGCGAGATGCCGCACAACGCCTGGCGCGAGGCAAAGCTCGCGATCGCCGGCCCACTGCTCGGTTCGGCCGGCGCGCTTGCCCTCTATGTCGCCGGCGTCGCATACGACTCGAACTCGCTCAAGGCCCTCGCGTTTCTGGGCTTCTTCATCAATCTCTTCAACCTGCTCCCCGTCGTCCCGCTCGACGGAGGCCGCGTCACGGCCGCTCTACACCCGGCGCTCTGGCTGGTCGGCTTCCTCGCCCTGCTGGGCCTCGTCATCTGGAAGCCCAACCCGATCCTGATCATCATCTTGCTCTTCTCGGCGTCGGAGCTCTGGCGCCGCTGGAAGATGCGCCGCCATCCCGAGATGCAGGAGTACTACCGCGTCGAACCGCGCCAGCGGCTGATCATCGGAGTGCTGTACTTCGGACTCGCGATCCTGCTCGTGCTCGGGATGCACGCGACACACGTGCCTCGAAACTTCTGATGGAAGACAGACGGATCCTCTCCGCCGAGGAGAAGACCGAAGATCTCGAACAGGACATCGCGCTCATCGCACAGGAGTTCCGCGATGGCTTCGAAGTAGTCGACACGATCGTGCAGCCGGCGGTGACCATCTTCGGCTCGGCGCGCATCAGGGAAGACAACCCCGTGTATGAAGAAGCGCGCGAGGCGGGCCGCCGCTTCGCCGAGTTGGGTTGGGCGGTGGTGACCGGGGGCGGCCCGGGCGTGATGGAGGCGGCCAATCGTGGCGCGAGGGAAAGAGGCGGCCTCTCGGTCGGCTTCAACATCCAGCTGCCGCATGAGCAGTCGCCGAACCAGTACCTCGACATCTCTCTGACGTTTCGCCACTTCTATGCGCGCAAGACGATGTTCGTGAAGGTTGCCGAGGGCTTCCTCGTCTTCCCTGGCGGCTTCGGAACGGCGGACGAGCTGTTCGAGGCGCTGACGCTGATCCAGACGGGCAAGGTGGTGCATTTCCCCGTCGTCCTGTACGGCAGGGACTACTGGGGTGAGCTGATCCGCTGGATCAAAGGGGAACTACTGGCAGACGGGATGATCTCTCCGGAAGATCTGGACCTCCTGTTCGTGACTGACGACCTCGACGAGGCTGTCGCAACCGTGCGCGATGGTCAAGAGCGGCGCTCGTCGAAGATCCCGGTGGCACCGGTCAAGGCCGACGCGCAATGATCGCGCGCCTCTGGCACGGCTGGACGACTCCCGAGAACGCCGACGCGTACGAGGAGTTCCTGCGCACGAAGATGTTTCCCTCGATCCACAGGGTGCAGGGATATCTCGGTGCGGACCTGCTGCGCCGCGAGGCCGGCGACGAGGTCGCGTTCGTCACGATCACGCGCTTCGAGTCCCTCGGGGCGGTTCGGGCATTCGCGGGCGAGGACTACGAGCAGGCGGTGGTCGAGCCCGAAGCCCGGGAACTGCTCGCTCGTTTCGACGACCGATCCGAGCATTACGAGATCGTTATCGACCGAGCCTGAGTAGCCTTCGGGGCTATGAGGCTGCGCGACCTGCCTGCGGTGGACGAGTTGGCGCGTCAGAGCGACGATCCGCTTGCCGTCGAAGCCGCGCGCAAGGTTGTCGCGCGTGCGCGTGAACAAATACAGCGAGGCAACGATCCTGGGGATCTCGGCTCACAGCTGAAGGCAGAGCTCACCTCCGCGCGCGCCCCGCACCTGCGCCGAGTCATCAACGCCACCGGCGTGATCGTCCACACGAACCTCGGCCGAGCTCCGCTTGCCGAGGCCGCGCTCGAGCGTGTGCGCGAGATCGCCCGCGGCTATTCGAACCTCGAATACGACCTGGCGGCCGGTGGACGAGGGTCGAGGCAGGACCATGTCACCGGCACCCTGCGCCGCTTGACGGGCGGGGATGCTGCCCTTGTCGTGAACAACAACGCAGCTGCGGTCATGCTTGCGCTCGCCGCGCTCGCCGAAGGCCGCGAGGTCCTGGTCTCGCGAGGCGAATTGATCGAGATCGGCGACGGGTTCCGCATTCCGGATGTGCTCGAGCGCTCCGGTGCAAAGCTGCGCGAAGTCGGAACGACGAACCGCACACGCGCGGCCGACTACGAAGCGGCGATCGGACCGGAGACGGCCGTTCTGCTGCGCGTCCATCAATCGAACTTTCGCGTCGTCGGCTTCACTGCGCAGCCTTCGCTCCGCGAACTGGCGGACGTTGCCCGTCGTCACGGCTTGCCCCTCGTGGACGATCTCGGGTCGGGAGCGCTCGTCGACATAGGTGACGAGCCGACGGCACGTGCCAGCCTTGCAGCCGGCGCTGACCTCGTCTGCTTCTCCGGTGACAAGCTGTTGGGCGGGCCGCAGGCGGGGATCGTCGTCGGGCGCGCCGATCTCGTCGAGGAGCTGCGACGGCATCCGCTGCAACGCGCACTGCGTGCGGACAAGCTGACCCTTGCGGCGCTCGAGGGAACCCTGGCCCTGGCGATCAATGCCCCGGACGAGATACCGGTGCTGCGCATGTTGCGCGAGCCGCCGGAAGCAGTCCGCGCACGCGCCGCACGTCTCGCTGATCTTGTCGGCGGCGAGATCGAGGAGACGATCGCAAGGGCCGGAGGCGGTGCACTGCCGCTGACCGAGTTGCGGAGCTTCGCGTGCGCGGTAGAAGAGGAGCTCGCTGCAAAGTTGCGCACAGGCGATCCACCCGTGATCGCGGTCCTGCGCGACGGCAGAACGCTGCTGGACTGCCGGACGCTTACGGATGCGGAGGCGGACGAGGTCGCAGGGGCCGTCAAGACGGCACGCGCATGACCGACCTGCCGCCCGAAGCGGTTTTCTGGAACCTCATCCGCGGGGCGTTAGGTACGAAGGCACTCGGGATTGCCGCAGACCTCAGTGTGGCCGACGCGCTCGCCGCCGGCCCGCGGCCGGTCGCCGAGCTGGCCGACGAGAACGGCGCTGATCCGGACACGCTCCAAAGGATCCTGCGCGCGCTCGCGAGCGAGGGTGTCTTCGCAGAAGAGGAGCCCGGCGTCTTCCGCAACACCGACGCATCGGAGCTCCTTCGCGCTGACGGCTCCAACCGCTGGCGCGAGTTCGCGCACCTCTTCGGCGAGACCTTCTACACGGCAATTGGTGCGCTCGATCCCCGCTCGACTGACGTGGCGTTCATGCGCGTCCAAGGGACCGACATCTGGTCCTGGTTCGCCGCAAACCCGGAGGATCGTTCGACTTTCGACAGGGCGATGGAGAGTGACTAGTCAGATCGAGCCGACAGACTCGCCGCACTCGACTGGGGCGAGGACGAGACCGTCGTCGACGTCGGAGGCGGCACCGGGGCACTGCTGCGCGAGCTGCTCGAGCGCCGACCAGAGCTGCTCGGGATCGTGTTCGACCTCCCCGAGGCTGGTCGCGACGACGATGGGCTCGGCGATCGCCTCACGTTCGTCTCCGGAAGCTTCTTCGAACGCGTGCCGGAAGGCGATGCTTACCTGCTGTCCAAGATCCTCCACGACTGGGACGACGAGCCCTCGGCGAACATCCTGCGCACCATTCGTGCAGCGGCGCCGGACGACGCGCGTCTGCTCGTCCTCGATTCGGTCGTTCCGCCGGGCAACGATCCTGCCGGCGTGAAATGGCTGGACCTATTGATGCTCGCCTTGCAACGCGGCCGGGAGCGAACCGAATCGGACTGGCGTGCGCTCCTCGATGGGGCAGGTTTCCGAATCGACGCGATCGAGGACGGCTTGATCCAGGCCAGATGCCGCTGACCGTCGGAACAGCCGGGCACATCGACCACGGCAAGACGTGGCTCGTGCGAGCACTGACGGGAAAGGACACCGACCGGCTACCCGAAGAACAGGCTCGCGGCATTTCGATCGACCTCGGCTACGCGCCGCTCGCGCTGCCGGACGGGCGACGACTCTCGCTCGTGGACGTTCCGGGACACGAGCGCTTCGTTCGCACGATGGTCGCAGGCGCGACCGGGATCGACCTCTTCCTGCTCGTCATCGACGCGGGCGAAGGCGCGCGGCCGCAGACGCACGAGCACCTGGCGATCCTCCGGTTGCTCGGAGTCGATCGGGGCGTTGTCGCGGTCACGAAAGCAGACGCCGTCGAGCCGGGCGCGCTCCAGCTCGCACTCGACGAAGCCCACGAGCTCGTCCCGGGCTCCGAAGTCGTCGCCGTCAGCGCGAAATCAGGAGCGGGGCTCGATGACTTGCGTGCTGCCCTGGCCCGTGCCTCCGTCGAAGGCGAACGCGCGGACACCCCGACGCGACTCTATGTCGATCGCGTGTTCAGCCTCCGCGGGATCGGGACGGTCGCGACCGGGACTCTCTGGTCGGGACGAATCGCGGCGGGCGACGTGCTCCGTGCGGAGCCGGGAGCCGGGGAGGTACGGGTTCGGAGCGTGCAGGTCCACGACCGCGAAGTCGATGCGGCGGAGGCAGGCCAGCGAGTCGCGGTCGCGCTTCCCGGTGTCGAGCGAAGCGACCTCGCGCGTGGCGATGCGCTCGTCGAACCGGATGCGTATGACGTCAGCTACCGGCTCGACGTCGAGCTGGAGGAGATAGCGCCGATCCCCGCGCGCGTCCTCGTCCACCACGGGACTGCGACCGTGCTCGCCCGCGTGGTGCGCGTCGACCGCTTCGCTCAGCTCCGGCTCGACGCGCCGATCGTCGCTGCGCGCGGTGACCGCGTCGTGCTGCGCGCGGGTACGACGGTCGGCGGCGGCCGCGTCATCGACGCAGCGCCTCCGCGCCACGCCGCCACGGATCGATTCGAGCGCAAAGCCCGCGGCGAGGTGCTGATCCACGCGCCCGTGCGGGACGCCGACGGCGGCTGGTCCTTCTCCGACGAGTGGCTCGAAGAGCTTCGCGCCGAGTACGAACGGCTGCTGGACGCCGCGGATCCACTCGATCCGGGGGTACCGGCTCCGACACAGGCGTGGGCGGCCGCCGTCGTGTCTCGCCTTGGCCTCGAGCGGCGCGGCTCGAAGCTCTACCGGCCGGGCACGGTGGGCTCACTCGGCGAGCGCGAGCAGGAGGCGGCCGAGCTCGAGGGACGGCTCGGGCCCGAGCCGGTGAAGGTCGGCGACGTGGGACTGGCGCGTTTCCTCGAGCAGCAGGGCCGCCTGGTCCGGGTCGGCGACGGCTACGCGATCTCACCGGCCGCGTTCGAGCACGCCCGCGGCATCCTGCTGGAGGAGTGCGGGCGCGCGGGAGGGATCACGCTCGCACGGTTCCGCGATCTTCTCGGAGTCTCCCGCAAGACCGCCCAGTCCCTCCTCGAACGCTTCGACGCAGACGGAATCACGCGGCGGACGGGTGACAAGCGAGTTCTCAGACGGGCTGCGACGAGCCGGTCGTGAGAGTTCCCATGGACGAGGGATACTGCGCCGCCGAAGAACGCCCGATGCTGTCCATGGCGTAAGTCCTCAACTGCGGAAAGGCGTACTCATGATCAGCAACACCTTGAAGCGCAAGCTGCGCGGCTTCCCGACGAGCGGCCTCAGCGTTCGCGTCGTCGGTTCCTAGAGCGCAGGCCTCCGTACCTAGCGGATCTGAAGGCGCAACACATCCGGCCGGTGGTAATGCCCGGCCGCGTCGAAACGCTGACGTGCCTCATAGAGTTGCTGTGGATCGAGATCGGCGTAGAGAATGCCTTCCTCGTTCCACAGCGGCTCGGCGAGGTAGGTCCCGTCCGGCGCAAGAATGGCTGAGCCCCCACCGCCCACGATCTCGTCGCCTTCGGCAAGCGGCACGTCGGCCGGGTAACCGGAAGCACGCTGGAAGACGCAGCAGCTGAGAACGAACGCGCGCGACTCGCGAGCGATGTGCTTCATCGAGGTCTGCCAGTCCTCCGAATCGTCGGCGGTCGGCGCGAGATACACCTCGACTCCATCCTGGTAGAGAGCGAAGCGCGCGAGCGGCATCAGGTTCTCCCAGCAGATCAGGCCGCCCACCTTGCCGATGTCGGTCGCGACCGTCTCGAGCCCTCTGCCATCGCCCAGACCCCAGACCAGCCGTTCGTGGTTGGTGGGCATCAGCTTGCGATGGTGCAGCGCGAGCTCTCCCGCGGGCGAGTAGACCAGCAGCGAGTTGTAGATCGTCCCGCCATCGAGCTCGTTGACCCCGACTGCGAGCCAGAGATCGTTCGTGCGCGCGATCTCGGCGAGTCGATCCGAGTCAGGCCCGGGCACGGTCACCGACTGCTGCATCAGTCGCGCGAAGACCTCACGTGCGGCGGCGGCCTCGGGACCGCCCCAGCCGGCGAGGTAGCGAACCCACCGGTTGGATGGGTAGACGGGGATGAAAGTCTCGGGGAAGAGCGCAAGCCGCGCGCCGGCCCCGGCTGCTTCGGCGGCGAGCCCTTCGAGCTTGTCGATCGTCGCCGCGCGGTCGAACGCGACCGGCTCGCCCTGCACGCAGGCGACCTTGACGACGTCGTTCACGGGACGAGCCTACGCTCAGTCGACGGTGACGGGATCGCCCACGCTGATCTCGCCGTCGGTGAGAATGTCCGCGTTCAACCCGCCGCGGTGCACGAACGCCTTGATCACGCCGGGCCGCGTCATCGCCTCCAGGGTCTGGCACGGCTCGCACAGCTCGACGCCTTCGCATTCCACGGAACCGATGCGAAAGCGCTTCCCGACGAGAGCGTTGACGTCGATCCCGCGCGTCAGCACGTTGCGGCGAGTTGCCGCCGGCTCGACCGAAACGTCGCCTTCGCTCGCGGCGGCCTCCACGGCTTCCGAAGCGATCAGCGTGACCGCACGACCTGGTGGCGCACTGCCGTCGTCCCAGTAGTAGCGGTTGCCCTCGAGCCCGCGTCCGGCATGCGCGCGCACCCGGTCGATGGGCGCGGGCAGCTCGCCGTGCTCGGCAGTGAGGAAGATCGCCTCGACTCGGCCACTCATCGAGCAGACCTTATCGTCCGTGTCCGCCGCCGCCGGGCGTCTCGATCGTAACGACGTCGCCGGGCGCGAGATCGCGCGTCACCTTTGCCGGCAGTGGGTCTTCGTTGAGCGAGTTCCGTCCGGGTGCTCCCGGCTCTCCTCCGCGCTCGCCTTGTGGCGCGTGACTGCGTCGCTCGCTGATGATCGACAGGCGGCAGTCTTCGAGCACGCGAAGCTCGCGCAGCACACCGTCGCCGCCTCGGTGCCGTCCCGCGCCGCCGGACCCGAGCCGGAGCGCATAGCGCTCGACACGCAGCGGGTACTGCAACTCGAGTGCTTCGATCGGGGTCGAGAGTGTGTTCGACATCGCAACGTGCACGCCGCTCGGACCGTCCGCATCCGGACACGCGCCTTGACCGCCGCCGATCGTCTCGTAGTACGTGAAACGGTCGTTGCCCAGCGTGACGTTGTTCATCGTTCCCTGCCCTTGCGCCGGCACGTCGATCGCCTCGCCGAACGCGCGCATCACGACCTCGACGATTCTGGAGGAGGTCTCCACGTTTCCGGCGGCGACCGCGGCCGGCGCGTGGGCGTTGACGAGACATCCTGCGGGAGCGGTCACGGTGACCGGCGCGAAAGCGCCTCCGGACGCCGGGAGGTCCGGGTCGACGAGGACGCGCACGACGTAGAAGCAGGCGGACCGCGTAACCGACAGCGGGCAGTTCAGGTTGCCGTCGTGCTGAGCTGCTGTGCCGGTGAAGTCGATCACGACCGCATCGTGTTCGACAGTCACGGTCGCGTGCAGTTCGAGGTCCCCGCCGATCCCCTCTAGTACGTCGTGCGCCTCGAAGCGACCGTCAGGCAGTGCAGCGATGCCGGCGCGCATTCTGCGTTCCGAGTACGCGAACACTTCGTCCATCGCCGCGACGACGGTGTCGCGTCCACGCCGCTCGCAGAGCTCCGCAACACGCTGCTCCGCGAGGCGGTGGGCCGCGAGTTGCGCGCGCAGATCTCCCTGGCGCTCCGCGGGGTTACGCATCCGCGCGACGAGGCTCCTGATGACGTCGTCGTCGAGTCGAGTCGGCGGGATCACGACGCCTTCCTCGTCCAGCGTCCGCGAGTCCGCCGGCATCGACCCCGGCTCGCGGCCGCCGACGTCGGCGTGATGCGCGCGCGTGACTGCGAAACCGGTTTCGGTTCGTGACACGAGCGTGATGTCCGGAAGGTGCGTGCCGCCCGCGTACGGATCGTTGAGCGCCCACACCTCGCCGAACGCCGGGTCGTGCTGCATCACCGCGGCGACCGCATCGGGCATCGCGCCGAGATGCACCGGGATGTGCTCGGCCTGCGCCACCATCCGACCGCGCTCGTCGAAGAGCGCGGTAGAGCAATCGCGCCGCTCCTTGATGTTTGCGGAGAACGCCGAGCGGACGAGCACGGCGCCCATCTCCTCCGCGACCGCACGCAGGAGGCTGCCGATGATCTGGAGCTGGAGGTTCAACTCGGCTCCCAGTCGGTGCGCGTTGCTGCAACGGCATACGACCAGGCGGAAACGAGGCGCGGGCGCACTCGATAGACGTGATCGTCAGCGACGAAAATCGTGGCACGCTCGCCTGTCTGCGGCGCGACGTACTTCTCGCCGTACGCTCGGTCTACTCGCCCGAGCTCCTGGCGCTCGGTCACCCGCTCAGCCCGGCCCTTGATGATGATCGGATCCGCCCCGTCACCGTTGACGAGCACGACCTCGGGCTCGTGGGCGATGTTACGGGCCTTGCGGGCGACGGCGGCGCAAGTGAAGTAGACAGCCTCTCCGTCCCACCAGAACCAGACAGGTGTCGCATCGGGGCGCCCTTTCGGCGACGCGGTGGCAATCCAGATCTCGCGCATGCTGTGGAGACGCCGAACGACGTTGCTCCACGGGATGTGACCGTGCGTTGCCTTCATGCACAATGCAGGACGAGCGTGCCCTGTTCGTTGGTCTCCCCCGTCCAGCCGCCCGGCACCCACACGGTCGCGCCGGGTAGCGCGAGAAGCCTTGGCCCTGCGACGACACGCGTCTCCGATCTGAGCAACTCGAAGTCGGGCCCCTGCCTGACCTCAGCGGTCCGCACTGCGACCAACTCGAGTCCGCGTCCTCGCTCGGAGAAGCCGTACCGCTCCTCGTGGGCGCGGTGGAAGGCTTCCGCCAGATCTTCCTTCTGCAGCGGCAACGTCAGCTCGAAAGACTGCCCGGCGTAGCGGAGATCCGCTTCGCCTTCCCGCGGCAACTCCCCAGCCTCCGCGAGTGGCACGAGGTACGAGCGCACCGCGTCTCGCCGCTCCTCCGAGGCGACCAGCCCGAGCGCCGAGAGCACGCCGGCAGCCTCCGGGACGAGCACCGTGCGGATCCCGAGCTCGTCGGCGAGCTCGCACGCGTGCAGCGGGCCCGCACCGCCGAACGCAATGAGTGCGAAGTCCGCCGGATCGTGTCCACGCTCCACCGAGACGACGCGCAGCGCACGCAGCATCTCTGCGTTGACGACGTCGACGACCCCTGCCGGATCGATTCCCGCGAGGGCGCGCTCGGCCGCTGCGCGGTCGAGCTCGACACCGCCTGCGAGCTCCTGCGGCAGCCGGCCGAGCAGAAGGTTCGCGTCGGTGACCGTGGCCTGCGTTCCGCCACGCCCGTAGCAGGCCGGCCCTGGATTCGCGCCTGCGCTCTGCGGACCGACGCGGAGCGCACCACCAGCGTCTATCCAGACGAGCGAGCCCCCGCCTGCACCGACCGTGTGCAGATCGACCGTCGGAAGACGGATCGGCAGACCGGCGACGGTACGTTCGCTCGCCCGTTCGGCGCGGCCGCCGGCGATCAGGCACACGTCCGTCGACGTCCCGCCCATGTCGAACGCGATTGCATTCTCGATCCCCGCCAGCGCTGCGAGTCGAGCGGCGCCGACCACACCCGCGGCCGGGCCGGAGACAAGAATGGTCGCCGGATGCTCGGCTGCCTCGCGGGGAGTCGACACTCCGCCGGACGAACGCATGACGAGTGGGACCGGTAGTCCGGCTGTCGTCGCCGCACCGGCCAGCGCACGCAAGTACCGCGCCACCACCGGTCCGAGATAGGCGTCGGCAGCGGTCGTCGAAGCACGCTCGTACTCGCGGAACTCGGGCGCCACCTCGTGCGAGGCGACGAGGTGCGCGTCCGGCAGCCTGCGCCGGAGCTCCTCGACGACCGCGCGCTCGTGCGAGGGATCTCTGTACGCATGGAGGAGGCAGACCGCAACCGCCTCGGCTTCGAAGTACGGCAACGTGTCCAGGTCGAGCGGCTCGAGCTCGCCCTCGGGCCCCATGCGCCCGCGGACCCCGTGCGAGCGCTCGAGCGGGACGAGGGGCTCGGGCCACGCCGCGCAGGGGCGATACAGCTGTGCGCGCGTCTGCCGGCGTAGGTGCAGGAGATCCTCGAAACCAGCGTTGGTGACCAACGCGGTGCGGGCTCCCTTGCGCTCGAGCAGAGCGTTCGTCGCAACGGTCGTCCCGTGTGCGAACCGTTCGACATGTCCCGTGGCGCCCGCCGCGCGCGCGGCGGCGATGACCGACTCTTCCTGGCGGGGAGCCGTGAGCACCTTGGCGGTCGTCACGCGACCCTCGTCCAGGACGACCGCATCGGTGAAGGTCCCGCCCACATCGACGCCGAGCACAGCCATTCAGGAAGACTGACAGCGTGGCAATCCGTGGGCTCCTCTTCGACTTCGACGGCCTGCTCGTCGACACCGAGACACCATCCCGACTTGTCTGGGAGGAGCTCTACCGCGAGCACGGTCACGAGCTGCCCCAAGATCAGTGGGCCACCCTCATCGGGACGATCGGCGCCCCCTTCGATCCATTCGGCCATCTCGAGGAGCTCGTCGGCAGACGCCTCGACGAACAGGCGCTGACCACGCGCCGCCGCGCCCGCGAGTACGAGCTGATCGATCTCGAAGAGCTGAGGCCGGGGGTCGAGGAGTACTTCGCCGAAGCGGAGCGGCTTGGCCTACGTACCGCGGTGGTGAGCAGCAGCGACGATGACTGGATCGCACGCCATCTCGGCCGGCTCGGCCGCCTCGAAGGTCTGGACACGATCGTGGCCGCAAACGGCGACACGGAGCGGGCGAAACCGCGCCCCGACCTCTACGTGGAAGCGCTCGACCGTCTCGGACTGGAGCCGCACGAGGCGATCGCCTTCGAGGACTCGCCGAACGGCGTCACCGCCGCGAAGGGCGCAGGTCTCATCTGCGTCGCCGTGCCGAACCCGATGACCGCGACGCTTGCGCTCGACGACGCCGACCTCGTGGTCGAGTCGCTTGCAGACATCCCCTTGCGCGACCTGCTCGAACGGTTTTGACGCTCATCGAGATTCCGGTGGCCGCCGCAAGCTCGACCTCCGCGCGTTCATAGCGCGTGGGGCGAGCTGCGGATGTTGTTGCCGCTGCTGTCGATCAGGCGACGGCGTTCGTCATCCTCGGATCGATCGTGATTCCAGTGCTGATCCTGACGGCAGTGTGCTGGTTCTTCTGGAAGCACCGGCACGACGATTGATACGGCTGAAGGGCAGCGCGGCTATCGACCCGGCCTCCTAGGGGTAGGGATTGGGGTAAGGGCTGGTGGTCGTGGTTCCAGCGGTGCCCGTGGGGGTGGTGGTAGTCCTGACGACCGCCGTTCCTCTGGCGGAGAGGGCGTACCACTTGGCGCCGAAGGCGAGATTGCCTTCGCCGTTTGTCTGACCCGCCCGCTTGTCGAGCACGAAGCTGTAGACGGGGTGCTTGTTGTAGGTCAGCTGCAGGCTCCCGTCGCTGCGCCTCGTTGTGCCGAGCAGCGCCGCTTTCACCCCGGACCCGGCGGTCGGCTTGCCCCGTTGAAGGGAGGGGGGCCAGAACTTCGTGCAGTTCCCGTTACAAGCGCTCTTACCGCGCCTGTCCTTGGCGAACATGTAAAGGGTGTGGCCTTTCGAGTTCACCAGAATCAGACCGAGCTTGGTCTTGCCTAAGGAAACGGTCCCCGTCGTTCGGGTCGCACTCCGAGCAACCGAGCCCGCCGCGAGGAACCCGATCACGCCCAGCATCGCCGTCAACATCAGGAGAACGGCCGTGTTGGTCATCGCCTTGCGCCTGGGCACCTCGCCCATGTTGTCTCTTCGAGCACTGATCTCTTGCATAGTGGAAGCTCCTTTCTCGACCGTTCTACGCAAGCGGAAGGCGGCCGGATTGGGCCAGGTTCGCGGTCGATCACCGGCGGAATTCGCTGAGCGGTGCGCATCAGGAGACCGCCTGCTCTTTCTCACCAACTGAGCACGCGGAGAGGTCTAGAATCCCCGGGCCGATCAGCGCGTAGTCGAGGAAAGGTGAGGACCACGTGGCGAAGATTCTCTGTGTCCTGTACGACGATCCTGTTGACGGGTATCCGACCTCGTACGCTCGAGATGCGATCCCGAAGATCGAGCGCTACTACGACGGTCAGACCACACCGACCCCTGAGGGGATCGACTTCGAGCCGGGAGAGCTTCTGGGCAGCGTCTCAGGGGAACTGGGGCTCCGGCCGTTCCTCGAGGAGCGCGGTCACACCCTTGTTGTCACGTCGGACAAGGACGGCCCGGACTCGGTCTTCGAACGGGAACTCGCGGACGCCGAGGTCGTCATCTCGCAGCCGTTCTGGCCTGCCTACCTTACGGCCGAGCGGATCGCCAAGGCGCCGGAGCTGAAGCTGGCCATCACGGCGGGGATCGGCTCGGACCACGTCGACCTGGCGGCCGCGATCGAGCGCGGCGTGACCGTCACCGAGATCACCTATTCCAACAGCATCAGCGTGTCAGAGCACGTGGTGATGATGATCCTGTCGCTCGTGCGGAACTACATCCCGTCGTATCAATGGGTCGTCAGAGGCGGCTGGAACATCGCTGACTGCGTCTCGAGGTCATACGACCTCGAGGGGATGCAAGTCGGGACGGTCGCTGCGGGCCGGATCGGGTCGGCGGTCCTCAGGCGACTGAAGCCGTTCGAGGTGGGACTGCACTACACCGATCGACACAGGCTCCCAGAGGAGGTCGAGCGCGAGCTCGGCGTCACCTACCACCCGGACGCCGAGTCGATGGTGCCTTTCTGCGACGTCGTCACGATCAATGCGCCCCTTCATCCTGAGACCGAGCACCTCTTCGACGACGCCCTCATCGCCAAGATGAAGCGCGGCGCGTACATCGTCAACACCGCACGCGGCAAGATCTGCGACCGCGATGCCATCGTGCGGGCGCTCGAAAGCGGCCAGCTCGCCGGGTACGCCGGAGATGTCTGGTTCCCACAGCCGGCGCCGCAGGATCATCCCTGGCGATCGATGCCCCACCACGGGATGACGCCACACATCTCGGGGTCGTCGCTGTCCGCGCAGGCCCGCTATGCGGCCGGAACACGGGAGGTCCTGGAGTGCTGGTTCGACGGCCGGCCGATTCGCGAGGAGTACCTGATCGTCGATCGCGGCGCACTAGCGGGGGCAGGCGCTCATTCGTACAGCGAGGGCGATGCCACCGGCGGCTCCGACGAAGCGGCACGCTTCAAGGATCGGTAGCGCGGCGAACCGCCCACTCACGCAGATGAGCTGCGTCGCGTGTCGCGGGGACGCCCCGACCGCGACGGCTGACGAGATCGGCGAGCTCCAGCCCCAGGTTCCTGACTGGGACCTCGTCGAGATCGACGGGGTCAAACGCCTGCGACGCGTCTTCGCGGCCGACGATTTCGCGCAGGCGCTGGAATTCACGAAGCAGGTTGGTGAGCTTGCGGAGCGGGAGGGCCATCACCCCACCCTGCTGACCGAATGGGGCAGGACGACGGTGACGTGGTGGACGCACAAGATCAAGGGCCTGCACCGGAACGACTTCATCATGGCCGCGAAGACCGACCAGCTCTACTCGATCTGAGCCGGAGGTCGCGCAGCTTCAGGCGTTGAGCTCGACGAGGCGGCGTGCGACGCGGGCCGCCGCGCGGGCCAGCTCAACGGCCGCCTCGGCGTCGCCGGCGACACTCGACGTGAGCCGGGCGCGGACGTGCCCGGCGAGTTGCTCCACCTCGTCGGCGTTCGCCGCGATCTCCTCCGGTACCTCGATCGTCCGGCGCCGCGCCTCTTCGCTTCGGGTTTCCATGAATGTCGCGTAGGCGCTCGCATCTTCGTCGGCAAGCTGCGTGAGCCGCGTCGAGAGAGCCTGAGCGCGAGTGACGGTGTCCTCGTCTTCCGCGAAACGGGCCGCAAGCTCGACCAAGGCTGCGGCGAACGCACCTGTGAGGGCTGCGGCGGCCCCGCTCGCGGGTGCCGGCGTGCGCTCGCCCAGCGCGGCGAGAAACTCGGCGACCCGGAGCTCGCTGAACGCCATGGCGCTAGCCGCCGTTCTTGCGGAGCTCAGCGACGATCGCGGGCACGATCTCGTGGAGGTCGCCGATCACGGCCCAATCTGCGCGGGCCACGATCGGTGCGCTCTGATCCTTGTTGATCACGAGGATCCGCTTGGCGGCCTTGCAACCGACGATGTGCTGGATCGCTCCGCTGATGCCGCACGCGATGTAGAGATCCGGCGCGATCCGCGCACCTGTCTGCCCGACCTGGTCGGAATGCGGCCTCCAGCCGAGGTTCGTGACGACACGCGATCCGCCGACGGCCCCGCCGAGGAGGTCGGCGAGTTCCTCGAGGAGCTCGAATCCCTCCTTGCTGCCGACGCCGCGGCCGCCGCCGACGACGACCCGCGCTGTGTCGAGTCGAACGGCTCCGGAGGACGGCTCTTCGCGGCGCGTGACGCGAACGACGAAGTGCTCGTCGCCGAGCGTCGGCGTGAACTCCTCCGTCGTCGTCGCCAGACCGCCGGGCGTTGCCTCGACCGCGTGCGCCGCGACGGTGATGAGCTTGGGCGTGCCGGTGAGAGTCGCCTCCTCGAGCAGGCTGCCGCCCCAACGTTGCCGCGTGAGGCGCAACGAATCACCGTCGATCTCCGCCTCGACGACGTTCGCCGCCAGCGGAACCTCGAGCCGAGCGGCCACATGCGCGAGCACCTCCTGACCCCGGTCGGTTCCGGGAGCGACGACGAGCTCGGGCGCAAGCTCGACGATCGCCTGTGCCCACGCCTCCGGGGCGTACTCGTCGAGCCGGTCGTGTACGACGCGGCGCGCATGCGCCACGTAGCCGTCGACCTCGACATCGCTGAACACGATTGCCTCGACGTCGCCGAGCCGAGAGGCGAACGTGAGCGCCTCGAGCGAGGCTGGGTCGTCGTCTACCAGGCAGAGGTTCACGGTGTAACCAGCCCGAGCTCGCGCAGGACCTCGACGACGCGAGGCGCGGCATCGGCACCGCCCGCGATGATCTCGACGTGCGTCTCCTGCTCCGGTGGGACGACGAGCCTGATCGTCTCGAGTGCGCTCGTCCGCGGCTGCGGCTCGAGCCGCTCGATCGGCGTCTTCTTCGCGCGGAGCCGTCCCGGCAGGGATGCATAGCGCGGCAGGTTGAGTCCTTCCTTCACCGTCACGACCGCCGGCAGCGGGAGCTCGAAGATCTCCCAGCCCCCGCCGGACTCGCGTCGTGCAGTCAGCGTGCCGTCCTCGATCGTGATGCCCTTGATGCCGGTGACGCACGGAAGGCCGAGGGCATGCGCCACGCGCACGCCGATCTGGTAGTCGCCGGAGTCCGCCGCCTCGTTGCCGAAGAGGAGAAGGTCGAAGGGCTCCGGCCGCGTGCGAACCGTCTCCGCGAGCGCTGCCGCCGTCGCCTCAGCATTCCAGTCGCCTCCGTCCGTCTCGAGCAGCACCCCGCTGTCGATCCCCATCGCCATCGCGTTCTGCAGCTGTTCGGCCGCACCGGGAGGTCCGAGCGTCAGCACCGTCGTCGAGCCGCCGTGCTGTTGCACGATCCGTAGCGCCTCCTCGACGGCGCACTCCTCGTGCGGCGAGACCGTGAAGCCGAGGAGGGTCGTGTCGATTGCCTGAGCGTCGGGCGTGAGCGTGATGCGCGCTCCGGTCTCCGGAACTCGCTTGACGCAGACGAGGACGTTCAACTGCGAACCCGGGTGTTCTCCGGATCGAACAGTGCGCGGCTGCCCTTGACCGCGACGGTGACGGGATACCGGTCGCCCATGTACTGGACGAGCAACTTGTTCCCCTCGTCCGCCTCCTCTGGCGGCAGGTACGCCAGCAGCACGTGCTTGCCCACGGACGGGCCGGAGCCCGCGCTCGTCACGTACGCGCTCCGGCCCTTGCGGTCCACGATTCGCTCGCCGTCCGCTGTCAAGATCGGCTCGCGCCCGAGCATGTAGCGCTTCCTTCCATTCGACGGCGACGTGTTGTCGTCGACGGTGAGCGTGCAGAGGATCGCCGCCGGCTCCTCGTCGCGATGCTGCAGATGCGCCTTCTTGCCGATGAATTCCGCTTCCTTCACCTTGGGTCGCTGCATGTCGGCCTCGACGACGTTGTACTCGGTCTCGAGCTCCGCGCCGTACAGCCGGTAGCCCTTCTCGATCCGCCCGGTCGTGCCGTAGACACCGATCCCCGACGGGACGATCCGGAACGGCCGGCCCGCCTCCCACACGGCGTCCCACATCGCGGCGCCCTGCTCCATCGGCGCGTACAGCTCCCACCCGAGCTCGCCGACATAGGAGATGCGCGACGCGAGCACACGGACCGGTCCAATGTCGATCCAGCGACAGCGCGCAAACGGAAAGCCTTCGTGCGAGACGTCGGCGCTCGTGACGGCTTCGAGCACGTCGCGCGCGCGCGGCCCCCATAAACCGAGCGTGCACCAGGCGGAGGTCACGTCGTCGAGTGCCGCGGAGCCGTCCTCGGGCAGATGGTCTTCGAACCACTTCCTGTCCCGCGGACCGTCCAGACCACCCGTGACGACGCGGAAGAGGTTGTCGTCGAGCCGCATGATCGTGAGGTCGGCCTTGAAGCCCCCGTTCTGGTCGAGGATCGAGGTGTAGACGACCCGTCCGACCGCGACGTCCATCTCCGCGAGCGCCATGCGCTGCAGATAGTCGAGCGCACCCGCACCGACGACGTCGAACACGGCGAACGCCGAGATGTCGATCATCGCGACGCGATCGCGCATCGCGAGGTGCTCGGCGTTGATGATCGGCGACCACCAGCGCGACTCCCATTCCGCCTCCCGCGGCATCACTTGGTCGCCGTACTCCTCGAGCAGCGGCTCGTTGGACGCGTACCACCACGGCCGCTCCCAGCCGGCAGTCTCGTAGAACACAGCGCCAAGGTCGCGCTCGCGCGGGTAGAACGGGCTCAACCGCACCTCACGGTTCGACAGCCACTGCTCCATCGGATGGACGATCCCGTAGGTCCGGTTGTAGCCCTCCGAGGAGCGCGCGTCGACATGACGCTTCGTGCGCTGGTGCGGATAGAAGCGCGCGACGTCCGCGGTGTGCAGGTCCGTCTCCGGCGCACCCTCGATCGCCCACTGTGCGACCGCCTGCGCGATGCCGGGCGCCTCTTTGATCCACACCGCGGCGACGGACCACAGGTTCTTGACCTCCGTCTCTCCCAGGAGCGGCATCCCGTCGGGAGTGAGTGACAGCAGCCCGTTGATGGCGTGCCGGATGCCCGCTCCCTCGACAGTGAGGATCTCCGGGAAGAGCTCTAGTGCGTGCTCGAGCTGCAGGTCGAAGTCCTCCGACGTGAACGGCAGCTCCGTGGGCGAGAGCGCGGACTCCTCGATCGACGGGATCTGGTCGGGCTCCAGCAGGATCGGGCGGTGCGCGTAGGAGCCGACCTCCATGTCGCTTCCGTTCTGACGCTCGTACATATTCGTGTCCACGTCGCGCACGATCGGGAAGGAGATCTCCCCCGGCGTCGCCTCGAAGAGCGGGATCGGGCCGACGCTGATCATCTGGTGCACGGCCGGCGTCAGCGGGATTGTCGCGCCGGCCATGCGCGCGATGCGCGGGCTCCAGATCCCGCACGCGACGAACACGTACTCGGCATCGATCGAGCCCTTATCGGTGTGTACGCGCCGCACGCGGTTGTTCTCCACGTCGATGCCGGTGACCTCGATGCTCGCGAACACGCTTGCACCGCGTTCCTGCGCGTACTCGCGCATCAGCGTTCCCGCGCGCAGCGGGTCGACGACTGAGACTCCAGGCGTGTAGAAGCCGCCGAGGATCACGTCCGGACTGACGAACGGGACCTTCTCGAGGACCTGCTCGGGCGTCAGCAACTCGCACCCTTCTTCGCCCCAGGAGAGCGCCGAGGACATGCGCCTGTTCAGCTCTTCCATGCGCTCCTTCGTCCGCGCGACCTCCACCCCGCCGCTGATCGTGGCGAGGCCAAGCTCCTCGTACTGGCGGGCGCTCTCCTTCGTGAGCGTCGTCATCTCCTTCGAGTGGTCGACCGGAAAGATGAAGTTCGAGGCGTGACCGGTAGAGCCGCCGGGGTTGGGCAGAGGACCCTGCTCGAGCAGCACGAGATCCGTCCAGCCGAGTCGCGACAGGTGATACGCCATGCTGTTGCCGACGATGCCGGCGCCGACCACCACGGCCTGCGCCGACGACGGTAGAGCGGTGGTGCTCACGCGCCGGTCAGAACTCGCCGCATGACTTCTTCGAAGTCGAGCACGTGCCGACGCATCGTCGCCTCGGCACGGTCGGCGTCTCCGTCACGGATTGCCTCGAGGAGCTCACGATGGCCCAGCACGGCCTGCTCGAGCTCCGGCGCCCGGTCGAGCGCGAGGTACCAGATGCGCAGCGCCAGCACGTAGTACTCCTCGAGGGTGGCCTCGAGGAACGGGTTGTGGGCACAGCCGTACACCTGACGGTGGATCCGCTCGTCCAGGGCCATCAGGTCGCGGGGGTCCAGCTCGCTCGAGTCTTCCAGCTCATCGAGGAGCGTCTCCAACGCGCTGCGGTCTGCGTCGGTCGCGCGCTCCGCGGCGACGCGTGCGACGTGGCTCTCCAGAACCGATCGCACCTCAGCGAGGCTGGCAAGGTCGCGGATCTCCACGCTCGTCACGAACATGCCTCGGCGGGGATAGACCTCCACCAGGCCCTCCTGCGCCAGGCGCCGCAGCGCTTCGCGGGTGGGCGTGCGACCGATACCGAGTCGCTCCATCAACCCGCGCTCGTCGATGACGGCGCCGGGCCGGAGCTCCACCGAGACGATCATCTCCCGAATCGCGTGGTAGGCCCGGTCGGCCAGCGAGGTCGCCTCCAAGCCCGAGGCCTGGAGGACGCCCACCTGCCCCTTTGCCTCTGCCACAGAGATACATTACTCATATCTCAGCTCGTTCCCATCCGCACAGGCCGGGACGTAGAGGACGCTCGTGACGGCGCAACAGATGCCCTCGTCCCTCGAGATCGCGCAGAGCGCGGTGTTGCGTCCGATCGACGAGTTAGCGGCCGAGCTCGGCCTCCTGCCCGAGGAGGTGGACCTCTACGGACGGTTCAAGGCCAAGATCGACCTCTCTGTCCTCGACCGGCTGACGGCGAACCCGGACGCGAAGCTCATCGACGTCACGGCCATCACGCCGACGAAAGCGGGGGAAGGAAAGACGACGACGTCCGTTTCGCTGACGCAAGGCCTCGGCCATATCGGCAAGGAGCCGGTGCTGTGCCTCAGAGAGGCGTCGCTCGGGCCCGTCTTCGGGATCAAGGGCGGCGCGGCCGGCGGCGGCTACGCGCAGGTCGTGCCGATGGAGGACATGAATCTCCACTTCACGGGTGATATCCACGCGATCCAATCAGCTGGCGGCGCTGCGTCGACATCAACGACCGCGCCCTGCGCGACATCGTGATCGGCCTCGGCGGCCGGCCGAACGGGTACGTCCGCCAGTCTGGCTTCGACATCACGGCGGCCTCGGAGGTGATGGCGATCGTGGCCGTCGCGTCGGATCTGCACGATCTCCGTCACAGGCTCGGGGCGATCACGGTTGCTCAGACCTTCGACGGCGAGCCGGTGACCGCGGAGCAGTTGCGCGCCGCGGGAGCGATGGCCGTCCTCCTGAAGGAGACGATCAAGCCGAATCTGGTTCAAACGCTCGAGGGGCAGCCGGCGCTCGTCCACTGCGGCCCCTTCGCCAACATCGCCCACGGCAACAACTCCCTCGTCGCCGACCGCGTTGCGCTGAAGCTCGGGGACTACGTCGTGACCGAGAGCGGCTTCGGCGCCGACATGGGGATGGAGAAGTTCTTCGACATCGTCTGCCGTGCAGGCGACCTTCGTCCGAACGCAGTCGTGCTCGTGGCCACGGTCAAGGCGCTCAAGCATCACGGCGGCGATCCTGACGGTGGGATCGAGGCGCTGGAGGTCGGCGCCGCCAACCTCGCCCGCCACCTCGGGATCGTTCGGGAGTTCGGGCTGAACGCGGTCGTGGCGGTCAACCGATTCCCGGGGGACGCGGACGCGGAGATCGAGCGGCTCCGCGCACTCGCGCTGGAGCTGGGGGCCTACGCCTCCGAGGTGAACAACGCATTCGAGGAGGGCGGAGCCGGGGCGGCCGCGCTCGCCGAGGCCGTTGTCGCCGCCGCAGACGAGCCGAGCTCGTTCCAGTACGTCTATCCACCGGACGCACCGATCGAGGCGAAGATCGAGGCGATTGCGACGCGCGTCTACGGCGCGGATGGGATCGTGCTGTTGCCCGCCGCACGGGCGAAGATGGCCCAGTTCACCGAGCGCGGCCTCGATCAGCTGCCGATCTGCATGGCAAAGACCCACCTGTCGCTCTCGGACGACGTGGCGCTGACGAACGCTCCGACCGGCTTCACGGTGACGGTGCGAGACCTGCGCGCGTATACAGGGGCGGGATGGATCGTGGCACTCTGCGGGGACATGCAGACGATGCCCGGCCTCAGCCCTACTCCCGCGGCCGTCAACGTCGATATCGACGGTGACGGAAGGACCGTCGGCCTTTTCTGATCTTGGCCGGCGCCGACCATCGGAGTACGGTTAGGCCGTGACGGTGGTGGTGGATACCGCCGGCTCCCTCGGTCACGACATCGACCGGAGCGGCGTACCGCTCATCCGCGCAGGCGGGGTTTGGAAGATCTTTGGCCGGCGCGCCGATCGCGTGATCGGAACGCCCGACGCCGACCTTCCGCGCGCGGAACTGCGGGAGAAGCACGATTGCGTCGCCGCCGTCCGCGATGTCTCGTTCGACGTCTGGCCGGGAGAGGTGTTCGTCGTCATGGGGCTCTCCGGCTCCGGCAAATCGACGCTCGTACGCACGCTGATCCGGCTCATCGAGCCCACCGCGGGCGACATCGAGATCGACGGCAAGAATGTCATCGCACTGAGCGGTGTCGAGCTGAGGCAACTCCGTCGGCATACCTCTTCGATGGTCTTCCAGCATTTCGGTCTGCTTGCGCACAGGCGCGTGATCGACAACGTCGCGTTCGGGCTCGAGGTGCAAGGCGTCGCCAAGTCGAAGCGGCTGGCGCGAGCAACCGAGGTGCTGAAGCTCGTCGGCCTCGAGGACTGCGCGAACCAGTTCCCGGACCAGCTCTCGGGCGGTATGCAGCAGCGCGTCGGTCTCGCCCGCGCTTTCGCCGTCGACCCGAAGGTGATGCTCTACGACGAGCCGTTCAGCGCGCTCGACCCGCTGATCCGCCGCGACATGCAGGACGAGGTCTGCCGCCTGCAGATCGAGACCGGAAAGACGATGTTTTTCATTACGCACGACTTGCCGGAGGCGCTGCGGCTCGGCGACCGGATCGCGATCATGCGCGACGGCAAGATCGTCCAGCTCGGCACGCCGGAGGAGCTTGTCGGCTCGCCGGCGGACGACTACGTGCAGAACTTCGTCCGCGACATCCCACGCAGCCACGTGCTGACGCTGCGCTGGATCATGCGGGACGTGGGGCCCGGCGAGACAGACGGCCCCGCCTTGCCGGTCGAGACAACCGTGCGGGACGCGGTGCCCGTCATCGCCGCTAGCGAACAGCCGGTGCGGGCCATCGCCAACGGCAAGGTCGTGGGCGTCGTCGATCGCATCGCCGTCCTGAACGCGATCGCCGGCGAGGGCGACTGACGATGACGACGGCTACGGAGTACGCCGCCCCGGCCGCCGCGATTCCGGTATCGCGCCCGTGGTGGCGCGGCCGCGTGGGTCTCGTGGTCGGCGTCGTCCTGGCCATGCTGGTCGGGTACCTCGGCTGGAAGAGCTCGCTCCCCTGGTCGAACCGACTCGTCTGGAATTCGCTTACGAGCTACCTCGACCGTTTCCAGACGTGGCTGAGCGACAGCCGCAACACCCCCCACCCGAGCTTCGTCTTCGCAATCTTCAACGGCTTCGCAACCTTCCTCGACAACCTCGTTTCCTGGTTCACGACCTTTTTCCAGAAGCTGACCTGGGTCGGCACGGTTGCGCTCGGCACGCTGGTGGTGCTCCGCTTCGGGCGCTGGCAGCAGGCGCTCGGGGTCCTCGCCGCTTTCGCATCGTTCGGGCTCATGGGGCTGTGGGAGCAGAGCGTGCAGACCTTCGCATTGATCTTTGCCGCGGTCGGACTTTCCTTGGTCGTCGGGATGCCTCTCGGCGTGATCGCCGGGCGCTCCGACCGTTTCCTCCGCTTCCTGACCCCGTTGCTCGACGCAGCGCAGATCGTGCCCGCGTTCGCGTACCTGATGCCGGTCGTGATTCTGTTTTCGGTCGGGCCGGGCGCGGCGGTGGTCACGACGATGATCTATGCGATCCCGCCGGCGATCCGCATCACCGCGCTCGGCATCCGCGGCGTTCCCGTAAACACGGTCGAGGCTGCTGCGGCAATGGGATCGACGCGCTGGCAGACGATCGCGAAGGTGCAGCTCCCGCTCGCACGGCGAATGCTGCTGCTCGCGGTCAACCAGACGATCCTGTTCGCGCTCTCCATGGTCGTGATCGCGGGGCTGATCGGCGGCGCCGGGCTTGGCGACGTCGTCACGGGCGGGCTCTACTCGAACCCGGCTCTCGCAATCCTCGGTGGCGCCGCGATCGTGATCATGGCGATCGCGCTCGACCGTGCCACAGAATCGATGGCGAACCGCACCGACCCGGCACGGCGTCACCTGACCGACGAGAAAAAGCTGCGGCTGCGCCTCTTCACGCTTGCGTCGGTCGCCGGCGTCGGGCTTGCGGTCGGGCTCGGCCACGTTTTCGGGGCCGGCGGCGTGTACTCCGGACGGACGGCCCAGGATTGGCTGCTGCGCTACGTCCAGAAGGCGCTCGACTACGTGCAGAATCCGTCCACCTGGATCTTCCACATCACCGAGCCGACCGGTAACTTCATCGTCCAGCGCGGGCTCGAGCCGCTGGGGAACTTCTTCGTCGAGACACCCTGGCCCGTGATGTTCTTTGGCCTCGTTGCGATCGCGTACCTCGTCAGTGGGCGGCGGGCGGCGGCTATCACGGCGATCATGTTCGGCACGATCGGCGTGACCGGCGAGTGGGCGACATCGATGGGGACGCTCGCGCAGGTGCTTGTCGCGACCCTGATCACCATCGGGTTCGGTGTTGCACTCGGCGTCTGGGCGGCGGAGAGTCGGACGGTCGACAGGATCCTGCGCCCGATCAACGACGTGCTGCAAACGCTGCCTCAGTTGGTCTACATCATCCCGTTCATCTACCTCATGCCCGTCTCGCAGGTCCCCGGCGTCGTCGCCTCCGTGTTGTACGCCGTGCCCGTCGTCATCCGGCTCGTGGCGAGCGGCCTGAGAGGAGTCTCGCCCGACGCGGTCGAAGCCGCCGGCGCATTCGGCGCCACACGTAGCCAGGTGTTGCTGAAGGTCAAGATCCCGCTGGCACGCGACGCCATCATGCTCGGCGTGAACCAAGGCATCATCATGGTGCTTGCTGTTGTGGTGATCGCAGGGTTGGTCGGCTCCGGCGGGCTCGGCTACGAGGTTGCGCAGGGGTTGCAGCGCAACGCGTTCGGGCTGGGCGTGATCGCGTCGATCGCGATCCTTGCGCTCGGAATCGCGCTCGACCGGACGACCCGCGGACGCGCACGCGCCCGACAGGAGGGGGCGCTTTGATGTCTCACAAGCGAGGGGCACATCGAGAGCACGCAAAGGAGGATCGAATGTCGGATCGATTCAGAGTACGGCTGGGCCGCCCGATCGTCGCGGCCGCGCTGGCTCTCGTCGTCGTGGCGGGGCTCGCAGCTGCCGGAACGGCGACCGCCAAAAGCACCAAGAGTTGCGGCACGGTCACCCTCAACGAGCAGGCCTGGGCGGGCTCGACGGCCAACACGTACGTGGCCAAAGCCGTACTTCAGAAGATCGGCTGCAAGGTCAACATCACGAAGATCACCGAGATCCCGGTCTACCAGGCGATGGCCGACGGCAAGACCGACGCGGTCCTCGAGGACTGGCAGCACGTCGCTCAGTACAAGCAGTACATCACCAAGCAGCACACGGTCGTGATGGGCGGTCCGAACGGTGTCACCGGGCACATCGGCTGGTACATCCCGACCTACCTGATGCAGAAGTACCCCCAGTTCAAGACGTGGAAAGGGCTCAAGGGGAAGGAGTCGGTCTTCAAAAGCCCGGAGTCCGGCTCGCAGGGGATGTTCCTCGGCGGCGACCCTTCGTACGTGCAGAAGGACAAGCAGCTGATCCAGACGCTCGGACTGAACTTCAAGTTCGTCTCGGTTGGTGCGGAGCCGGCGCAGGTCGCCCGCTGGACCCAGCTCTACAAGCAGAAGAAGCCGGTCATCTTCTACTGGTACACGCCGCAGTACCTGAACCTCCAGTACAAGCTTTCCGAGGTTCAGCTGCCGAAGCGGTTCAAAGGCTGCCTGGACGACTACGCGACGGCCGGCGGCAACGCTGCGAAGTACAAGTGTGCTTACGATCACATCGTTCTCAACAAAGTGTTTAGCGCGAAGTTCTCGAAGAGCGGCTCGCCCGCCTTTGCGCTGCTCAAGCGGTTCAGCTGGACGAACACGGACCAGGAGTTGGTCGCGAAGTACATCGCCGGCGACCATCTGAACCCCGACAAGGCCGGGCAGAAGTGGGTCGCAGCCAACCAGGCGAAGGTCAACAAATGGCTCGGTAAGTAGCTAGGGGCGTGCAGCGGGGCGTCTCGCGCTTGTTGGCGCCGAGGCGCTCCGCCGTTCGCTCGGGAGGGCGGGACGATGGAACTCGATCAAACATTCGTCTGGATCACAACACGACGACTGAAGCCCGGCACGCGGGATGAGTTCGCTCGTGCATGGCGACCCAGCGAGTTCCCCGAAGGGATGCTGCGCGCCTACGAGTGCTACTCGGCAGACGGCAACGAGGTCGTCGGAATCTCGATCTGGGACTCGGCCGAGTCGCGCGAGCGTTTCCGCCTCTCCGAAGTCGAGGCCGAACGCCGTCGGTCGATGGCGCCCTTCGTGATCGAGGAACGGGCGGGCTTCTACACCGGTCGCGAGCTGAAGATTCCCGAACGCTGACCATTCGATCCGTTGACGCGACGTTGCGATAGGCTCGCCGCCCGGTGAGCGTAGAAGTCGACACAGTCCGCACTGTCGAGGTGCCGACTCGGATCGTCCACGGTGCAGGCGCGATCTCACGCATAGGCGATCTCGTCGCCGAGCTTGGGGTTACCCGGCCGCTTCTCGTCACGGACAAAGGAGTCGTTGCCGCCGGTCTCGCCGACGCGACGCTCGCGCACCTCGAAGACGCGGTCCTCTTCGACGAGGTACGCCCGAACCCCGACATCGAGCTCATCGGTCGCGCCCGCGGGGTGTATCGCGACTCAGGCTGCGACGGGCTCGTCGCGCTCGGCGGCGGGAGCTCGATGGACACCGCGAAGTCGGTCGGCGTCGAGGTCGTCCACGGCGGCTCGATCGTCGAGTATGAGTACGGCGGCACGCCGCTGACGAAACGCATCCCTCCGCTCGTCGCCGTGCCGACGACGGCCGGAACCGGGAGCGAGGCCACGCTCTGGGCGGTGATCACGGACCCCGAGCGGAAGATCAAGTTCAACGTCGGCGGTACGCCGCTGATCGGTGCGCATGTCGCGCTCGTCGACCCGGAGCTGATGCTCGGCCTCCCGCCGGCGATCACCGCGGCGACCGGAATGGACGCGCTCTCGCACGCGATCGAGTGCTACACGTGCGACTACCACCAGCCCTTCAACGACGCCGTCGCGCTCCTGGCGATCGAGCTCGTCGGCAAGTGGCTGCGTGTCGCCTACGAGGACGGCGGCAACCTCGAGGCGCGGACGAACATGGCGCACGCGGCGACGCTCGGCGGGCTCGCCTACGGGACGGAGAGCGCCGGCGCGGCCCACGCCATGAGCCAGTCGGCCGGGGGCGTGCACGAGTGTCCGCACGGAGCACTGACGGCACGGGTGCTCGGACCTGTCTGCGAGTACAACGCGCCGGCAGCCCCGGAGCTGTACGCCCGCATCGCGCAGGGTCTGGGGGTGGACGTCCACGGACTGTCGCCGCTCGAAGCCGCGCTTGCCGGGGTCGAGGAGGTCTACCGGCTCACCGACGACGTCGGCATCCCGGGCATGGAGGAGCTCGGCTTTTCGACGGACGAGATCCCGATGCTCGCCAGGATCGCGTACGAAGATCCGCAGACGATCGGGAACCCACGCGAGGTCGACGTGGCGGGCTACGAGGAGATCTACCTCAACTCCTTCGCGAGAGGGAAGCACTGAGTACGCGCACGACCGACTACTCGATGTACGTCGGGGGCTCGTGGGTCGAGAGCGAGTCCGGTGAGCGGATGGAGGCGACAAGCCCCGCGACGGGCGAGACGATCGGGTCCGTCCCCGAGGCGACGCGTGACGACGCCCGGC
>WNGD01001431.1_pt1 | contig 27538 bp, 24 predicted proteins | sample 5400671 | NCBI WGS metagenome assembly WNGD01 (sample SAMN13153369, study PRJNA577476) | soil metagenome | isolation source: 40 cm soil or saprolite under grassland replicate 2 | place: USA:California | collected 2016-06-15
CGTGCCCACGATGATGAACGCGCTCACGTGGATCATGGTGTAGCCGATGATGCGGGAATACTCGATCACGACCTGAGCGGGGTCGTGCACCCCCCAGAAGACCGCGGAGCCGAGCATGGCCGGTGTGAAGAAGGGCCGTCCCGCGATCACGTCGACGACCAGGAACCAGAGCGCCACCGCCGCGGCGCCGATCAGGCCGGCGATGAAGCCTTCGCGCATAATCCGGGACAACTGCATGCGGCCAATATAGCGTCGCGTCCGGCAGCGGCTAGCACCATTCCAACTGTCTCGTCTGCGCAAGGTCACGGCTGCTGGTCCACGAAGTTGGAACGGCGCTAGATTGGGCCCATGATCGTCCGTCCGCTCGTCTATCCGTTGTGTCTGCTCGTCGGCGCGCTGCTCGCGGTGGTGGCGGGCGTGCTGCATCCCGATCTCGCGGGCGACGGCGCGGCCCAGTTGACGACCATCGCGCAGTGTGGTGGGTGGCGGGCAATCCACTGGACCTTCCTCTTTAGTTTCCCGTTGGCGCTGACGGGCCTGGTCGGCTTGGCGCGCGTGCACGCCGGGAATCCGGGGGAGAGCGCGGTGCGCGCCGGTCTGATCGTCGGGACGTTCGCCTACGGAGCGTGGGCGGTGACGGTGGCGTTCATGGGCGGTGCGGGGTGGCCCCTGGCGCACAGCTTCACGGTGGCCGGCGCCGGCATGACCGCGACGCGGGCGGTGTTCCTGTTCGACATGATCCATCCGTTCGCGCTCGCGACTCAGCGGGTGGGCGGATTTGCGCTCGGCCTTTCGACCTGTCTGTTCGGCTGGGGCGTGTCGGACGGGAAGGTGCTGCCCCGCTGGCTCGGCACCAGCGGCGTGGCGGCGGGCGTGGTCGCGATGGCGCTCGCCCTCGTGTTCCGGGAAGACACGAAGGCCGACCAGGCGGCCTTCGTGCTCCCGGTGCTATGGCAGGTGGTCACGGGGACCGTGATGCTGCGGGTTGCCCGCGGCTGAAGCCGCGACTCGGCCCTGCCGCTAAAGCGGCGTCAGTTCACTGACAGTGCCGAGCCGCGAGTTTACTCGCGCCCTTCCCGCTCGGCGGCCGGTTCACCGCGCCCGGAGCCGCACGATGCGCCCGGCCCAGCCGTCCGCGGCGTCGGCGCTGCGTGACAGCACCTGCAGCGTCACGACGTCGCCCGGCTTGACCTTGCGCAGCGCCTCGCGGAACGCGGCGCGGGTGCGGGTAGGCACACCGTTCACCGCGACGATGATGTCGGGGCCACCGGGATCGTCGCTCGCCTGGAGTCGCTGATAGGCGGGCCCGTCCGGTGAGACGTCCGCCACGACCAGGCCGCCGCCCCGCTCGAGCACCGACCGGAGCCGCACGTCCCGCGCGTCGTCCTGCGTGAGCGGCTCGACCGAGATGCCGAGCAGCTCTTCCTTGCTGGCCGCGTCGCCCTTGGACTTGGACGACGCCGCTGCGACCTCGCTGTCCGCCTCGCTCGGCGCCCGCGCCAGCCGCACCGTCATGGTCTTTTTCTCGCCGCCCTGACGGAGCACGGTGACCTCGACGGTCTCGCCCGGCTTCTTGAACGCGACCCGCTGCTGCAACTGCGGCGTGTTATCGACCGGCTGGCCGTCCACCGCGATGATCACGTCACCCGGCTGGACCCCAGCCTTCCGCGCGGGCGAGTCGTCGCTCGTGTAGCTGTCCACCACGACGCCGCCGATCTGTTTCAGACCCACGGCGTCGGCGTCCTCCTGCCGAGCGTCGTGAATGGAGACCCCCATGACCGCACGCTCCACGTGCCCGGTCTTCACCAGCTGGTCCATCACGGTGCGCGCCAGGTTGATCGGAATGGCGAAGCCGTAGCCCGCGTAGAATCCTGTCTCGCTCGCGATGGCCGAATTGATCCCGACCACCTGGCCTCGGATGTTCACCAGGGGCCCGCCCGAGTTGCCGGGATTGATCGCCGCGTCGGTCTGGATAAAGTCCTGGATCGAGTAGCGCGTCTGCTGCAGGCCCGCGAGCAGGCGACCTTTGGCGCTGACGATGCCGGCGGTCACCGTGAAGGCGAACGCTTCGCCCAGCGGGTTGCCGATCGCGAGCGCCCATTCCCCGACGCGCGTCGAATCGGAATTGCCGAAGCCCACCGTCGGCAGGCCGCGGGCGTCGATCTTGATGACGGCGACGTCGGTGTTCGGGTCGGTCCCCACGACCTTCGCGATGAACTCGCGCTTGTCGTACAGGCGGACGGTCACCTTGTCGGCGCCCGCGACCACATGATTGTTGGTGAGGATGAAGCCGTCGGCCGAGACGATGAAGCCCGACCCCGAGCCTTGCTCCACCTGCGGCCGCCGGCGGAGATTCGGAAAGAAGTCCTGGAATCCCGGCGGCAGCCGCTGGTTGTTGTCGCCCCGCTCGACGTGCTGGGACCGGATGAACACGACGGCCGGCTTCACGTGCTCGGCGACCGCGACGAAGGCGTCCGACCAATCGCTCGCCGCCTTGAGACCCGGTGCGGCGAGCGGCGCCGCGTCAGGCGAGGGCACGAGTACCGGCTCCGCCGCCCCGCTCCGCTTCGGCAGGTTGAGCGTAGACGCGAACGCCAGGCCGAAGACGAAGGCGATCGCCACCAGAGTTCCGAACTTCAACCAATCCCGCGTGCGTACCGGCATCGCCGTTTCGTCCGTTTAGAGGGTGTTACTTCTTCTTGTCGTCGTCCACGATCTCGTAGTCGGCATCGACCACGTTGTCCTTCTTCTCGGCCGTCCCGGCCTCGGCCCCGCCGGCCGGCGGCTCCCCGCCCGGGGCACCCGCGCCGCGCTGCGCCGCGTACAGCGACGCACCAGCGGCGGAGTACGCCTGCTGCAGCTCTTCCAGTGCCTTGGAGATCTCGTCCGCGGCGCCTGAGCGGAGCGCCTGCTTCGCCCCTTCCACGGCTTTGTCGAGCCGTGTCTTGAGCGCGGCGTCGAGCTTGTCGACCCATTCCTTCGAGCTCTTCTCCACCTCGTACACCAGGGTGTCGAGGCGGTTGCGCCGCTCGATCTCCTCCCGCCGCCGCTTGTCTTCCGCCGCGTGGGCCTCGGCATCCTTGACCATCTTGTCGATGTCCTTGTCGCCGAGCCCCGACGAGGCCTCGATGCGGATCTTCTGCTCCTTGCCCGTGGCCTTGTCCTTCGCGGACACGTGCAGGATGCCGTTCGCGTCGATATCGAACGTCACCTCGACCTGCGGCACGCCGCGCGGAGCCGGCGGCATGCCCGTGAGCTGGAACTTGCCGATGGTGCGGTTGTCGTTCGCCATCTGGCGCTCGCCCTGGAGTACGTGAATCTCGACCGTGGTCTGGTTGTCTTCCGCGGTCGAGAACACCTCCGACTTCTTGGTCGGGATCGTGGTGTTCCGGGGGATGAGCACGGTGGTGACCCCGCCCAGCGTTTCGATCCCGAGCGACAGGGGCGTCACGTCGAGCAGCAGGACGTCCTTCACCTCGCCGGCCAGCACGCCGCCCTGGATGGCCGCGCCGATCGCCACGACTTCGTCGGGATTTACGCCCTTGTGGGGCTCCTTGCCGAAGAACGTCTTGACGATCTCCTGCACCTTGGGCATGCGGGTCTGGCCGCCCACGAGGATGACCTCGTCGATCTCGGTCGGCTTGAGCCCCGCGTCCTTGAGGGCCTGCTCCATCGGCGGCATGGTCCGCTTCACCAGGTCGTCCACCAGCTGCTCGAGCTTCGCCCGGGTGAGCGTGAGGTTCAAGTGCTTCGGCCCCGACTGGTCGGCCGTGATGAACGGGAGATTGATCTCCGTCTGCATGACCGTCGACAGCTCCATCTTCGCCTTCTCGGCGGCCTCCTTGAGCCGCTGCAGCGCCATTGGGTCCTTGGACAGGTCGATGCCCTGGTCGCGCTTGAATTCCGCCACCAGCCACTCCATGATGCGCGCGTCGAAATCGTCGCCACCCAGGTGGGTGTCGCCGTTGGTCGACTTCACTTCGAACACGCCCTCGGCCAGCTCCAGGACCGAAATGTCGTAGGTGCCGCCGCCCAGGTCGTAGACGGCGATCTTCTCTTCCTTCTTCTTATCGAGGCCGTACGCCAGCGCCGACGCCGTCGGCTCGTTGATGATGCGGACCACGTCCAGCCCGGCGATCTTGCCGGCGTCCTTGGTGGCCTGGCGCTGAGAGTCGTTGAAGTACGCCGGGACGGTGATGACCGCCTTCTCGACCTTGTGGCCAAGGTAGTCTTCCGCGGTCTGCTTCATCTTCTGGAGGATCATCGCCGAGATCTCAGGCGGCGTATACCGCTTTCCCTGGATCTCGACCGAGGCGAGGCCGTTCGGTCCTTCGACCACCTTGTAGGGAACGCGCTTCGTCTCCTCCACCACCTCGCTCATGCGCCGGCCCATGAAGCGCTTGATCGAGAAGACCGTATGCTGGGGGTTGGTCACAGCCTGACGCTTCGCCACCTGCCCCACGAGCCGCTCGCCATCCTTCGTGAACGCGACCACGGACGGGGTGACGCGCCCGCCTTCGGCATTGGGGATGACGACAGGATCGCCACCCTCCATCACCGCCACCACCGAGTTGGTGGTGCCGAGGTCGATCCCGATGATTTTCTCAGCCATGACGAGTGCTCCTTATCCTGAGGTTGATGCGCGCTGGTAACACGTCGTCGCACAGGCAAGCCCTGTGCCCATAAAAGATGCCAGATTGACAGCCTGTCGCCAGTTGGTGGAGGTTGGTGGAGGTTGGTGGAGGCTAGTGGAGGCTGAGGCGGTGCCGGAGCAACCTCCCCCACCCTCCACCATCCTCCCAACCCTCCACAACCTTAGATTTTAGTCCGTGTTCCCCTACAAGGACGAGAACCCCACCGAGCTGACACCCCTCATGACCGTGGGCATCATCGTCCTAAACATCCTGGCCTGGCTGTTCGTTCAGGGCGCGGGGGCGGCGGAGCCACTGGCGCGCTCGGTCTGCCAACTCGGACTGATCCCCGGCGAAGTGCTGCACACCGTGCCGCCGGGGACTGCCGTGCCGCTCGGGGAGGGCCTGCGCTGCGTGCTTACGGCCGACGCGAACTGGTGGACGGTCATCACCTCGATGTTCATGCACGGCGGCTGGCTGCACCTACTCGGCAACATGTGGTTCCTGTGGGTGTTCGGGAACAACATCGAGGACTCGATGGGACACACGCGGTTCGTGGTGTTCTACCTGCTGTGCGGCGTGGCGGCGGCGGCCACGCAGATGGTTGTCGATCCCGGATCCCGCGTCCCGATGGTCGGGGCCTCCGGGGCGATCAGCGGGGTGATGGGGGCGTACATCGTGCTGTACCCGCGGGTGCGCGTGCATACGCTGATCACGCTGGGATTCTTCCTGACGACGGTCACGCTGCCCGCGTACGTGATCCTCGGCTACTGGTTCCTGCTGCAGCTCCTGTTCGGCACCGTGGGCGTCATCGCCGGCGCGCAGGGCGGCGGCGTGGCGGTGTGGGCGCACGTCGGCGGCTTCGTCGCCGGCCTGGTGCTCATCAAGCTGTTCGCGAATCCTGAATACCTGGAGCGGCGTCGCGCTGGGATGGTCATCCTTCCGCGTGATGTTTGATCGTCTTTCCTTCCACGACGAACACGACGTCTTCCGCGATATTGGTCGCGAGGTCCGCCACGCGCTCGAGGTTGCGGCTCACCAGGAACAGGTCCATGGCCGCCCCGATGATGTGGGGATCTTCCATCATGTGGGTGAGCAGGATACGAAACACGGAGTGGTGCAGGGCGTCTACCGAGTCGTCGCGCCGGCAGATCTCGCGGCCCAGCTTGGCGTCGCCCCGCACGAAGGCATCCAGCGCGCCGGAGAGCATGGCGCGCGCCTGCCGCGCCATCTCGAGCAGCTCGGGCTCCGGGGCGATCAGCCGAGCCTTGAGGAGCCGCTCGGCCGACTGCGCGATGTTGACCGCGTGGTCGCCGACGCGCTCCAGATCGGTCGCGATCTTGGTCGCCGCCACCAGCAGGCGGAGATCCCGCGCCATGGGCTGCTGGGTGGCGAGCAGGTCGATCACCGTCTCCTCGATCTCGAGCTCGAGGGCGTCGATGGCGTGATCGCCCGCGATCGTCCGGGCGGCGAGGTCGCCGTCGCGGCGGAGCAGGGCGTCGAGCGCGCGCCCCAGCGCGTCCTGGGCCTCGCCCGACATGGTCAGGAGCTTGGCCTTCAGCTCCGACAGCTCGTCGTGGAAGTGGCGGTGTGCCGCCGTGGGAGAGGCGCTCATCCGAACCGTCCTGTGATGTAGGCCTCGGTACGCTCGTCCGCGGGCCTCGTGAAGAGCTGCTTGGTCTGCCCGAATTCGATCAGGCGGCCGAGATAGAAGAACCCGGTGAAGTCCGACGCGCGCGACGCCTGCTGCATGTTGTGCGTCACGATGAGGATCGAGTAGCTCCGCTTCAGCTCGACCAGCAGCTCCTCGATGCGCTGCGTGGCGCCCGGGTCGAGCGCCGAGCAGGGCTCGTCGAGCAGGAGCACCTCGGGCTCGTTGGCGAGCGCGCGCGCGATGCAGAGCCGCTGCTGCTGGCCGCCCGAGAGTCCGGTCCCGAGCGTCTGCAGCCGGTCCTTGACCTCGTCCCACAGGGCCGCCTGCCGCAGCGCCCGCTCCACCCGCTCCGCCATGTCGCGCTCCGGCGCGAGCCCGTTCAGCCGCGGCCCGTAGGCGACGTTGTCGAAGATGGTCTTGGGGAACGGGTTCGGCTGCTGGAACACCATCCCCACCTCCCGGCGCAGCGCGACGGGGTCCGTGCCCTTCGAGAACACCGAGACGCCCTCGAGCAGAATGTCGCCGCCGTGGCGGGTGTTCGGGATCAGCTCGTTCAGCCGGTTCACCGAGCGCAGAAACGTGCTCTTGCCGCAGCCCGACGGCCCGATCAGCGCGGTCACGGCGCGCCGGGGCACGGCGATCGTCACGTCGAACAGCGCCTGGGTCGCGCCGTACCAGAAGCTGTACGCCCGCACGTCCAGAATAGGAGTCGGACGGTCGGACGGGCGGACGGTCCTCTCCCCCTGGCCCCCTCTCCGCGTCGCGGAGAGGGGGAACGGGGGTGAGGACTCCTGTCCGACCGTTGTCATCCGAACCTCCCCGTAATGTACGCCTCGGTCCGCTCTTGAGTCGGCTTGGTGAACAGCTGCTCGGTGCGACCCAGCTCCACCAGGTCGCCCAGATAGAAGAAGCCCGTGTAATCGGAGATGCGCGCGGCCTGCTGCAGGTTGTGCGTCACGATCACGATCGTGTACCGGTTCTTGAGCTCGTGGCACAGCTCCTCGATGTGCTGGGTGCCGGCCGGGTCGAGCGAGGCCGTGGGCTCGTCGAGCAGCAGGACTTCGGGCTCGGGGGCGAGCGCCCGCGCCACGCACAGCCGCTGCTGCTGGCCGCCCGACAACGCGAGGGCGCTGTGTCGCAGCCGATCTTTCACTTCGTCCCAGAGCGCCGCCCGCCGCAGCGCGCCCTCCACCGCGGCGTCGAGCTCGGCCTTGGGGCGACGGCCGTTCACCCGCAGCCCGGCGGCCACGTTGTCGTAAATCGACATCGTCGGGAACGGCGTCGGCCGCTGGAACACCATGCCGATGCGGCGCCGCAGCTGGACCGCATCGATGCCGAGATCGTAGATGTCCTGACCGTCGAGCAGCACTTTGCCCGTGATCCAGCCCCCCTCCGACAGCTCGTGCATGCGGTTCAGACAGCGCAGGAAGGTCGTCTTGCCGCACCCGGACGGGCCGATCAACGCGGTCACCGTGTGTTTTGGGAAGAGGATCGACACGTCCTTGACCACGGCCCGGCGTCCGTACAGCGCCGTGAGCCGCACGGTCTCGAGCTGCAGCCGGGCGTCAGCGGGCGGCGCCATAACGGGACCGCAGCACCCAGCGGGCGGCAAGAGACAGTAGCAGCACCAGCCCCATCAGAACGAGGGCTGCGGCCCAGGCGAGGCGATGCCACTCGTCGAACGGGCCGGTCGCGTATGTGAAGACTTGCAGCGAGAGGGTCTGCATCGGCTGCAGGACGCTGGTGCTGAAGTTCAAATTGCCGAGGGCCGTGAACAGCAGCGGCGCCGTCTCGCCCGCGATGCGAGCGACGCCCACGAGACAACTGGTAAGGATCCCGGCCAGCGCGGTACGGGCGACGACGCGGAGCGATGTCCGCCAGCGCGGATATCCCAGGGCGAGGGCCGCCTCGCGCAGCGAGTGCGGCACCAGGCGGACCATTTCTTCCGTGGTGCGGGCGATCATGGGCACCATCAGAGCGGCCAGCGCCACGCTCCCCGCGAGTGCGGAAAAGTGCCCCATCGGCCTCACGAGCCAGGTCCAGGCGAAGATGCCCACGACGATCGACGGTGTGCCGTTCAGGACGTCCGCGACGAACCGCACGATCCAGCCGAGCCGGCCCGATCCGTACTCGGCGAGGTAGAGGCCCGTCCCGATGCCGATCGGCAAACCGATCAGCGCCGCGAGTCCGACGATGATCACGGTCCCGACGATCGCGTTCGCCACGCCGCCACCCGCCTGGCCGACAGGGACGGGGTTCTTGACGAAGAAGCTCCAGTCGAGGGACGAAGCGCCCTTGGCGACCAGATACCCGAGGATCACGACCAACGCCAGCACGGCTGCGAACGAGAGCATACCCACGAGCGTCGTCATCAGGCCGCTGACGAGACGACGGCGCAGGCGGCGCACGCTCACAGGGCGCGGCTCCCCACCGCGGTACCGCGGGCGACGCGCCAGATCAACAGGCGGGCGAGCCCGTTCACTGCGACGGTGATCACGAACAGAATGAGCCCCACTTCGAACAGCGCCGAGAGGTAGAGGTTCGTGGTCGCCTCGCTGAACTCGTTGGCGATCGCCGCGGCCATCGTGTAGGCGGGCTGCAGCACCGACAGACCGATGTCGTGCCGGTTGCCGATGAGCATGGTCACCGCCATCGTCTCGCCCAGCGCGCGACCCAGACCGAGGATCACGGCGCCGATCAGCCCCGCACGTCCGTAGGGGACCACCGCGGTCCACACCGCCTCCCACCGCGTAGCCCCCATGCCCAGCGCCGCCTCACGCTGGGTCGCGGGGACCGCCAAGAGCACCTCGCGCGACACCGCCGCGATGTAGGGGACGATCATGATCGCAAGAATGACCCCGCCGGCCAAGAGCGAGTTGCCGTAGAAGACGCCGCTCAGGAACGGCGTCCAGCCGAGCGCGGCCCGGAGCGGCGGTACGACATAGGTCCGCAAGAACGGGATCAGCACGAAGATCCCCCACAGGCCGTACACCACGCTCGGGATCGCGGCCAGGAGTTCCACCAGCAACGCCACCGGCTGCCGCAGCCACTTGGGTGCGAACTCGGTCAGGTAGATCGCGACACCGAGGGCCAGGGGTACCGCCAGGAGCAAGGCCAACAGGGAGGAGGCGAGCGTTCCGAAGATCATCGGCGCCGCGCCGAACACGCCCGCCACGGGATCCCACACCGATGTCCACAGGAAGGTGCCGCCGAAGCGTCGGATCGCGGGCCAGGCGCTCACGACGAGCTCACCCACGAGGGCGAGCAGCAGCAGGGGGAGCAAGAGCGCCAAAGCAGTGAGCGCGCTGCGGTACAGCCGGTCGCCCACGTTCGTGCCCCGCAGCGCGTGGCCACGCGGGGCGGGGGCGGGGGCGGGGGGGGCCACCACCGGCTCCATCGGGACCGTCGTCATGGGCCGGAACGTATCCAGCTTATGTCACGAGCCTGTAACGCCGGGACAAAAACAACACCCCCCGCAGGTGTATTCCACCGTACGGGGGGCAGCGGCAGTCGGTTTGGAGGGTTACCGAGCTGCCGTTGTCCAGACCGGCTTGCCGCCGGCCGAAATCGTCTTCAGCCGCGCTTCGATCCACGGCCGGAGCTGCTTGGGCAGCGGGGCGTAGCCGAGCGGCTCGGCCTTGGTCTGGCCCTCCGTCTCGGCCCACCAGACGAACTTCACCAGCGCACCGGCTTTCGCGGCGTCGACGTATTCCTTGTGGAGCAAGAACCAGGTGAAGCTTGCGATCGGATAGGCCTTGTCCCCCTCCGGGTTCGTGATGGAGACGCGGAAGTCGGTGTTCGGGCCCATCGCCTGCATCGCCCCAGCCGCGGCGGCGGTGATGCTCTCGAGTGCGGGCGTGATGAACTTGCCGGCTCTATTCCGGACACTGCCGGCCGGCAGCTTGTTGGCCGTCGCGTAGCCGAGCTCGACGTAGCCGATCGCGCCCGGCGTCTGCTTCACGGTGGCGGTGACGCCCTCGTTGCCCTTGCCGCCCAGCCCGACCGGCCAGTTGACCGACGTGCCGCGCCCCACCTTCTGCTCCCATTCCGGGCTGACCTTCGACAGGTAGTCGGTCCAGATGAAGGAGGTGCCCGACCCGTCGGAGCGGTGCACCACGACGACATCGGTAGCCGGGAGCTTGACGCCGGGGTTCACAGCCGTGATGCGCGCATCGCTCCATTTGGTGATCTTGCCGAGGAAGATGTCCGCCAGGACATCGGGGGTGAACCGCAGGGTTTCCTTGACCTCCGGGAGGTTGTACGTCGGGACGTCGCCGCCAAGCACGGTGGGAATGTGGAGCACGTTACCGTTGATCGCGGTGATCGCTGAATCCTTCATGGGCGCGTCGGTCGCGCCGAAATCGACGGTGCCATCGGAGAACTGGCGAATGCCGCCGCCCGAGCCGATCGATTGGTAGTTCAGCTGGACGTCGGGGTGCGCCTGATTGTAGCTCAACATCCAATCCTGATAGATGATGTTCGGGAACGTGGCGCCCGCGCCGTTCAGCTTTACCTGCGCGGCCGCGGGAGCGGCCAGCGTCAGGGCGGCGGCGAGCGCGAGCAGCGGAGACTTCGTCATAGTCGTGCCTCGTCCTCTAGAACGTGAACTGGGTCTGGAACAGGGCCTGGGAGCGAACCGCATCCTGCGCAACCGTCGGAGTGCCCTGGAAGTCCACGTAGTCCCAATCGGCGAGTAGCCGCCAGTTGGAGGTCAGTTGGTATGAGGCACCGCCGATGAAGCGTGTCTGCTTGTCGGTCGTGTTGCCCGCTTGCGGATGGAACACGTCCACGCGGGCGAGCACCGCCACCTTGGACTGCGGGACTTTGTAGACGCCGAACGCGCTGTAGACATGGCCGTTGGTCGTCGTGCCGGCGGTCACGCTGTCCCGTGTGAGCGCAGCCTCGCCCGCCAGCGTGATCTGCTTCGTGCGATAGGACACCATCCCGAGCCACCGCTGGCGCGCCCCTCCCGTGGTCGGTTTGCCGTACTGGCCGTACGCGGTGACCCGCAGCCCGCCGACGCGGCTCGAGTCATCCGTGTCGTGCACCCGCACGGACACGCGTCCCATGATGTCCTTGCGCTGGTCGCCCGTGCCTCCGTTGTAGCGTTCGCCGTTCACGGCCGTGATCTGAAAGTTGACCTTGTCCGGACCCCACTTGCCGTCGACGCCCACGCCAAAGTCGGACGAGGTCACGTAGCCGTTACGCTCGAGCGCCACCTGGCCCTGCATGCGGTAGTCCCACAGCGCCTCTGCCCAGTCGACCCACGGTGTGTGGATCAGGCCGAGCTTGAAGGTGAGTGGGCTGCCGGTGGGCGTGTACGTCGCGAAGGCGTACTTGAGGCGATAGGCGAGGGAGTTGTCGGTGGTGCGATAGATGTCGGCGGTGACGCGCGTACCCACGCCGCCCGAGAACTTCCCGAGCACGTTCACGTAGGCCCGCGTGATGTCAAAGTTGTTGATGTGATTCGCCGTGTCCTTGAGCTGGTAGACGTACTGCGTGTACACGACGCCGCCGACCGTCACCTGCGGCGACTGGGGGGCCTGTGCGGCGAGTTGGACAGCGCCCGCCGCGGCGGTCACGACGGCTACCCCGAGCGCCCGACGAATGGAGAACGTCATTGGCTGGCTCCCCTCCTGGGGAATGGGTTGTGGTCATGCTGCATCGCACGGGGAAACGAATCCACCCGTGTCACGCCCCGGCGCGGTGTGTGTAACGAGCCGGTAACGGGCGCCCAGGGCGACCCGCTCCATCAGGCCGGTGCTTCGGCTTCGGGGAAGAACATCCGGATGGCCGTGCCCCTGCCCAGGGTGCTCTCCGCTTCGACGCGCCCGCCGTGCGCCTCCACCAAGTGCTTCACGATTGCGAGGCCGAGCCCGGTGCCGCCCTCTTCGCGCGAGCGGCCGGGATCGGCGCGGTAGAAGCGCTCGAAGATGCGCGGCAGGTGGTCCGGGGCAATCCCCGAGCCGGTGTCGACGACGGAGACCGTCACCCCACCCGGAACGGACTCGAGCGCGACGCCGATGCGGCCGTCAGGTGGCGTGTACCGCAGGGCGTTGTCGAACAGGTTGGTGAGCACCTGACGCAACGCCTCCGGATCGGCGGTAACATGATGGACGTCACCCGGCGCCGCCGTGAACTGAATCCGCCGCTCGTGCGCCCGATCGGCGAACGCGGCCCACGCGTCGCCGGCGAGCCCTCGCACGTCCACCAGCTCCGGATGGGGCTGCCAGTGCCCCGACTCGATGCGCGACAGGTCCAGGAGATCGTCCACCAGGCGATGCATCCGGCGCGCGTTGCTCAAGATGGGTCGGACGAAGCGCTCGGTCTGGGGCCCCGGGCTCGCTTCAGTCGCGAGCGTTTCGGCGTACCCCGCGATCGAGGTCAGCGGCGTCTTCAGCTCGTGGGACACGTTGGCGACGAAGTCGCGGCGCATGGCTTCCAGGCGTCGTAGCTCGGTCACATCGCGGATCACGAGGAGCCCACCCCCGTTCGGCAGCGCGCGGCCGGTGACGAGCAGTGTGCGCCCAACGCGCTCCAGCTCCCGGGGCTCCGCCTCGTTCCCGCTGCGCACGGTCGCGACCAGGTCGCGGGCCGCCTTCTCGTGGAAGAGCTCGGCCAGCGCTGGAAACGGATCGTCGGGGCCGTACCCCAGGAGCCGCCGGGCCGCCCGATTGAGAGTGACGATGGTGCCGCGAGCGTCCGCCGCCACCACGCCGTCCGCCATGGTCTCGATCAGGGTCGCGGTCTCCTCGCGCTCGCGCACCAGGTCGGTGAAGCGCTGGTCGAGCTGCTCGTGCATGGCACGCAGCGCGACGATGTGGTGGGCGACCTCGGGAACGCTCGAGTCGGGGAACGCCGGCCGCCGGCCGTCGGCGATCGCGCGGGCGGCGCCGCCGAGCTGCACGAGCGGCTTGGCGACCTCCTGGGAGAGCAGCCAGGCCAGCGCCCCGGCGGCGAGGAGCACGGCCAGCCCCGCGAGCGCCACGGTGCGCTGCACCGCGTCCACCTGCGCGTCCACGGCGGCAAGGGTGGTGGAGACCCGGACCACGGCGAGCCCGGCGGGCCCGCCCCGCACCGCCACATACATCCGCCGTTCGTTGGTGGACGCGCTGAGACGCTCCGACCGCCCGACGCCCGCGGACAACGCCTCCCGAACCTCGGGACGCAGCAGGTGGTTCTCGAGCTGATCCAACTCGGCGCGGTCGAACTCGGTGTCTCCTCGGACCGTGCCCTTGGCGTCGATGAGCGTCACGCGTTGATCGATGCGGGCGCCGAGCTCGCGCGCGACGTCGGGCCAGCGCAGGGAGTCCGCCTGTAGGAGGGCCGCCATCAGACGGGCTTCGCGCTCGAGCCCCTGGGCGATCTCGTCCTCTAGGTGGCGTCGCAGCAGCCGGTCGGCGGCGATGGTCAACCCGCCGACGGCAGCGGCCGCGAGCAGGCTCGTCGTGATGAACAGCCGCGTGGCGAGCTTCACGAGCGCTTGCGGGCGCGCAGCTCCGGGGGCGGGCGGCGGAACCGGTAGCCCGCGCCGCGGACGGTTTCGATGCAATCGCCGGCCTTGCCGAGCTTCTGCCGCAGCCGCTGGACGTGCATGTCCACCGTACGTGTCTGGATGTCGGGATGCGCCTGCCAGACCGTTTCGAGCAGCTGCGCCCGGCTCTGCACGCGCCCTTCGCGCTCGATCAGAGTGCGCAGCAGCTTGAACTCGGTCGCCGTGAGCTCGATCTCCGTCGCGTCCACCGTCACCCGGTGTGCGCTCCGGTCCAGCGCGATCGGCCCGGCCGTGACGAGGCCGCCGGTAGCGACGGCCGGCGCCGCGAGGCGGCGCAGGACCGCGCCGACGCGGAGGACGAGCTCCCGGGGCGAGAACGGCTTCGGGAGGTAGTCGTCGGCGCCGAGCGAGAGGCCCTTGATGCGGTCCGGCTCGTCCTTGCGCGCCGTGAGCAGGATGACGCCCAAGTCCTTCGTTTCCTCGCGGCGGCGCAGCTCCGCGAGCACGTCGTAGCCCGAGACGCCGGGCAGCATCAGGTCGAGCACGACCAGGTCGGGCCGCTCCTCCCGCGCCGTCCGCAGTGCGTCGCGCCCGTTGGCCGCCGTGATCACCCGGTAGCCCGCCTTGGCGAGGTGGTAGGCGACGAGCGCGGTGATGTCGGGCTCGTCGTCGACCACGAGGATGCGGTGACTCTCGGACTCGGTCATAGCGGTCGTGCAAGGTAGCGCAACGCGCTCGCCCTCCGCAATTTTCAGCGCACCTATGCATGTGCTCTTCGCGCTGCTCACCTTCCAACAAGCCGCCGCCCCTGCCGCCCCCGTCTCGTCCGCCGCTTCCGATACCGCACACGTCGTCATCGTCGCGACGACGGACGTGCACGGCCGAGTGCTCGGGTGGGATTACGTGCGGGACGTCGCGGCGCCGGGGGGGCTGTCGCGCGCCGCGACCGTGGTCGAGACGCTGCGGGCCCAATATCCAGACCAGGTCGTGCTGGTGGACGCGGGCGACCTGATCGAAGGCAACCTGTTCGCCGGGTACTTCGCCGAGCGCGATTCCCAGCGCCCCCACCCGGTGGTGGATGCGCTCAACGCGATGCAGTACGACGTGGCCACCCTCGGGAACCACGAGTTCGACTTCGGGCCGGCCGTGCTGGCGCGCGCCACGGGGGACGCCACGTACCACTACGTCTCCGCCAACATCTTCCGGGGCGCGAGCGACACGCTCGTCTATCCTCCCCACGTCGTCGTCACGCGCGCGGGCGTGAAAATCGGCATCACCGGTCTCACGACGCCCGGCGTGATGGTGTGGGACCGGAGCCAGCTCGGCGGTCGGATCCGGGTGCGGCCGATCGCGGAAACCGCCCCGCTCGCGCTGCGTCGTCTGGATCTCGCCGGCGTCGATCTCAAGGTCGTGCTGATCCACAGCGGCCTGAACGAGCCGTCGTCCTACGACACGGTGGGTGTGGGCGCCGAAAACGCTGCGCTCGGGCTCGCGAGCATTCCCCTCCCCGCTCCCCGACCCGACCTCGTGATCGTCGGACACAGCCACAAGGAGATGCGCGACTACGTCGTGAACGGCGTGCACTTCGTCCAGCCCAGGAACTTCGCGCTCAGTCTCGCGGTCGTGCACGTCTCCTTCGCGAAGGAGACGAGCGGGTACCGGTTGATATCGATGCGTCCAGAGCTGATCCCGCTCGCCAGCGTCGTCGAGCAGCCGCGGTTCGTGCGTCGGTTCACCGCGGCGCACGAGCGGGTACGCGGCTGGGCGGCGACGCCGCTCGGCACCGCGGGCCCGGGCTTCTCCGCGCGGTACGGGCGCGCCGAGGATACACCGCTGCTGGATTTCATCAACGAAGTGCAGCGTCGTCGTGCCGGCGCCGATCTTTCGGCGGCCGCCGACTTCGACCTGGGCGCGGGCCTCCCGGAAGGTGAGGTGCGGGAGCGCGACGTGTCAGGGATCTACCCCTACGAGAACACGCTGCGGGCGGTCCGCATTTCCGGCGACCAGCTCAAGGCCTACCTCGAGCAAACGGCTCGGTACTTCCGCACGTATCAGCCGGGCGTGCCGCTCATCAACGACAGCGTCCCGGGTTTCAACTTCGACGTCCTGAGCGGCGCGACGTACACCATCGACCTGACGCAAGGACCGGGACGGCGCATCCGCGGGCTCGCGTTCCGCGGTCGCGCCGTCGCGCCGGGAGACAGTTTCACCCTGGCGCTGAGCAGCTACCGCCAATCGGGTGGCGGCGCCTACACCATGCTCCAGGGCGCGCGCGTCGTGTACGACCGGGGCGAGTCGATCCGCGACCTCCTCGCCGAAGAGATTCGGACCCGCCGCCTCCTGACCGCGCAGGCCGCGTATTCACCCACCTGGTCGTTGGGGCCGGCCGAAGCCCACGCGGCCCTGCGCCAGGCGTTCACGCCGTCCGTGGTGGCCGTGCCGCGGCCGGACAGCACGCTGCTGCGGGTACTGGCGATCAACGACTTTCACGGCGCGCTCGAGCCGCAGGTATGGCCCTGGTCCGCCGGGCGACCGGTGGGCGGGGCGGCGGCGCTCAAGCCGTGGCTCGACAGCCTCGCGCGCGGATGCTTCTGCACCAGCATCCGGCTCGACGCCGGCGACGAGATGCAGGGGACGCCGGTCTCCAACTTCAACTTCGGACGGCCGGCGATCGCGGCGCTCAACGCGCTCGGGATCGACGCGGCGGCGATCGGCAACCACGAATTCGACTGGACCCTGGACACGCTGCGCACCCGGATGGCCGAGGCGCACTACCGCTTCCTCGCGGCGAACATCACCGATTTAGCAGGCACCGCCCGCCCGGACTGGGCACAGCCGTTCACCGTGATCGAGCGCGGCGGCGTGCGCGTGGCGGTCGTCGGGCTCGCCCTGCCGGCGACGCCCGAGACCACGTCGCCGCGGAACGTCCGGGGGCTCGCCTTCGGCGACGCTGCGCGGGCGGTGCGCCGGGTGCTGCCGCAGGCGCGCGCCGCGGGCGACTACGTCATCGTCGTGGCCCACGTGGGTGCGTTCTGCGACGGCGACGGGGCGGCGGCGCCCCTCGGACCCGACGCATGCCACGGCGAGATCATCGACCTGGCCCGTGGCCTCGACTCGGGCTCCGTGGACCTGATCGTGAGCGGCCACACCCATTCGCTTGTGAACACCGTCGTGAACGGGATTCCGATCGTACAGGCGCGCTCGTCCGGGGCCGGGATCGCGGTCGTTGACTTCGTGCGGGTGAGCGGGGCGGGCGGTGTGCGGCGTGAGGTACGGGCGCGCATCGATACGCCGTTTGCGGACCGCATACGCCCGGACCCCACGCTCGTGGACGCGCTGCGCTTGAGCCAGGCGTCCGTCTCGGTGTTCACCGACCGGCCGGTGGCCCGGTTCGGAACGGAGCTGCGGCGGACGGGCGCCGAATACGGACTCGGCCGGCTCATCGCCGACGCACAGCGCAACGTTGCCAAGGCCGACGTCGCCCTGGTCAACAACGGCGGCATCCGCGCCGACGTCGCCGCCGGACTCGCGACGTACGGCGACTTGTACCGGGTCGAGCCGTTTCAGAACCGGCTCATGCGCCTCGCCGTGTCGGGGGCCGTGCTGAAGCAAGCGCTGGAGCATGCGCTGACGGGCGAGGGTCCGGACGCGCATGTCGCGGGGATCGTCGTGTGGTACGACGCCGGCAAGCCGGCCGGCCGACGCATCAAGAGGCTGCGACTCGCGAACGGCAAGGACCTGGATGACGGACGGACCTACACGCTGGCCGTGAGCGACTTCCTCGCGGCCGGGGGCAGCGGCTACACGATGCTCCAGGGCAGGCCGTCGGGAGAAGTGGGCGTCACCGACCTGGACGCGTTGATCCAGTACGTCGCGGTGCTGCGCCAGCCGATCTCCGCCCCGGACGACCGGCGCTTCTATCGCGAGGGAGGTGGCCGCTGATTCGCGTCTTCGTGAACGAGCGGCCGGTGAGCGTGGCGCCGGGGGCGAGCGTGCGCGACGCCGTCGCGGTGCTCGACCGCGAGCTTGCCGAGCTCGTGGGGCGCGGCGTGGCCTACGTGACCGACGGCGTCGGTCGGGTCGTGGACGCGGGCGATCCGGTGGGCGAGGGGGGCGCCATTCTGCGCGTGGTGGTGAGCGCCCACCAGGGGCCGCCCCGCCTCACCAAGGAGGCGCTGCGTCGCTGGCCCAAGGCGGAGCTGCACGTCCACCTCGATGGCTGCCTTCGCCCCGCGACGCTGCTCGAGCTCGGGCGGGCGCAGGGGATTCGGCTCCCGGCGGACACGCCCGAGGGTCTGGCTCAGGCGCTCCACGTGAAGCACGCCAAGAGCCTCGAGGAGTACCTCATGAAGTACGAGATCACGCTGTCGGTCATGCAGACGGCGGCGGCGCTCGAGCGGGTCGCCTACGAGTTCGTGCTGGACGCGGCGGCGGACGGGCTCCGCTACGTGGAGGTACGCTACTCACCGCTGCTGCACCGACCCGCGCTCACCCTGGCGCAGGCGATCGAGGCTCCGCTGGCCGGGCTCAAGCGCGGCGAAGCGGAGACGGGCGCCAAGGTCGGGCTGATCGTGTGCGGCATCCGCACGCGGGCCCCCGCGGAGTCGCTGGAGCTGGCGCGCGCCGCGGCGGGGTATCGGACGGCGGGTGTCGTGGCGTTCGACCTGGCGGGCGCCGAGCGGGGCTACGCGGCGCGCGACCACGCGGCCGCGTTCGAGTACGCGGCGCAGCACGGCATGGCGTGCACCTGCCACGCCGGGGAAGGGGACGGCCCGCAGTCCATCCACCAGGCGCTGCACCAGTGCGGCGCCCAGCGGATCGGGCACGGCACTCGACTGGGGGAAGATCCCGCGCTGCTCGCGTACGTCATCGAGCGGAAGATCCCGCTCGAGATGTGCCTCACCTCGAACGTGCACACCCACACGGTGCCGTCGCTCGCCGAGCACCCGTTCAAGCGCTATCTCGACCAGGGCGTGGTCGTGACGTTGAACACCGACGGGCGACTGGTGGACGGCATCTCGCTCACCGACGAGTATTTCGTCGCCCAGAGCGTGTTGGGCCTGACCAAGCCGGACCTCGCGCGCGTCGTGCTCAACGCGTGCGAGAGCGCGTTTCTCCCGGAGTTCGAGAAGGTGGCGTTGGTGTCCCGCGTGCAGAGCGAACTGGAGGCTCTCTAATGGCGCTGCGCCGTACGGTGGTGGCGTTCGTGGTGGCCTTCGTGTGCGCGCTCGCGGTGTTCACGCTGCCCCGCTTCGTGTGGAACACGGTCCAAGGAGCGATGCGACCACAACAGCCCACGGCGACGGACAGCGCGGCCCCGGTCCCTGCACCCGCGGCGGCGCCCGCGCCACAGGCCGCGCCCCGCTCGATCCCGCAACGGCTCACCGGAATATTCGGGATTGCGCTCATTCTGGGGATCGGCATCGCGTTGTCCCGCAACCGTCGCGCCATCAGCTGGCGGGTGGTGGGTTGGGGTGTGGGCCTGCAGCTCGTCTTCGCGCTCTTGGTGCTCCGCTTCCCCGCGGGCCAGCGTCTCTTCAAGCAGCTCGGCGACCTCGTCACAGCCATCCTCTCCTTCTCTTACGCGGGGTCGGAGTTCGTATTCGGGGACCTCGGCAAGCAACACACGGGACCGGGCTTCGTATTCGCGTTCCAGGTGTTGCCCGCCATCATCTTCGTTTCGGCGTTGTTCGCCATCATGTACTACCTCGGCATCATGCAGGTCGTGGTGAGGGCGTTCGCGACGCTCATGACCAAAGTGATGGGCGCGAGCGGTGCCGAGAGTCTGAACGTGGCCGCCTCCATTTTCATGGGGCAGACCGAAGCTCCGCTGACGATCCGGCCGTTCCTCCCCAAGATGACCCAGTCTGAGCTCATGACGGTGATGACCGCGGGGATGGCTCACGTGTCCGGCTCGATCATGGCCGCCTATATCGCGTACGGCATCGAGGCGCGACACCTGCTCACCGCCGTGATCATGACCGCCCCGGGGACGATCATGATGGCCAAGATCCTCGAGCCTGAAACGGGCACACCTGAAACGCGAGGCGGTGTGAAGATCGAGATCCCTCGGACCGATGTGAACGTGGTCGCCGCTGCCGCACGCGGCACCGGCGAGGGCCTGAACCTCATGCTCAACGTGATCGCGATGTTGATCTCGTTCATCGCGCTCATCTACCTCGTTAACGGCGCGTTCGGCTGGGTGCACGGCAGGGCGGCCTGGTTCCCGGCCGATATTCAGACCGTCCTGGCTTGGGTGTTCGGCCCCATCGCGTGGGTGATGGGCGTGCCGTGGCACGATTCGGGCACGATCGGGGGATTGCTCGGCACCCGCATGGTCCTGAACGAATTGGTCGCCTACGTGCAGCTGGGACAGATGAAAGCGGCTCTCGACCCCGTGTCGTTCACGATCGCGACGTTCGCCCTGTGCGGCTTCGCGAACATCAGCTCGGTGGGCATCCAGATCGGCGGCATCGGCGCGCTCGTCCCGGATCGCAAGCACGACCTCGCCCGGCTCGGGTTCCGCGCGATGATCGCCGGGACGCTGGCCAACTTCCTGTCGGCGACGCTGGCGGGGATCCTGCTGTGATTGCGGAATGCGGATTGCGGATTGCGGAATGGGCGCAGCGGACTCCGAACTGATCCGGCGCGCCGCGGACGCCGTAGCGGAGCGGCTCGGGAGCCTGCGCCCGCGAGTGGCGATCGTCTTGGGCTCAGGGCTGGGCTCCGTCGCCGACGCGGTGAAATCCGCAATCCGCATTCCGCAATCCGAAATTCCCGGCTTTCCCGAGCCCGGCGCCCCGGGCCACAAGGGTGAGCTCGTCGGCGGGACGCTCGAAGCCGTGCCGGTCGTCGTGCAGAGCGGTCGCTTTCATTTGTATGAGGGTCACGCGCCCGACGTCGCTGCGCTCCCGACGCGCGTGTTCGCGAGACTCGGCGCCACCACGCTGGTGGTCACCAACGCGGCCGGGGGCATCCGCCACACCTTCCGCCCGCCCGTCCTGATGCTCATTGCGGATCACATCAATCTGATGTTCAAGAACCCGCTCGTCGGGCCGGTGGCCGAGGGGGACGAGCGTTTCCCCGACATGAGCGACCCCTACGACCCGGCGCTCCGCCGCCTGGCCCGCGACGTGGCGCGCACGAAGCGGATCCCGCTCGAAGAAGGCGTGTACGCCGGGCTGCTCGGGCCCTCGTTCGAGACGCCCGCGGAGATCCGAATGCTGCAGCGGCTCGGAGCCGACGCCGTGGGGATGTCGACGGTGCCGGAGGTGATCGCCGCGCGGGCCCGGGGCGTGCGCTGTCTCGGGTTCTCGAGCATTACGAACGTGGCGGCCGGGTTGTCGGCGCAGAAGCTGTCGCATCTGGATGTGCTCGAGGCGGGGAAGCAGATCTCCGGCCAGCTCGAGCAGCTCATCAGGGGCGTGCTGCAGGGTCTGTAGGGCCCGTGGAATCCGACGGCGCATACACCGCCACTTCCGACCCTGCGGCGAACACCACGCCGGCCGGCTGGGCGCGGTTCAAGAACTCCCACTCGGTCCCGTAGAGGGACCCAAAATCAAAGCGGTAATCGACGGCGTGGATCTGTCGCACCGCCCACGCCGGATGGGCGACCCGGAAGACACCGAGGGTGCCGTCCGGCCGTGCGCGGCAGGCGAAGGCCCGCTCGATGAAGTAGTGCTCCGGCGAGTCCGGCGGCGGCACCAGCGCGGCCCGCGAGCCGGCCACGCTCACGTGCCAGCCAAGCGCCGCGGGCCCCACCCCATACTCCGCCCGCACCTCGCTCTGCGTCTCGACGACCCGGCTGCGAATCGGCGTGGGCCAGAACGGCTCGCCGTACCGCAGCCGACCCACGGCGGCGATCAGCCGGCTGGACACGAACTGGCGGAGGAACCAGACGCCCGCCTCTCCCGCCACCCGGACGTACGTGCGGAAGTTGACCTGCGGGTGCGCCCTGAACCCCGGGATGCGCCAGCCCTTGATGCGCACGTCGAGCATCTGCAACGCGACGAGGCTCACGTGCGTCCGGCCGTTCCAGCGATCGGGCTCGACACCCGGGGGGATCGCGCGTCGGATCAGGTCTTCCGGCGCCTCGAAACTGAGGAGAATGATGTGCGACCAGCGCGCGGCGAGAAATGGACGAGGCGTCACTTGTGATCGTGGTTGGAATCGCTAGTAATATGGCGTCCCGACACGGAGGCAGCCCGCATGCGAAGCGCCAAGGTCATCCACGGCTGCTTGATGGCGGGCGTCATCCTGTTCTTGCTGGTGACGGCGTGGGTGCATCGCGTCACGCCCCCGGCTCCCCTGCCTGTGAGCGGCCCGCTGTTGACATATGTGGGACTCGGGATCCTCGCCGCTGGGCTCCTCGGCCTGCGGGTTCTTCCGGGGCCCGATCCTGCGCCCGCGCCGGGACAGACGACCGACCAACGGTGGATGACCAGCCAGGCCCGGCTCATCGTGCGCTGGGCGGTAGTGGAGGTGGGTGCCTGGTGAATGGAGTGGTGTGGTTCATTACCCGAGACCGCGTCTCGCTGGCCGCTGCCGTCGCCGGTCTGGCCATCCTGCTCGCACTACGACCGGGTCGGTACCTGGAAATAGGCTAGAGCCCGTCCGTCGGCGGCCGCGGGGGCGCGGGCACGAAGTGGTTGAGGGGGCCGTGTCCCCGGCCCAACCCGGGCGCGGCGGCGATCGCCCGGTGCACGAAGTCGAGCGCGTCTTCCACCGCGCGCTCGAGCGGGCGGCCGTGCGCCAGACCCGCGGCGATAGCGGCTGAGAGCGTGCAGCCGGTGCCGTGGATCGAGGTCGTCTCGAGGTGCGGCCGGGTGAAGCGTCGGGCCGTCCCGTCCGCGATCAACACGTCCACCACCTGCTCACCCTCGAGATGACCACCCTTCACGAGCGCTGCTTTCGCGCCGAGCGCCACGAGGGCCCGGCCGGCCCGCTCCATATCGTCGGGGGTGCGGACGCTCCCGCCCACGAGCACCGCCGCTTCGTCGAGGTTCGGGGTGACGAGCGCGGCGAGCGGCACGAGCCGCCGCACGATGAGTCGCTCGGCAGTGCGGTCGAGCAGGCGATCGCCCGACGTGGCGACCATCACGGGGTCGAGCACGTAGTTGGGGAGCCGCCGCCGGGCAATGCCGTCGGCCACAGCCTCGACGATGGGAGCAGAGCCGAGCATGCCCGATTTCACCGCGACGGGCGGGAGGTCGTCGGCGAGCGCCTCGAGTTGGCGGGTGACGAGCTCGACCGGGACCGGCTCCCACGCCCGAACCCCGACCGTGTTCTGGGCCGTCACGGCGGTGATCACGCTCGTGCCGAACACGCCGAACTGGTGAAACGTCTTCAGGTCGGCCTGGATGCCGGCGCCGCCGCCCGAGTCCGATCCCGCGATGGTGAGGGCGATTTTCACGTAGCGCCCGTCCCGCGCTTCTTCGCATATTGAAGGCTCGGCCGCGGCCGGGAATGCTCGAGGAGACTCATCGCCAGTAATCTGCAATCGACGATACGTGATCTCCAACGCCGCAAGGCGCGCGGCCGGCGCGGCCTCGCCCTGATCGAGGGCGTCCGGCTCGTGGAGGAGGCGCTCGCCGCCGGAGTCACATTCAAGGGGGCGCTGGTTGCCCCCGACCTGGCGCGCACCGCGCGCGGCACGGCGCTCGTCGCGGAGCTCCAGGGGCACGCCGTCGGCGTGGAGGAGGTCGGCGCCCGCGCCTTCGCGCAACTCGCCGACACCGAGACGCCGCAGGGGATCATCGCCGTCATCGAGCCGCGGCGTTGGAGCGCGAGCGACTTCGTGCCGCCGGCGGGAGCGGTGGCGCTCGTGATCGACGGCGTCCAAGATCCCGGTAACGTCGGCACGCTGATCCGGACGGCGCACGCGCTCGGAGCCGCCGGCACGGTCGTGCTGCGGGGCACGGCCGACCCGACGAGCCCCAAGGCCCTGCGGGCGGCCATGGGAGCTACCTTCCACCACCCCGTCGTGTCGCTCGACGACGGCGGCTTCATCGCCTGGGCGAGGAAACATGGCCTGACCTTGTGGGCGAGCGCTGCGGATGGCGTGCCGCTGCATCGAGCGCTGGAGCGGGGGCGAGGGAAGGAGGGAGTCGGACGGGTGGACGGGCCCATTGCCGTGATCGTGGGAAACGAGGGGGCGGGAATCCGCCCGCAGCTCAACGCCGTCGCCGCGCAGCGCGTGGCGATCCCGCTGGCCCAGGGCGCCGAGTCGCTCAACGTCGCGGTGGCGGCCGGCATCCTGCTCTACGAGGTGACGCGTGGTCGTTGATCCGATCCTGCTCGTCGGCGCTGGACTCCTGGGGCTCTGCATCGGGAGCTTCCTCAACGTCTGCATCCTGCGGCTCGCCAAGGAAGACAAGAAGCAGCGCTCGCTGTTCCACCCGCCGTCGACCTGCCCGCGGTGCGGGCGCCGGATCGCGTGGCGGGACAACATCCCGGTGGTCTCGTGGTTGGTGCTGCGCGGTCGATGTCGCTGGTGCGGTCAGCCGATCTCCATCCAGTACCCCATCATCGAGGCGGTCGTCGCAGTCCTGTGGATCGCCGCGATCCTGGCCTACGGACCGACGGTCCGCTTCGTCGAGGCCGGCGTGCTGGGCACGATTCTCCTCGGTATCGCTCTCACCGATGCGCGCCATTACCTCATTCCCGACGAGTACAACTGGATCGGGCTCGTCATCGGGCTCGGCCTGTCGCTGACGGCGGGCGTGCCGGGCTTCATCGACGGGGTGCTGGGCGCGGCTACCGGCTTCGCCCTGCTGTACGCCGTCGGCTTGGTGGGGGGCTGGGTCTTCAAGGAAGAGGCGATGGGAGGCGGCGACATCAAGATGATGGCGATGGTGGGCGCGTTCGTCCACTGGCAGGGCGTGCTGTTGACGATATTCGCGGGCGCGCTGTTCGGGAGCCTCGTGTACGTCCCGCTGCTCGTCCTGGGGAAACGGAAGCGTCACGTCCCGTTCGGGGTATTTCTCGCCATGGGGGCCGCGGTGGCCTTCGTGTTCGGTCCCGCGATCTATGACTGGTACCGCCGATTCCTGGGGGCCGCCTGACCTGAATGGGCGATCCGTTCGAAGGGCTGTTCGACTCCGGCGAGGTGCTCGAGCGCGTGGGCGTGAATCTCACGACGCAGGCGCGGCGGGGCGACCTGGAGCCGGTGCGCTGTCGCGACGCCGAGATTGCGCGCGTGGTGGACATCCTGCTGCGTCAGAGCAAGAACAACCCCGCGCTCATCGGGAAGGCCGGGGTCGGGAAGACGGCGATCGTCGAAGGGCTCGCGCAACGCGTCGCCGCGGGGGACGTCCCGCCGGCTTTGAAGGAGGTCCGTGTGGTCGCGCTCGACCATGTGGCCCTCCTCGCGGGCACCACGTTCCGCGGCCAGTACGAGGAGCGCATTCGGAAGCTCGTCCGCGAGCTGTCGGCCGACCCGGACCTGATCCTGTTCGTCGACGAGCTGCACAACCTCATCGGTCAGGGCACGGCGCTCGGCGCCGCCATGGACGCGGCCAACATGCTGAAGCCCGCCCTGGTGCGTGGCGACATCCGGATCATCGGCGCGACCACGGGGGGCGAGTACGACAAATGGATTCGCGGCGATCCGGCGCTCGAGCGCCGCTTCCAGCCCGTCCTGGTGGAGGAGCTCGACGCCATTCAAACGTGGGAAGTGCTCGTCGCCCGACGGCCCCGCCTGGAGCGGCACCACGCCGTCGCGATCACGGATGACGCGCTCAAGGCGGCCATCGTCCTCACCGACCGGTTCGTCCCCGAGCGCGCCCGCCCCGACAAGGCCATCGACGTGCTGGACGAGGCGTGCGCCCACGCGCAAGCGACCGCCCGGGTGTCGCCGGAGCTCGACCGCCTGATCCGCGAGCGGCGTAAGGTGGATGCCATGATCCGGCGGGGCTTGACGCACGAGCAGCCGCGAGAGGAGCCCGCGGAAGACCTGATGGCGGAAATCTTTCCGATGCTGGAGCGGATTGGGGCGGAAATAGAAAAAATGTTGGGCGGCAGCGGGCGGCAGGCGGCGGCAACAGGCGGCAAAGAGGCTGGCGACACGACGCAGACCGTGCCGCCCGTTGCCGCCCCTTCCCGCCCAGTGCCGCCCCTTGCGGAGCGTCAGAACTGGACCGACTGCTGCGCGAGGAACTCGAGCGCCAAGGGATAATCGTGTCGGGGCAAGAAGTCGCCCGCGTCGTGGGGGCGGCCGTCGGTAAGGGGATCGAGTGGCAAGCGTGACGCGAGCGTGTCTCGCCGCGGTGGCGGTCGTCGGCGGGATGGGGAGCACCGGATGCGAGCGGCGCGCGCGGGAGGTCCAGAACGAGGCCGAGCTGAAGCTGGCCGTGCAGCAGATGATCCCCGCCGTCGAACGGGCCACCCGCCTGCGGTTTCGCCAGCGCCCCGTCGTACTGCGTCGCAGCCGCGCGCAGGTTCGGGACTACGTGATCCACAAGTTCGACGACGACCTCCCGCCCGCCGAGCTCGTGGGCGCACAGGCCGCGTACCGGTTGTTCGGGCTGATCCCCGATTCGCTCGACCTGCGCCGTACCATGGTGGACCTCCTGACCGAGCAGGTGGCAGGGTATTTCGACCCCGATTCGAACGCGCTCTACATCCCGACCGACATCGATCCCAGCCAAGCCCGTCTCGTGATCTCGCACGAGCTGGTGCACGCGTTACAGCACCAGTACTTGAACCTCGACTCACTGGTGGAGCTCAAGCGCCAGAACGATCGCCGCAGCGCGGCGCAGGCGATCCTCGAGGGGCAGGCGACGCTCGCTCAGATCCTGGTCCTCATGCCGGAGCAGAAGATCGAAAGCCTGCCCAACTTCTGGGACCTGCGGACCGCGCTCGGCGGGCAACAGGATCAGATGAAGGTGTTCGGGAGCGCCCCGCTGTGGCTGCGCGAGAGCCTGATCTTCCCTTACCTAGGCGGTGCCGAGTTCGTGCGCTGGTTCGACCATGAGTACCCGGGGAAACAGCCCTACGGCATCCTCATGCCGATCTCCACGGAACAGATCCTGCACCCCGCGCGGTACGTGGCCGGGGACCGCCCCGACGCGGTGGCGTTCGAGTCGCCCGGGCCCGACACGGTGCGTTACGAGGACGGGCTGGGCGAATTCGAGATCCGCCTCCTGCTCGAGCAGCATCTGGGCGATGACGGCGCCGCCGCGTCGTACGCGGCGGGCTGGGACGGAGACCGCTACCAGGTGCTTGGCCGTGCGAGCGCGGCGGCCACGGCAGCGCTCGTGTGGTATACGCTGTGGGACGACAAGGTGGCGGCTGCGCGCTTTCGAAAGGCACTAGAGAGCGCGTGGGCCAAGCGGCGACCTGGCGGTCGGAGCGTCAGACGCTCGGAGATCAAGCAGCTCCTGGTGACCGGCGTGCCGGTGGTGCGCCTGGTCGATGCGCCGCTCGGCTGGGCTGGCTGGAAACGGGTGCCGACCATTCGGGTCACCCGCGCAGCGCGTTGATCCCCCCACTTGGATTCCGGCAACTCGCCAAGTAGTTTCGGAGGCTTATGTTTACGGCCCTCTCCGAGCGGCTGACCGCCGCTGTGAAGCGCCTCACCGGTCGGGGAGTGCTCTCGGAGCAGGACGTGACCGAGGCGCTGCGCGAGATCCGACGCCATCTGCTCGAGGCCGACGTCAGCTTCGAGGTCACGAGAGGGTTCGTGGAGCGCGTGCGCGAGCGGGCGATCGGGGCGATCGCCGTGAACACGGTGAGCCCCGGCCAGCAGGTCGTGAAGCT